>MDSV01028773.1_pt1 | contig 55080 bp, 59 predicted proteins | sample 810851 | NCBI WGS metagenome assembly MDSV01 (sample SAMN05326640, study PRJNA326480) | marine metagenome | isolation source: seawater | place: Atlantic Ocean: North East | collected 2012
ATGGTACATAGTCAGTACATAGTAGGTACATAGTCTTTTTAAAAATAATTATCGTTGATAGAGAAAGATAATAAATTATTTAAGGGGCGTTCTGTTGCCCGGCCGCCCCAAAGCCGCGCTTGCTTAAATTAATTAAGCAGCGAGTGCTAATTTATTATTGTTAGCAATTATAAAAGTCCCTATGTCGAAGAGACACTTAAACGAGCAAAAATTATACTTTTCAGAGCAAGTCAAACCTATTTCATCCCCATTTTCTTTTTGGTGGAGATGGAGGGTACCGCCCCCTCGTCCTATACACCTATTACATATAACGTTTATTGCTATAGTTGTTAAAACAACTTTCATAGTATACTTTAATTGAGGAATCTATTAAACCCTTATGGCAAAAAAATCAGAATCTGAAATAAAACAAATACGTTCAAAAGTTTATAAAACACTAAGATCGACATCCCCAAAACTAGAAAAAATCCTATATAAACCTATCAAAGTACTTGATCACGGTTTTATTAGAGTAATTGACTATATGGGAACAGATCAATCTATTGTGCAAGCAGCAAGAGTTTCATATGGAGAGGGAACAAAAAAACTCAGGGAAGATAGAGGACTTATTAGGTATTTGTTAAGTCATTGGCATACGACTCCATTTGAAATGTGTGAAATTAAATTCCATGTTAAGCTACCTATATTTGTCGCTCGACAATGGATTAGACATAGAACAGCGAATGTAAATGAATATTCTGCTAGATATTCAGTACTAGATAAAGAATTTTACGTTCCTGAAATCAATCAATTAGGATCCCAGTCAACCACCAACAAACAAGGAAGATCTGAAAGTCTGAATAAAAGTTTTGCAAAAAAAGCTCAAAATTTAATTATAGATAATTCTAATCAGCTTTATGAGGATTATCAAAATCTCCTCAATGGAAATCTTTTAAACAAGGATGAATATGAAGAAGGAGAGGGTTTAGCAAGAGAACTTGCAAGAACCACCTTACCTTTAAACTATTATACTCAATGGTATTGGAAAGTTGATCTTCATAATTTAATGCATTTCTTAAGATTAAGAGCAGATAGTCATGCGCAATATGAAATTCAAGTTTATGCTGAAAAAATGATTGATATTTTAAAAAAATGGGTACCTCTGACGTATGAAGCTTTTGAAGACTACAGAAATAATTCTTACCAACTTTCTAAAGAAGCATTAAAAATTTTAAAAGATATTTTAGCAGGCAAAAAAATAAATGTTAAAAACTATAAATTATCAATTCGAGAGTTAAGAGAATTAGAAAATAGGTTTTCTATAAAAATAATTAATTAGATAATTTCTCTAAAACTTTATTAACAATATTATCGAACTTATTTGTATATTCATCTTTGAAGTCGAAGCAATATGGTTTTCCACTATCGCAACTCTGAGGTACACCTTCCTTAAAAGGGAGTTCGCCTAAAAGATCTATATTTTCTTTTATTAACATGTCTTTAGTTTTTGATTTACCAAAAATAAAATTCTTTTCATTTTTATTTTCTAAATAACTCATATTTTCAACTACACCTAAAATTGATACCCCTGTCTTTATAAACATATTTATTCCTCTTATTACATCCTTTAGAGAAAGAATTTGTGGTGTAGTAACAATAAGAGCTCCATTTAATTTTAATTGTTGAGACATTGAAATTTGAACATCTCCAGTACCAGGAGGAAAATCAACAATCATATAATCTATATCACCCCAATTTGTTTTATTAATTAAACCATCCAATCCCTTGGTTAGCATTGGGCCTCTCCAAATAACCGCTTGTTCCTCATTTACAAGAAAACCAATAGACATCGCTTTAATGCCAAAAACCTCAAAAGGCTGAAATTTACCATCAATTACTTTTGGTTCTTCATTTGGGATGCCTAAGAGTGTTGGGACACTAGGTCCATAAATATCTGCATCAAGCAAACCAACCTTATACCCTTGATTTGCAAGGGTTATAGCAATATTGCAAGCAATTGTTGATTTCCCAACACCACCCTTACAACTAGAAACCCCAAAACAAGTCTTGATATTCATGAGTTAGGTATTATTTATAATGTATCGTGAGTAAAAACCTATTTAAAATTTTTTCAATGGATGGTCCTTGGGGCCAATCACCCGGAGGTAATAAGCCAGGAGGGTTTAATAATAATGATAACGAGTCAATTGACGATTTACTAAAAGATTTAAAAGATAAGTATAAATTTAAAATGCCGTTTAAAGGTGGTTTTAAAGGAACTTCAATATTATTACTGATCGCCTTAATTTTCTGGATATTTACTGGTTTGTATAGAGTTGAACCTGATGAGCAAGGAGTCGAACTTCTTTTTGGGAAATGGAATGGAGGGACGACAGATCCTGGTTTACATTATTTTTTTCCAACTCCTATAGGTAAAGTTTTAACTCCTAAAGTTGAAGCAATTAGAAAAATTAATGTAGGTTTTCGTAGTAATGGAGATTTAACAAGAGATGTTTTAGAGGAAAGTTTAATGCTTACTTCAGACCAAAATATATCTGATTTAGATTATACTGTTTTGTTTAGAGTTAAAAATGCAGGTCAATTCCTTTTTAATTTAAGAAACCCCGAAGAAACCGTTAAAGTTATTTCTGAAAGTGTACTAAGAGAAGTGGTTGGTAAAACTAGACTCGAGGAGCTTCTTACTGTTTCAAGACAATCTGTTGAAAGAGAGTCAAGAACTATCCTACAAGATTTATTAGATGAATACGAAGCAGGTATTTTAATACAATCAATTCAACTTCAAGATGTAAATCCTCCAAGGGAAGTTATTGAAGCTTTTGATGATGTTCAAAAAGCAAGACAAGATAAAGAGAGAACAGTTAACCAAGCCGAAGCTTATAGTAATACAATAGTTCCGGAAGCTAGAGGAAAAGCTGAAAAAATTCTCCAAGAGGCAGAAGGATATAAAAATAAATTAATTAAACAGGCTGAGGGTGAAGCTAGTAGATTTCTTCAAGTTCTTGAAACCTATCGAACTGCTGAGTCAACTACCAAAAGAAGAATTTATTTAGAGACCATGAGAGACGTTTTATCAAATTCTCATAAAATTATGATTGATAATGAGTCGGGTAATGGTGTAGTGCCATATTTGCCATTAAATGAATTAAATAAAAAAAGCAATCAGGTGAATAATGAAAACTAGAAATTATATAATTTTAGCAATAGTTGCTTTTTTAATTATGTTAACTTCGGGATTTTTCTTTGTAGTTGATCAAACAAAACAAGCTATAGTTCTTCAGTTTGGTGAGCCTAGAACTATTCACCAAACTCCAGGATTAAAGTTTAAGTTACCTTTTATTCAAAATGTTGTTCTATATGATAGTAGGGTTCTAAATCTTGACCCTGCCCAAGAGGAAGTTATTTTAAGAGATCAAAAAAGAGTTGTTGTTGACACTATAGTAAGATACCAAATTAAAGATCCACTTAAATTTTTTCAAACAACAAGAAACGAACTTGCTCTAACAGACAGATATGGAAGAATTATTAATGCAGCTGTAAGAGGAATCATAGCACAATATTATCTTAATGATTTACTAGCAGAAACTAGAAATCAAATTATGTCTGAAATACTTACTAATGTTAAAGAAGACGAAGGTCTTTTTGGTATAGAGATTATAGACTTAAGATTAAAAAGAACAGAGCTCACTACGGAAGTTCAAGGTAACGTTTTTGATAGGATGAGAACTGAGCGTGAAAGAGAAGCAAACCTTTTAAGAGCAGAAGGACAAGAGATCTCACAAAGAATTAAAGCAACAGCTGATAGAGAAAAAATTGAAATCGTAGCTGAAGCTGAAAAACAATCTAATATTTTAAGAGGTACTGGAGAGGCAGCAAGAAATTCCATATTAAATGATGCTTTTTCTCAAGATCCAGAATTTTTTGAGTTTATTAGATCAATGGAAGCTTACGCAGATACTTTCAAGGATGGTACTACTACAATGGTCATATCACCTGATAGTGATTTCTTTGAGTTTTTTGAAAACTCTGACGGTTTTGAAGAATAATCATTAATAAATTGAATTTTATAGAACTAATTTCAAATATATCCGTAATAATAATATGCAATTAATAAAAATTTTTTTTATTAATAAGTTAATTTTTATTCTTTTTATTTGTGCTTCATTACAAAGTGCAAAAGCTGAATTTGAAAATGGTTATGCAGATTTAGTTGAAAAATTACTTCCCTCAGTTGTAAGTATTGCAACTAAGCAAGTTATTCAAAGACAAACAAATAAAATTCCAGAATTTCCTGAAGATCATCCTTTTAATGAAATGTTTGAAGATTTCTTTGGAAATCAGATGCCGAAAAGAGAAAATATGACAGGGCTTGGTTCAGGTTTTGTTATAAGTAATGAAGGATATATAGTTACCAATCATCATGTCATTGATAGAGCAGATGAAATACAAGTAATCTTTAACAATAATGAAAAAGAAATAGAAGCTACTTTAGTAGGTAGTGATCCTAAAACTGATATTGCCGTTTTAAAAATTGATCCAAACAAAATCGATCTAAAGAGTTTGTCTTGGGGAGATTCTAATATTTCAAGAGTTGGAGATATAGTTTTAGCTATTGGAAATCCACTAGGATTAGGAGGCACAGTCACTTCAGGTATAATCTCATCTATTAATCGAGATATTGGCGGTGGACCATATGTTGATTTTATTCAAACAGATGCTCCAATTAACAGAGGTAACTCAGGTGGCCCACTATTTAATTTAAAAGGAGAAGTTATAGGAATAAATTCTATGATTATTTCTCAAAGTGGAGGAAGTGTAGGTCTTGGTTTTTCTATCCCTTCATCAACTGCTAAATTAATTGTCAAAGATATCATTTCTTATGGACAAGCCAAAAGAGGATGGCTTGGGGTACAGATACAAGATTTATCTATTGAGTTTTCAGAAAGTCTTGGATTTGAGGGCACAGAAGGAGCTTTTGTAGCTTCAGTAGAAGATAATAGTCCGGCTGGAAAATCAGGGATATTAGCTGGAGATATTATTGTTGAATTTGATAACAAGCCAATAACTTCATTTAAAGATTTACCAAAAGTAGTTGCTGAGACGCCTATTGGTAAAGAAGTATTGGTAAAAGTATGGAGAAATAAAAAGTTTCAAGAAATTAAAGTTTTAATTGATGAACTTAATGAAGTAAACTTAAGTCAAGGAAAGCAAACTTCCGGATCAAATATAGTTGAATTAGATATTATAGTTGATGAACTAAGTGAAGAAGATATTAAAAGTCTATCTTTAAGTATTGCCGAAGGTATAATTGTTAAATCTGTTGGAGCAAAAAACTCTAATCTTCTAGTCAATGATGTAATTATCCAAGTGAGTAGTGAGAGAATTTTAAATGTAGATAATTTTAAATTAGTTATTAAAGAAAATAAGAGACTGAAAAGAGATAAGGTGTTACTTAGAGTTGTAAGAGAAAATAATGAGTTTTGGTTAATAAACCCATTTGTAGTTGAATAAAAATATATTTGTTGTTGGGCCCACTTGTTCAGGGAAGAATGACTTTGCCTATCAATTATCAAAATACTTTAAAATAGAAATAATTAATTGTGACAGTATTCAAGTTTATAAAGACATTGAGATACTATCAAATAGACCAAATAAAATAGAAGAAAAAATCGTACCTCATTATTTGTATGGGTATATTCAAAATAAAAATTTTTCTGTTCAAAAATGGATCCAAGATGTCTCTCAATTATTGCCTCAAATAAGATCTAGAGGAAGTGTTCCTGTTTTTGTTGGTGGAACAGGTTTATATGTTCAGTCTTTAATTGAGGGCATATCGAACATCCCAGAAATCAAAAAAACATTTAAAGATCAAGCTAGTTTAATGATTTCTTCAAAAGGAATTGACTATAGTATTAACTATCTTAACAAGTTTTATAAACAAAGTTTTTTCCCCAAAGACACTCATAGATTAACTAATAGATTAGCTTTCTGCTTACAGTATAATGATATTATAGAAAATTATTATGGTGATAAAAAGTCATTAACCCCTGACTCTTTAGTAGTTCAAGTTTTTAAGCCAAAAAGAGAATTATATGAATTTGCTGAGAAAAGATTTGATAAAATGATAAAAAATGGTGCTATCGAAGAGGCAAGAAAGATATCTGAATATAAAGAAGTATCTAAAACATTATTAAAAGCACATGGTCTTCCAGAATTAATTGAATATACAAAAAGTCGATTATCCTTAGATGACGCTATTTTTAAGGCTAAAACTAATACCAAACGTTACATTAAGAGACAATTCACTTGGTGGAATAACCAAAACTTCTCAAATTTAAATTATAGAACTTATTTCAAAAAAAGCTTTGCCAATGAAGTAATTAAAAATATAAGTATATACTTAAAAAATGAGCAATAATTTAGAAATAAGCGGGGCTCAAATTGTTCTCGAAGCTCTTAAAGAGCAAGAAGTAGATACGATTTTTGGTTACCCAGGAGGAGCTGTACTTCCAATTTATGATGCTTTATTTGGTCAAAATTTTCTTAAACATATTTTAGTTAGACAAGAAGCTGGAGCTGTTCATGCTGCTGAAGGTTATGCTAGGTCAAGTGGCAAGGTCGGAGTATTACTAGTTACTTCAGGTCCTGGAGCTACAAATGTTGTAACAGGTTTAACAGATGCACTTATGGACAGTATTCCAATAGTTTGTTTAACAGGGCAAGTTCCAACTCATTTGATTGGAACAGATGCATTTCAAGAGTGCGATACAACTGGTATAACAAGACCTTGTACAAAATATAATTATTTAGTTAAAGATATAACTAAACTATCTGAATCTATACATGAAGCTTTTGAAATAGCAAAATCTGGAAGACCAGGGCCAGTTTTAGTTGATATACCAAAAAATATTCAATTAGCAAAAAGTACTTATGTTTCAAAAAAAAGTATTTCTTTTCGACCTCATAGAATTAAATCAGGTGCCAAAGAAATATCAAAAGATTTTATAGAAGCACTAATTTCTCATATTAAAAAATCATCAAAACCTATTTTGTATGTAGGTGGGGGGTGTTTAAACTCTGGACCTATAGCAAGTCAAAAATTAAAAGAATTTGCAGAATTAACTAATATTCCAGTTACAACAACCTTGCATGGATTAGGTTGTTATCCAGGAGAAGGGAAACTCTCTATAGGGATGTTGGGTATGCATGGTACTTATGAAGCAAATTTAGCAATGCATGATTGTGATTTGATGATAAATGTTGGAGCCAGGTTTGATGATAGAATTACTGGCAGACTTGATGCTTTTTCTCCAAATTCAACAAAATTTCATTTTGATATTGATAGAAGTTCGATTGATAAAAACGTAAAAGTAGACTTTGCTACTAATACAGACATCACACACTCGTTAACTTCTATTAATGAATATATAAGATCAAACAATATTGAATTTAACCATAGTCAATTTAATCCTTGGTGGGACCAAATAAAGCAATGGCAAAGTAAAGATTGTTTAAAATATGATCAGTCTAAAGAAATAATTAAACCTCAACATGCAATAACAAGACTTAATGAATTAACTAAAAATAAAAATACCATCATAACTACAGAAGTAGGTCAGCATCAAATGTGGGCAGCGCAATATTATAAATTTAATAAACCTAATTCTTGGATAACTTCAGGAGGTTTAGGAACTATGGGTTTTGGAATGCCAGCTGCTATCGGAGCCCAATTAGCTAATCCAGATTCATTAGTTATAGATATTGCTGGTGAAGCATCTTTTTTAATGAATGTTCAAGAAATTGCTACTGCAGTTCAATACAAATTACCAATAAAAATATTTATTCTTAATAACGAATATATGGGAATGGTAAGGCAGTGGCAGGAACTGATGCATGGAAGTAGATATTCTGAGAGCTATGTTGATGCTCTACCTGATTTTCTTAAGTTAGCTGAAAGTTTTAATGCTGTTGGTTTGAGAGCTAAAAATTTAAATGAATTAGATGATACAATTAATGAAATGATTTCAGTAGATAGACCTGTTATAGCTGATATTTGGGTTGATAAAACTGAAAATTGTTTTCCCATGATACCTAGTGGAGCCCCACATAATGAAATGCTTTTATCGAAGTACGATGAGGAAGATCCTGAAAATCAAGAAAAAGGTAAGGTGCTTGTTTAATGTCTGAAGCTTCAGTTTATCCTGAACCGAATAATTCTTTTAAGAACTCTAAAAGAAATGTCTTGTCTGTTATTGTTGACAATGAACCAGGAATTTTAGCAAGAATTGTTGGGTTATTTTCTGGAAGAGGATATAACATCGAAGCTTTAAATGTTACAGTGGTAGATGTTAAAGCAAATTTGTCGAGAATTACTCTGGAAACAATTGGTGAAGAAAAAGTAATACAACAAATAATCGCTCACTTAGAAAAATTAGTCCCTGTCCATTCGGCTATAAATTTAGCAGATTTAAAAGAGTCTTATGAAGCAGAAATCTCACTAATTAAAATAAATTATGAGAATGAAGAACAAAACATTAAAGCTTTGTCTTTGGCTGATATCTATAGAACTAGAACCGTTACTAAAAAAGGTGGCTTGATTATCTATGAAATTTCAGGGACAAGCGAGAGAGTGAATAAATTTTTAGATGACTTAAATAACATCAATGGTATAAAAGTCGAAATAGTTAGAAGTGGGCCTATAGGCCTTGGAATTTAGAAATATTCTAATATTAGAGGAGAAAAAAATATGAATGTTTATTATGAACAAGATGCTGACTTTAATCTTATAAAAGATAAAAAAATTGTAATTTTAGGTTTTGGAAGTCAAGGACATGCACATGCTCTTAATTTAAAAGAATCCGGAGCTTCTAATGTTATAGTTGCTTTAAGAGAAGGATCTTCTTCTGTTAAGAAAGCAAAAGATGTCGGTTTAAAAACCCAAACCCCCGAAGAGTCTGTTAAAGATGCAGACATTGTAATGTTTTTAGCACCGGATGAAAATCAACAAGAAATTTATGAAACTATGATAGAGCCAAATATAAAAAAAGGAGCTGCCTTGGCTTTTGCTCATGGATTAAATATTCATTTCAAGCTTATCAAACCAAGAGAAGATCTTGATGTATTTATGATAGCTCCTAAAGGCCCAGGTCATACTGTAAGAGGAGAATATTTAAAAGGTGGCGGTGTGCCGTGCCTAATTGCAGTAGATAAAAATATAAGTGGAAATGCAAAAGAAATAGGTCTTGCATATGCTTCTGCAATTGGAGGAGGAAAGTCTGGCATTATTGAAACGACTTTTAAAGAAGAGTGTGAAACAGACTTATTTGGAGAACAAACTGTATTATGTGGTGGTTTGATGTCCTTAGTTAAAAATGGCTTTGAAACATTAGTCGAAGCTGGCTATGCACCTGAAATGGCATATTTTGAATGTCTACATGAGGTAAAACTTATTGTTGATCTTATGTATGAAGGAGGGATGGCTAACATGAGGTATTCTATTTCAAATACAGCAGAATATGGTGATTATACAAGAGGTCCGAGAGTTGTGCCTAATCAAACAAAAGAAACAATGAAAAAAGTTCTAAAAGAAATTCAAGATGGAACATTTGTAAAAGAATGGATGTCAGAACACAAGTCAGGGCAGATAAAGTTTAAACAAATGAGAGAAAATGAAGCTAATCATCAAATTGAAGAAGTTGGCTCTAAATTAAGATCAATGATGCCATGGATAGCTTCTAATAAACTTGTGAAGGATATTTAGGTAAATCTTGTCAGATAAAGTTTTAATATTTGATACTACTTTAAGAGACGGTGAGCAATCACCAGGTGCTTCTATGAACCTAGAGGAAAAAATTTCTATTGCTAAATGTTTAGAAGAGTTAAAAGTAGATATTATTGAGGCAGGTTTTCCAATTGCATCTAAAGGCGATTTTAATTCAGTTAAAGCACTTAGTAGGGAAATAAAAAATGCTCAAATTGCAGCATTATCAAGAGCGAAGCATGAAGATATTGAGACTGCTTGGGAAGCAATTAAAGAAGCTCCTAATCCAAGAATACATACCTTTATTGCAACAAGTCCTATTCATATGGAATTCAAATTAAAAATGTCAGAAGATGAAGTTTTGGATAGTATTAAAGATAGTGTTTCCTTTGCTAGGAATTTATGCCCTAATATAGAATGGAGTTGCGAAGATGGAGGTAGATCTTCAATAGATTTTTTATACCGTTGTATTGAATTAGCTATAAATTCTGGTGCAAGTACAATTAATATACCTGATACAGTTGGTTACACTCTTCCTATTGAATTTGGAGAAATAATATCAAAAGTAAAAAATAATGTTCCTAATATTGATAAAGCAATAATATCAGTTCATTGCCACAATGATTTAGGTTTAGCAGTAGCAAACTCTTTAAACGCAATTCAAAATGGGGCTAGACAAGTTGAGTGCACTATAAATGGATTAGGAGAAAGGGCAGGTAATGCGGCTCTTGAAGAAATAGTTATGGCAATGAGAGTTAGAAATGATTTATTAGAATTTGATACTAAGATTAATACAGAAGCTATTTCAAAAACATCAAAATTAGTTTCCACTATTACAGGATTTCCAATTCAACCTAATAAAGCCATAGTTGGAGCAAATGCTTTTGCCCATGAGGCAGGGATACACCAAGATGGAATTTTAAAAAATGTTCAAACTTATGAAATTATGTCACCTGAAAGTATAGGATTAAAAAAATCTAGCTTGGTTCTTGGTAAACATTCAGGAAAAAATGCTCTTAAAGAAAAATTAAGAATCTTAGGTTATGAAATAGGAGATAATTATATAAATGAAATTTTTAAAAAATTTAAAACTTTAGCAGACAAGAAAAAAGATGTTTATGACGAAGACCTTATTGCTTTAGTTGACGATACTCATATTAATCAATCAGCAATTTTACAATTAATTAATTTATCTATTATGTCAGGTACAAATTCCAAGCACGTTGCTTCGCTTGAGTTAAAATTTAAAGATGAAATTAAGGAAATAAGTGGCTCGGGTAACGGTCCAGTGGATGCAGTTTTTTCATGTATAGCTAAAACAATAGGATTTAATCCCAAACTAATTCAATATGGTATTAATGCTATTACACCTGATTCTGATGCTCAAGGAGAGGTATCTGTTAAATTAGAATATAAGAATAGAGAGTTTATAGGAAGAGCTTCAGATATAGATATTATTGTTGCTTCTGCAAAATCTTATATCAATGCTTGCAATAAAATATTAAATTTAGACTCTAATAATAATATTCAGGAAGGTGTATCGGAGATTAGTATCTCTAAAATTAAAGGTATATAAATTGTTAAAAAAATTCAATTTTTCAGGAATCTTCAGTGAAGATATGGGCTTAGATCTAGGTACAGCAAACACACTTGTTTATGTTAAAGGTAGGGGGATTATTTTAGATGAACCTTCAGTAGTAGCTATATCAACAGATAATAAAAATAATAAATCAGTCTTAGCAGTAGGAAACGAAGCTAAATTAATGTTAGGTAGAACTCCTGGTTCAATTCAAGCAATTAGGCCAATGAAAGATGGTGTTATCGCAGATTTTGATATAGCAGAAGCGATGATAAAACACTTTATAAAAAAAGTTCATAAAAAAAGTCTTCTTGCAAATCCAAACATAGTTATTTGTGTTCCTTCTGGAGCTACAAATGTAGAAAGAAGAGCAATAAAAGAGTCAGCTGATGCAGCAGGAGCAAAAAAAGTTTACTTAATTGAAGAGCCAGTAGCGGCAGCTATAGGAGCGGGGCTTCCTATTTCAGAGCCAGCTGGATCTATGGTAGTAGACATTGGTGGAGGAACAACAGAAATAGCTATACTTTCCTTAGGAGGTGTTGTTCATTCAAGTAGTATAAAAGTAGGTGGAGATACTATGGATGACTCTATAGTTAATTTTATGAGATCAGTTCATAAATTAGCCATTGGTGAAAGTACAGCAGAAAAAATTAAAAAAGAGGTAGGGTGCGCTGGTATACCTGATAACGGAGATGGTAAAACTATAAATGTAAAAGGAAGAGACCTTATTAATGGGCTTCCAAGAGAAGTTGTTATATCAGAAAGACAAGTTGCAGAAGCTCTTTCAGATTCACTATCTTTAGTGATAGATGCTATTAAAAGATCTTTAGAATTAGTTCCTCCAGAATTAGCAGCTGATATTGTTGATACTGGAATAATGTTAACTGGTGGAGGAGCTTTACTTAATAGATTAGATGAAGCCATCAGAGTAACTACAGGATTGCCTGTTTCAGTAGCTGACGATCCCCTTACTTGTGTTGCACGTGGTACAGGCCAAGCACTTGAAGAAGGTCATGATTTTCAGAATGTCTTTTTAAGTGACTAATATTAAAAAGTTATTAATAATTTTTATTGTATTAATCATATCATTTTCAATTGTTTTTTTATTTCCTTCCGTTAACTCTAAATTAAGAGTGCATATTTTTACTGCTAAAGACTTCCTATACAAACCGTTTCAATATATAGAAAATAAAATTTTTAATATTTATGAAATATTTTCCTTTAATAATTCAAATATTTTAGAACTAAAAAAATTAGAAACTAGGATTAAAAATTTAGAAACATTAAATGACCAACTAATTAGTAAACTTTCAGATTATAATGAACTAAAAGAAGTATTTTATAGCCATCAAGAGTTGATGCCTAAGTCAGTAGGAGTAAATATTATTGGAAACAAAAATTACATACTTAGACATATTTTTATAATTGATAAAGGAAGAAATTCAGGCATATCAAAAGGAGACTATATGCTATTTGGTAAAAACATTATTGGTATAGTAAGAGAAGTGAATCAAGAGTCTTCAGAAATTGTAGGTGTACTAAGCTCAGATTATGGTGATGAGGTAATAATAAATGAGAAGTATTATATAGTTAGCGGAACAAATAAATCATACTTAAAATTTATTAGAAAAAAAGACAGTTCAGAAAAAATAGATTTAAGAGTAGGTGATAAAGTTAAGGTTAAAATTAATGGCCAATACTTTTTTTTAGGTAATGTATCTACAATAAATGGTGAAAAAATAATAAAACCTATTTTAAACAAAAACATTTATTCAGCTAGAGTTTTAATAGTTGATTAGTTACTTATATATATTTTTATTGTTTATATTTTTTGATCAAATAAATTTGTTTTTTGATTACTTAATATTGTTTTCTTTTATCAATATATTATTGCTTTTTTCAATTTATGTTAAAAAATATAACTATAAAAATATGTTAATAATTTTAATTGTAAGTCTTGTTATAGATTTAATTTCTTTTAATTATTTCTTATCTACTTTATTTACTATATTTATTCCTGTAATTATTATTAATAATTTTTTAAATCAAAAAAAATTATCGCTTACAATTGTTAATTTTTCAGTAATTTTGACATCATTTTTAATCTTAATGTTTTTAGATAGTGATTTTTATAATAGAGTGGATCTTATACAAATGATCCCAATAACTTTAATAATAATTTTTACAAATTTTATATTTTTAAAGAAAAATGAATTCAGATTTAGATATTAAAAAAATTATAAAAAGAAGGTCATTTTTGGTCATTTTTGTATCTTTTTTACTAAGTTCCTTAATATTATTTAGACTTTTTGTATTACAAATTGTTAATGTAGACAATTATAGAAAAAAATCTAAGAAAAATAGAATACAAACCAAAATCACTCCTCCATCGAGAGGAGATATTTTTGATAGTGAAGGAAATCTTGTTGCAGGAACAGTCTCTAATTATAATTTTATATTATATAAATATTTAAATAAAAACTATAAGACTGAAATAAATACTTTTAAAAAATATATAACTAATGATTTTTTTCTTGAAAATTTAAAAAAACACAATTCGTATAAGCCATTTACTATAAAAAAAAATATTAGTTGGAAAGAAATTGTTAGTTATGAAAAAAATAAATATCTGTTTTCTTCAATAAAAATATTTGAAACAAAAAAACGTTATTATCCAAATAAAAATTTTTCTCAAATTGTAGGATATATGGCTGAGTCACAAACTTCTCTTAAAGAATTTCCTAAAGGAATCTTTCATATTGAAAAAAAGTATGAAGATATATTAAAAGGTTCTTCTGGTAAGATTTTTAATGAAGTAAATGCATATGGTAAGATAGTAAGGAAAATTTCAGAAGAACCTTCTGAAAAGGGAGGTGATTTACATTTAACAATCAATCCACTTTTACAAGATTTTTGTCAAAAAACCCTTCCTGTTGATAAGAAAGGGTCAATTGTTGTTATTAAAAGTTCTGATGGGTCTATTTTATCGTTAAACTCTAACCCTACTTTTAATTCTCAAGACTTTGAAGATAGGAATACTAATAATATTAATAAATACTTTTCTAATATAGATAAACCTCTTTTTAATAGAGCTTTTTCTGGTTTTTATCCTCCTGGCTCTGTATTTAAGCCCCTTCCTGCTCTTTTAGGTTTGGAAAAAAAACTAATTAACGAAAATACTGAATTTTTCTGTTCAGGACATTCCTCTATTGGTTCTAGAAACTGGTATTGTTGGAAGAAAGGAGGTCATGGTAAAGTAAATTTAAAAAGAGCACTAAAAGAGTCTTGTGATGTATTTTTTTATGAATTAGCAAAAAAAATTAATATTAATGATTTATCATTATTGGCTTCTCAAATGGGCTATAATCAAATTTATCCTATTGGATTATCAAATGCCCATGCAGGGTTAGTACCAAATAAAAAATGGAAAAAAGATAATTTAAATGAAAGTTGGTATCCAGGTGATAATTTAAATACCTGTATAGGCCAGGGTTTTAATCAGGCTTCCCCCTTGCAGTTAGCAGTACATTATAATTCAATAATTAATGGTGGTATCTATCCAAGTCCTAAGCTTTTAAAAAATCAAAAAACAAAATTACTAGGAAGAAAAATTAATATTAATCATCAAAAAATATTACTAAATGCTCTTGATTCAGTAGTAAATGAACCTGGTGGTACAGCAAATAAACTATCATATAGCAATCCTAATTTTGTTAAAATTGCTGGAAAAACAGGAACTTCTCAAGTTAAAAGAATTGAAGAAAGTTTAAGAGAAGATGAAGAGTATAAGAAAAGAGAGGTCAAAGAAAAATTTAAAGATCACTCTCTTTTTGTTGGTTTTGGACCAGTTGAAAAGCCTAAGTATATAGCAAGTGTAATTATTGAAAATGGTGGATCTGGATCTTCTTTGGCTGCTCCATTAGCTCATAAGGTACTTAATTACGCAAATGGTTTAAATGTTTAAAAATTTTAAAAGTATATTATATATAAATTGGATCTATTTTCTTTTAATAGTAATTATTTTTTGGATAGGTGAGGTAAATTTATTTTCAGCTTCAGGTGGTTCTTTAGATCCCTGGGCAAAAAACCAATTAATTAGATTTATATCCTTTCTTCCAATTTTTTTTCTTATAATATTTTTAAAACCTAGATTGATTTTTAATTTTAGTGAATTTTTATTATTTTTTACATTTTTAGGTCTGATAGCTACACTTATTTTTGGATATACTGGAATGGGCGCAAAAAGATGGATTAATTTTGGATACTTTAACTTACAGGTATCTGAATTTGCAAAAATTTTTTTAATATTATTCCTTTCAAAATATTTTCATAACTTAGATTTGAAAAAAAATTTAGAAATATCTAAGTCATTAATTCCAATGACTTTAACCTTATTAATTTTTTTTCTTATTTTAATACAGCCTGATTTAGGTACTGCATTAATATTGTTATTTTTAGGATGTTCAATGATTTTTTTTATGGGTATAAAATTAATTTATCCACTTTTAACAATTTTAATTTTTTTACTTTCAAGTCCATTGATATGGAAACTTTTAAAACCTTATCAGCAGAACAGAATATTAATTTATTTAAATCCTGATCTAGATCCCTTGGGAAAAGGATACCATATAATACAGTCACAAATAGCAATAGGATCCGGAGGAATAAGAGGAAATGGTTTTTTAGGTGGTTCACAATCCTCTCTAGACTTTATTCCAGAAAAAGAAACAGATTTTGTTTTTTCTATATTTGCAGAGCAGTTTGGATTTATTGGATCAGTATTACTTATAACTCTTTTCTTTATTATAATTGTAGTTCCAATCTTAAAATCTATAAATTTTCAAAATATATTTATTAAAGTTGCTCTATTAGGTTTTTCAATTAAAATACTATTAGAAGTAATTATAAATATATCGATGACTTTAGGTCTTTTACCTGTAGTTGGAGTGGCACTTCCCCTAATGTCTTATGGTGGAAGTTCTCTTCTTAGCAATATGATTATTTTTGCTTTAATAATTAATTTTATGAGTGAAGATAACAAAGTTAGGTATTTTAAATGAGCAATATAGTTAAAAGACCATGGGGTTCTTATTTAATATTAGCTAAAAGTAAAATTTTTTTAATTAAAAAAATTAAAGTTAATCCGGGTGGTATTTTGTCATATCAATCTCATAAATTTAGGTCTGAGCATTGGATAATTATAAAAGGCAAAGCTAAAATTATTATACAAAATAAAAAATATATTAGGAAAGCAAATGAAAATATTTTTATAAAAAAAAATTATAGGCATAGGGTTATTAATGAAAGTAAAAAAAATGAATTAATTTTAATAGAAGTACAAACAGGTAAAAAATTTTTAGAGACAGACATTAAAAGATTTTCAGATATTTACGGGAGGGTTTTATGAAGATTTTTGTTCAAATTTCAGTCGGTGAGTTATTTGACAAGATAACTATATTGCAAATTAAAACTGAAAAAATTAAAGATGAGAATAAATTAGAAAACATTAAATTAGAGTTGGATATTTTAAATAAAGAAGCTTCTAAATTAATAAACTTAAATGATGTTTTGAGAGAAAATATAGAAAAACTATACAATATTAATTTAGAGCTTTGGGATATAGAAAATATAAAAAGAGAGCTTGAATCCAAAAAAGATTTTGGGGAAGATTTCATACGAATTTCAAGAGATGTACATTTTAAAAATGACACACGAGCTTTAATTAAAAAATCAATTAATGATTTAACTGGATCAATTGTTGTAGAAGAAAAAGAATATTCTAGTTATTAGCTTTTTCTATACTTTCTAGATTAAATTTAAAATCCTTCTTTCCTTTTAAAAAAACTAACTCTAGTAAAACTAAAGCACCTGTTATTTTGGCTTTGGATTTTTTAATTAAACTAACTGAGGCATTCATAGTTCCACTAGTTGCAAAAATATCATCTATTAATAAAACTCTGTCTTTTGAATTTAAAAATCCTTTTTGTAACTCTAATGTATTAGAACCATATTCTAATTTATAGCTGCTTTTATAAACACTTCCAGGCAACTTGCCTTTTTTTCGAATCATTACAAGTTTCAGTTTTAATTTATATGCTATTATTGAAGCAAAAATAAAACCCCTAGAATCTATTCCTACTATAGCAGTTGGATTAAATTTTTTTGTTTTTTTGATCATTTTAAGTAAACATCTATTAAAAATATAAGGATTTGATAATAAGCTACTAATATCATAAAAATTAATTCCTTTTTTAGGAAAGTCTTTTATTATTCTAATTTTATTTAAATAACTTAATGTCATGAAAAATAATATTATATCAGTTTTTAATACTAAAAATAAAATAATCTGTCTTACTGCTTATAGCTTTAATTTTGCTAAAGAAATAGATGGTCTTGTTGATTTGATATTAGTGGGTGATTCAATGGGTATGGTTTTATATGGGATGAAAAATACTAGGTCCATAGATGATGAAACTATGATTAAACATGCTAAAGCTGTAAAAAAAGCAACAAAAAAATCACTAGTTTTTTTTGATTTACCATATGAAAAAAAATTTAATGAAAATTTAGTAATCAAAAGAGTAATAAAGATTATGAAAGAAACTAATTGTGACGGAGTAAAAATAGAAGGTAATTCTGAACTAATAGGAGTAATTAAAAAACTTAAAAGAAAAAATATTCCTGTAATGGCTCATTTAGGATTGCAACCACAAAATTTTTCTTCAAGTAGTAAATATAAAATATATGGAAGAAATTCTTATGAAATTAAAAAAATTATTAAAGATGCTGAAAAATTAGAGGAAGCTGGAGCAATTAGCATTCTTTTAGAAGGAGTAGTTAGTAAAGTTGCAAAAAAAGTTACTGAAAATTTATCAATTCCAACAATTGGAATTGGGGCCTCAAAATACTGTGATGGACAAATACTTGTGTCAGAAGACATGTTGGGATTTTTTTCTGAATATTATCCAAAATTTGTAAAGAAATATGCTAATTTATCTAAAGTAATTAAAAAATCGGTAAAAAAATATTCTAACGAAGTTAAAAATAATAAATTTCCATCAAAACGATACCATTACGACTAATAACATCTTTTAAGAGATTCCTTTATAAGCATTTTTAAATTTTCAGACTCGTGATTATCAAAATTGTTTAAAATTTTAAAAGATCTTTTTGAATATATAGTTATAAAATCTAAAACTTTTTCATTAATTTTGTAACTATTTAATAAATCTAAAACATTTTTAAATTGCTTGTTTGATCTTTCCTTTAAGGTAAATAAACTTTTAATGAACTGATAATCTTCTTTTTTACAAATTTCTATCAATAATATAATTGGCAGTGTTATTTTTCCGTCATAAAAATCTTGACCTGTTTTTTTTCCCGTCATGTTACTTCCAAAGTAATCTAGAAGATCATCAATGATTTGAAATATAATTCCAAAATTCATACCAAGAATATGAAGTTCCTCAACTAGATCTTTGTTTTTATTAGTTAAAATAGCAGGAATTTTAAATGAAGCTGAAAATAATTCACCAGTTTTAGACCTAATAATATTTAGGTAAGTTTGAAGAGAAAGGTCGATATTATTTTCATTAGTTAACTGTAAAAATTCTCCTTCAGAAATAATTGCACTAACTTCAGCCAATGAAGTCATAGCTTCTAATGAATTAGATTTTGTCATTAACTTAAATGATTTAGAGAACATAAAATCACCCAGTAAAATACTATGTTTATTTCCCCAAATTGAATTAACACTTTTTTTTCCCCTTCGTTCTAATCCTCCATCAATAACATCATCGTGTAATAGAGTTGCTGAATGAATAAATTCTAAAGCAGCTGCCATATAAATATCAGTTTTAATTTCGTAATAATTTTTATTAATCATTTTTGAGGAATAAAGACATAACAGAGGTCTGAGCTGTTTTCCCCTAGCAGAAAATAGATAATTTCCCATTTCAGGTATAATTTCTTGGTGACTATTTAAGTATTCATCAATAAAAAGGTTTGTTTCATTAAACTTTTCAGATATTTCAGATTTGATATCATTAATTATTTTTACAAAACCTTGAAATTCTTTATCTTTATGTAAAATTTTTAAATTCATGATTTTAAAAAATAACTTATATACAAAAGACTACCTCTTAAAGAACAAAATTACTTATTATCAGTATGCGAAAGGATATAGAACTGGAATTGAACCAATAATAATAGCATCTAAAGTAAACAAACAAGTAAAAAGAATTTTAGATATGGGTTGTGGGTGTGGTTCAATATCACTAATGGTTGCATTTAGAAACAAATACTCAAATATTTATGGATGGGATAAAAACCATGATTTTTTACTATTAGCAAATAAAAGCAAATTAGAAAACAATCTTAACAATTTAATTTTTGAAAAAATAGACAATACCAAGTTGAATAATAATTATATAAATTATTTTGATATTATTTTAACAAACCCACCTTTTTTTTTAGAAAATTCTGTAATAAAATCTAATAAAAAATTAGTTCAAGATGCTAAATATATATCTAAATCTCAATTAGAAAGCTGGATTAGGAATATGCTTTATTATTTAAATTTTGATGGAAAGGCCTTCTTAATTAATAGATATGCTAATTTAAAACTATTAATTAACATTTTTTCTAAATATGATATCAATCTAACCATAGAACCTATAAAGTCATATGTTGGAGTTGATCCAAATAACCTTATAATGGAAGTAAATAAATCTGATAAATTTTCATATAAAATAATAGACGATTTAATTATTCATGATAAAAACAACAAAAGTGGTTATACAAATATTTTAGAAAAATGGATGAGTTAATTTATGTTTAGAACTGGTAAAACAGTTGTTTCTGTTGATTTAAAAGGAGTAATATCTTCTGGCCCTAGATCTCAATTGAATTTGAATTCCCTTAGTTCAATATTTGCAAAACTTGAAAAAATAAAATGTGATGCTATTTCTCTAAATATTAATTCCCCTGGTGGTTCGCCAGTTCAATCTTCGTTAATCGGAGAAAAAATAAGGTCAATTGCTAAAAATAAAAAAATTAAAGTTTTTGCATTTGTTGAGGATGTAGCTGCTTCGGGTGGTTATTGGTTAGCTTGTTCAGCTGATGAAATCTATGCTGATAATAATTCTATTATAGGGTCTATTGGAGTTATAGCGGGTGGTTTTGGTTTTACAGGATTAATTAAAAAACTAGGTATAGAGAGAAGAATTTACACAGCTGGAAAAAATAAAAGTTTTCTTGATCCTTTTTCCCCATCCAATAAAAATGATTTAAGTAAGCTTAATAAAATTCAAAAAGAAATACATGAAAATTTTATTAATTGGGTTAAGCTAAGAAGAAAAAAGAAACTAAATCTTTCTCAAGAAAAAAATATATTTTCAGGAAGTTTTTGGCTACCAAAAGAAGCAATTAAATTAGGACTTATTGATAATATAGGAAGTGAAGAAACTATTTTAAAATTAATTTTTGGAGCCAAGGTAAAAATAAAAAAATTAAAGCAAACAAAAACCTTAAAGCAAAAGCTTGGATTAGGTATTAAAGAGGATTACTTTGATACATTAATTAGCAAATTAAAAGAAGAACAGTTATATTCAAGATATGGATTATAAAAATAAATCCAAAAAAAAATGACAGCTAAAACAATGGAAGAATTAGTTTCTCTTTGTAAGAGAAGAGGTTTTATTTTTCAATCTAGTGATATATATGGAGGAGTTAAGGGATTATATGATTATGGTCCAATGGGGGTAGAGTTAAAAAATAATTTAAAACTCTCATGGTGGAAATCAATGATTTATGAAAGAGATGATATTGAAGGATTAGATGCTTCTATACTTACATCACCCGAAGTTCTAAAACACTCCGGCCATGAAGATACTTTTTCCGATCCTTTAGTAGATTGTAAGTCTTGCAAATCTAGATGGAGAGCAGATCAATTAGAAGGGAAAACCTGTCCTAATTGTAAATCAAAAGATTTAACTGATCCTAGACCATTCAATCTAATGTTTAAAACAGCAATAGGTCCCGTTGATGACGGAACTTCATTTGCTTATTTAAGGCCTGAAACAGCTCAAAATATTTTTACTAACTTTAAAAATGTTTTAGATTCTACTAGTAATACTTTACCTTTTGGAATTGCTCAAATTGGTAAAGCTTTTAGAAATGAAATCACGCCAAGAAACTTTATATTTAGAGTTAGAGAATTTGAACAAATGGAATTAGAATTTTTTGTACAACCTGGCTCAGATGAAAAATGGTATAAATATTGGATTGAAGAGAGACATAAATGGTGGATATCTCAAGGTATAGATAAAGATAATTTAGAATTATTTGAGGTAGATAAAAGTGAATTATCTCATTACTCTAAATCTACCACTGATATAATGTATAATTTTCCTCATGGAAAAGAAGAGCTTGAGGGAATAGCAAACAGAACTGATTTTGACTTAGGTTCACACACTAAAAATCAAGAAGAATTTAATATTTCATCTAAAGTAATTAATAATAAAAAATCCACTACAAAATTAGCAGTTCACAATTTAGATGAAAAAAAATGGGTTATACCTTTTGTTATAGAACCATCAGCTGGAGTTGAAAGGGGGGTACTTGCGTTATTAAATGAAGCTTATTTTGAAGATGTAAAGAATTCTAGAATAGTCTTAGCTCTTAAACCCCATTTATCTCCAATAAAAGCAGCGGTTATACCGCTTAAAAAAAATAATGAGCAAATAGTAACTAAAGCTAAAGAAATTAAAAATACACTTCAAAGATTAGGTCTCGGAAGAGTAGCTTTAGAAAATTCAGGAAATATTGGTAAAAGTTATAGAAGACATGATGAAATAGGAACTCCTATTTGCATAACAGTTGATTTTGAGACGTTAGATGATGGTACAGTAACCGTTAGAGACAGAGATACTATGGAGCAACAAAGATTAAATGCTCAAGAATTAAATAATTACTATTCTAAATACTTTAACCACTAACAACTTCCCAAACATTATTTGCTTCAATAAATTTAACAATCTTATATAAATTATTATTATGTATTAAGTTTTTTTCTTGAAAGTCTCTTTTGAATTTTACAATTAATAGGCCATCATATTCTGCAAGTAATTCAAAATTTTTAATTAATTTAATATCTTTGCAATTATTTTTTTCTACTAACTTGAATACCGTAATTTTTTTTTTACTAAGTTGCCTATGTTTAATTCTTGATACAACTTCTTGTCCTATAAAACACCCTTTATCGTAATGAACACCATCAAAACAATCATCTTCCGCTAATTCTGATGGAAAAATTGTTTCAGAGTCTAAGAAATTAGTATCAATTATACCATTTCTAAGACCATCAAAAAAATCAAAATAATCATCCATGTAATCCTTTTGGTAAGAAGAATGTGTAACATCTGTAATTTTAACTTCAGATAATTCTGCATAATTTTTCAAATATCCAAATAAATCATTTTTGTTATTTGTGCAATACAACTCATACTCAAAATTTTCTTTTATATTTTCTTTGTAATTAATATTTTCTATCCATATACGGAATTTAATTTTTCCTTGAGGATTAAGAATATAGCAGTTTCTTAGGGTGGATTTTAATCTTTTGACATCAAAAGTTATAATATTTTGAATAAAATCAAATGAATCTGGGCCACTAATATGTACAATTAATCGTTTAGGTTTTTCAATAATCATAATGTATGTATTATTAATAACTATAATTTATGAATTTACTATTTATATCATCAAATAGACTAGGTGACTCCTTAATAAATATACAAGTTTTAAATAAATATATTAGAGAAAACCCTAATATAAATATAACACTGGTGTCGGGGTCTTTGGCTATGCCTCTATATGATGATTATAATCAAATAATTAAACGAATTTCATTTAACAAAGAAAAATTCAATTTTCATTGGCTTAAACTTTATACAAAATTATTTAACTTTCATTTTGATGAAACTATAGATTTTAGATCTTCAACTATTAGTTTTTTTTTAAAAACTAAAAAGTACCAAATTTTCAAGATGAAAAAAAAAGAAAATATTTATGAACAAATTCAAAAAAAATTTCAAACTAATATAGATCAAGATATGAGATTAATGATAAATGAAGAAAGACTAAACAATACTAATTATAATAATTATGCCTGTATATCTCCATTTGCTAATTGGTATCCAAAAGAATGGCCCATAGATTACTTTAATCGATGTTGTCAGGATCTAGTTGAAATGGGTATTCAAAAAATTTTTGTACTTGGTTCTTTAAAAGATTCAAGACGTTTTAATGAAATATTAAATGTTAATAATAAAATTATTAATTACTGTGGTAGTTCTCATTTATTAGATGATTATGCATTACTAAAGAAATCTAAAATTTTTATAGGAAATGACTCAGGTATGATGCATTTAGCTTCTTTAGCCAATACACCCTCTATTTGCTTATTTGGACCGACAAATGATAATATTTATTTCCCAAAATTATCAAAAAATTCAAAATTAATTAGGTCCAAAAAAAGCTATGAAGAATTAACTAGCAATATTTCAAATCTCAATAATTATAAGAAAAATTTAATGAATGATATTTCATATGATAATGTTCTAATGGAAATAAAAAAAATTTTAAATGATTAGTATTTATAAACCGTCAGATTTTCATGTTCATTTGCGTGAAGGTGAAATTCTAAATCAAGCACTAAAAGAAAACATAGCTTATTTTCAAAAGATTTTAGTAATGCCTAATTTAAAAAAACCGATTACTAATTCGAAAAGATTAATTTCCTATAGAAATCAAATTGAAAGCATTAATAAAAATAAAATTAAAATCTTCTTCACTATTTACCTTAATTCTGAATGGTCTACAAAAGAGATTGTAAATTGCTATAAAAATAAATTATTTTTTGCAGCAAAACTTTATCCAAAAAATGCTACTACTAATTCCAAAACAGGGTTTAGTGATATTAAAGATTTAACTAAATATTTTTACATTCTTGAAAAACACAATATTCCTTTATGTTTGCATGGAGAGAGTATTTCATATCAAGATGACCCATTTGATAGGGAAAAAAAATTTTTAGAAAAGGAACTAAGTTGGCTCCGAAAACATTTCCCAAATCTTAAAATAACATTGGAGCATATAACAACAAAAGATGCAGTTGATTATGTTAAAGAAAATAAAAATATTTCTGCTTCAATAACAACTCATCATTTATTAGAAAATACAAATTCTTTTTTGGGAGATAGTCTTAAACCTGAGCTTTTTTGTAAACCTATTATTAAAAATAGAAATCATCAAATTTCTCTTCAAAAAATTGCCTTATCAGGACATAAAAATTTTTTCTTTGGCTCTGACTCTGCACCACATTATAAAAAATTAAAATTTAATAATGAATGTTGTGCTGGTGTATATTCTACTAAATATAGTATTTCTAATATTATTGAGTTTTTTTCGCTAAATAAAAAAACTAAAAATTTAAACAAATTTTTATCTTTAAATGGTAATACCCATTATGGTTTAGATTTTTTAAAAAAAGAAATTTCTTTTAAAAAGATTAAAAATTATAAATTTCAAAAATTATCAAAATGTGGAGATGATTTTCTATGCCATTATAACCATTTTAAGGATTATTGGTCTAAAATCTGAATTTTTTGAAATATTTTTTTTCAAAAATTAACTGGCCTGTTTCAGTTATTTTTTTAATTATTATTACTATATTTCTAATATTTTAGTGACAACTAATATTATATTTTTTTAATCTCCAATAATTATAGGGAAGAGGAGTTAAGAAACCAAATATCAGCATAATGGGTATCACCCATATGTTAATAATAGCTCCTCCAGTAAGTATTATATCAATTGCATTCATTGATACCTCCATCGCAATCATTGATATTAAGCTCATTCCAACTGCGGTTTTAAATGCATTCTTTATATCCATTTGTTTAATTAAAATAATAGTTTCAAGTATAATGCTTGTAATAATACCGTTGATTATGGCTAAAAACATAATTCCAATTACAGGAAAATTAATATTATTTAATTGAAACCAAAGTATAGTTCCTATGTCTCCTATAGAACAACCGACAAGACACCAAAATGTATTTTTTATGGCTTTTGGCCAAGTATGCTTGCATGTCCAGGATATAGAATTGATCATACTATAAATTTATGTATTAAATTAATGAATTCAAGATATTGAGATGCATTTTTTATTCTCATTTTAAAATTTATATTTATATTTTATTTAATTGAAATTAGGAGCAATTTATGAAAATAGGATTTATAGGATTAGGTAATGTTGGTGGTAAGTTAGCTGGGAGCTTGCTTCGAAATAAAGTTGATCTAAGCGTTTATGATATAAATAAAGAAGCTTTAACTAAGTTATCAAATAAAGGAGCTAGAGTTGTATCTAGTCCTAAGCAATTATCTGAAAAAGTTGATTGCATAATTACCTGTCTTCCTTCACCAAAAATTAGCGCTGAAGTACTAGAATCCAAAGAAGGTATTTTAAATGGTATTGGATCAAATAAGATTTGGTTGGAGATGAGCACCACAAATGAAAAAGAAGTACTTAGATTAGGAAGATTAATTCAAGGTAAGGGATCTAAAATTCTTGATTGTCCTGTATCTGGAGGTTGTCATAGAGCTGACACAGGTAATATTTCAATCTTCGCTGGAGGAGACTATGATGTTTTTAAATTAGTTTTACCATACTTATCTTTTATGGGTAGGAGAATTCTGCATACTGGAAGATTAGGATCGGCCTCAATATTAAAAGTTATGACAAACTATTTAGCTTCAGTAAATTTAGTTAGTTTAGGTGAGGCTTTAACAGTTTGTAAATTAGCAGGATTGGATATGAAAACTACTTATAAAGCAATAAAGATATCATCTGGAAATTCTTTTGTGAACGAAACCGAGACACAGGTTATTTTGAGTGGAAGTTATGATGTGAATTTTACTATGGATTTAGTCTTAAAAGACATAGGCATCTTTAATAGTTTTTCTGAAGAACTTAAGGCACCATTGGAAATATCCCCACTTTTAATAAAGATTTTTCAAGAAGGTAGAGATAAGTATGGTCCAGAGGCATGGTCAACAATGATTGTTAAAAGATTAGAAGATGCATGTAATATTAATTTTAGAGCCAAGGGATTTCCTGATCAACTAGTTGATGATGATCCTGAAACATTAGGTTACGAAATTAAATAATCTTTGTTATATGACCCATTTTTCTTCCATCCATTATTGACTTTTTTTCATAGTCATAGAAGTAATGTCCTTTTGTAATTTTTTTATCTCTGTAATCTTTGATATCGTCGCCAATTAGATTCAACATTTCTGAATTATTTATTTTGATTGGTTTTTTAGATTCTATATTACAAACAGCTCTTATATGAGATTCAAATTGGCTACAATTATAAGACTCTATGGTTAAATGACCTGAATTATGAACCCTTGGTGCAACTTCATTTACATAAAGATTTGATTCTTTATCTAAAAAAAATTCTACACACATCGTTCCAATATAATCCAAGTTATTTGCGATATTGATTGATTGATCTAAAGCTAAATTAGAAATGTTTTTTTCAATAGAGCAAGGTATCTTTGATGTATGTAAGATTTGATTTTTATGAATATTTTCAATTGGCTCATAAGTAAAAACTTGTCCATTTTGGTAACGTGTAACAATTATGGAAAATTCTTTTAGTAGATTTATTTTTTTTTCTAAAATAAGAGGTATGTTTAAATTAATCAAAGATAATTCTTTTAAAGAATTAATCACTGATTGACCCTTACCATCATAACCCATTCTTCTAGTTTTTAACATGCTAGGAAAAATATTTTCTGGAATCTCTTTTACACTATTTACATCTATATATTTAGTAGTTTGAATATTTAAGCTATTGATAAAATCTTTTTCTAAGAGCCTGTCTTGAATAATCTTATTGATCCCAGGATTAGGGAAAACAGGTTTTGATTTAATTATATAATCTAAAGTTTCATAAGGTATATTTTCAAATTCAAAAGTTATCACGTCGCAATTTTGAATAAAGTCATTAAGACTATCCTTATTATCATATGGCTGAATAATAGATAATTTTGAATAATTAGTTGCTGGAGAGTCATAGCTATCTGTATAAATAAAAGTATCAATACCAATTTTATTTGCAGCTTGACATAAAAGCATACCGAGCTGTCCGCCACCTAAAATACCCAATATCATAATTATTATTTTGGTTTTTTAGAAACCAACTTTGTTTGCTTATTTCTCCAATCAATAAGTCTTTTAGATAATTTTTTATCTTCTAAAGATATAATGGAAGCAGCCATTAAAGCTGCATTTTTAGCTCCACTTTCCCCAATAGCAAGAGAACCAACAGGTATTCCAAAAGGCATTTGAGCAATAGATAAAAGACTATCTAATCCTTTTAAAGATTTGGTTTCAACAGGAACTCCTAAGACAGGAATATGTGTTAGTGATGCAACCATTCCTGGTAGGTGGGCAGCACCCCCAGCTCCAGCTATAATAACTTTAATTCCCTGTAAATGAGCTGAAGTTGCATACTCATAAAGTCTTTTAGGAGTTCTATGTGCAGAAATTATAACTGATGTATGTTTAATTTTTAGTGATTTTAAAATCTTAGATGTGTGTTTTAATAGAGCCCAATCCGATTGACTTCCCATAATAATAGAAACTAAAGATTTATTATTTTTTTTTGTGACCATTAATTATTTTACTTATCTACTAATTTTGAAGTTTTTTTAAAGTAATACCCATATGGAATAATTCTAGCAAACTTCATGATAAAGTTAAAAGGAAAAGGAAAACTAATTTCAAATCCTTTTTTATTTATTTTATTAATAATGATTTTTGAAGCTTTTTCACTGGAAATTAGGTATGGCATTTTAAAGCTATTTACCTTTGTGGCTGGTGTATCTACAAAACCTGGACAAATTAGCTTTACATTTACATTATATTTTAATGTTTCTATTTTTAAGCTTTCCGCAAGATTTATTAGCGCGGCTTTAGTTGGACCGTAAACAATTGATTTAGGTAAACCTCTATATCCAGCTACAGAAGATACAATAGCTATTAGGCTCTTAGATGGTTCTTTTATCCTGTCTCTAATGTGTAATAAGCATCTGTAAATTGATATTAAATTTACGTTCATTGTTTCCTCAACTACTTCTTCTGACAGTTCATCAAAATTATGAGTTGTATAAATCCCAGCATTAAAAATAAAATGATTTAACAATTTAAATTTAGATAAAATAGCTTCAAAAGTATTTTTAATGCTTTCTTTGGATCTTAAGTCACATTTTGCAATAACTAATGTACCGGGGTATTGTTTTTGAAGTTTTTGAAGTTTACCTATATTCCTACCTAATCCTATCACTGTCCATCCATTGGCTAGGTATTCTTTAGTTAGAGATAGTCCAATTCCACTGGTAGCCCCTGTAATTAAAATCATATTAGTTTGAATATTCATTAATAAATTTCTCAGCATTAGTAATATGAGCTTTAAGCTTTGAATCAGACATTCTATTTAGTGCTATACTCATCATTGATAGTCTAGGGTTTTTTTTGAAAAAATTCTCATTTTTTTTTATAAAATTCCAATACAGTCCATCTACTATATCAGCCCAAACCCCTTTTTTATAATTACTCATTTTTAATAGATAGTTAGAACCACATATGTAGGGTTTAGACGCAAATATACCCCCGTCACTATAAAGACCCATTCCAAAAACATTTGGAATCATTACCCAATCAGAGGAGTCAATATATGTAGTCATAAACCATTTATAGACCTCAATAGGCTTTATTCCTGTTAAATTCATAAGATTTGAGGCGACCATTAATCTTGGTATATGATGAGAGTAACCTCTCTTTTTTAAATTATTAACTAAGTCATCAAAAATTTTTATAGAAGTTGTCCCTTCATACCAATCTTTTGTCAGAGACCTATTGTTTTTGAAGAAATTGCTTTTTAGCATGTTTTCTGAATATATTTGATTAACACCCCTTATAAACTCTCTCCAACCAATTACTTGCCTTACATATCCTTCTAAATTATTGAGACCAACTTTGTATATATCGATATTATCTACACTACTAGTGATATCATAAGGAGTTATAAGGCCTAAATTAAGTGGAGCACTAAGAAGACTATGGTTAATAGGACTTTGATCATCTTGAATGAAATCTTCATAATGACCAAAATTATCTAGCTTGGTTGTTAAAAAAAAATCTAATTCTAATAAAGAATCTTTTCTGTTAAATGGAAATATGGAATTTTTACTTATTATTCCAAAGTGATTGCTGAAATACTTATCTATAATATTTGATATTTCTTCAAAGTATTTGGATTTATAAGTATTTATTCTTGGTGACTCATATTCTTTTGGCACTCTCTTTCTATTTTCTTTATCAAAACTCCACTGACCACCAAGTGGTTTATCATTATCCATTAAAATAGCTAATTTTTTTCTTTGATATTGATAAAAAGTAGTCATCAAAGGTTTTTTATTTTTAAATAGACTTTGAAATTCATTTCTTGTTGTGAGAAACATGGGAGAATTTAAAAATTCACATTTAATTTTATTATTGTTTAAAAATTTTAAAAAATTGCTTTCAAATAGTTTATCCTCAATTTCAAATACGCTTATTTCATAAATATTATTTTTTTTTATAAATTTTAACAAATTATCAAAGTAACTTTTAGTTTTGACAGAGTCTTTTAATTCAGAATAAAATAATTTATAACCCTTTTTATTGAGTAAATCCCTATACTCTCTCATAGAAGCAAGAAAATAATAAATTTTTTGTTTATGATGTTTGACATAGGTGCAAAGACTTATGTCTTCAGCCATGTAAATTAAGTGACTATTTTTAAATTTATTGATGAACTTGTTATCAAATAATTGATTACCTAATAGGACAAGAGCATTCATCAGTAATTCAAGATAGTTTTATCTAGTATTGATATTTGATCTTCCACCATCAACATTAAAGTTTTGACCAGTAATCCAGCTTGATTCTGAGCTCAGTAAAAAAGAAGCAAGTGATCCTGCATCATTTCCAACACCAATTCTTCCCATAGGATGAAGTTTAGCAATAGCATTGGTCATTTGACTACTGTCAGTAATAAATGATGACATTTTCGATTTTATTAAACTTGGTGAAATACAGTTAAAGCGAATTTTTGGTGAGTACTCTGCAGCAAGTGAAATAGACAATCCCAGTAAAGCGCTTTTTGCAGATGCAATAGCTGTATGTTGTTTAAATCCTGATTGCGCAGCAACTGTGGAGAAAAATACAACAGACGAGTTATTAGAAAGCTTATCAATAGAAAGATTTAAAAAATTAACTGGGTTTAAAAAATTTTGTTTGTACACATTAAGAAAATCATCGCTAGATGTTACAGAGAATGGTTTTAAAGATATTGATCCGACAGCAAATAATATTCCATCTATTTCAAAGTCTATATCATTAATATAAGATCTTACTGAGTCAAAATCAGAAATATCCAAGGACTTAAAAGAGGATTTTGTTGCGGAGGCGTTAATTTCTAATTCTTCACTATTCCTTGAAATAAGCTCTAAATCTAAATCTTTTTTACTTAAGTGATCAGTTGTAGATTTTCCGACAGAGCCATTAGCTCCTAAAATAATAATTTTTCCCATACTACTTGTACTCTAATTAATGATAATAGATTAGTTTTTTTGGAAGTGGCTAAAAACAAATGTAGCGATAGCAACTAAAAGAAGCGTTCCGTTTAATTGGTGAAGTGAGCCAAAAAGAATAGGTACATTGTAAATGACAGTCAAAATACCAAGAGCTATCTGAATAATAACCAAAACCAGTATTAAATTTATGTGAAATTTTTCAAAATAGGAATTAATTAGTTTTTTCGATAAAATAAATAAATAAATAAAATAAAAAAATAATAAGTAAGCTAGCATTCTGTGAGTAAAATGGATAAAAACAGAATTATGGAGTATGTTTTCATAAAAATTATCTAGAAAAAGGTTTTCAGGAATAACCTGCCCCCCCATTAAAGGCCAAGAATTAAAAGATTTTCCTGCATCTAAACCAGCCATAAATGCTCCATACCAAATTGTAACAATTGTAACTAACAATAAGATTAAAAACTGATATTTTAAATTTCTCCGATTGCTAGTAAATTTATAAGCTGATGGATAAAGCTTTTTTAATATTATAAAACTAATTATTACCAATATTGATTGGGCCATAAATAAATGAATGGCTAGTCTTAAGTGATCAACATACGGATTTTCCACTAACCCACTTTTCACCATCCACCAACCAATTAACCCTTGAGATAGACCTAAAAAGAAAAGTAAAAAAAATACTACTAATTCTTTTTTGCTGAAATATTTTTTGAAAACAAAATACACAAAAGGAACTAAAAATACTATTCCGATAAGCCTGCCTAAAACTCTATGGCCATATTCCCACCAAAAAATATATTTGAATTCATTTAAATCCATATTTGAATTTTTAATTTTAAATTCTGGATAAAGCTTATAGTTTTCAAATAACTCTATCCAAGAGGCATTACTTAATGGAGGCAATAATCCCCCTATAATCTTCCAATCAACCATAGATAATCCTGACTCAGTTAATCTTGTGAGCCCGCCAACTACTATCATGATGACTATTAAAGTAGCTACACTCGATAGCCATAACACAATATGTTTATCTCTTGCCAAGATCATAAAGGAAAAGTATTTTGTATTTTAAAATGTTAAAACAGAGATATAGTCGCAATGATTCTCTTTAGGAAATAATTTTTTATGAGTTTTACTATATTAGTAACTGATTTTGATGGTAAGGAGCATGCTTTAGAAGCTACACCAGGATTTACTATTATGGAGATAATTAGGGATGCTGGGCTCGATTTAGAGGCAATATGTGGTGGATGTGTTGCTTGCGCAACTTGTCATTGTTACATTAATGAAGAATGGCTTGAAAAACTTGAAAAAGCAGACGATGATGAAGAATCAATGTTAGATCAAGCTTATGAAGTTAAAAAAAACTCAAGACTAACTTGCCAGATAACTTTTAATGAAAAATTAGATGGTATGAAACTTATTTTGGGTCCAAAATTTTAATGGACTACTTATCTTTTAAATCATGGCCGTTCCAAGAAGCAAAAAAAATTCAAAACAGTAAATTAAGAACTGATAAGGACATTATTATATTTGAAACAGGTTATGGGCCTTCAGGTCTTCCTCATATTGGCACATTTGGTGAAGTTTCTAGGACCAATATGGTTAGATATTGTTTCGAAAAATTAACGGGTAAAAAAACAAAACTTATTGCTTTTTCCGATGATATGGATGGACTTAGGAAAATCCCTGATAACATTCCAAATAAAGAAATTATTGAAAATTATATAGATTTTCCATTAACCTCAGTTCCAGATCCATTTAAAAAATTTAAAAGCTTTGGAGAGCATAATAATAAAAAACTCCAAGAATTTTTAGATAAATTTAATCTTAATTATCAATTTCAAAGCTCAACTAATGCATATAAATCTGGTTTATTTAATGAAACAATTAAAAAAATTTTACTTCACTATCAAGATATTAAAGAAGTTGTATTGCCAACACTTGGAAAAGATAGAAGAGAGACTTATAGTCCTTTTTTCCCAGTAGATAAAGAAACAGGAAAGATACTTCAAGTTAAAATAGAAGACATAGATTTAGATAATTCTTCGGTTATTTTTAGACATGATAATAAAAATATTAAAACTTCAGTTTTAAATGGTGATTGTAAATTACAGTGGAAGGTTGACTGGGCTATGAGGTGGGCTGCTTTTGGAGTTGATTATGAAATGTGCGGAAAAGATTTAACTGATAGTTATGTTTTATCATCAAAAATTTGCAACATAATCGGATCTCCTCCTCCAATAAACTTAATTTATGAACTTTTTTTGGATGAAAAAGGAGAAAAAATTAGTAAATCTGTCGGTAATGGTATTAGTATTGAAGAATGGCTCAAATATTCTAATCAAGAAAGTTTATCTCTATTTATGTTTCAAAGGCCAACCACAGCAAAAAAATTGCATTTTGATATTATTCCCAAAAATACTGATGAGTACCTTAGTCATCTATCAAAATACTCTGAAAATTTTGATAATTGTGATAACCCTGCTTGGCATATTCATAAATCAGAAAAGTTAATTTTTAATACAAAAATTAACTTTAGTTTAATTTTAAATGTCATTTCTGTTTGTAAATCAGATAAACCAGAAGTTATTTTAGGACTTCTTAAAAATTATCAGAGTGAGTTATTAGACTCAGAGTTAAAAATTATCAATAACCTCATCTTAAAAGGCATTAATTATTTTAATGATTTTATTAAACCTAATTTAAAATTTAAGATAGCTAATAAAGATGAAACAGAAATTATTAATAATGTAATTAAAAGTATAGAAAATTTAGAAACGAAAGCTACTTCTGATGAATTTCAAACTACTATTTTTAGCGTTGGAAAACAAAGTGTTTATAAAGACAATATTAAAGACTTTTTTAAATTAATTTATGAAGTTGTTTTTGGTCAGGATAGTGGCCCGCGTTTAGGAACTTTTATTAAAGTCTTTGGAAAAGAAAAAACTGTTTCGCTTATTAAGTCAAAGATTAATGTATAAATTAGCTCATTTTTTTTTATCAAAAATAGAACCTGAACTTGCTCATAAATTATCTATTTTAGGCTTGAGGGCAGGATTACATCCTAAAATTAAATTAAAAGATAATGATAGCTTGAAACAAATTATTTGGGGAAGAACTTTTAAAACGCCCATTGGTTTATCTGCTGGATTTGATAAAAATGCTGAAGTCATATCTCCTTTATTTAAATTAGGATTTAGTTATATTGAAGTAGGTACAGTTACCCCCTTAGCCCAAAAAGGAAATTTAAAACCTAGAATATTTAGGTTAAAAAAAGAAAAAGCTATTATTAATTCTTTAGGATTTAATAATATCGGTTTAAAAGCAGTTAAAAAAAATATTCTTGAAAAAAATTTTAATAATTTATTTCAAGATAGAATTCTTGGTGTAAATATTGGAAATAATAAAAATACTATTGAAATACTTGATGATTTGAAAGTCTTATTTGAAAATTTATACAGCTGTTCTGATTATATAACTGTTAATTTATCTTCACCTAACACTCCAGGGCTAAGAGATAACCTAAAATCAAATAATTTTGAAAAAATCGTTAAATCTATTTATAAATTAAGGGAGGATAATAATTCAAAAATTCCCATACTATTTAAAATTTCACCAGATATCACCCCTGAAGATAAAAAAGATATAGCTTTAATAGCATTAGCTAACGACGTAGATGGATTAATTCTCACTAACACTACCTTAGATCGAACTAAATTAAATATAAGCTTAAAAGGAGGTTTAAGTGGTAGGCCTTTGTTTGACAAATCAAATGAATTAATAAGAGATTTTTATGCTCTAACTTCAGGAAAAATTAAATTAATTGGAGTCGGAGGAATTTTTACATCAGAGGATATTTTAACAAAAATGCAATATGGAGCTTCATTGATACAGTTATATACAAGTTTTGTATATCAAGGTCCTTATTTTATAGACCAACTTAATAAGGATTTATCTCAAATAATAAATGAACTAGGTTATAAAAATATTTCTGAAGTTATAGGTTCAATGGCTTGAAAAGAATTATTTCTATAAAAACAATTGCTCATAAATACGATTATTTTCTCTTTGATCAATGGGGAGTGCTTCATAACGGATACAAGGTATTTGAAGATGCTATTGATTGTTTACAAGAGTTAAAAAATTTAAATAAAAAAAATATTTTAATTTCAAATTCTTCAAATCTAACTAAGTTTTCAATAAAAGGTCTTAGAAGTCTAGGAATAGAAGATGAATTATATGACTATAGCATTACTAGTGGAGAAATTGCTTATAGATATTTTGAAAAAGAAATTTTTAATAAATATGGAAATAAATGCTTTCCTCTGTCTCTATCAAAAGAAAAGATTAAGATGTTTGATTTAAATGTTACTAAAGATATTAAAAAATCAAACTTTGTTCTTATCGCAGATATTAAAAAAGGATCAAATATTTTTGATTTTATTGAAAATTTGAAAAAAATGTTAAGTTTTGAATTGCCATTAGTTTGTACTAATCCCGACTTTCAAGTAGATAATAATAACAAAATTCAAATGTGTGGAGGTACTATAGCGCAGCTTTATGAAGATATGGGAGGTAAGGTTCATAGATATGGAAAGCCTTATAATCCAATTTATATGAATATAATAAAAAAATTTAATATTAAAGATCCTAAAAAAGTACTAGCTATTGGAGACTCATTTAATCACGATATTTTAGGGGCCTCTAATCAAGGATTTGATTCAAATTGGATAGAAAATGGGATTCATAGGTCTGAAGCTAAAGATCAAAAGAAGCTAGATTGGTATTTTAGTCATTTTAAGCCAAATTATTGTCAATTTATGTTAAAATTTTAAATGCTCGACACTTGTATTCATTCATTATCTGTATTATAAACTTTCATCATGTCTAGAGCTTGCGATTTAACTGGGAAAATTCATCAAACTGGCCATAACGTGAGCCATTCTAATATAAAAACTAAAAGAAGATTCATGGTTAACTTAAATAAAGTAACTTTGAGAAGTGAATTTTTAAAAAAAAATTTTAGATTTAGAGTTGCTGCCTCTACTTTAAGAACTGTGGATAAGCATGGGGGGCTAGATGGATTTTTATCAAAAATGAGCTCAAGAAATTTAACAGACAAAGCTTCAAAAATAAAAAAATTAATCGAAAAAAATATTAAAAATTCTAATAATTAATGCTGGAAGGCATATTCCAGGATTTCTCAATTTATCTAAATAATGCACCAGTCATTTCAATTTGGATATTCCAAATAATTTTTTGTTACGCTACGATTTTATTAGCTCTTAAATATTATGGTAAAATAGGAATATATATTTATGTTTCTATCTCGATAATATTAGCAAATATTCAAGTTTTAAAAGTTGTAGAATTTCCATTTTTCCCAGAACCTATGGCTTTGGGAACGGTAATTTTTATTTCTATATTTTTATGCACAGATATTCTTAGTGAATATTATGGTAAGGATAGTGCCACAAAATGCATTAACATAGGTATCTGCTCTTATATTTTCTCAACAATAATTATGTTTTTGACAATTTCTTATAATCCAATTAATCCTGAAATTTTTCCTAACTGGTCTTGGAGCTATGATATGGATAAAGCGATTACAATATTATTTTTACCTCAGTTTCCAATTATTGTTGGCAGCATCACTGCATTTTATATAAGTCAAAAATTCGATGTGTTCCTGTTTCATTACATTAGAAATAGAATAAAGAAAGGTTTGTGGTTAAGAAATAACCTTTCAACTTTTGTATCACAATTTATAGATAATATTATTTTTAGCTTGCTTGCGTTTAATTTATTATCTTCAAATCCTGTTCCTCTTTACGAATTATTTATATCTTATGGGTTAGGAATTTATTTTTTAAGAATTATATTAAGTTTATTAGATACCCCAGTAATATATTCTGCAAAATATTTTATTAAAGAAATTGACTAATTTCTTTAACATAAAAAAAATTAATCTAGATTCTAAAGCTAGAACAGGTATTTTAAAAACAAATCATGGGATCGTAGAAACCCCAGCTTTCATATTTTGTGGTACTAAAGCAACAGTTAAAGGAGTTTTACCTGCAAATTTATTAGAAGCAAATACACAAATTATACTATCCAATACTTACCATCTGATGTTACAGCCAGGTTCAAAAATTATTGCCGATTCTGGTGGTTTGCAAAAGTTTACTAATTGGAACAAACCTATGATGACTGATAGTGGAGGATATCAAATATTTTCTTTAGGCCATGGTTCTGTCTCAGAAGAGATAAAAGGTAAACATATATCAGAAAAAAATAAATCTTTATTGAAAATTAATGAAGAAGGAGCAACATTTAAAAGCTATTTAAATGGAGATAAAATTTTATTAACTCCTGAAAAATCAATTAATATACAGAGAGATCTGGGGGCAGATTTAATTTTTGTACTTGACGAATGTACTCCTTTTAATGTTGATAAAAAATATACTGAAAAATCAATGAACATGACACACCGCTGGGCTAAAAGAAGTCTTGAAAGTTTTTTATCAAATAATAATAAATTTGAATCAAAAAATGGTTCAGCAGGAAAACAACATCTTTATGGCATAATTCAAGGTGGAGTTTATAAAGATCTTAGAAAAATTGCTTGTGAAGAAATTTCTTCTTATGATTTTGATGGACTTGCTATAGGAGGATCTTTAGGTAATAAAAAAACACAAATGTATGATGTTTTTGAATACTGTTCTTCTAATATTAAGGATAAAAGACCTGTTCATGTTTTAGGAATAGGGGGGTTGGATGATATTTTAGAAGGTGTTTCAAGAGGATTTGATACCTTTGATTGCGTTACACCTACAAGGATCGCTAGACATGGAATAATGCTTTCAAAAATTAAAAAAAACGGAATAAATTTTAACAATTCCTTATATAAATCAGATCATTCTCCTTTGGATATAGAAGCTGATATTGATATTGCTCAAAATTATTCAAAATCTTACATTCATCATTTATTTAAAAGTAATGAATTGTTGGGTATGAGTATATTATCAATTTATAATATTTGGTTTATTAATAATTTTTTTAAAGAAATTAGAAAGTCTATTGAAAAAGATAATTTTAATGTATTTAAAAAAGATTTTCTTAATAATTTTAACTAAATAAAGATTCTAATTTTTTAAAAATAGTACCACCTAATTCCTCAACATCGTGAATAGTTATTGCTTTATTGTAGTATTGTTTTACGTCATGACCAATTCCAATTGCCAATAATTCTATTTCAGTTTTATCTTCAATTGCTATAATTGTACTTTTTAAATGTTTTTCTAAATAATTACTTTCATTTACTGATAAAGTAGAATCATCAACGGGAGCACCATCTGAAATAACAATAAGAATTTTTCTACTTTCAGGTCTTTTTTTAAGTCTACTAGAAGCCCATATCAAAGCCTCACCATCTATATTTTCTTTTAAAAGTCCTTCTTTTAACATTAATCCTAAATTGATCTTTGCCTTTCTTCTATTTTCATCTGCAGACTTATAAATTATGTGTCTAAGGTCATTTAGTCTACCTGGGTTTTTAACTTTCCCTTTCTTAAGCCAATCTTCTCTAGTTTTGCCTCCCTTCCAAGCTTTAGTTGTAAATCCTAATATTTCAACCTTAATTTTACATTTTTCTAAAGTTTCAGCTATCATATCTGTAGTTAAAGCTGCAATCATAATTGGCTTACCTCTCATCGAACCAGAGTTATCTATTAATAAAGAAACTGTGGTATCTTCAAATTTAATTTCCTTCTCTTTTTTAAATGAGAGAGAATTATTGCTGTTTGTGATAATTCTAGTTAACTTTGAGGTATCTAATATCCCTGATTCAAGATCAAAGTTCCATGATCTTTTTTGTTTAGATTGTAATAATCTAAATAACTTATTTGCCAGTCTTAAAATTTGCTTTTGGTATATCTCACATTTTTCATCTAATTGTTTTCTAAGAGATGTGAGTTCAGCTAAATCACAAAGCTTATTGGCTTCAATTATTTCATCAAATTTTGTACTGGAAGCTTTATAGTTTTGACCAAGGTTTTTATAACTTTCAATTAATTTATTTTTTACTTTTTCTTCTTCAACAGTAAAATCTGCTGTTATCTCTTCCCCATAAGCAGAATTTGATATATTGTCTGCATCACTAGTAAAAGACTCATTTGATTGTTCAACTTGATCTTTTGAAGTATTAGTATCTTCCTTAGCTTCATTTTCTTTCTCATCATTTTTAAAATCTTCTTCATCAGGACCTTTATCTTTTTGATTTTCAATTTCTTCTTCATTAGAAATTGGAAAAATTAATTTTAATAATAAATTTAATTTAATCAAAAAATCTTTTTGGGAATGACAAAAATTAATTATATCTAGAAAAATATTCTTAAAATCATCTTGTTTATCTTTGTTAATTAATAATTTAATTAAATTCAAATTAAATTTATATTGGTTTTTTCTTAATATTTTAAAAATAAAGTAGTCTAAAAATAAAAATAATAATAAATCAGATTTACTTTTATTATTTTTATTATCTAAAATTACTTTTTCTTTTAACCATTTATTTAATAAGTTTTTTTTTATTCCTTCAAAATTAATAGCTCCAAGATATTCGTATCTAATTTTTTCAATTGTTAGAGCTAATTCTTTATACTCATGATAATTGAAACTAATTGAATTAAAAATAGGTTCATTATGGTATTTTATTTTTAAAGCAAAAGAATCTGAAGCGCCTCTCATGTCATCAAAATTGTATTGGTTAGATAAACTTGGGATATTGAGAGTTTCTTGTTTCTCTATCAATATCTCGGAATTTATATTTATTTTTAGTTTTGAATTATTACTAAGAGCTTTATTTACGCTATTTAGAGCTTTAGAAATATTGTTATTATTATTTACATTTTTATATGGCAATTAAATATCAATACCAAAAGATCTTTGAAAATATTCTTTATAAATTTCTATTTCAGTTTCCTCACATTTATTTAAAAAAGTTAGTTCAAAAGATTTTTTTATGTCTTTTATAATTTTATAATTTTCTGCCCACATAATCACTGTTCTAGGACTCATTAATATAGAGACATCTTTATGCTCGAATCCTTTTCTAGTTAAATTAGCTAGTTGAACCATTGATTTAATTAAATTTTTATCATCATCTTTAGCTTTAATTTTCTGTGTGATTATTTTAATTTCAGTTTCTTCTTTTAAATAATTTAATTTAGAAATAATATTCCATCTATCCATTTGACCTTGATTAATTTGATTTGTACCATGATAAATTCCTGAAGTATCACCAAGTCCCACAGTATTGGCAGTTGCAAATATTCTAAAGTAGGGGTGAGGTACTAAAACTCTATTTTGATCAAGTAAAGTAAGTTTACCTTCTGTTTCTAAAATTCTTTGAATTACAAACATTACATCTGGTCTACCAGCATCATATTCGTCAAAAACAAGTGCTACATTATTTTGAAAAGCCCAAGGTAATATTCCTTCTTGAAACTCAGTAACTTGCTTTCCATCCTTTAAAACAATTGAATCTTTTCCCAATAAATCAATTCTAGATATATGACTGTCCAAATTTATTCTTATACAAGGCCAATTTAATCTTGAACAAACTTGCTCAATATGGGTAGATTTACCTGTTCCGTGAAGTCCTTGAATAAAGACCCTTTTATTAAATTTTAAACCTAGGAGAATAGCTGTAGTAGTATCGTTATCAAAAACATAATCGTTGTCTATTTCAGGAACATAGTTATTTGATTCTAAAAATCTTGGTATAGTTAATTCTGAATCAATTTTAAATAATTCTTTTGATTTAACTTGTTCAAATTCGCTTAATTTATATAGTTTCTCAGTTTTTTGATGCATGGTTATTTTTTATAATAATCACTTAAGTAAGTATAAGCTTCTACTATTTCTTTAAACTTATCTTCGCTATTTTCAATATCATTTTTAGTGTCTGGATGATACTGTTTTGCAAGTTTTTTATAGCTTTTTTTAATATCATCTAAAGATGCTTTAATTGTGAGTTTTAATTTATCTAATGACCACAGTAATTTATTCGAATTTTTGTTGATTTTAGATGATATATTTTCAAAATTTCCATCGAATTCAAACTCATTAAATTTAGCACCAGATCCAAAAGGTTTTGTAGGCCTTCTCCAAGTCGTATCTTTTTTTAATTCTATTTCTATTTCATCAAAACCCATTTCTTTATGATAATTCCAAGATTTATTAAATTCTTTTACATGCTCTAAACATAGCCATTGGTATATTTTAAGATTTAATTTGCTTATTGGGGCTTTATATAATCCTTCATTTTCACATGATACGTAATTACAAGTTTTAATATTTAGTTTTTTATTCATTTTATAATTAATACTGTTAATAATATATTATTTATGAATTTAGAAGAAATTAAAAAAACTATAATTGAAATAAAAGAAATTGAATTAAAAAAAATTATTGATAATAGCTCAAAACATGTAAATCATTCAGCTTTAGAACATACTAGAGTAAAACTTACTCATCTTGAATTATGGGTAGTTAATAAGCTAAATTTATCAAGAATAGAAATACACAGAATTATTTACGATAAGTTGAGTAATTATTTTTTAAAAGGATTACATTCCGTGGAAATTAAAATTTTTAAATAGTAATTTTAATTTTAGTAATTTTATTTACAGATCTTGAAATTATATGAACTTTAATATCATCAACTGTAATTATTTTACCAACTTTTGGAATATCATTAGTTATTCCATGAACTAATCCTGATAAAGTTACAAACTCATCTGGTAAATCAATTTTAAGTACCCTGTTTACTTCTCTAATACTAGCATTTCCATTAAATAAGAAATTTTTATCATCAATTTTTTCTAAATAAGAATTTCTATCGTCAGTTTCATCAAAAATTTCTCCTATAATTTCTTCAATTATATCTTCAAGTGATATTAATCCTCTAATTTCCCCATATTCATTAACTATTAATGCCATATGTTCTCTTTTTGATTTAAATTCAATTAATTGTTTTGTAGCCATTTTATTTTCTGGTATGAACCAAGGTTCATTTATAATTTTTTTTACATCTTCCTTATCAATATCATTAAAACTTAAATCTGATTTTAATAAGTCCCTACTATCTAAAATTCCAATAACATTAGAAAAATCTTTATTTATAATTGGAATTCTAGTAAAGGGAATATTCTTTAATTTGCTTTTTATAGTTTCAATATTTTGGTCAATATCAATAAATTTTATATCATTTCTATGTGTCATTAGCTCATCCACTTTTAAGTTTTTAAGCTCTAGTAAATTGCTCATGTATTCAATTTCTTCTTTATTTTTTGTAGAGAATTTTTTTTGATATTCTATCGCACCTTCAAATTCTTCTTCCATAACCTTAGATTGATTGCTATCTATTTTCATTCCCACAGCATTCATAATTTTAGATGAAATACTGTTTATAATAAAAACTACAGGTGATATTAATTTTGTGTAATAGAAAAAAAATTTAGCTACATTAAGTGAAAATTTCATTGGCTTGTTAATAGCGTAAATTTTAGGTGTAACTTCTGAAAAAATTACTATAGCAAAAGTCATGATAACAGTTGCAAGTGTAATTCCAAGCCCACCAAAATTTGAAATAAGAATTTCAGTAAATAAAGCTGTCGCTAAAATATTAAAAAGATTATTTGCAAGCAATACTCCAGTTATAAACTGATCCTTAATTTCTTTAATTTTAACAATGTAATTAGCATTTATATTTCCTTGCTCTTTATATTTTAAAGCTCTTAACTTTGAAATTGCAGTTAATGAAGTTTCTGAACCTGATGATATAGCAGATAAAATTAGCAGCAATATTATCGCTAATATTTTAATTAATAAAATTAAGCTCATTTTATTAAATTAATGATGATCTTTTTAAGACTGTCAAAAGAGATTTTACGATTTATTCCTTTATTACCTTTAATTAAAATAATTTGAATATCATTTTTTATAGCTTTCTTATCTTTTTTTATTTTTTCAAAAATATTATTAATATTTTTTAAATTAATAAACTTTTTATAATTTGTTGGTAAATGAAATTTAATTAATAATTTTTTTAAATTTTCAATAGAGTTAGGTTTTAAATTTAGCTTATTGGAAATATTTATTTCAATAATCATTCCTAAAGCAACAGCTTCTCCATGTTTTATGCTAGATTTATAATAATTTAAACTTTCTATGGCATGACCAAATGAATGACCAAAATTTAGGATTGCCCTAGAATTATTTCCTATTTTTAATTCTCTAAAATCTTTTGTAAAATTAAGTTTAGTTTTTATTGATTCAATAATTATATTTTCTAGTTTTTTTAAGTTTAACTTATCATTATCGTAATTTTTTAGATTGGTTTTAAGCTTATTATTATGAATAAAAGCATATTTAATTACTTCAGCAAAACCACAAGACATTTCTCTACTGGGTAAAGTTTTTAAAAAATTTAAATTAATTATAACTATTTTAGGCATATAGAAAGTTCCAATTAGATTTTTCCCTACCTTTGAGTTAATTCCTGTTTTTCCACCAATTGAACTATCTACCATTGATAACAATGTAGTTGGTATCATAATATGTTCAATTCCTCTTAATAAGGTGGAAGAAATAAATCCAATTAAATCTCCAATTGTCCCTCCACCTATTGAAACTATTTTAGATTTTCTATTGATACCAAGTTCTAAAATTTTTTCTGCTATTCTAGAATAATCTTTTAAAGATTTAATTTTTTCATTACCTTCTATTTTAATTAATTTTATATTATTTAAATTACTTAATTTTTTAATCAAATTATTTTTAACAAGAACTTTGTCAAAAATAATCAAATCATTTTGGTTTAAATTTTTCTTTAAAAAAATAAATAATTCATTTTCATTTTTAGATACGAAAATATTATTTTTTTTATTTACAGTTTTCATTTTTTTATTTCTTTTAATATTGAATTCAAATTATCTCTTTTTAAGGAATTTGCATCTATTATTATATCTGCAATATTAGAATATTTATTTTTTCTTTCATTTAATAGTTTTTTTAAATTTTCTTTAAGATTATCTTTTATAAGTGGCCTATCCCTTGATCTCAATAGTCTTTTATAAAGAGTATCGTAATTACATTTAAGATAAATGTTATATGTTTTATTCAATTCATTGGCATTATTTAAAATAATTCCACCACCAGTTGAAATTACTAATTTATCTTTTAAGGCCAATACATTTTTAAATATTTCTCTTTCTAAATTTCTAAAATATTTTTCTCCCTTTTTTTTAAAAATTTCAGAAATTGTTGAATGTGTTTCTTTTTTTATTGTCTCATCCATATCTAGGAATTTATACCCTATCAACTTGGCTAAATCCCTTCCAATTGTTGTTTTTCCTGAGCCAGGCATGCCTATTAGGCAAATTTTAGAATTAAAATCTTTCAACATTTATTTTTTAGTTGTATTTATAACATATAATGTTTTTGAGAAAAAAAAATCTTACAAACCTAGCTTTTAGGAATAAAGTCGTATTTGCTGTCATAATATTGTCTATATTGTTGTTTTTTATAGTTATCAATATTGACATTCCATCACCTGGATCAATTAAAGAGTACGAGATTGATATTTCTAAATTTATTTAGTTATGCGATTAATAATATTTTTTATATTTTTATATTCATTTTCTGCATATTCAATTGAATTAATAGAACAACCTATAGAAAAAATTGAAAATATTATATTTCAAAATTCAAAAACGACTTCAAATAATGAATATTATAATTCATTTTATGGAGAAGAGCACATAAATCGATTTTATAATGAATTTAAATTAGACTCTGACAAACCTTTTTATAATGAAATTATATTATCTGTTTTGTCTTCTCATATTTTACAAAATGAAGATCCTGACAAAATTAATTTCTTTCTTGATTCCGTTAAAAAATTAAACAATTTACAAGATAGTTTTGTTTATCAAAAAAGAATTTTTCAAAATGTATTATTTGATAGTTTTTTAAAACCAGAATATAACGAAATCTATTTAAATTTTTTATTTAATTCATCAAAATTTGAAGAATTATGCGATTATTACATTAAGCTTAATTCAACACAAAATGATTTTAAAAACAATTTGGTATTTAGCTCGATATGTTTAATAGAAAATAAAAATTTTTCACAATTAGAATTACTATTAGAGCTTTACGATTCTGATTCTTTAGAGAAGCTTAACTCGAACTATATCAATTTATTTTTAAATCAAAATTATGATTATAATACGGTTAATTACTCATCACTTTCAATGCTAGATAAATATATAATATATAAATCAGATAATAACTTTTTGATTCATGACTATAGAATTAATAATGTATTAGATATTCAAATTGCATTAAAACATAATATTGATATTTCATTAAGGTCTATTGAAAATGCTTTTTCTAAGCAAATAATTAATAAAAATGAATTATTGTCTATTTATAATGCAATTTCTAAAGATAATTCAGATTATTTATTATATAAAAAAATATCATCAGAAATAAACATCAACGACAAGTTAAAAATAATTGATAAAAATATAAATAAAATTAACATGAATTATTATAATTTTTCTAGATTATTGAGTGACCAATTTATAGATATAAAATTACTTAGTAAAAACCTTAAATATATTAAATCTATTTATCTAATTTTATTAACCTCTAATGATGACCTTAGGATTGGATTTTTAAATCTCATTAAAGATAAAGAATTTGATGATGATTTTGATTATCTATTTTTTAATGGTTTAAGTAATTTTTTATCTCAAAAAAATGAAACAGATTCAATTGAATTAAAAGAGTTAGAACACTTAAATAATCCTGTGATATTATTTTATATAGATAATAATTTTTTAAATATCAAGCTAAATAAAGACTTATCTTTAAATAAGAACAATGCCCAATCTCTAAATAATAATTATAATAATTTATCTATCTACAATAATTCTAATAATATAATCGAAAGAAATTTGGAATTATTATTAATATTAAAAAGTTTAAATTTAAATTACATAAATCAGATTGATTTATATTATATATCCAAATCACAATCAAATAATCCAGTTTTTAATAAAATATTTTTAAATTTAATTTCTAATAAATATTTGAATAATTGAAAAATATAGAAAATTTAAAACAGTCTTATTTGGAACTGTTGCTATCCGAGAATAATTTATCTAATAATTCAATTATAAGTTATAAGAAAGATCTATTAGATTTTGTTGTATACTTTAAATTAAATTCAAATCTTACATTTAATAATATTATTTTATCGTATATAGAAAATTTAAGGAAGAGTCCTTTGCAAAACTCTTCAATAAATAGAAAACTATCTTGTATAAAAGGATTTATTAAATATTTGGATTCTGTATTAAATTTAGAAAAAATAGATTATTCTTCTTTTTCGTTATTAAATAGAGAAATAAAAATTCCAAAAGCAATTGATAAAAAAGAAATTTTGATTTTTTTTAAAAATCTTTCTAAAACGACACCAAAAAATAAAATATTTTATATGTTTTTATTTAAATTTTTATACTATTCAGGATTAAGAATTTCTGAAGCATTATCATTAAAATGGAGCGATATAAATTTCAAAGAATTATCATTTTATGTATTTGGAAAAGGTCAAAAAGAAAGAAAATGCTATTTTCCTAAAGATCTATCTATTCAAATTATGCCTTATATACCTGAAAATATTGATGATTTTGTTTTTAAATATAATAATAAACCTATTACTGTGAGAAAAGTTAATAGTTATTTAAGTAATTTGTTTAAGGAAGGATTAATAAATAAGCAAATATCTTCTCATATTTTTAGACATAGCTTTGCTACAACTTTATTAGAAAATGGAGCTGATATAAGACATATACAAAAACTATTAGGCCATAGTAGTATATCCACCACTCAAGTTTATACAAAAGTTATAAAAAATAAGAAAAAACAAGAATTAGAGGCTTACCATCCTTTAAAAAATAAATTATAGTTCTTTATGTTTTTTTTAGATTTTGAAGAAAAATTAGAAAAAATATCTATTGAGTTAAACTCACTTAAAAAGTCTAAAAAAAATAACAATCAATCTGTATTGAATAAAATTAAAAATTTAGAATTAAAAGAAATAAAAGAATTAAATACATTATACAAATCACTAACACCTTGGCAAATTGTAAAAATAGCTAGACATCCGCAAAGACCAAAAACATTAAACTATATAAAAAATATATTCCATGATTTTACTTATTTATCTGGTGATAGACTTTTTTCAGAAGATCAATCTATAGTTAGTGGTATAGCAAAATTAGGTGATCAATCTTTTTTTATATTAGGAAATGAAAAAGGACATGATATGGAATCGAGAATTAAGCATAATTTTGGTATGGCAAAACCAGAAGGTTACCGAAAATCTCAAAGAATTATGAAATTAGCTGAAAAGTTCGAATTACCTTTAATTTGTTTTATTGATACTTCAGGAGCTTATCCAGGAAAAGAAGCTGAAGAAAGAGGTCAAGCGGAAGCTATAGCTAAATCAATGCAAGTAGCTTTAAATATTAAAACACCTTGCATTTCTATAATTATTGGTGAAGGTGGTTCAGGAGGTGCGATTGCACTTGGAGCTAGTGATAAAGTTTTAATGCTAGAAAATGCTATTTATTCAGTTATTTCACCGGAAGGATGTTCTTCTATATTGTGGAAATCATCAAATTATTCTGAAAAAGCTTCTAATTCCTTAAAAATTACAGCAAAGGATTGTCTAAATTTAAAAATCATAGATTGCATAATTAGAGAACCAATTGGTGGTGCACATAGAGTACCAAACGATATATATAAAAATGTTAGAGAAAAAATTATAGAAAACTATGAGCTACTACGGCAGATAAATATTATTGAATTACAAAAATTAAGAAACAAAAGATATCTAAATTATTTTGTTTAAATCATTTTCCATGGCACTGTTTATATTTTTTACCTGATCCACAAGGGCAGGGATCATTTCTTCCAATTTTTTTTGCTTGATTTATATTTTTAATATCATTTTTTTCATCATCTCTACCCATCCGTAATTTCAAGTTATTAACTATTTGAACTAATTCTCCTTGAATTTTATATATTAAATTATTAAATGAACTAAAAGCACCCTTTTTAAATTCATTTAAAGGATCTTTTCCTCCATGTCCGCTAAAAGCAACTGATTGTCTTATATTTGATAATTCTTGTATTTGATTTTGCCAATTTTTATCCAATATCATTAAACCGACTTGCTTTATTAATATTAAATAATCATCTTTAAACTCATTGTGTTTCTCTTTTTTGATTATCGATAGAAAATCTACAATTTCATTTACTGAATTAATTTCACTTGCTTCTTTTTCTAAAGGTAGTTTTTTTAAAAATTCTTTTCTTGTATTCTCATCTTCCCAAATATTTTCAAAAAATTCAACTTCTACATCTTTTAAAAAACTCAATATATCTTTGTTAATAACAATTTCTCTTTGAGAATAAATAATTTCTCTTTGTTTATTAATAATATTATCAAATTCTAGTAATTGTTTTCTTATATCAAAATTGTGACCTTCAACTCTTTTTTGAGCTCTTTCAATTGAAGAAGTAAGCCATTTATGTTCTATAACTTCTCCTTTTTTTAAACCTAGTGATGAGAGCATTGATTGAAGTTTTTCAGATCCAAAAATTCTCATCAAGTCGTCTTCTAATGAAACAAAAAAAATACTCTCCCCAGGATCTCCTTGCCTACCAGATCTTCCTCTAAGTTGATTGTCAATTCTTCTACTTTCGTGTCTCTCTGTACCAATTATACATAACCCTCCACTATCAATAACTTTTTTATAATCCTCTTTTAAAAAATTTTTTTCGTCCACCTCTGGGTTGCCTCCAAGTTTAATATCTGTACCTCTGCCAGCCATATTAGTTGCTACTGTTATCTGACCTGACTTGCCTGCTTGAGCTATTATTTGAGCTTCATTTTCATGATTTTTTGCATTTAATACATTATGAATAATATTTTCTTTTTTTAACAAATCAGACATTAATTCTGATTTTTCTATTGAGGTAGTTCCAATTAAAATGGGTTGTTTAGAAACCATTTTATTTTTAATTAGAGATATAATAGCACTATATTTCTCATCTCTAGTTTTAAAAATTTGATCATTTAAATCTTCTCTAATCATTTTTTTATTTGTTGGAATTTCTATTACTTCTAATCCATAAATTGCATAAAACTCTTCAGCTTCAGTCAGTGCGGTACCCGTCATCCCACACAATAAGCCATATTTTTTAAAATAGTTTTGAAAAGTTATGCTTGCCATAGTTGCGCTTTCAGGCCTTATAGTGATATTTTCTTTTGCTTCAATAGACTGATGTAATCCTTCGCCATATCTTCTACCTTCAGCTAGTCTTCCAGAAAATTCATCTATAATTACTATTTGACTATCTTTAACAACATAATCCTTATCTAATTTAAATAAAAACTTTGCTTTTAATGACTGATTAATAATTTGATATATTTCTAAATTCTCACTATCAAATAAGCTATTTCCTTTAAGTAGATTTACTTTTTGAAGATTAAACTCAATTTTTTTTATACCTTCATCATTTAATAAAACATTTTTTCTTTCTTCACTGATTTCAACATCTTTTTCATTTAAGTTTTCAGTTAATTGATAGCAGATTTTAAAAAGTTGAATAGGTGTTTTAACTTCACCAGAAATTCCAAGAGGAGATCTTGCTTCATCTATTAAAACAGAATCCGCTTCATCTATTATAGCTCGATGATGAGAAGTTTGTACTTTAGGAGTTTCAATTGATCTTAGGTTATCTCTAAGAAAATCAAAGCAAAATTCATTATTATTTCCATATACAATATCAGAGTTGTAAGAATTAATTTTTTCTTCAATGCTCATATTATTTTGTATATATGAATTTTTCATTCCCAAAAATTTGTAAATTGGATCCATCCACTCAGAGTCCCTTTTTGCTAAATAATCATTTACAGTTACTAAGTGCGTTGTTAATCCACAAATAAAATTTAAAAAAGCAGGTATGGTTGATACGAGAGTTTTACCTTCTCCAGTCTTCATTTCTGCAATTAGGCCATTATATAAACAGATTCCTCCTATAATTTGTGAATCAAAATGTCTTAACCCGATAGTTCTAAAAGAAACTTCCCTTACTATTGATATAGCTTCTATTTGATCATCAATTGAAATATTATTATTTGACTTAGAATAAGAGGATTTTAATAAGTTTATCTTATTTTTTATTTCCTCGTCATTTAAGGATTTATATAAATTTTCTTTATCGTTTGCTGGTTTAACAAATTTTTGAAAATAATTATCTACTTTTTTATTATTTTTTTTTGAATTAATTAAATTTGTAAATTTTTGAAACATATTATTAAATTAATATCTACACTAACAAAAAACTATTTCCATGCTGAAATTGAAGATATCTCAAATTCAATAGGCATAAATTTTCCTTTATTATTTAAACTTTTAAAAATGACTTCTGCTTTTTTCAATAAATCTCTATTAAAAGCAGGCTTTTTATCAATCAAATTTCTAAAACCTAGTTGTTTAAGGTCCATTCTAAAATTTTTTAAATTATTGTAATTAACTTCTAATGAATCATTTGTCGCAATTACTTCTTTAAATTTATTTTTTTGTAAAATTTCTAAAATATGAGATGTATTATTAAAAGGACCAAACCTTTGATAGGCACCTCCGTATATTGACTCATCAATTTCTATAAATGTTTTTTTTATTGTATAGAAACTCGACTCATTTAATAAGTTTAATATAACCAAGCCACTAGGCTCTAATAGCTTATATATATTCAAAATATATTTATCAGGATCTATATTAAACTCTAATCCTAATGAAAAATTAGCAATTATTAAGTCAAATTTTTTATCTAAATCAAAAAAACCATTCATATTTATAGATTTATAATCTGTATTACTAAATAAATTACTTTTATTTTTATTATTGTGCTCAATAATTAAAATTTTTCTAAATTTAATTTTAATTAAATTTAATAAGTTATTTATGATTAAAGAACCATGTTTTGCTAGAAAATTGTTATCTTTATAATGAAGTTCTTTAAACGAATATTTTTTTTTTAAATCTATTAAATTATCCATCTTGTGCTAAATTACCTTAATATGATATCACGTTTTAATTTGGATGTTAAAAGAATGTATTACTATGATGATAAAGATAAGTTTAATGATAACTTTAAAATAAAAAATCAATACAATAATGAAAAAAATTTGGAAATCAAAATATTAGAACCTGAAGTACTAATAGTATTTAATTCTCCTTTAAAAATTAAATTTTCTAATAAAAATCAAATAAAAAATTTAATACTTTACGCTAATCAAAGTATTTCTTTAATTGAAGGTGATGTTATTACTATTATGGAAAATAAAAATAAATTAAGTAAATTTTACTTATATTCATTAATCAATGTATTATGAAAATTTCATTAATTCAATTTACTGTTGAGGAAGATATAGAAGAAAATTTTTCAAAAGTAAAAAAATTTCTAAATAAAGCTTTGGGTGAAAATCCAGATTTTATTCTTTTGCCCGAGTGTTTTTTATTTTTATCAAGTAATCCTATAAAAATTAAAGATAATGCATTAGATTTGAATAGTAGTTATATAAAATTTTTTAAAGATTTTGCAAAAATTAATAATTTATTTCTCTTACTAGGGTCTTTAACTATCAAAGAATCAAATAAAATATTTAATTATTCAATTCTTATTAACCCAGACGGTCAAATAGTTTCTTCTTATAAAAAGATTCATTTATTTGATGTACTATTAAAGAATGGTGAGCAGTATAAAGAAAGTGAAATTTTTGAAAAAGGAAATGAAATTTGCATTTTTAAAAACAAAGAATTTATATTAGGTCATACAATATGTTACGATTTAAGATTCCCTAAGTTATATAGAGCTCTAGCAAAATATGGTTCAAATATTATTTTAGTGCCTTCTGCTTTTACAACTACGACAGGGAAAGATCATTGGCATATTTTAGTTAGATCAAGAGCTATTGAAAATGCTTCTTATATTATAGCTCCAAATCAATGGGGTAAAAATAAAAATAACAGATCAACTTATGGTCATAGCTTGGTAGTAAATCCTTGGGGAAAAATAATTGCTGACGGAGGCGAGGGTGAGAAGATAATAAATTGTATAATTGATTTAAACGAAGTAGAAAAAGCTAGAAATTCCATACCCGTATTAAATCATGATCAAAATTTTGAAGAAAATATTATTGAAAAATATAAGATAATAATTAAATAAATTTATTATGATACTTTTCGATTTAAAATGTGACAAAGAACATTTATTTGAAGCTTGGTTTGAGGATTCAAAATCTTTTGAAAAACAATTAAAAAACAAATTGGTAAAATGCCCTATATGTAATACTCACAAAATTTCTAAATCAATTATGTCACCCAATATTTCTAGCAAATCAAATAGTTCTTCAAAATTAAATAAAAAAAAGAAAGACACTTATGCCGCTTATAACAAATATTTAAAGAAATTAAAAAAAGAAGTTAAGAGTAACTTTAAATATGTTGGAAAAGATTTTTCAGTAAAAGCAAGAAAAATGCATTATGGCGAGTTACCAGAAAAACCTATTTACGGAGAAGCTTCTGAAAAAGAAGCTAAAGAACTTGTTAATGATGGAGTAGATATAGTCAAGTTGCCTTGGTCAGTAGACAAAAAAAATAAAAATTAGTTTTCAATAGTAGAAATATAATTTACTAAATCAGAATTTACAAAGTTAAAATTTTTTAATAAAGGATTATATACCAACCCAGTTAAATCTATAATTTTAAATTTATTTTTATTGCAAGCTTCTTTTAATTTTGATGTATGAAAAAAAAGATTGTAATCATGAGTTTTTTTAGGAAGTATTCCAAAAAAATTTTCAGCAAAATCAATTATTAATTTTTTTGATAACCAATTTTTATTAATAGTTGAAATAAATAAAATACCATTTCTTTTTAAATTTTTTTTAACTAGCTTAAAAAATTTATCTTTGTCATTTAAATGCTCAATTACTTCAAAACAAAATATGTAATCGAATTTATAATTTTTATTTTTATTTAAATATGTATATATATCTTCATTTATAAATCTAATTTTCTTGAAATTTTTAACTTTAAAATTTTTAAACGAGTCAATGCCTATACAATTAGCTCCCATATCATAAAAAATCTTTAGAAATTCTCCAGTTCCACATCCTAAATCTAGGACTTTTTTAGATTTAAATGCATTAACTATCTCCTTATTTTGATATTTAAAAATGATTTTTTTAATGTATTGATATCTTATTGGTATCATTAAATTTAAAGTGTCATAGTATTTATTAATATCTTTATTCATGGATTGTTTAGTTAAATATTGCTACATATATTACCTTAAATTATGAAAATTAAAGTTTTAAAATTTGGTGGCTCATCAGTTTCTTCAGTTGATGTAATTAAAAAATCAGGTTCAATTATCAAAAATTGGTCAAAAAAATACAAACTAATTGTTGTATTATCTGCTATGTATGGTGAAACTGATAAATTAATAAATCTTTGTAAATCTATATCAAAAAATATAAATCTCAGAGAATATGATCTTGCAGTTTCCACTGGAGAAACATTATCCTGCTCTTTGATGTCTATTTATTTAAATTCAGTTAAAGTTAAATCTAAATCAATTATGGGATGGCAAATACCCATTAAGACCTCTTCAGATCATTCTAAAGCAAGAATTCTTTCAATAAATAATGAAAGAATCTTTGATGAACTTAAAAATTTTGATGTTTTAGTGATACCTGGTTTTCAAGGTATTGATAAAAATTTTAATTTAACAACTCTTGGGAGAGGAGGTTCTGATACAAGTGCAGTAGCAATCGCAGCTTCAATTAATTCTGAATGTATTATTTATACTGATGTTGAAGGAGTATATACAACTGATCCAAATATGGTTAATGAAGCAAAAAAAATATCTAAAATCTCATATGAGGAAATGCTTGAATTAGCTTCACAAGGGGCTAAAGTTCTTCAAACAAGATCCGTTGAGCTAGCTATGAGAAAAAAAACTAAATTAAGTGTCAGATCTTCTATTAAGCCTAAAGTTTCAGGTACAATTATAACTGATGAAAATCAAGTTTTAGAAAACAATACTGTAAGCGGAATAGCTTATTCTAAAGATGAGGCTAAAATTACATTATCTCGCTTACTTGATAAACCAGGTATATCTTCAAAAATTTTTGGACCCTTAGCAAAAGGGAATATTAATGTAGATATGATTGTTCAAAATATTTCTCAAGATGGAAAATATGCAAATTTATCTTTTACTTTACCTAGGAATGATACTGAAAAAGCATTAAAAATTCTTTCAAAAGAAAAAAAGAATATAGGTTATAAAAAAATTCAATCATCAACCAATATTGTAAAAGTTTCTGTAATTGGGGTTGGTATGAGGTCTCATGCAGGAGTAGCTCAAACTTTATTTGACACATTAGGCAGTCATAAAATTAATGTTCAACTAATCACTACATCAGAAATAAAAATTAGTGTTTTAATTAATGAAGATCATTTAGAAAAAGCAGTTAAAATATTACATAAAGCTTATAAATTAAATAAATAATTGAAAAAAACCCTTTCAATAAAAGAAGCTAGGGAATTAAAAAGATTTTCTATCGAATTTGTAGCTTCAAAATTAAAACTCGACAAGAGAATTATTGAAGATATTGAAAAGGGTGTAAAATTAGTTGGTATTCATTCTTATTATGAAAAATCTTATACTGACTCTATATATAAATTTTTGGATATTGAAATAGAAAAGCAAAAATTTTCCAATACTTTTCAGCAAGTAAATAACAATACTTATACTTTAATAGTAATTTATTTTATAATTTTTATATTTTTTAGCTTAGCTTCATTAA
>MDSV01194944.1_pt1 | contig 55026 bp, 46 predicted proteins | sample 810851 | NCBI WGS metagenome assembly MDSV01 (sample SAMN05326640, study PRJNA326480) | marine metagenome | isolation source: seawater | place: Atlantic Ocean: North East | collected 2012
CGGAGGTTATCCAAAATGTCTGATAAAAAATATTTCGTCCTAATGCAGGGCGGTAAAGATACAAGCCAAGTATTTGCGAGCAAACAACCACGTGGTGCAGCCCTAAAAGCAGCAACCCGTGGACACACCGATATACGCCTACGTGAGCGTGGAACCAAGAGAGTCCACTGCTTCTCTGGCAGCATATCAATGGTTGACAAGCCAGCAAACGGCCCAGCTTGGCTCCCTGATAAGATCAAGAAGGCAAACGTCAAGAAAATCGGAATCGAGCATCTTTGAGTTGCTCATTTGAGTCTTTGACCAATATGTACTGATATATTCTGCGGAATATAATTGCCCCTCTGGAAGTTTCGGCTTCTAGAGGGGTTTTTTTATTTATTTTTCAACAAATACCTATTATCAAGCCATCCGCCGACCCACAATGCAATAATAATCATCAGCAATTGACCAAGTAATCTTAGAATATGCCACTTTGTCTCAAAATTATTTCCATCAATGGGGATATTATTTACCCACATATGAAGATTAGCAGAATATATACCAATTAGAAATATGACTACGGCAATACTCGCTTGTGAACGCAATTTTGGCAATATCAGGCCAAGACCCAAGGCAATTTCCATAATTCCTGTCAACAAAACCCAAAACTTAGGCAAACCTATCGCTTTTGGAACTATTTGTTCAAACCATTCAGGCTCCACCAAATGATCTATACCGATTTTAATGAAAAAGAGTCCAAGAATTACTGAGCAGATATGTTTTGTGACTTCATTCCAAGTCATTTATGAATCACTCAATATCTTACTTTTTGCCTAGTTAATGTTCGCCAAATTCTCTGTAGAGGATCATAATATCTATCCACAACCCTCTCCTTAAGTTGAATTATTGCATCATCAGTAATTTGAATGCCTGCTGGACAAACCTCAGTACAACATCGAGTAATATTACAATACTCAACACCAAATTCTTTCTTTATTTCTGGAATTCTATCCTCAAGATCAAGTGGATGCATTTCATATTGGGCCAATCTAACTAAATTTCTTGGTCCAGCAAAATCATCAAATAATGAATGATCTCTTAATACGTGGCATGTATTGACACAAAGAAAACATTCGATACACTCTCTAAAATGTTGAACTCTATCGGCTTCTCTTTGATTAAACTGCCAATTCATCTCTTCTGGACCATTAATTGGCTTGATTTTTTGAGCAACATCATAATTCCACGAAACATCTGTAACTAAGTCCTTAATATGTGGAAATGTTTTCATTGGACGAATCTCAATCACTTCACCGGCATCAACCTCATCGACTACATCACTCATTCTAGTCATACACATCAATCTAGGCCTTCCATTGATTTCTGCTGAACAAGACCCGCATTTTCCGGCTTTACAATTCCACCTTACTGCTAAATCAGGTTCTTGTTCATACTGAATTCTGTGTACACAATCAAGTACTACCATCCCTTCATCCAGTTCAATCTCATAATCTTCCATAGCTGAATCTTCACCTTCACCACGGGTAATCTTGAATTTCTGTTTTTTACCCTTTAGAGACATTATTTTCCACCACCGACTTCTGCTGCTCTTTCAGCAATCATTGATTTTACTTCCTTAATTGCTGATTTCAAATCATCTCTCATCTCCGGAATCGAATCTTGACGAATTTTTATTTCTCCGTCTTCCATGAAAATAATGTTGAGGGTTTTTCCCCAATATTCATCTTCTGGAGTTGGGAAATCATCTCTAGTGTGGCCACCTCTACTTTCTTCTCTTGTTACCGCTGCTAAGGTTGCAGCATAAGATATATCTACCATATTTTTCAAATCTAAAGCTTGATGCCATCCCGAGTTATACTTCCTCGAAGAACCCGGATATGCTGCAATTCTTCTAGATTCAAAATTCTTCAAATCTTCAATTGCTTGATCTAATTCTTCTTTAATTCTAATTATCCCTACCTTTGCCTGCATCATATCTCTAAGTTCGTCATAGATTAATCCAGGATTTTCACCACCTTCGTTATTGAAAGGTTCAAGCATTTCTATGATAGCGTCTTGCACTTGCTTATCTTCAATACCAGGCTGAGCAAGATCTTTCGCTCGTTTTGCAGCAAATTCACCAGCCCTTTTACCAAAAACTATCAAATCAGATAAAGAATTACCTCCAAGCCTATTTGCCCCGTGTAAACCTGAGGCGACCTCACCACAAGCAAATAATCCTGGCACTGTTGATTCTTGTGTTTCAGGATTAACCACAACACCACCCATAACATAGTGTGCAGTAGGCCCAACTTCCATTGGTTCTTTGGAAATATCCACCCCTGCTAATTCCTTAAATTGATGATGCATTGAAGGTAGTTTCTTTAGAATTGCTTCTTCACCTCTATGAGATATATCAAGAAAAGCACCGCCATGTGGAGAGCCTCGACCTGCCTTAACCTCTGAATTTATTGCTTTAGCAACCACGTCACGAGTCAAGAGTTCTGGTGGTCTTCTAACCGTTGCGAGTTTACCTGAAACCACTTCTTCAACCCATTGATCAGCTTCTTCTATGGTTTCGGCATGATCTCCAGCAAACATTTCAGGAACATAATCAAACATGAATCGATCGCCTTCAGAATTAGACAAACGACCACCTTCTCCTCTTACCCCCTCGGTTACCAGAATCCCTCTCACCGAGGGAGGCCAAACCATGCCAGTAGGGTGGAACTGAACAAATTCCATATCTCTTAATTCAGCGCCTGACCAAAGAGCGAGTGCGTGACCATCTCCAGTGTACTCCCATGAACCTGAGCAAACAGACCAAACTCTAGTTATGCCTCCAGTGGCTAGAACTACTGATTTTGCAGAAAATGCATGAAAATCGCCATCTACTCTAGTATATGCTACACAACCAGTTACTCTGTCACCCTCTTTGAGTAGGTGTCTAACGGTATATTCCATAAAGATGTCAATGCCTTCATGAATTCCTCTTTCTTGTAAAGTTCTAATAATTTCCAAACCCGTGGCATCACCTACGTGGGCAAGACGGGGGAAAGTATGGCCACCAAAATTACGCTGATTTATAAGATTCTTTGGAGTTCTATCAAATACTGCACCCCATTGCTCCAATTCTCGAACTCTGTCTGGTGCCTCTTTTGCATGATATTCGGCCATTTGCCAGTTCGCCAACCACTTGCTTCCTTTCATAGTATCATGGAAATGAACTTTCCAGCCATCTCTTGGATCGGCGTTTTGTAAAGCTGCTGCACAACCCCCTTCAGCCATCACAGTGTGTGCCTTGCCAAGCAGAGATTTAGTGATAATTGCAGTCTTTGCTCCACTTCTTGCAGACTCTATGGCTGCTCTCAAACCAGCGCCGCCTGCACCAATAACTATGACATCATATTCATATTTTTGATAATCTTCTGCCATCTAATCCCCTCAAATTATTATCAATTTCCAATCGGCTAGTCCCGAAAAATAACCTTCGTTCACTGCAAGCACCCACAAGTCTCCAATAAAAACAAATGTAAGTGATGTCCAAAACCAAAACCCATGTGAACGGTTGGCTAAACTAATTTTTCCGAAAATTGCACCCCTAATTCTACTAATACCGGTGGTCCATCGATCTAACATTCCACCGGCTAAATGTCGAAGAGCATGGCATGAAGTCACATACATAGTTAACAAAAATGCCTCAATACCCATTACAAATGTACCGATTGAGAAGCCATAATGACCACCTTCAAATGTTAAAGTATGAGTAACATCCCACCACTTGATAGCAATAATTATCATTGCAGCATAAAGGAAATAGCGATGTAAATTATTTAGAATAAATATTCTTTTCTCGCCCTGATAGCCTATTTTTTTATTTATCTCTGGCTCATCAACCCAACAGGCTAGAGGACTTGCGAAAAATGTTCGATAATACACTCTACGCATGTAGTAACAAGTACCCCTAAAACCAAATGGAATCCATAGAACTAAAATTGCTGCGTTTACCCATGTTGGATGATTCCAATCAGATAATCCAAATAATTCCCATTCCAATACATTGGGTGAAAAAATCGGTGACATCACAGTACTGCCATCTAAATCATAATGAATTCCAGAGTCATGTAAGAATAAGCGCCAAAAAGTATAGACCAATGCTAACGTTAAACTCACGCCCATAGCCATTGGCTGTGACCACCACTTATCGATACGATTAGTACGTCCCAGTCCATTGATTACAGGCAGCTTAATTCCTTCACCCAAAGTTTTCACCGCCAGCCCACAGTGGGGCCGATAAAATACTCGTAACGCGCACAGTCTTTGAGGTTGATTATTGACAAAATCAAATCAGTTAGATATTTTTTGACCAATATCCCATGCTTGTTCGAGTAAAGTATGATTCGCCCTGTATGATTTTGACTGCCACATTTTTATTCCATCTTGACCGATTAATTGAACAGTAGGGGTACCGGGATTGCCATACCCTTCATAAATGCTGAAACTGGTTTCCTCGTCGGTTTCAAAATCGATTAAAAAGTCTGTTTCAGAAGGCATAATTATTGGCCATGGAGTGTAGAATGAATTATTGTCTTCGGTTCCAAATACTTCCATTACTTGTTCATTAGATTCTATGTTTGACCATCGGTGTATACTAATTACCGAAACTGTCGACGAATTTAAGCTGCCATTGTTTAATGAGTTTCTAATCAATTCGGTCCAATCGTGACATCCCGAACATCCTGCGGCGATCCATAAAATCAGTACTGGAGAATTAGTCAGTTCATTTTTCATATTAAATTTAACATCTCTATCTTCAACTCGATCTAAAGTATCAGCAATAAAACTCATTCTAAGTGGTATCTCTTCATTTTGAGGATCTTGATTTGGCGTGGTACAGCCTGCAATTGACATCAACAAGCACAGCATTATTGTCAAAGTCTTATGCTGCATGCCCTTCACCAGATGCACTTTTGCGTATCTTAGAGGCATCATTGTTCTTCTTTATTTTAGGCTTCTTAACATCGGGGAACCAATTACTAACACCATTCCAATCAGGATCTAGGCCTAAGTCTGCAAGAACAAGTTTGCTACTTATTCTTGCACTTTCAAAAATTGTAGGGAGTCCACTTCCTGGATGAGTCCCCCCCCCAACAATGTACAAGTTCTTTGCTTCTTCAAATCTATTTTGTGGTCTCCTCCACAGCATTTGACCCAAGTTGTGAGCGAGATTGAATACTGCACCGCGATAAATGTCTGACGCCCCCCAATCATCAGGAGTCACAACTGTTTCAGAAATAATATGATCAGCGACATCATCAAATCCTAATTTAGCCATCTGTTTGATTATCACATCTCGATATTCGTCTTTAATGTCTTCCCAGTTAATTGAATCATGTTGATTTGGTACTGGAACAAGGACATATAGAGTTGAGCAACCTTCAGGTGCCAATTCTGGATCGGTAATACAGGCATTTTGGACGTATAGTGAAGGGTCATCCCAAGTTATTTTATGGTTAGTAATATCTTTCAAATTCTGCTCATATCTTTGAGAAGCATATATTTGGTGATGAGGCATGTCGTAGGTTTTATCCATTCCTAGATATAACATGAATGTTGAACAGGAATAGCCTTTTTTCTCTAATTTCTTATTGGACCATTTTTTCCGCTTTTCATCTGGCACTAGAGTGGTCATTGCATGCGCAAAATCAGCATTAACAACTACTTTATCGGCATATAATGTTTCATTCTCTAACCTCACTCCAACCACAGACTTGCCTTCATAAATCAGTTCTTTAACTGGCGTTGAGGTTCTTATTTTTGCACCGAAACCTTGAGCTATTTTTGCAAGTTTTGGGGTTATAGAGCCTAAACCACCCTTAGCGTGGAATATTCCATGCTCATATTCAAGGAATGCTAGAATCGTAAATAGGGAAGGTGCATGAAATGGACTCATTCCCAAGTATTTAGTTTGAAAAGACATCGCTAGTCTAATTCTTTCATCGTCAAAATTCTTTCTTAAGTCACTAGCAACCGAGGACCAAGGCCTTAGCACCTTAGCAACTCTTAACGCTCTTTTGGTGAATAAGTTTGATGGTCCAGTCCAAGGCGTTTGCAGGCAGGCCTTTGATAACTCTAACTTTTTACGGTTGTCTTTGACGTACTTTTCAAAACCAAGAGCATTTTTATCGCCAGATAGTTCTCTAATTCTCTCCGTCATCAAATCCAGATTACTTGTTGCATTAATGTGACCTCCAGCGCCGAATACTAATCGGTATGAAGGGTCAGTAAGAGGAATTAATTCCAATTCTTTATGAGCATCTAAGCCTACTGCCTGAAAAATCTCTTCAATTACTTCTGGATAATGGAAAAATGTAGGCCCTCTATCATAAGTAAATCCGTCTTTGTGAACTAACTTGGTTCTTCCACCAACTTCCGATTCTTTTTCGACAACCGTAACATCTACTCCTGAATGTGCTAACAACATTGCACTAGCAAGTCCTCCTGGACCGGCTCCAACAATTATTGCTGTAGGTTTAGTAACTGCTTGCATAAAATCATTTCAAACAAACTGACATATAAAGGACAGTTTAAAACCACAAGAAAAAGTGGAATAATCGAGTAATTAATCACCATCCAAGTCTAGGCTTGAAACAGTTCGTTGAGCAGAAAGCAACGAACCTTCTACACTTGCATGATATGTATGATCTCCACACTCAAATTTACCATTTTTTGTCTGTATCATATCATAATCATCACTAGTTAATTCTGGCAACGCATTAACGATATATTTTACATCAATAATCCGCCATTTATTCACCTGTTCTCCAAACCATTCTATTAATTCAGTAATAGCTGCATCCTTAATTTCTGTAGACTGTTCCAAACCTAACCGAGATGCACTTTCACCAACTATTGTTGCTACGATCAATGATTGACCATCTGGCGCATAACTTGGTTGAACATCCGATGGAATTGCTATGTGTGAAATCAAGTTTCCCGCTTCACAGACATTTGAATTTAACAATAAATATTTACCATTTACAGGTGATTTAGGTGCAGCAAAATAAACAGTCCAAACATCTCTTTTTTGAGACTTGTGATTATCAGAATAAGTCTTTATTATGTAATCATATTTTGATGAAACTCCGTTTATTGAAAGTTCATTTTTATTCATTATTGTAACATCAGAGTTCAAAATTAAGTTGGTAGACTTTAATTTCTCAAACAAGTACTTTGGACATGCTTGTATACCTTCTTTAGGTAAGACCATATTGCCTTTTGACATATTTCGAAACACGAATTTGAACATACGTTCATCGGTACGTAACTCGTTTTCAAGAAAAATTCCACCAAATAATGGAACAAAGAAACGACGTATGAAAGAGTCACTAAAGCCTCTTGAAAGTAAAAAATCATAGGTACTAAGTTGTCCTTTGGTAAATATCTTTTCTTGTGATATTCGTAATATTTTGAGCCTTAACAATCCAATTCGCATCAAATTCAATGGATTTGTAAAAGTATTGAATACAGAGAAGAATCCTTTGATAGGACGGCGAAACGGGTCTGAAAATCGCCAAATTTTAGATTTTTTAGAACTTGAGTCAATTACCATTGCACCTGGTTCAAATGCTTTACAACCTAATGATTCATAATCAAATAACGAACTTGCCAGAGGATATGCAGTTTGTAAAACATGAAAACCTTTGTCAAGAATAAATCCATCTTTTTTTTCACTGATCATCCTGCCACCAATTCGATCTTCCTTATCAATTAAATCGACTGAGACACCTTGTTGCTCCAATAAATAACTGGCGTGTAAGCCTGAAATTCCAGCTCCGATAACTGCAGCTTTTTTGGTCATTTTACCACTCATAAAGCAGCGGCTTCAATGCCAAGTTTGAGGCGGAATTCACTTAGGTAAGGGCCCATTGATTTTATCAGTAATACTTCCGGATGGGTACGGATGACTAAACCGTCTAAGTACATCAAAGCCCTGATTATCGGGAATGCTTCTTCCCCAAATTCAGCATTTGCCAATTCTACTGCTGCTCTCACTGTTTGCATCATTATCCTAGTAAGACTTTGTTGGCCAACTGGTTTTTTCTCAAAGTCATGGTAAATTTCGCTCATTTTTTCCATATACTTTTTCATCTTTTTACCAGTGGGTTTTTTGCTGGTCATTTCAAGCAATGATTGAAATGCTGAATCCATTTCTTGTCGTGAAAGATGCTCGAAGAAATTGAACAAAGATCGATTAACAAACGAAGGCGCATGACAGATTGCCCCGTTATCGATAAATACAAACCTACCTTGTTCATCTATAATGCAATTTCCAGGATGTAAATCTCCATGAAAAGTTCCAATACCAAATAAATAAGCTCCGTGTATTCTAAACAGTTCAAGCAAAGTTTCCCAGTCTAAGGACTTATTTTCTATACCCTCTTCAAGTGAAGTTCCTTGTATATATTCTGATACCAATACGTTTTCATTAGATAATTTTGGATAATATTTGGGAAATCTAAGTAGTGGCGTTGGGAATTCAGCAGAGATTTCTTTCTGTATATCAGCAAGTTCTTTAGCCCCACTTATTTCATTTCGTAAATCTAACTCTCTGGTAGTATAATCGGCAACGTGATTTAGTAAAGCCATCGGATTTCCAACCTTTCTAAGTCTGGGGGAAAAAATAAGAAAGAATCTCAACCATGAGCGCATTCGATTAACCTCTTTCCTAAATTTATCAGCACTTGCTTGTTTGACAAATTTAATTACTACCTCATCTCCATTTTTCAATTTCGCTCGATGAACTTGACCCACTGAAGCTGCTGCAAGTGGTTCTTTTTGTATTGATGCAAAATTATCGAAGAAATTTGGTATCGCTTTGCTCTTTAATGTCTGTTCCCAATTTTCAGGAGGGATCGATGCAGCGTGTTGATACAACTTTTGCAATTGCCGACATTTCTCTTCACCGAGCAAATCAGGCCTTAATGCAAAAATTTGCGCTAGTTTAACTGCCATCAAACCTTGGTTTTGAATCCAGTCTAAGTCTGCAGGTTTTTTCCGCAAGATTTGCCTCATAAACCTGAAGAAAGTAAGCATTCGCATAAACTTACATAACTCGTTGAGTTTATCAATACATGTATAATTCAATCATCTTTATCTTCGACAAAAATCAGGGTATATCGCCACAATTCTTCATCACTAACATCTTCTTCTCTTCTAATTATAACATTACCGTCTTGTGGATATCTTGAACGTAGAGCACCCTCAATGATTCCGTCATCTAATTCCCATAATGGCAACACGTTATCTTGCATAATCGGTGGATGAGTTAAGTTAACTTTAATATGGAAAAATGGCGTTGTATCATATTCTAATTCACCCAATCCAGCATATTCCCACCAATCCATAAGTTCACTCAAAAATTCTACATGCCCCTCAATATTTCTCAAACTAAAGGCTAGTTCTTCGCCAATCCTGTAACCTACTTGTCTCAACATCACTTTTATGTCTATACCCAGTTGATGTAAGCTAAATACAGTACCATCTTGTAACGCTGCTCTTGCTTGGTTTATCTCACTACTAGATGCTAAAAATGAATCCGGGTTAAATGGTGTATCTTCATCGGGCAATTCGCCGCTAAAGTTCAAAGCCTCTCGGAACTGTTCAAGAAATGAACCTTCTCCAACTGTCAATCTTAAAGGATCTACAATTCTTTCTTCGGTGAAACGCTTCTTTGCAGAGGCAAATTCAACCGCTCTATTCCAAATAGCCAACATAAATTCATAATGCGAAGCAGAAAATACTTCTGATGAAACTACTAAAGCTGCATCTTCTCGACCTCTGCCAACCGGGTTTTGTTCGACAAACAGAAATTGGATGACATCACTTTGATCTTTGAGTACGCCAAGTGAATTGACTTCTTCAGAATGTCGTACTTCGATAGATTCGTGTAAATTATCGAAGAATTTCAAGGTTCTTCTGTCAAGTTGAGCTAAAACTTTGACTATTACACCTCTTTCTGCAGCTAGATTGATTTCTTCAATTGCCGGTGAGCGGCATAAATGCAAAATGCCATATCTACCGAGAAATAGTATTAATCGCCCATCGGCTTCGAGTGCTAAATCGCCAATTTTTTTCTGAATATGATCTCGACCTTTGAGAACTGCAAATTTAGCACTTGACTCTGTTTGATTTTCGGCTTTTTCTAATGCATCTTCAGACGCACCTGACATTATTTTCTCAAAGGCTTTAGTAGTCTTATCAATTCTTGAGCGTTGATCTCTGATTAGTTTCTTGAATAACGCAGGTAAAGAAGGGCATGAGAATTTCATCGGCCTGTCTGCTGTAACATTTACTAGTCCAATTTGAGTTAATCGAGATAGTGAATTATACGCATCCAAACGGTTTGTTCCAAGTTTTTTTGCCAAATCGCTAGCTTTCAATTCTTTAGAGGAAGATAATATTACGAGGGATTTTGCTTCTCTATCTGTCAATCCTGCATCTTCAAAGAGTTCTACCCAATCCACTTACTCCCCTCCAGAAGATAGCCTGCTTAACGTGTTTAAAATTTTAGCTACATGCCTTCTAGGTCTAAATAGCCAGTCGTAGCAATAATGAATTTTTCTTTCAGGATCTACGAGAAAAGATGATTTCCCCGGGAATTTACCCAAAAATACTGGAACACCGTAAGCTTCTGAAACCGCTCTTTCAGGGTCGCTAAGCAGTGGAAAAGGTAAATCTAATTCCTCTTTGAATCGCCTGTGGTCCTCAACTGAATCTTCACTAATTCCAATAATTTCAACTGGAGGGGTTAATGATTGAAATAAATCGTATTGCTCTTTAAAATTTAAACAGCCTCTTTTACATGTGGGCGAGCCGTCTTTTGCATAGAAGAACAAAACCTTCCATTTGCCATCATAATCCGACAATGAGATTTTCCCTCCTGTGCTTGACTCAAGGGTGAAGTTAGGGGCTGTTTTACCGATTAATTCTTTAGTCATATCAATCCCACAATTTACTATTATAAAACTATTCATTGAAGACAAAAGGTAGAATGTGCCCCATACGATTTGCTTTAGTTGTTAAATAACCTTCATTGAAGGCGCCTACTCCCTCGATGTGTTCAATACGACAATCTACTTTAATCCCGTTATCTATAAGTCCTTTAATTTTGAGTGGGTTGTTGGTTAAGAGTCTGACTTTAGTAACTCCAATTCTTTTCAACATTTCAGCGCAAAAAGAATAATCCCTAGCGTCTGCAGGATGGTTAAGCATCAAGTTTGCATCTAATGTATCATAACCTTGATCTTGTAATGCATAAGCCTTGATTTTCTCATGTAATCCAATGCCTCTTCCTTCTTGACGCATGTACAGTATTATCCCATTGCCCTCTTCTTGTATACTTTGCATGGCAGCCTTCAATTGTGGGCCACAGTCACACTTTAGTGAAGTGAAGGCATCTCCAGTTAAGCATTCAGAATGAATTCTTACCATTGGAGTCTCATTAGAATCTTCTATTCCCACAGAAAGCAATGAATGTTCGTTGCCATTCTGGTCAACCATGACCCTAATTCTAAAACTTCCAAATTCTGTCGGTAATACTGCATCAGCTTCTATTTTCATTGACTCAATGGTTCGGCTCATCATAAACCTCTGTCTGTGAATTCAGTTATAATGTGATGTTTTTTCTCTACATGCAAATAAACAGCGCTTTATATCCTACTTGACTTTTTGTAGGTCATGGCTATTGTCCACTGTGACTTAGGAGTTGCTGCGGTAGTAGTAAAAAACAACTCTGTATTACTTGTTAAAGAGGCAACTGGCAAGTATTCACAACATTGGGGATTACCAAAAGGCTACGTTGATGATAACGAGCTACCTAGAGATGCAGCATTGCGGGAACTCAAGGAAGAATGCAGTGTCACTGGCACAGTTACAGGGATATATGCGATCAGAGAAAATTTAACAGACTTAGGTCCAGCCGTATTTATTGCTTACAGTGTAAAATTAGATCATAATCAAACCCCAGCAGCATCCAGCGAAGTTGCTGAAGCCAAATTCGTTGATTACAAACAATTTTCAGCCCTAAATTGGGTCAGTGAAGCAATGAAATCAATAGCCATCAATGCAATAAATCAAACTCCATTGGCAACTGTTGATTACTCTGTAAAACGAGGCTTCCCTTATCTTCTTCACCTTAATAAGGAGGTCAAAACATGAATGAAGGATTACTTCACAGAATCAGTTCGGTTAATGATAAACCGATAAATGAGGATGGTGACTTCATATTGTACTGGATGATTGCGACAAGACGTTTAAACCATAATGCCTCGTTAGAATTCGCTGTTAATTTAGCAATAGAACACGAGGTACCGCTACTGGTATTAGAAGAAATTTCAACCAGCCACAAATTTGCTAATGATCGTATTGCAACATTTATGATTCAAGGAATGGTAGATAATAGTGCTATTTTCAAGGACAATAATATCACGTACATTCCATGGGTTGAAACACCATTAAGTGGACCTATGGGTCTTTTAAAACAAATAGCTAAGAGAGCCAAAATCGTAGTCAGCGACGATTTTCCCACATATTATCCCAAAAAAGCAATTACGGCCGCATCAAAATCTATTCCAGTAAAAATGTATACTGGCGATTCTAATGGCGTAATTCCAATGTCATGGACAGATAGTGCACACACTACAGCACATGGATTTAGGAGATTTATCCATGCCAATTTCAGTAAATGTCCAGATACTTGGCCAAAACTCAATCCGATACCAAAGGGTAAAAGTGTCGCAATGAGTGATGAATTACTTAATTCTGTAATGAAAGACTGCTCGGTTAAATTACCACCATATGAATGGTTATGGCGAAGCTCTGAAGGAGGCTCGGTTGGGAAAAAAGCGCTGCAAGCAATTGATATTGATCACTCGGTTGAGCCAGTTCGAATTGCTCATGGTGGAAGAACTACTGCGGTACGAAAACTATCTACTTTTTTAGCTGAAAGGTTAGAAAGATACCACATTGATAGAAATAATATCATTAATCCTGCCGTAAGTGGATTATCTCCTTGGTTACACTTTGGACACATTTCATCGATAGAAATTGTAGAGCGAATTCTTCATGAAAATAAATGGACTCCCGATAATATAGACACATCAAGAAAAGGAGCTAGAGAAGGATGGTGGGGCTTGTCCGGAGGAATTGAATCCTTCTTAGATCAAATAATAACCTGGAGAGAATTAGGTTTCAATAATGCTTACCACAATGAAAACCACAATAAATTCGAATCTATTCCTGAATGGGCTAAGAAAACCCTTGCGGAACATTCTGATGACCAAAGAGTATTGTATACACTTAAACAAATTGAAAATGCTGAAACTCATGATGAAATATGGAATGCTGCCCAAAACCAATTGGTGACAACTGGAATAATTCATAATTACTTGAGAATGCTATGGGGAAAGCGAATATTAGAATGGGCATCTACACCTGAAGAGGCTGTCGATTGGATGATTAAACTCAATGATAAATATGCTTTAGACGGCAGAGATCCTAATTCCTACACTGGAATATTTTGGGTGTTAGGCAGACATGATCGTGCTTGGGGGCCTGAACGAGCCGTTTATGGAAAAATCCGATACATGTCTTCTGAAAATACGAGGAAAAAAATGAACTTGAAACCGTACCTACAGATGTATAGGAGCAGATAAAATGAGCATTATTTTTGAGCATGAAACTCAATTGGAAAATAACATTGAGGAAGCATTTGCTTGGCATGAAAGAAAGGGCGCATTTAGAAGATTAATGCCGCCATGGGAATTAGCAGAAGAAATACGTGCTGATGATAATTTAGAAGATGGATCTCAACGAATCTTCCGTTTTCCACTAGGTCCAATTAAGATGAACTGGGTTGCCCAACATACAGGATATAATCCACCTCATTCATTTGAAGATAAGATGTTGAGTGGTCCATTTAAGTCATGGCATCACATTCATAAATTTGAGCAAATATCTAGTAATAAATCTGTGATTCGTGATAAGGTAAATTATCGATTACCTCTTGGTTTCTTAGGAAAACTGGTAGCTGGTAGAATGATTAAAAAAAGACTAATTCGAATGTTCACCGCTAGAGGAATTCGTTTAGAAAGAGACCTAAAAAGACATGCAGAATTCGCTAATAAACCAAGGAAAAAAATTCTGGTTACTGGCTCTTCTGGTTTGATTGGACGTCAATTAGTGGCATTTTTGGATACTGGTGGTCATGACGTTTGGCGATTAGTAAGAAGAAAGGCTAAAAAAGGTGAAAAAGAAGTAGCTTGGTATCCCGAAAAAGGTATATTAAATCATGATGTGGTTGAAGGTTTTGATGTAATAATCCATCTTGCTGGAGCTGGAATTGGTGACAAGAGATGGTCAAAAAAACGAATGAAATTAATCGAAGAAAGTCGTACAAAAAGCACTGCTTTACTAGCTAATGCCATTGCAAAACTAACCAATAAGCCTGAAGCATTTGTTGTTTCTAGTGCAATTGGATGGTATGGTGAAAGAGGTGATGAAGAACTTGATGAAGATTCAAAACCTGGTGAAGGTTTCCTACCAGACACTTGTAAAAGATGGGAAGACGCTTGCCAACCTGCAAGAGATTGTGGAGTTAGAACTCTTAACCTTCGAACAGGTATCGTACTCGATGCCACCGGAGGTGCATTAGGTAAGATGTTACTTCCCGCTAAAATGGGAGCTGGCGGACCGATTGGAAGAGGAAAACAGTGGTATAGTTGGATTTCAATGGATGATCAAATATACTCAATAAATCATTTACTAATGAATCAAGATTGCGAAGGTGTGTACAATCTTGGATCTCCGAATCCGGTTCGTCAGAAAATTTTTGCTAAGACTCTTGGTAAAGTACTAAGAAGACCTGCTTTTATCCCAACTCCACCATTTGGAATTTGGCTTTTATTTGGGAAAATGGGTGTTGCGTTAACTACTGAAAGTACTAAGGTGATTCCTAAAAGATTAATTGAATCTGGATATCGATTTGAGCACGACAATCTTGAAAATGCTTTGAGAGATTGCTTGGGAATTTGGCAGAAAAATTAGAAATTTAGCCTCGGTTTCCTAATAATCCCTAACGCAAATTGTAACTTGCGATATAAACTCATACTTAGCCTTCTAGTCAATACGTCCCCATTTCTCTTCATCGCTTCTTCTAGAATGGCGTCATATGCTGCGCACATTAACGATGGCGAATATCTTGAATCTTTGTCCAGTAGCGAAAGTAACCCAACCGCATTTTTTCTGTGAACCATTACATGATCTAAATAGTGACGCATGAAGCTCTGCCACGACTCAGTTGAAGAAATATCATTTGAATTAAGGTCGTTTTTAGAGATACCAAATTTAGCTAGCTCTTCACTAGGCAAATATACTCGATTTCGATTTAGATCTTCTTGTATATCACGTAAAACATTGACCATTTGCAAATATATTCCCATCTCAACTGCGTGTCTACGGGCATTAGGATCATTGTAGCCATATATTTCCACTAAGCACAAACCAACAGTTGAAGCTACTTGGTAACAGTACCTCCTTAGATCTTCAAATCGTGCATAATCAGCAGCATATAGGTCATGTTCCATACCTGATATAAGTTCTCTTAAGTGGTCTAACTCAATAGGAAATTTATTGATTGTATCTGCTAATGCAATGAATATTGGATCGTCAACAAACTCTCCAGCTTCTATTTTATCAAGATTTAATCTATACCATAATAGAGCACGTATTTTGTTCAAGTGATTATTGGTTTCATTAATTGGTTCAGATTGTTTATCAATTGATAGTTGCATGCTTCTATCAATTGCTTGCTCATCTAAATAAGACAATTGATTTTGCGGAAGCCAATCACCATCGACAATGTCATCGACTCTTCGACAAAAAGCGTACAGAGTATTTACTGCCTTTCTTTTATGAATAGGCAGATGGCGAAAAGATCTAAAAAATGAACTTGATGCATTTCTAGCTATCATCTCACAAGTATTGTAAGCAGACTCTAATCTACCAGCATTGGTTTTTGTCTCATTCCCTAATTGAAAAATAGAAACCACAAAAATCACCCAAATAGACTGCTATCATTCAAAGCGCTACTTATTGATATATGAACTATAGTATCAATCCCGAATTATAATTTGCTTGGTTTATGCTAATTGGGTCCAATCTACATCTGCTTCAACCATTTCAATCTCATCGACATCCATTTGAGCAAGTTGTAATTTCCCAGATAACTCATCGTTAACAGCATGCCAGTATGAATATGCCTCAATTACCCAAATTCCTGATTCTCTGGTACCGTTTCCAGACCCTTTTACTCCGCCAAATGGAAGATGTGCCTCTGCGCCTGTAGTGCTGTTATTAATGCCAGTCATACCAGCTTTAATTCCAGTCTTGTAGCGGTAAGCTTCTAATCTATCATTGGTATAAATTGCTGAAGAAAGCCCATAGGGACTGGCATTGGCAAGGTGAAGGGCATGATCGAAATCACGTGCCTTGACAACTGTTACTGCTGGGCCGAAAATCTCCTCGTGGAAACAATCCATATCTTCAGTTACATCAACAAAAACGTGTGGCCACATGAAGACTCCTTCGGTTGGATTACCTAGGAAATTTTCTGGAGCGCTATCTGAAGTAATGGCGCCATCACCCCATAATAATTTAGCACCACTAGACTTAGCCATTTCTAGTCCTGCCAAGAAGTCCTTGGCATATTTTTGAGAAAGCATTGGACCGTACAGAACATCTTTGTGTACCGAAGAATTTCCGATTCTAGTAGATTTTACTTTAGTCATAAACTTCTCCATAAATTCATCATAAATATCCTGATGGAGAATCAAGTTTCCAAGACTCGTGCATCGCTGACCTGCTGTACCAAAAGCACCCCAATATGCACCTTCTACAGCATTATCGATACTAGCAGAAGGCATGACTACAAGTGGGTTTTTCCCACCAAGTTCAAGTGAACAAGATACTAAATTACGGCCACAAACTTCACCGATCATCTTACCTACCTCTGTAGATCCAGTAAAGGAAATCTTGTTTACCAGTCCTTCATCCACTGCATCAACAAGATACTGCCCTGCTCCACTACCTTTCCCGTGTACAAGATTGATTACACCATCTGGAAGACCTGCTTCGTGCATAATACGGGCAAGAGCAAAAGAAAGAAGAGGAGCATCTTGAGGGCTTTTCCAAACACATGTATTGCCGCACATTATTGCTGGAATCATTTTCCAAAAAGGAACTGCTGAAGGAAAATTACACGCATTAATTATTCCACAAACGCCTAGAGGTCTTCTATATGTAAACAGCTCTTTATCCGGAAGTTCTGAGTTAACAGTTTGGCCATAGAGTCTGCGACCCTCAGATTGGAAAAAGAGACAGGTGTCAATAGCTTCCTGGATTTCGCCACCTGATTCCTTCAATGTCTTTCCTATTTCACGAGTTTCTAACGCCACTAAAGCATCTTTGTGCTCCATTAACAATCGACCCATATTGCCAATAATTTGACCCCTTGTTGGGGCAGGGGTTGAAGACCAACTAGGAAATGCTAGACGTGCTGCATTAAGCGCAGCATGAACATCTTCTCTAGTTGAAAGGGGAAATGTTCCAAGGCAATCATCTAAATGTGCGGGATTTAGACTATCAAAAGTCGCGGAGTCACTCGCTTTGGTCAACTGACCATTAATTATATTCCAACCGCTAACACACGGTTTTCCATTCGGATTTTCTCGGGCAATAAATTCCAGTCCTGTCTCTAAAATATGAACCATGTTCAGCCGAACAATGACCGACTATTGAATATAATGGTCATTGCTTAGAAGTGTTTATTTATCAACTTGAAGGGTTTAAAAAGCCCGCAATTTAGTTAATTTTGTTGCGAGTATGACTGTAAGTATAGAAACTATGAGTTGCAGCGATTATTTGGAGAGGTTATAATGTCCGGTCAAAATGAAACTATATCATTAACAGTTGAAAAGTCGATACCATCTGATGTTGGCCATGGGAGAGCCAGAATTTCTGGCGATTCAGGATTAGATTTGAAGCCTGGTGATATTGTCATGATTAAAGGGGAAAAGCGATCTACTGCTGCAATATATTGGCGTAGCAGACCTGAAGATAATAAAATGGCTATAATTAGAATAGATGGAATTATTAGGAAAAATTCAGGTGTAAGTTTAAGAGACAAAGTTACTGTTTCCAAAGTTGATGCCGAAGAATGCAAGAAACTTATTATTTCCCCGGTTATGGCAAATAAGCAAAAAGTAAAATTCGGCCCTGGAATTGAAGGTTTTGCCAGACGCGGCCTACAAAATAGACCTGTTGTGCAAGGAGATAGGATATTCATACCAGGAATGACCCTATTTGCCGAAGCATTGCCTTTTGCCGTTGTTCAAACAACTCCTAAAGGGGTTGTAAAGGTTACAAATGAAACTGATATTGTTATCAAAGACGAGGCGATTGATGACGATGACATCGGTCAATCAGAAGGAATTACTTATGAGGACGTTGGAGGAATTGGCCAACAACTACAGAAAGTTAGAGAAATGATTGAATTACCACTTAAACATCCTGAATTGTTTAGGCGTTTGGGGATTGATCCGCCAAAGGGTGTCCTATTACATGGCCCACCTGGAACTGGAAAAACCATGATTGCTAAAGCCGTTGCAACAGAAACCAATGCCCACTTCAAAAGCATTAACGGTCCTGAAATAATAAGCAAATATTATGGTGAATCAGAAAAGCAACTTAGAGAGATTTTCGATGATGCTAGTGATAATGCCCCAGCTATTGTTTTCATTGATGAGATTGATTCAATTTGTCCAAAGAGAGAAGATGTAAGCGGTGAAGTAGAGCGAAGAGTTGTTGCCCAAATGCTGACTTTAATGGATGGCATGCAAGGTCGAGATAATGTTGTAGTTATTGGAGCAACCAATAGAAGAGATGCATTAGATCCCGCTTTGAGAAGGCCTGGCAGGTTTGATAGAGAAATCGAGATAGGAGTCCCCGATAGGGATGGTCGCAGTGAAATCATGGACGTTCATACTAGACAAATGCCAATGTCAGAAGATTTTGACATCACATGGATTTTAGATAATACATATGGTTTTGTTGGCGCTGATTTAGCAGCATTAGTTCGCGAAGCAGCGATGAAAGCACTTAGAAGGTATCTTCCTGAAATCGATCTTGAAGAAGACACAATACCCCCTGAAGTGTTAGAGAAAATGGAAGTTTGCATGAATGATTTCCATCAAGCAATTAAAGACATCGAACCTTCTGCTCTGCGAGAAATATATGTTGAAGTTCCCGAAGTTACTTGGGATGAAATTGGAGGACTTGAAGATGTTAAAGATCGACTTAAAGAATCTGTAGAGTGGCCACTAACTAAACCTGAACTATTTACCCACTTTGGTATAAAACCACCTCGAGGGATAGTTATGTTCGGCGCACCTGGGACTGGTAAAACCTTACTGGCAAAAGCCATTGCAAATGAAGCTCAAGCTAATTTTATTAGCATTAAAGGTCCTGAAATGATTTCAAAATGGGTCGGGGAATCTGAAAGAGCAGTACGAGAGATTTTCAAGAAAGCAAAACAATCCTCACCATCGATAATCTTCCTAGATGAATTTGAATCAATTGCTAACATGCGTTCTTCTAATTCAAATGAAGGAAGTGATGTATCCAACCGTGTTGTAAATCAATTACTTGCTAGCATGGATGGGGTAGAATCGATTGACGGAGTGATTATTGTAGCAGCTACCAATAGACCGGAAATGATAGATCCTGCTCTATTGAGAAGTGGAAGATTTGAAAGGGTCCTTCACGTACCTCCACCAGACGTTGGTGCTAGAGAAGCAATTTTTAATATTCATTGTAAAGACATGCCATTATCTAAATTTTCAATTAAAGACATTTTGAAAGGGCTTGATGGATTCACTGGAGCCGATATTGAAGCAGTTTGCCGTGAAGCAGCATTAATTTGTATGAGGGCTAACAAGAAGAAAGTGACTAAATCTCATTTTGAAGAGGCAATTCTAAGGGTTAGACCTACGGTGACACCTGAGATGTTAGATTATTACCAAAAGATGGAAACAAGGCTCACATCTGGCATGTCAAATATCAAGCGTTCCAAGGACTTCAGTCATGGCATAGAAACTATGTAAAATTGAACCATTAACCGACGCCTTGAAGGACTAAACGACTTGCCTAAACATTAGGGGGTTGCATAATATGGCTATATTCGCTAATGAAGTCATAGGAAGAGACGTTGTAGATTCTCATAATGAGAAATTAGGTGAATTGAATGATCTTGTTATAGACAAATTGTCTGGCTCAGTAACGCAAATAGTTGTTAAGTTAGAACAAAATCTTGACCCATCACTACTCCCATGGGAACATCAAAATGGTAAGGTAATAGTTCCAATTGATGATGTGGCCAGAATATCAGTTAAAATCCATTTAAGCAAGTGATTTATGATGAGCATTTTGTTCTCAAGTATAGACAACATTCTAAACTGATTGGCGTGCGTGTAGTGTCGGAATTACGCTCTAGTAGGTGTACTTATGGTTGATTGGCGCGCAGTAAACTACCGAAGATTCGGCTTACAGGCCGCATTTTGGTCGGTAATGTTCGTTTTATTAATTCTCATCTTGAGTAATTTTGTTAATCTTTCTAATACTAACCAATTATCCGCTTATGATGATGATTGGAATGACATGTCAGCATTTCGTCAAGATATCAAAGACATGGGCATTGAAACTCGTTCATTAGTCAGTAGCCCATTGTTACTGTCAGATATTGAAGATCCTCGAAATACAACATACATAGTAGCTGGAGTTGAAAGAGACACTCTCTCACTGCCTCAATTTGACGATGACGGATTTATTACCATTGCATCTGATGATGGTTACTCACCATCAGAAGTTGATGCTATTGTTGAATTTGTTGATAATGGCGGCACAGCCATCATCCTCGAAGACTATGGATTTGCCGGCACTATTGCTGAAGCATTTGGTGTTAAATACAGTGGATATCAACTATTTGATACAACTTATGTGCCAGAACTTAATTTCAATTACATCTGGATGTGTGTTCAATCTACCCCATGTAGCATGAACGGAAGCCAAATTGATGTTGAAACTCTATCCACTCATGAGAGATGGGCCGACACCTCTTCTGTTCTCAGTGCACACCCATGTGCTTTGGCTAACGGCCAACCTATGGCGTTAGAGGATGCAGGACTATGTTCACATCACTGGGCTGATGGAGAAATAGCGTACAATGGTACTTACAGAGTTTTGTTGAATAATATCACTGCCCTTGAGTTAATTCCAAATAATAACAATCCTTTATCTGAAATTTCAATTAGAGCAGTTACCAGTAACGAAGCAAGCGTTGATGTAAACGGTGACGGAGAGATATGGGTGAGTGGAGAGCAAAATGAAGAAACTCCGGACCTATATGGTAAATTCAATCTAAGTGTTGAAGCATGTGCTAAAAGTACCTGTAACCCTGATGACGGCGGTAGAGTGTTCTTTGTCGCCGATGGCTCCCCGCTAATCAATGCAATATACGACTACTCTGGATTTGCTGAAGGTGAATATGGCCCTACTGATACCGAAATTCCTGCAAATGATAATCGCAAATGGGCATTAGACTTAATTGCTGAAGCAATGATGACAAGTTTTGAAGATGAAGGATTGGAGCCTTCAGAAAATGCTATTGTGATTTTTGACGAATCGAGGCATCCTCAAAATGCAGTCCTTGCAGATTCTTACAACACCATTTATTTCTTGCTAGTATACTTTACTGGCGAAGGTTTAGCCATGTTAGTATTATTCTTGATACTGTTCATTTCATTTGAAGCAGTATTAATTCGAAAGAAAGATCCCGATAACTGGCGCCACGTATTTTCAATAATTTACTATGGTTTTGGAGATGCAAATAGATACCCATATTATTCAAAAATAGAAAAAATAAGACAGGTTTTCTTATCCAAAGTTAGAAATCAAAATGGCTTGACTAGAGAAGAATTCCACGCTATGTCAGCACGTGAATTAGTCGCCCTAATCAATGACCCTGTTCTATCAAAGTTCGCTATTGAACCCACAAAATATTCATTAGAACAAACGGTATCAATAGTTAAGCGAGTTAAATCTTGGGGAAGAAGGTGATTTCATGTGGACTAGAAAAGCAGCATTCACATTCACCGGCGGAATTGCTCTAATTCTAATCGGCATGATGATTGCTAATAATCAAATGATGATTCTCGGATTGGCATTAATCGCCTTTATTGTTGTTAATTCATGGATTTCAGGCCATGGGGACGTTGAAGTTCAACGTACACTTTCTGCTGATAACTTGTACAAAGGTGATGATTTATATGTAGAATTATTAATTACAAATCGTTCTAATCGAAAAACTCAACTGTTGGAAGTTTATGATAATGTGCCTCATGAAATGAAGTTACGTAGTGGTCTAAATCAAATGCGTTTGAACCTAAAGCCTGGAGAAAGTGCAAGAATTCGTTATGTTCTACGTTGTCCTTTACGTGGCCATTATTCGATAGGACCTGTTTCTTTAAGATCAAGAAATACGTTTAATTTAGGCGTAGAGGAAATGTTTGTTGACCATCATAGTGATATCGTGATTTTCCCTCAAATTAAAGAGGTAGAGGAGGCATTTCTTCGATCTCGCACCCCAAAGATGTATACTGGAGCAACCACACTTAGAACTCCGGGCCAAGGCTCTGAATTCTACTCGTTGAGAGAATACGTTCCTGGCGACCCATTTAAGAACATCAATTGGAAAGCCTATGCAAGAACTGGCGAATTGATGGTTAACGAAAAGTGTCGAGATGCAGTAACAGATTTGTATTTATTAATAGACTCTAGAGACATCTCAAGAATTGGCACAGTTCTAAAAAACCCACTGGAAATGAGCACCGTATCTGCTGCTAGTCTAGCTGCATTTTTCCTAAAAAGAAGAGACTCTGTTGCAGTAGGGATATATGGCGAAAAATTATCCTATCTACCACCAGATACCGGTGATAAGCAATATTTCAAGATTCTAAGTGCACTTGCAGGAGTTACAGCAAAAGGAGAGATGCCATTGCAAGCTGTTACTAATTCACTAAGTGGTAGATTCAGCCGTGGCAGCCCTGTATTCATCATTTCATCATGTGAAGGTGATGGAACTGTGCCTGCTGCGGTTAGAGATTTAGTCGGCAGAGGCCATGAAGTAACTGTTCTTTCACCGTCGAGTATTGATTTTGAAAGATTAGTAAGTAGAATTCCAAGAATGTCATATGAAGTTTTGAAATTAGAAAGGCAGAATCGATTAACTACGCTTGCAGGTTCAGGAGCTCAAGTGATTGATTGGATGCCAGATATGGACTTGTCTCAAGCATTGATGCAGGTAAGGGGGTATTAAAATGGCAGATGATGTTCAAGTACAAAGTGATGTTACTATCACAGGTGCTAATGCAAGAACTCTACATCTTAAAACTCTAAGAAAACAATGGCAAATAATAACTCTACAAATAGTTGCAACCGCAGCTTTGGTAGGAATGTATCTTGAAGTGGTCTCAACTTATGTTGTAGGTACTATAGATCACACTATTCTATTTAGTTCGATTGAAGCTTTAATTGGAAATGATTTGCCACTTGGAGACTGGTTCACCGGACAAGGAAGGACTGGTTTAGCTAGATTCTTTGTTCCATTAGTAATTGGATTAATTGTTGGAGGATTGATGGCTCTTATCGCCTATCAAACACCAAAGGTTCAGCAACGATTAAAACTCGGATTTATAATCACTCTAATCACTTTACTAATTGGCAGATTATTATTGGGATGGCTAACAGGAATGATCTTTTCATTTGATCTTAGACTCCCTGATGAAACTGAACTTAACACTCTTGAATGGCCATTGTTGATGATTATGTCGCTACTAATTATGTTTGTATACTTATTACCAATAATAATGGGCTCAAGAGGTATTTGGGGGCTTTCAAAAAGATCGATCGCTTGGGCAATAGGTTTTACCTTACTATTCCTTGGAATACACGCAATCTTAACTTTCCCACTAATTAAATCACAACTTGGAGATTATGGGGGCGCTCTTGCTACTCTTGAATCACAAATATCGCAGCCGACTATTGGCTTATTTGGCATTAATCTTGTCACAAATGAACAATTTGATCTAATTTTAATAGCCGTTCTAATATTAGTATTCCAAGAATCCGCATTTGGAGTAATCAAATATTTGGAGTATGCATTTAGATTACCAGAATCATGCAAAAGAGACCCTGAGTATGTCACACAGATGGACAATATGCTTAACACCCATCTAATACATACATTTGGATTCTTAGGCATCACAGGAATTGCAACGATGGTCGCTCTTGGGTTCCATAGTGTTTTACTTAGCCTAGTCAGTGATACTACTGGTAGTCAATGGGCTGGACAAATTTCTGAATCTATCGAACTCTCATTGACTTATGGTTTAGTTATTTCTGCGGTGATGTTCCTTTCATTCATGGCATTATTTAGATTCTTAATCCCATGGCAAAGAATATGGGGATTCACTTATTCACTACGAAACAAAATGAATAATGAATCACCTGTTGAAAAAGTCGAGAAAGAATTCATTGAATTTCAGACTTAATTTCGGAAAATACGTTGAATTAACCTGCCAATAATTTCTGTAATAAATAATAATGCGCAAGGAAATAAACACCACGTTGCGATAACTGAAACCCATGTGTCTCCAGTCAATTCGCTAACCTCACTAAATCCAACTACAAAGGTAATTAATGCTAAAACTAGTACAATTCTTTCTAGAAAAATTGGGTATACACGCCCTGTTTTTTCCTGACGGGCAACTAGAGTTGTCGTCTTAATATCAACCATTGCAACACCTACAAATCAAGGTCTGATAATTTTGATTCTAATTCATGCATTGCTGCGTCTGCAGGGCTAGCAGGCTCACTTCTATGTTGCCATGATGCATCAATTCTTGCTAATTCTGCTTCCAATTTAGCTCTTTCATCATCATCATTTAGTGGTTGAAGTTCAGCAATTTCAACCTCATCAATATCGTTCATTTTCGAATCATCTGGTAGTTCAAGAGTTTCCCAGCCATCTTCATCTACTTCACTAATAATAACCTCTTGCTCGATAATATCACCAGATAAATTTGATTCCATATGTTTGACCATTTCTTCATCAATTGGAGTTTTTTGTGCTGGATCGACTACTTCTCTTTCATATGGCAATAATCCATCACGTTGGAAGTCCCACAATAATCCTGAAGGAGTACCTCCAGCAAGACCGGATGCATCAATTTGAGTAATTAATTCTTCAAGTACTCTAGCTGTTTCCTCAAGAGCAATTGCTTCTCCTGCATCCCTTTGATCTGATTCTAAATAAATATCATCTAAGGCATTTTGAATCAATTTTCTCGTAGATTGAGCGATGTATGGTAATGATTCAGGCCTGTTACAACTGGACATTAAAGTCTCAACTTCATGTGGTGGCGCACCAAGCCTAATCAATTGCTCAAGTACATTCTTTAGCCTGACTAACATAGTGATTGATTGATCATAATCTTCTAACAATCTCTCAAGATCAATGACAAGGTGACTTACTGTATCACCTAATTGATGTTCTAATCTTTGTTGCACCGACCAACGAGACAAACCTCTTACTGCTCCTGCTGTTTGAGGGACTTGACGCTCTAATAACTCCATTACTTCACTTGACAGTAAATGCCTAGGTGTTGCTGCAACATGGTCCACTGTTTTTTGGATCACTTGTAGTGCTCGTTCAACTGCTCTATCTAACAATGTTACCGAATAACCTAAACTCCTAGAACGTTCAAGTCTTTCAAGTACCGGTGCAAGTCCTTCAAATGTTGATGCCTCATCAAGCAAAGCTTGAGCCAATGGTTCTTCTGCCAATCTCGCTCTAATTCTATCCGCTTCGTTAATATCTGCAAGTGCTTCTTCGTGAGCATGTGCTAAATTTTGTGCTTTTTCTATAAGTATTGTTAATTCTGCTTCAACATGTCCTCGTTTAGCACCAAGATCACCAAGTTCTCTTAACAAATTTCTTCGCTCTTCCATTAATTCACGCAGTTCTGTTTGAACCTGGGCATGTCTAGCCTCATCTGTACTAAGTCTAATCCTTTCATCTTCCGCCCTTCTTCTTGCTACTCGAGCCTCCGAATCAAGTATTTCTAATTCAGATTTACTCTTATTAACGCGTTCTTCTTCCTTCATTGCTTCTGCTTGAGAACGCGCATATCGTTCTCTCGTCGCTGAGACTTGTTCCTGCAACACTCGCATTCTTCTCTCATCATCTTCAGTTTGCTGCCTTATTGTGGCAAGTTTTTCACTGGCACTATCTAATTCAGCATTTAGCCCTGCTTCTTTTAGAGACATTTCTTCAATAGATTGACGTAATTGCTCACTGGATTCTGATTCACCAAGGGCTTTTGCTAATTCTGTTGCTCTAACGCTAACTTGGTGTTCTAACTCATTCACTCGTTTAACAAGTTTTTCTGCCCTGCTCTCGGCATCATCACAACGATTTCTAGCCTCTGCTAATTGAACTTGCATAGTATTTATTTCACTATTGACATTTTCAACATTTTCAACCTGAGTATTACGTGTGTCAATGGCTTCTCTTGTTTTTATTTCTGCCGCTTTTCTAGATACTTCAGACTCCGATAATTTAGAATTAAGCAGTAATTTTTCCTTTTCTAATTCATCAATTCTAAGTTCAGCAGATTCAAGTCGTCTTCTCAATCCAGCATCGATTCCAGGGGCAGGAGTTATCTCTACTTGTTCCAAACCCTTGCTTACAGATTCTGTAGTTTGATTGAAATTCGCTTTGGACCTTGAAAGACGCAATGATTCCATGCCAACTTCAAATCCAATTAATGTGTTTAATTTATTTCTCAAATTTGCACGTCGACTTTCTGAACGAGTTCTCACAGTTACCAATAAATCTCTAAAATATGATAAACTAAAATCGTGAACAGTACCTGATTCTCGTGTCAAAATTGTACCGGCTGGCAGTCTATGTAATCTGACTACTCTTTTCGCTTCGGTCAAACCTAACATGGCTTCTTCAAATGATTCCGCAGAAGGAGCATAGATTCCAACAGGAACTCCTTTAGATAAAACTAAACTTATCGCTTTAGATGATTTTCCCGCTTGAATATGGCCTGTGACTCTTTCTTCCATTGCATCACTAAGCATTGATAATACAGCATCGGCACCGCCTTTACCTTCTCGAAGGATAAAACCATCTGGCAATGGCTCACCAAAGCCACCAGTAGCCGGAAGTTCACCCTCAAGAGCAGCTGCTGCGGCATTGACAACTCTAGTATGGTCAGCATTTGCTTCAGTCCAAACAGCAATAGCAATCTCACCTGTATGGGCCAAAAGCAATGCGCCATCACCAGTGTGAAGAGTCCAATGACCACTATCGCTGAAACCTAATCCTTGAGATAGTTTTTCTCTTCCAATAATCGTCTCTCCAACTTCTTTAGCTAATTGTTCTGGCTTAGTTGGTAATTCACCTGCAGAATCAATTAGCATCCCAGCATCTACCGCTATAGCACCTCTTACTGCTGGATTTTCAACTAATTTAGTCAATACCACTGATAAATCTCTAGACAAGAGTCGTTCAACAGAATTACCTCGCGGTAATAATCCTTGAGAATCTGCAGGGTGCTCAAACGCTTCTGGAACAATCTCTGCTACTGCACCCAGACCCGTCATTGAATAACTAACTGCCTCATAACGGCAATTGCCCTCTGATTCGACTTTTTCTAAACGTGCTTTTGCGGCAAAGCCTCCAAGCAAAACAGATGAAACCTCACTTTCAGCAAGCCAACCGACTGTTCGTCCTGCTCGAATTAATCTATGTCCTAATGGAGTTTTTCTTTTACCAATCCAAGTGCTTATCGCTCCATGGGCAAATGGTTGTATTGTTCCATCTGAAACTTCAATTTCTTGTTCAACGGCTATTCCTTTAGGTAAATCAAACATAATTATCACATCTGAGGAGTTGTTGCTAATATCCTACGGTTTCTATCAAGCGCATGTCGCCAACCAGCAAGACGGCCACCTGTGCCAGCTAGTACAACAATTCTTCCGGGTCTGGCAATATCTATCATCATTCTATCATCACCTTCACACCAAATTTCGTATAGTGTTCCAAATTCCAATGATGCACATATTTCAAGTGCCATATTTGTTAAATTAATCGCATGATCAACTGGTGGCACTCTTCCTTCACTGCCCACGCATGCTAACAAATTTCCAGTTTGGTCAAGAAGCATAGCTTGCTCTACTCCTTCCACATTGGTAAATCCTGCAAGAACACGTTGCAACATAGTCGCTCAAAATGGAGGTCAGTGTTGTAGGCTTCAAGAAGTTTTGCGTTTTTTCCCCCCTACGGGGGGATTTACCGGCTAAATTCAATTTTCCAACTGAATTAACAGTTAAAGATGGCGCGGAATATGTATTATCGGTCTTTTTCCGCGCTATGCTTCACCATAAATAGCCATCAAAACGGCTTTTTTAAAAAAAATTTTCCAATTGAGAATTTGATTTTCTAATTGAAAAATTGCACATCGTTAATCTCTCGCTTATTGTTTTTCTAAGCGGTGGCCTCAAACCATAGTGACTCTACGAGTGAATATGGCAGGTATTCTAGGCGGCCTCGAAATCCCGTCTTGCGATAGTTGCGATAAGCCTGCATTAATCGAGCAGGCTTACTCGGGGAGAGTTTTATGTGGCCAACATCTTGCTAAATCGATTAGGAAGAAAATTGCTAAAGAACTGCGTAAACAATTAATATTGAAAAAGGGGGAGCAAACTACAATCTTTGTCGCAATTTCTGGGGGAAAGGATTCTGCTGTATTGCTGGATACGCTTGTGGACATCCTTGGAGTACGACCCGATGTTAAGATCATAGCAGGAACTGTTGACGAAGGAATAGAAGGCTATCGGCCACCTTCGTTACAATGTGCAAAGGATTTGTGTGAACGATTAGGAGTAGAATTCATAACTATCTCCTACAAAGATTTGGGCTTTGAAGAGATGGATACTGTTTCTAAACTAATTCCTGGAATAACCAAGAGCAACCCCGGTGCACCGGGCATGCCATGCTCATATTGTGGCGTGTTTCGCCGCCAAGGCATTAATCATCTTGCCAAGAAAGTCAACGCTGACGTCATGGCATTAGGTCATAATTTAGACGATATGGCGCAAACTGTGCTGATGAATATGTCTAATGGCGACTTAGAACGAACTCTTAGATTAGCCCCTCACACCAATACGCCAATTGATGGCTTGCCACCTCGAATAGTGCCATTGAGGTGGATTCCTGAGCAAGAGGTACACTTGTACGCTGTGCATAGAAAACTACCAATTCATCACGAGGAATGTCCTCATGCCAGAGGTGCACTACGATGGCGACATAGAGAAATGGTTGCCAAAATGGAAGCTGATGTTCCAGGTACTAGACACGGACTTTTGCGAATGGCAGATAATGTGAAACTGTTGCGCAATCAAGTAATCGAACTTGGCGGTCATGAATCACGACCAAATCCTCCCAAAGAGTGCCCAGTATGCTCTTCAATTACATCAAATGCTCAATGCAAAGCATGCGAGATGCGCTCAATGGTTAACGATGAATTAGCAAATTAGCCTTATTCTTGGCCGACTAGCTTGTAATCGTCAGAAAGCGGAGTGGCGCCTGTTTCCATTGAAATTATCTTGCCATCCTTAAATCGCATGAATGAAAGTACTGCTTCTGAGGTTGAGCCATTGGCAAAATGAACAATCGAGTGTGCTACTCCGACTTCGTCATTTTCGAAAAGTACTCTGTTTGCTTCAGACCTTGGAGTTCCCTCTCCACCGGCAAAACCCAAAATATCGGTCTTGCTAAATGTAATCCCTGACACATGAGGATTGAATACACAATCATCGTGAATTAATTCTGCAAGTGCGTTGACATCTCCATTATCCCATGCTTCGTTATATGCTGTAATTATTGACATAATTTACCCATTGGCAAGTTATGTATAAATCCGTCGTAAATTTGTTGATTCAAAAATCAAATTATAATTATCACATTATTCTTCTTCTACATCATTAGCCATCATCATTGCAATTGGCATGGTGCGTTCATTCTCATTAAGAACTAACCTAACTATAATCACAATTGGTGCACCTATAATCGCCCCAGCAATCCCCCAGACCTGTGAAAATAGCATTACTGTAAGCAATAATACAAATGGAGATATGCCGATTTTCGCGCCCGATAAATTGGGTTCGACAAATGAACCAAACACTTGCTGATTACCTATTAATAGCGCAAGCATAAGTACTGCAGAAAGCGGTTCAAGCATAATAAAACCAATTAGTACCGGAGGTATTGTAGCAAATAAAGCACCAATAATTGGAATGAAATCTAATAAGAAACATAGGATTCCAAACAAGAACCATCCCGGCAAATCAAAACCTATTGGAGAAATTATCAAGGTCATCACAAATGCCTGCCCAGCACTACAAGTGACTTTTGATACCACGTAAGCAGTGATTGATTCGGTTGATTCACTGACAATTTTTTGTGCCCTGCCATATGAATTTGGGAATGCTGCCCCAAACCTTTTTGCAATAGTATGTTCTTCAAGAATTATAAATAATAGGAAAATAACCACAGTACTCATAGTTCCTAAAAAACCGCCAAGTGAACCTAATATTGCCAACACAAATGTTTCAATATTTGACGGTGATGCAACATCTGAAATTATATCAGTATTAGAAAAAATAACCTCAAGTCCATATAAGTCTGCGTCTGCATACTTCTGTCGCTTTTCTTCAAACGCGCTGGTTATTTCGGGTACATCATCAACAAATTGTGCTAAATTATCATACAAAAATATGGAAATAAAGTATACTGTAATCACCCCAATTAATAATACAGTCCCGTATGACAGAAATCTATTTTGTAATTTATTATAGATAATTTGTTCAGGGGGTTTTATCATGAAATATAGTAATATGGCAATTGCTAATGGCATCAATATTGACTTGAGATGAATCATTGCTAAATAAACAACTAAGGCTACAATTGCCATACTTGCAACCGTAGTACGCTTTGAATCTAAACTCACTCTCGATAACTCATCCATATTGTGCGTGTCAAGAACGAGTTAATCTAAGGTTTACCCCCACAAATGTGCAAAATAACCGTTTTAGACCACTGGAATTAAACAATCAAAGTACATTATTTACTAATTCATCTAAGTTTTGTGGGCGTCCACAATAATGACAGCGTAATTGCAATGGATCTTTTGATATCACTTTCAAGCGATGAGGTAATGGCTCTCTCGGATTAGATGTTATGCAATTGGACATGGTGCAACTAACAACATTGACTACTTCCTCTCCAAGATTAATGGTTAATTTCTCTGCTACTGAATAAGCACGAATTATTGCCACATGAGCGTCAGGAGCCACCAATGCTAATCGGTCTAATTCACCTTGATTGAGCTCTCTATCCTCAACTTTGATGATATCTTTAGAACCCATCTTTTTGGATGGTACATTCATTACCAAAGATACTGGGACCGATGTTGCATCATTTACCCCAAGCATGTCTAAAACTGTAAGTGCTCTTCCATTAGGGATATGATCGATTACTGTTCCGTTTCTAATTGCGGTAACTCTCCTCATACTATGTTCATTGGACATTACAAAGCACCTCCTGCTTTCTTTACATCCGCGGGAATTTCAACGCCTAATAATTTGCATAATAATGCCATTCTTGCTACTACACCATTGAAAGCTTGCTCAAAATACCTTGCGTGTCTAGTTCCATCAACCGATGGATGAATCTCATCTACTCTTGGTAATGGATGCATTATAATCATATCAGATTTAACATCTGCAAGATCATTAGCATGTAATTTGTAAGCTCCTGCAACTTTTGCATATTCGTCCTCATCAGAGAATCTCTCTTTTTGAATTCTTGTCATGTATACTACATCAGCATCATTAATCATTGAATAAAGATCCTCGGTCTCAGTTATTTTGGCCCCGTCTAAGGTTAGATCTGATACAATTTCATTCGGCATTTTTAGCAATTCGGGACTTGCAAAAACCAATTCGCAATCAAATCTAGTAAGTGCATGAGATAATGAATGAACTGTTCTACCATATCTCAAATCTCCTGCAAGGACTACTTTTAGACCTTCTAGTTTACCATGGGCTTGTTTTATGGTAAATAAATCAAGCATTGTTTGTGTCGGATGATGTCCTGCTCCGTCGCCGCCATTTAGGATTGGAACTCTTGCCGAATCTTGTGCATATTGTGCTGCACCCTGGTGAGGGTGACGCATTGCGATAATATCAGTATACCCATCAACCATTTGGATTGTATCAAATAATGTCTCCCCCTTGACTACAGATGACGTTTTTACATCTCCTAAATTTACTACATCGCCACCTAGACGCTTCATTGCAGTCTCAAATGACATTCTGGTTCTGGTACTTGGCTCAAAAAATAAGTTCCCAAGAATTCTGCCTTGTAGAAGTGGAAGATATATTTCACCAAGGGCTACGGGAAGTAATCGTTCTGCATCATCTAGTACTTTCAAAATCTCATCATTGGTTAAATCATCCATGGTTATTAGCCCGGCCATAGTACTCCCTCTATCCTCAACGGTAGAAACAAACTCATGAACATTGTCTTTGTATTGAACATTGAATACACTGATGAAGTAAATCGGGGGACATTATATGTCCAAGAGGGAAAGTGGAGGCTCATGGATGCATGGTCTGATGTAGATGGTGCAATTCAAGCAGCCATTAATCAAAGAACTAAACGGTTAGAGAAGCTCACTGGAATTTCGGCAATTACTATTCTTATAGGTGCTATTTGGTTAGTTTGGCCTACACTATCTGCTGCCGTCAAAGGAGAAGGAGGTTTGTTAACCGGACTAGGATTTCCTATCATAGTATTGATATGGGGTTTGATAGTCCAGGATATTGGTTCATCAAACCCCACTGCCAGAACAAGAGTTGGTGCTTGTGCAACGATTGCTTGGCCGGTTCTTTTGATGATTGCTTCGCAGAACATTAGTGATTCCATAACTATCCAGCTTGCCGGACCCGCTCTAATTATCGTTGTTGCACTGGCATGTAATTTTTATTCTAAAACAACTCTTGTTGGAGGTTTAGATGTTCAACGGTTTAGAGCTGTGATGACTGGGATTGGCTCTGTTGCAGCGTTTTCGCTATTTGCTGGTTCAATACCTGAACCAGCTTCGATTATTTGGTTGGCAAATATTTCAGTAATTATCACCTCGGTTGTGGCTACTATCTACATTTGGTTATCAGGAGATGAATTAAAGCAACTTCGAAAACAGTTTCGTAGAAGACTGGATGATTTAGAAACCAGAATACTAATTCTTCGTAGCGAAAGAGCCGCTGTTGATCAAGCGTCAAGCTTAATCATGACTGCAAGGGAAGAAGGACATGTTGACCCGGAATTAGGCATGCGCTTGCTAGATGATGCAGAGGAAGACATTGAAAGGTCTTTATCGTTAGCTGGAGATATTGAGATAATTATGGATGATGCCAGAAATTCAATCGAAAAAGCAGAAGAAGTTGCACCAACTGCTAAGAAGGGTAGAAAATCTTTCGAGATGGGTTTAAGAGAAATTGAATTAGGCTCATTAAGAGAAGGTGAAATGCTGTTTAGACAGGCAAAAAAACGTGCTTTAGAGGTGATTGAATGGTGGACAAGGGCAGAACAAGCAATTGCAGAGGCCAGTAGACAACTTGATGGAAAAAGAGGAGATAACATTGACCACCTTCATGAAATGTTACGAGATGCAAAGAACAAATTAGCTTTAGAATCGCCAAAGAAAGCATATGAATTCGCTTTTGCAATTCCAGCCCAGTTAATTGCAGGAGATGATGCGCTTGGTCGAGCGGCTGAATCAATTAAAGAAGCTGAACGCCAATTATCGCAAAGCGACGGTTTAGATTTAGAGGAATTAAATATCCGTCTTGACCATGCCATTAAAGCCCTAGAAGCAGGAAACTCAGGTCAAGCAATTGGCCTTGCTGATGGAATAATCCGCAACATAAAGGCTGAAAGAGAAGCCATGGACTACATTAGAAGAGCATTGAAGCAGAAAAAGAACATTATCAAACGATTTGAAAATCGTCAAGATAGTCAAGTTTGGCAACAAAGATTGCAAGAAATTATGGACACTGCAGATAACAAGCTATGGACTCACGCTGCTACTTTGCTTGATCGAATGACGGCTGATCTTGATAAAGATAGTAAAGCAATTAGTGAAGCAAAAGAACTACTAGATTTCATTATTGAAGAATGGAAAATTTTGCGAAATCAGTGTGAAGCAGCAATGATAAAAGTGGATAATCAACATCGTGTTAAATGTGAGGCTGCAGTAGCAAAAGCCAAAGATTATTTAGATTCAAGCGATGTTGAAAGTTGCTTAGAACAATTATCTTCTGCAGATAGTTTGATGGAAAAATTACGCAGGGAAATTTAATCATCTGCTATCTCAACTAATACTTCTCCTTGCTGTACTTGATCCCCTTGTTGGAAATTTAATACATTTACAATTCCATTATTGGTAGCTAAAATTCTATGTTCCATTTTCATCGCTTCCATAATCAATAATAATTGCCCGGCCTCTACATTTTGACCTTTCTGGACTAGCACTTGTAGAATTTTTCCTGGCATTGGTGCAATCATTCCATTCGCATTATCATCACTAATTGAACCAGGCTCAGTCTTCTCCAAGCAAAAGATGTGCCCATCAATATGAACCCACCAGGTATCACCTACTTTAGCAGAGTGAGCAAATTTTGAAGTTCCATCTTGCATAACTACCTTTATTCTTCCATCTTTTAGCACTTGAGCACTCATATCATTTAGTAACCATTGCTCATTATCTCTAGCTACTGTAACCTCGACAGCATCCCCATTGAGCTTGAATTCATGTTGCATTATGGATACCTCCTTGAAAGTGTTTGAAATGGGCTCACAGGACCTGAAACTGATTCATTTACTGGTATCTTTAACTGATGTAAACCTGCACTTTCGCTCACTCCAGCAACCATTAATGCTGCATTATATGTTTGATCATCAGCCTGTGAGTTCCATCCGTTTGGCCAAACACGCTCGATAAGCATAGTATCGGTATTACCTGCAATAACATCAGCATTATCGCATAACTCCCGTAAAAAGCGTATATTTGTAATTGTTCCAAGTACGATAAATTCGTCTAATGCACGACGCATCCGTTCAAGTGCTTCACTTCTCGAGGGAGCCCAAACAATTAGTTTTGCAAGCATTGGATCATAGTTTGGAGTCACCATATCTCCTTCTCTAACACCTGTATCGAGTCTAATTCCAGGACCGGTGGGCGCTCTGAACACCGCTAATGGTCCAATTGCTGGTAAGAAATTATTGGTAGCATCTTCAGCATATAATCGAACCTCAATCGAATGGCCGCGCATCATTAATGGCCCACAACTCATTGGTTCTCCCGCAGCTATACGTAATTGTTCCCTAACCAAATCTACGCCAGTTACCATTTCAGTAACTGGATGTTCAACTTGAATTCTAGTATTCATTTCTAGAAAAAAGAATTCACCGGTGCTAGATAGTAAAAATTCAACCGTACCTGCGCCTTCATAATTTACTGCTTTAGCTGCCATCACCGCTGCTTCGCCCATCTGTTCACGTAATTCAGCAGTCATTACCGGACATGGTGATTCTTCAAACACTTTCTGATGACGACGTTGTACGCTACATTCACGTTCTCCTAAGTGAATAGTGCTGTTATACCTGTCCGCTAATACTTGTATCTCGACATGTTTCGAGCCTGTTAGCAACCTTTCTACATATACTCGTCCATCACCAAATGCCGCAATTGCTTCTCTCCTAGCACCCTTTATTGACTCTACTAGTTCATCGGGATGTTCTACTTTGCGCATACCTTTGCCACCGCCACCTGAAGATGCTTTTAGCAATAGAGGATAGCCCACTCTTTCACTAGCAGCAACTATGGCTTGAATCATCTTATGTTCATCTTCAAATTCTATTTCTTCACCTGGAATAACTGGAACTCCAGCAGCCTTCATTGTCTTTCTAGCTGTCATCTTGTCGCCCATCATTTCAATTGCTTTAGGCGAAGGTCCTATCCAAGTTATTCCTGCATCTTTGACCGCTTTAGCAAAATCTGCTCGCTCAGACAGGAAACCAAAACCTGGATGTATGGCATCTACTCCGTATTGTTCTGCAATGGTCAATATTTGCTGTTGGTCAAGATACGTCTCTGCAATTGTATCGCCTTTTAGAGCAACTGCTTTAGTAGCAAGTTCAACAAATAGTGAATCAATATCATTTTCAGCATATATCGCTATTGATTTTAGACCAGCCTCATGACATGCTCTAAGAATTCGACAGGCTATCTCGCCACGATTGGCTACTAGCACCGTACTTACCATTTTCTCACCATTTCATTGTTTCCAATTAGCATCTCGTTTATCTAGAAATGAGGACAAACCTTCTTGACCTTCTTTTGAGCCACGCATTTTACTGGTGAAATCAAGAGTATATTGTCGTAAATCTTCATCTGAACCAGTCCATCTATCGAAACTTAAAGTTAATTCCTTGGAAAGACTTACTGCACACGGCCCGGTAGTCATAACCTCAGCAATCAAATCATTAACCGCATTTATCATTTCGTCATCTGATCCAACTACTTGTTCGATAAATCCAGTACGTAATGCCTCTGATGCATTGATGCGACTAGCTTGCATAGCAAGCCTACGAAAACATGCGGAGCCTAATCTACGATACACATAAGGCCCAATTACTGCTGGAAGAATTCCTAACTTACCTTCTGATAAGGCAATTTTTACATTTGATTTGGCGATGACGTGGTCTAAACATGCGATCAAACCGGCGCCTCCACCTAAAGCCACGCCTTCAATTGAACCAATAGTAAAGCAAGGATGAGCCCATAATCCATTAAATAGACGATCTAGTCTCTCAGAATCTCTTCGATTTTCTTCGGGTGAATTAGCACCAGCATCTCGCATCATATTGATATCTGCACCTGCACAAAAGTGCTTTCCTGAACCAGATACCACTAATATTCTAAGATATGGTTGGCCATCTGGGTCATACAATTCACCAGTAGTACCAACACTTCTTTGTGCAGTCCAATCAAATGCCTCACACAATTCGGTAATCATTTGTACATTCATAGCATTATATTTCTCTTCTCGGTCCAATCTAATCTTGCAGACCGCACCATCTATGCTGATAGAAATTAATTCGGTTGCAGGTATGTTCGCCATATTAATCATAGTTAAAACTCCAATTGCAAATTTGATTTTTCAATTGATAAATCACATCCTAAATACGCCAAAATTATCATCTGGCAATGGTGCATTTCTTGCCGCTGCTAAACACAGCCCCAACACATCCCTAGTATCTCTAGGATCAATTATACCATCATCCCATAATCTTGCGGTTGAATAATACGGACTGCCTTCTGTTTCATATTTGTCAAGAATAGGTTTTCTAAATTGTTCTAGTTCCTCCCCATCCATCGGCTTTAGACCCTCTCTTGCTCGTTGGTCTTGTTTTACAGTAGTCAAAACATCAGCTGCTTGAGGACCTCCCATGACAGAAATCCGACTATTAGGCCACATGAACAAAAATCTTGGATCATAGGCCCTACCACACATACCATAATTACCAGCTCCATGTGAACCGCCAATTATGACAGTGAATTTGGGGACATTAACACAAGATACTGCAGTAACTAATTTGGCGCCATCTTTAGCAATCCCTCCTGCCTCATACGCCTTTCCAACCATGAAACCAGTGATATTTTGGAGAAATACCAAAGGAATACCACGTTGCCCACATAACTCAACGAAATGAGCTCCTTTCATCGAAGATTCTGAGAAAAGAATGCCATTATTAGCAATGATTCCCACTTTATGGCCATGGATATGGGCAAAACCGCAAATTAGTGTAGCACCATATCTAGCTTTAAATTCGTGAAAACGGGACCCATCTACTACCCTAGCAATGATTTCTTTGACATCTACAGGTGTTCTGTTATCCATTGGAATTAAACCCAATAAATCTTCGACATCGTGCGCTGGCTCTTCTGGTGTTGCGAAAGCAGTGGGCACTAATTCCCTAGGGCCTAAATTTTCAACTACATTACGAACCAATCTCAATGCTTCAGCCTCATCTTCTGCAAAATGATCTGCCACACCTGATTGAGCTGTATGTACATCTGCACCACCAAGTTCCTCTGCTGTCACCTCTTCACCTGTTGCAGCCTTAACCAATGGAGGCCCTGCAAGAAAGATTGTCCCATTGCCTTTGACAATAATTGATTCATCAGACATTGCTGGGACGTAAGCGCCACCAGCAGTACACGAGCCTAGTACTGCGGCCACTTGTGGAATTCCGTCACCAGACATTCTAGCCTGATTACGGAAAATCCTACCAAAGTGAGTAATGTCGGGAAATACCTCGTCCTGCATAGGCAAAAATGCCCCACCTGAATCCACCAAATAGATACAAGGAAGATGATTTTCATGAGCAACTGTCTGTGCCCTAATGTGCTTTTTTACAGTCATTGGATAATAAGAGCCTCCTTTTACAGTTGCGTCGTTAGCCACAAATAAGCACTCTCTGCCGTGTACCATCCCAACTCCAGTAACAATTCCCGCACTATGTGCTCTACCATCGTATAGGCCGTATGCTGCTAAAGGAGATAATTCAAGAAAAGCTGTACCAGGATCAATAATCCGCTCTATCCGCTCTCTTGGCAAGAGCTTGTTGCGACCCCTATGTCTTTCAACATATTTCCCGCCACCACCTTGAGATGCAGTGGCAAGACGATTTTGTAAAGTTTGAATCAAATCTAAATTATGCTGTTTACAGTCGAGGAATTGAGCATCGGCTCGATTGATACGTGTTGGCAATCTATCCATGAATACCGCTCATACCAACGCAACAGGTATCGACATTTAACGATTCAAGTCTACAGTTCAATCAAACATCTAGCATCAGTCGGCCGATGTCCCTTAATCCTGGAGCCAATCCAACAATTAGAACTGCTAAAACAATTAGCATTCTCATGTGAACTTGACGTCGCTCTACCCTCATTTCGACAAATAACCACACAATTGCCGCAACCAAGCATGCCTTGACTATCGCAAATAACCAAGCACCAGGAGGATTATCTGAGTCCATCATCGGCTCGATGCCTAAAGAATCCGAAATTCCAACGCCAAACTGTATAACTGCATCACTAACAGGGTGTTTTTCACCATACCCAAATAAATCGATACCCACCATGGTTGCAAAACCATCACATAATTGTCCAAAGACCATTGCTAAAACCATTGGATTTGCTAGTAATGCTTTTTTGGACAATTGCTCAATTGGGTGCATGGAGACTTTTTCACCCGCTTCTTCCCAAGCATTCAAAGTAATTCCTTTTGGCAGTACTCCTGGCTCATATCCGGTCAACTTTAGGTGCATTGCATCATCTTTCCCAATACGATACAAGCAATAACAAATTACGGCGGGGAGACCTAACACAATCAACACTGGCCAAAATGGCTGAGATTCGACAACTCTGCCGCTTTCTTGTTGCCAAGGAGTTGCAATAAATTGAAACCAATGGAATAGACCAAGTAGCGATGCAGCACTTCCAAAAGAGATTAAACCGCGTGTTATTGAAGGCCATTCAGATGTCTTGACCAATACTAAAAATAAACAAAGTAATGATATTAAGAAACCAGAAAATACCCAAAACTTACCCATTTGTGAATGATTTTCATAACTTGGCTGATATAGCAATCCCCAATGTAAAAATAACATCAATCCTAATATGATAAATAGTACTGTACGGCTTTTCTCCATATCTAAATCTTCTGTTGAACCGTCCCACTTACTTGCTAGTTTATGAGAAATTATGGCAACTGTAACCAACCATAATGCCAAATGGATATGAATTACAGGAGAAATAAGCAACCAATCAAGTTGTGAATTGAAGAAGTCTGAATCTTCAAGAACCCTCATTACCGGTGCTAAAACTACCCAGGAAATTAAAGCAAACATCATTCTTTCATCAGCGGGCAAAGAGAGTTTCCTAAATACCGCTTGTAGTATAACTACGCACATCAAGACCGTTATGGCATATAATACGGTATTTTCGATTGAATATCCAGCATCTCCTGCCGCCCCTGCATCCTTGACAATTGGATCCCATACTACTGGCTTAAGTCCATCGGACCAAAACATATCATTGGCAAATATCAAGCCAAATACTAATATAGAAATTGCGCTAAATGCCACCCACATCGCTATTTTTTCTAATGATGAAAATTCACTAGAATCTAAAGACGGTTCACAATCATAGAAGTTTGCTTCTATCTCTTCTGCTGAAACCATGTTACTTCCCAGTCAACCGTGCAAATAGTGGAATATTACCTTAGTGCTTAGAAGTGCCTTCACTCTTCTTCGTCGTCTTGCAATCTAGCAACTAATTCTGCTTTCTTACCGCCTACTGGCAATCCTTTAGCCTTTAATCGCTCTTTTAATTCAGCAACTGACAACTTGGATAAGTCTTCGTTAGAATCATCATCGCCATCAACTTCAGGTATCACCCGAGGTTCATGTACTTCAACAAAGGAGATTTTTCCACATTCAACTGCTTCTCTAATCATCGTCACTAAACGGAATTTTAGCATTGCTGCATTAGTATCAAAAAGCATTGCTTGTGGAAGAGTTATTGATAGATCATCGCCTTTAAATGAGACCTCAAAGCCTGAGTGGCCTGTATTTGATTCCAACAAACCAAGTACCTTGTCATCCTTACCCTTTACTTCTTTAACAACTGTGAAGACATATCTTAGAGCTTTTCCTGCCATTGGATGGTTATAATCAATTCTTGCGCGGCCAGCAGCAAGATATGATAAGTAACCTTGGCGTCCATTTAAAGTGACTGGTGCGCCAAGGTATAGCGAATTTGGGTCTTGAACTGCTCTTTTCAACTTATCTATGCTGATGGTTTCAACTAGGGAAACATCTTTTTCACCGTATGCATCCGCAGGAGCAATTTCTACATCTACTTCCTTGCCGACTTTTGCTTCTTGTAAAGCTGCTTCGAAACCTTGAATCAGATTTCCTGTACCAACTACGCAAACCATTGGCGAATAGTTTCTACCTTCTTGATGCATTTCATGCTCTTTTGCAACCTCTTCTCTAGTAGTTTCAATCAAGTCTCCTGTATCTGCACTAAATAAATCATAATCGACATGAATAATTGCTCCTTCTTCCATGGTTTAACCTCCGTTAGGGATATTCGCCCGACTGACCTCCCCTTCATAATATGTCGGGTAAATCGAGGATTATTCTTCCTCGCTTCTTTTGATGTTGTCGACATCCAGTTGCTTGTTTTTAACTATCCCTGCATAAGTTACAGTCAACATTCCGAGCATCATTAAAGACCAGCCGATCCATACAAAATGAGAGCCGGGCAAATCATAGATTGTCACTCTAACTAAGTTTATTGATTCAAAACCTTCAGTTGAAGTTTGTTGCATCAGTCCTTGGGCTTGTGTTCCATCGAAAATAAACACCATATCACCTGACCAACGAGACAACACATCAACTTCAGAACGAGCTGTTCCAGTTTTATCAAAACGTAACATACCTGGCTCAACAGTTCCTATTTCCGTTGATTGATCGCCGTCAATATCGTAAACCGTGATTAATACTCCAACATATCCGTCCCCAACCTCTAAACCATTTTGTGAAGCGGTTAGTTCGGTGAACTCAAAGCCATGATCTCCATGTATTATCATTTCATCTTTTACCAAGGTTACGCGGTGGCTTGCATCACCTCTATCGACTAAAACGGTTGTAGTAATATGTCCAATCAATAATAATACTAAACCAAGATGTACGATGTGGGCACCCACAGGGATTCTATGCCAAATTGGGGATTTATTGGTTTGCTTTATTTGATTATAAACTTCAACCAGCATTGGACCCACCAACAACAATAGTATCGGAAGAGATATCCAGGCAACAGAACCACGATTGATATATTCTGAAATAGTTGAATTTGAATCAAGACCAAGTGTTTCAGAATAAAATGTAGCCATGAAAAAGGAAAATAATGCTACTGTAATCAAAGCCCTGAATGTAGCTTTAGGGTCTGAGCGTCTCATAGTGTAAATCAGCATTGCTGCTCCAAATCCGAAGATAAAAGGTGCCCCATAAAGCTCGTGTGCTTCAAAATTAATTGTATCAATGCTCTGTAATAAAATGGTAATCGTGAGTACAAGGTACAAACTTACAAGCATTACAGAACTCCATAATGCTAACCGATTAAGCTTAGCCTTGGAAATCATTGGTGATTTTTGAGGTTCATCTTCTTCTGGCTCCATGAGGAATGGAGTTAGGAAAATTATGATCAATATGCCAGCCTGTACAATTTCGATCATACCAGACCATGCACCAGCTAATGCTAACATAATTCCAAGACTTGCAGGTATCCATTCATCTATGGCTTTTGTTGAATAATATATGGGAGTAAATAAGATAATGAATATTAATAAAACAAATACTTGCTGTACCAAAATGTAAACCAAAATAGGCAACAATAGCATGCTTGACAACCTTTTACCTCTAAAATAAGTCCATCCTCTAGCATTAAAATCAAGAGTATTAACATTGAATTTGTCAATAGTAATGAATCCACACATTAAAATTAAAAATGTCAAATCTGGAATCCAATGATATATATCGGCACCAATAGGAACGGCAAATAATACCCCAATTGTGGGCACCAGTAAGATAAATGCAGAAGGCGTATTCTGTTGGTGATGACTACGTCTTTGTAGCATAAGCCAACTACCGATAAGAAGTAGAATGAACATTAGATATGTCATTATTTCTACTCCTGCAACCGCATCACTTTTCAGTAACATCATGCGTGAGAATGCATCCGATGGTGCGGTTCCACTTTCAGAGGTAACAAATGTATGAACTGATGATGCCCATACGCCTCCAGCCCTAGTTACCAATGTCGCAAACAAAGCTAGAGCACCGATTACTAAGCCTGAGCCGATCCAAGTATTGTCTGATACCTTACCTGGTCTGGTTCGTAAATGTGAAACAGCTACAAGTGCCAGCCATGGTAACAATGAACCTGTCTCTACCGGGTCCCATGCCCAATAGCCTCCCCAATCTAGAATTAAATAGGCCCATAATCCACCTAAACCAATCCCCAAGGTTGTGACAAGTAACCCAGGCCTAGAAATTGATAATATTCGTTCGGAAATTCCATTATTATGTCGAGTAAATATTGCTGCTAAAGAGACTGCGGCTAGATGTATACAGAAAGAATATGCCAAGAAAATTAATGGCGGGTGAATTACCATTAAATCGGTTTGTAATAATTCATTTAGTCCTGCACCAAAAAAGAATTCAGGAGTTTCTTTGAAAGGATTGAGAACTATCGCTATCAATAATAAAGTAAGAGAAAAACCGTGAACGACTCGCAATCTAAAATCTCTAGATTGTGGGGTTTCCCCAACCTTGCCCGTCATAGGCTTGCGCCATATCCAAGAAAGTAAAGTAAGCCATACCACCCACATCAAAATTGGACCTTCACGTGCCGCCCATGTTGCTGCAAATCGATATTTAAATGGAAGGTCTTTTCCTCCAAAAGCAACAACATATTGTATAGAGGTGTCATTGACCAAAAAACGACTAACTAAGACGAAGAATGGAATAACTAAACACAGATGACATAGTATGGAAAGCGGAAAATTATTTTCATGCAAATTGGGTTTTAACATCAAAACTATGGCTGCAATCACTGCTAGCCATAATGTCAACTCCCACATAGACTTGGCTGCCTCCGGCTGTTGAAGGATTTAACCCTTTCAAGAATCTATGTATCTTTAATCTACCAACCAAAATGTTTAGCTCTACTATATCCAAATGACAAAAGAACCGAGATTATCTTTTTCGTCAACAACATTGGCTTTCTTACTAAGATTTTCAGACCGATTCCTAACTTTTGTAATGGCGACATGTTGGACAACTCATCTGGCAAACAGCGTGCCATAATAGACATCTCATCATCAGTCAGCTCATACAATGCCGTCTTACCTCGCAGAATCTTATCATAAGGAGGAAAACGCTTCTTCCAAGCTTTTTCGTAAACTATTAATGATTTCTTTGACAAATCTTCAGCCTGGATAGATTTAGCAATAACATTTGCAGCTTCCCTACCCGACCACAAAGCAAGATGAGAGCCCCCTTCAAATAGCGGAGAGGTGAAACCTGCAGCATCACCGACTAGAATTATTCCATCTTCAACTGTAACCTCTCTAGGTCCCGATATAGGAATAGTTCCTCCAAAAGGCCGAGCCTTTATTCCTTGATCACGCCATTGTGGGTTTACAATCGGTTTACCATCCAAATAAGTGTCCTGGATAAATTTATCTAAGTATTTTATAGCCCCCTTTTTATCTGAAGTAACCAGTCCAACATTAGCCCTATCTCCTTTTTTTGGTATCATCCAAACATATCCGTGAGGTGAATATTGTGGCCAAATATAGAAATCTAAATATCCATCATTTTTAACCTCTGTAACCTCATATTGAAAGCCTGCAATCACCTCAATTTTTGAACTCATGTCAAGTATTTTTGATGCTGCACCCGCAACACCAGATGCATCAATTACTGCTTTGCAATAAATCGGGAAAGCGTCGCCTCTTCCATCAATTTTCCAATTAGAAAATTGATTTTTGCTATTGTAAATCCGCTCCATAGCAGTCACTCTATGACCTAAATGGAGAACAGATCCTAATTTTGATGCTTCATCCATCAACCATTGTTCAAAAAGATGCTTTTCTAATACATAGCCCGGCTCTGTCAGCAACTTTTCAGTACTATCGGGAAATATTACTCTAATGCCTTTTACATCTAGGGCTTTTACATGCTCGGGAATCTCAAGATCGAGATTTGAAACTGCTTCCTCTGAGAGACATTCGCCACAATGCACAGGCACACCAACTGCTGCATCTGCCTCCACAACTACTGTATTCAAGCCTGCTCTTGCGCAATGAATCGCTGCTGAGCCACCCCCCGGGCCTGCGCCAATGATTAGAACATCAATCATATCAACTCCCTCTGCCATATCACCCCTAGTAATGTCAAGTCCATCAATGAAACGGTTGTTAACCTATGGATTACTACGCAGGTTCAAAGGTATAATGATAGTGGGATGTCTGTGGCTTGGAAGACTCTGAAACGCTGGATGCGCCACCTCGAGGCCAACGGCGAGTTGCTTAAGATATCGGATCCTGTTGATGTTGTATATGAAGCAGGAGCTATTGCCGACCTCTTGGTGAAAAATGATGGCCCTGCAGTTTTGTTTGAGCAGCCTAGATTAGCAGATGGTTCAATCTCTAAAATACCGCTTATAATGAACATTTTCGGCAGTAATGACCGTACACTAAGAGCATTAGGCGCATCACATGAAACCGAAGTAGGCGACCGAATGGTTGCCATGATGAAGCCTGACATTGGCGCATATATGAGAGCACCTTGGAAAGCATTGCCTTTGATAAGAGACGCTTTAGCAATGCCTCCAAGGAAAAAATGGCGTGGCAAATGTCAACGGGTGAAATTGGACACTGATTTGACAAAATTGCCAATCCCAAAGACGTGGCCAATGGATGGAGGACATTTTGTAACCTTACCATTAGTTGTCACAAAAGATCCTAAATCTGGAGAACATAACTTAGGAATGTATCGTGCACAAGTGTTCAGCCCTACTGAAATCGGCCTTCATTGGCAAATTCACAAACACGGTGCAGACCATGCTGCTGCGAGTGGAAAGCAACAAAAAATGCCAGTAGCAATATGCATGGGAGGCCCCCCTGAACTTATTTTCTCCGCCATTGCACCACTTCCAGATAATCTTTCAGAGTATCAATTTGCCGGAATCCTTGGTAGTCGCTCATTGCGAATAACCAAGGCACTAACACAAGATTTGATGGTCCCTGCAGATGCTGATATCGTCATAGAAGGATATTGCATACCTGGAGAAACCAAACTTGAAGGACCATTTGGCGATCACTTTGGATTCTATTCATTAACTGGACAATACCCTGTAATGCATGTTACTGCAATTACTGCAAGAAAGGATGCCGTCCTACCTGCGACAATTGTTGGATTACCCCCTATGGAAGACGGTTATCTTGGAGAGGCTATTGGCCGGCAATTCTCCCCAGTATTACAATTCCAACATCGAGATGTAAAAAGTGTTCATTTGCCACTGGAGACTGGATTCCATAATCTTGCAATAGTATCAGCTAAACAACGATATCCACGACAAGCCAGGAAGACCGCCTTAGGACTATTTGGTGCCGGACAAATGATGTTTCTAAAAACCATGATCACCATTGACCAAGATCAAAACCCAAAGGATTTAGAAGCCTTACTCGATGCACTTAATGACAAAGTAGAGATCGCCAACGATGTAATTATATTAGAAGGCATGGTTGCTGATTCCTTAGATGCATCTAGCCCTTATGAAAACGTTCACGACAAGTTAATTATCGATGCTACAACTATACCTAGTCGAGATCCAAGGTCACCCAATGAGCCACTCGAAGGCTCATTCAAACAAGAGACTCCTAAATGGCGCCAAGGACTTGCAGAATCTGATATTTTCACTGAGATTCAACTTGTAAAGGAGATTCCTGAGGTGACCGATGCCCGGATGTTGCGTAATAACATCTTAGTCGTTACAACAAATATTGACGCAACTCCTACGCCAAAAACTGGCTCGGAAAAATTCAATGATGCCGCTGAAGCGGCAAGAATAGCGCGAATTTCTCAATTGAAAAAATCAATTTGGCAATTGGATTCTAAAAAATGTCTAAGATGGTTATTTATCACCAATGATGACATGGATTTAAACTGTATAAAAGCTAGGAGAAGATTGCTTTGGCAGTTAACGTCCAGGTTCGATGTTGGCCGCGGTTTGTTCTTTGATGATGAGCGACAACGGTTGTGTTGGGATGCAACTACTCCAATACCAAGCGAAGCTCATGGCGTAAGGCGGTGGCCGGCGATTACCCTGCATTCTGATGAAACCCTTGAGAAAGTTGCCTCACATCCAGAATTATCGAAATATGAGTGGCCAGTCCATCTTGAATTTGGGGGCAAGGCTGATGGACGTTAAACAGATAATGTCATTCATAAAAATAGAACACACACTATTCTCCTTACCATTCATCATCATTGGATACTTTGTTGCTGTTGAACAATTTTATCCCGATGGGGAAATGCCACTTAGCGATTTAGCATGGATTCTTGTTGCAGCAGTTGGCGCAAGAGGACTAGCGATGACATTAAACAGAATTATTGATAGAGACATCGATGCAAAGAATCCTCGTACAGCAAAGCGTCATTTGGCTAGCGGCTCTATGTCAATGTCAACAGCATGGATTCTAGCAGTGATTTTTTTGGTAATGCTGCTAATTGGCGCTGGAATGCTTAATCAGGTCGCTATAGCCATGTCTTGGCTTCCCGTTCTCACCTTCGTAGTTTATCCGTACACCAAACGATTTACTTGGCTGTGCCACCTTTGGCTTGGCTTGTGCCTCGGTTTAGCGCCCGCTGGTGCATGGGTTGCAATTGCCGGAGATTTTCACGGATGGCAAGCAATTACTGGTACTGATGGATTTGGCAACGGATTATTGTGGTACCCAACAATTTTCTTCATTTCTCTTGGAGTGACGTTGTGGATTACTGCTTTTGACATCAACTATGCAAGAATGGATGTTGAGAGTGATCGTAAGCACGGCATAAACTCATTCCCCGCACGCTTCTCTGATAAGGCAACTACTAGGACAAGCATTCAGTTGACACTGCTTTGGTTTGCCTGTTTTGCCTTAGCAGATCCTGTGGAAGAAATATGGTTCTTGACAGGCGCGGGCATCATGGCTTTAGCGAACATATGTGTGGTGTTGAAAAACGAATCTCTGGCAAAATTCCAAGATCTACTGTTCAAGGTTTCAGTATCGACAGGATGGGTTTTGATTCTTCCTTTTGTGTTCCTGTAAACAGTAATGGATTGCCTCTCACTTTATTTAATGTAAATTAATCATTAGGGCGCCCTATGAAATGTTGAAAGGCTGCATGGGGTTAAATCGAATTATGAACCCAATTATTGCATCACTACTTGAATTTAATCAGGCCTTTGAAATTCCGAAATTAGATAGCCCCTCATTAGGATCTGATGAATTAATTGAATTAAGAATAAAATTGTTGACTGAAGAAGTTGAGGAATATGCTGAAGCGGCAAGAAATGGTGATTTAGTAGAAGTCTTAGACGCTTTAGCAGATATTGGATATATATTGGCGGGCACCATTATCAATCATGGAATGCAACATATTTTCGATGATGCTTTTAATGAAGTACATCGTTCTAATATGGCTAAATTAGTCAATGGTAAAGTGATTCGACGGGAAGACGGGAAGGTGCTCAAGCCAGAAGGATGGCAACCTCCGCAACTTGCTCAGTTTGTTGAATAATTATTTCGCTTAAGTTAATGCCAATGACTAGTTAGGGTGGCTATGAGCCGACCAGTAGCGCTTATAACCGGCGGAGGTAAAGGCATTGGTTCAGCTACATGTGAAAGACTAGCAAAAGAAGGGTATGATATTCTTTTAACGTACAACAACTCATCAAAACCTGCTGAAATGATAGTTGATAGCATCAGAAATTCTGGAGCCGACGCATTAGCTGTAAAAGTTGATTGTAGAAATCAAGGTGAGGTTGCTCTATTATCGATTCATCCATGGATGGCGCGTAAAGTAGATGTGTTAGTGCTAAATCATGGCGCCTACAATCGCATTGCTGCAGATGAGATGACTCTGGAGATACTCAAAGAAACTATGAGCATTAATTTCGAAGGTGCTGTTGCTGTATGGAAAGCAGTCCAACCACACCTAACAAAACATGCTAGAATGGTTGTGGTTGGATCTCAATTAGGCACCAGAGGTTCGCCACATGGCGCTGACTACTCCGCTTCAAAAGCGGCATTAGCAATTTGGGCAAGATCTCTAGCACAACAAGTCGGACCTGAGGGTAAAAGAGTGAACATTTTAGCGCCTGGATACGTTGATACTGCAATTTTAGCAGGAGATTCAAAGGAAAAAAGATTACAACGTGAAAATGAAGTGCCGTTGAAAAGAATAGGTAGCCCTGAAGATATGGCTGGAACTATTGCATTTTTAGTAAGTAAAGACTCTTCTTACATTACTGGGAGTATAATACATGTTAATGGCGGATTATACCTGCCATAGAAATACCATAGTTCAAAGCCGATTGCCAATTGTTGAAAATAAGGGGGATTGAACTTGCCTAATGAATGGGACGATGAAGGTCAGTTTGAGATTACTGCTAATCTCGACATAGCCAATAATGACTTAGTCGTTAGAGACCCTTTTGATATCTCTAAGGCATTAGAAGGTGCGGCCTTAGAACACTTGCACCCGGAAATAAAGCGATTTCGATTACATTCAGAATTCAAACCTTCAGGCGATCAGCCTAAAGCAATTGAAAAATTGATTTTTCAATTGGAAAATTCTCAAGAAAGATGTGTGCTTTTGGGAGTTACCGGCAGTGGCAAGACATTTGCAATGGCGCAAGTTATTGAAAAATTAAACATACCAACGTTGATTATGAGCCATAATAAAACGTTAGCAAGACAATTATATCAAGAAATGGCCGGATACTTCCCTGAAAATGCGGTTGATTATTTTGTCTCACACTATGATTACTATCAACCAGAAGCATATCTTCCCAAGAAAGACCTATACATCGATAAGGAACTATCTATAAACGAGAGAATAGAACAAGAAAGGTTCGCTACAGTGGCATCACTAGTTAGTCGCCCCGATTGTATAATCGTCTCATCTGTTTCATGTATTTACGGCCTAAACCCTCCTGAAACATTTCTTGAATCACATGTAAGATGCCATATTGGACAACAAATAGAGCCTACCGATTTACTTAAAGAATTAATTTCACTACAATATATTAGAACAAATTCAGACTTATCTAGGGGCAATTGTCGCCTAAGAGGTGAAGTCTTAGACGTATGGATGCCATCAAGAGATGATCCACTGCGGATTCAGTTTGATTTTGATGGTGTGATTAAAATCCAGGTATGCGACCCTGTCACATGGGAAGTCCTTGATACTCTAGACGAAGCATGGATACATCCAAAAGAATTTTTCATGACAAGTCCTGAACGATTTGAAAATGCATTAGAGTCAATTGAAACAGAATTAGATGATCGAATTGCACACTTCAAAAGTATTGGTAAAGAGTTGGAAGCACACCGTATTGAACAAAAAACTCGATATGATTTAGAAATGCTAAGAGAGATTGGACACTGTCAATCTATCGAAAACTATTCGCTTCACTTTGACGGCAGGGAAAGAGGTCAAAGACCATATTGCCTGTTAGATTTTTTTGCTGCTTGTGCCAAACAATTTCATGGTGATCCCAAAAAATTCTTGGTAATCATGGACGAATCACATGTTAGTTTACCCCAAGTTGGAGGAATGTATCACGGTGATCGTTCAAGAAAAGAAAATCTGATCGAACATGGATTTAGACTGCCAACTGCGGCTGATAATCGGCCTTTGAAAATACCTGAATTCCAGGCTCTTGTTCCACAAATGGTGTATGTTTCTGCAACGCCAGGAGAAAGAGAGCTTAGACACCTTTGCGAAACCACTGGACAAAATATCCCCAATGGACTATTGCATGCACAATCTAATGGAGGGGCTGGCCCACCTAGCTTTTCGAAGAAACACCCGGAAGCAGAAAGCATGTATGATATGATTCAATCTATACAGCATATTGCTAAAATGGAAATAAGACCTACTGGGTTGCTCGATCCGCAAATAGAAGTGCGCGATACTGAAGGACAAGTTGCGGACTTATTATCCGAAGTAAATCAGCGTATTAGCAAAAACGAACGTTGTTTGATCACTGTATTGACCATTAAATTTGCCGAAGAAGTTTCAGAATACCTCAATAATATGGACATCAAGTCTCACCACTTGCACTCAGAAATAGACACCATCCAGAGAACTGAAATCATCAATGCATTAAGAATTGGCCATATTGATGTTATCGTTGGAATAAACCTACTTAGAGAAGGATTAGACATACCCGAAGTCAGTTTAGTAGCAATTTTTGATGCCGATAAACAAGGATTCCTTAGGAATGAGAGAAGTTTGTTGCAAACTATCGGCAGAGCCGCTAGAAACGAGAATGGAAAAGTGATTCTATATGCAGATAAGATGTCTCAATCAATGTCTGCAGCCATTCAACAAACTCTTGAAAGAAGGGCGAGACAAGAAGAATATAATGCAAAACATGGCATAATTCCAAAGACAATTATCAAGGCTCTTCCTGAGATGTATTCTAAAAATGATGAATTTTTATCTGGCACTGATATTTCTGCTGGAAATAAACGATTAGTTGGTAAAAAAGGTGGCCGAAATGACGGTGATTGGGCTGCTAAGTTAGGCGTTGGCGCTGGATCTTGGGCCAAAGATCGAGTAGAAAGTAATTCTTTAATTGAAAAAACGAATTTTCAATTGACTTATGACGAGCCAAATGATATTTCAATTCACTTAAATGAGGGGGAAATTACAGATTTATTAATCGAATTAAATGCTGAGATGGAAAATGCTGCTAAACAATTGGATTTTGAACAAGCAGCCAAACTTAGAGATAGAATCTACGAACTTGAACAACTACTATCACAATAAACAGATTGATGTTAAGTCGCTAGTTGGGCAACACATGGCGATTTCACCAGACGACTTTGATATACCGGTCTTAGATTATGATTTTTCATCAATCAGCAGCCCCAAATCATTGATTGACCAAATGGCGATGGCAGGTGGCTTTACCGCAACTAAACTAGCGACTGCTAGAGACATCTTACGTGATATGAAACAACAAATAGAATCAGTAAATGCAGACCCTACCAAAGTCACAAACTGGATTTCTTTTCCCGCCTGCCTCTGCGCCACTGGCACGAGAGGTTTTTTTGTCCAAGCAGCAAAACAAAAAATGTTTAATGTTATTTCAACCACTTGTGGTACATTAGACCATGATATTGCACGTTCTTATCAAAAATACTACCACGGTGCATTTGAACTAGACGATGTTGAATTAGGCGAGCATTCATTAATGAGGTTAGGTAATGTAATTGTGCCTAATTCATCATATGGCGAAATAATTGAAGAAGTTGTCATGCCAGCTTTAGAAGACATATACAAGTCTCGACAAGAAGAAACGGGACTTACCGGCGCTGATGCCTGGTTAGGTTTTGGCTCCATTCACCTAGTTTGGGAATTGGGAAAAAGAATCGGAAAGCCTGATTCATTGATTTATTGGGCATGGAAAAATAAAATCCCAGTATGCATACCCGGAATTACTGACGGCTCCATCGGTGCTCAATTATTCATGTTTAGGCAAAAGTACCGTGATTTTCACATTGATACTTTGGCTGATGAACAGGTGATGAGTGACTTGACATGGGACGTTGAAACATCTAATGCATTGATGATAGGAGGTGGCATATCCAAACACCACGTGATATGGTGGAATCAATATCGCGGAGGTTTAGATTCGGCAGTCTACATCACTACCGCACCAGAGCATGATGGAAGCTTATCCGGTGCAAGATTGCGAGAAGCGATTTCATGGGGTAAAATGCGACCTGAAGCTCCCCATGTTTGTGTAGAAGGAGATGCAAGTGTATTATTACCATTAATTGGGGCAGATTTATTTGATCAGTCATAAGAGGTATGATAGTAAATAAGCTTGTCAAATTAACAAAAATGATGAGTAGCTAAGCGCTGATTTAGACGAAAATGACCTGAAACAAAGAAATCTATGAATGATATGCCCCACAACTGCAATACTTGGTGAAATAATGTTAGTTTATTTTTCAGTATTAATTGGTTGTGGAGTATTTGTTAGTTTAAGTGAAAAGTACCGTACTGCTGCTTTATATCTGACTTTACTTATTGCCATAATCTTTCCATTTATTAGTGATACTGAACGATGGAATTTATTTTATTTTGCAAAAACTTACAGTGTAGTTATACCAATTTTCATTCTTGCATTCATACAAAGTAAATTTTACCATGAGTTAGAATGGATTAAAAACTTACAAACATATATTCCAAATTTGGTTAAATTCGTTTTTATTCTCAATATTCTAGAAGGATGCCTATTACTCCTAAGTATAGACCAATATATTTTACTGGTTGTTGGATTGATTTTGATCATCACGATGCCGACTTTTTCGTTTAATGAACACCAAAATATTGGTTTTGAAAATATACCATGGGTTATGTGTTACACTTTATGCTTTATTTTAGCAGTTATTTTATATCCAAACCAAACTAATTTCATATTTCCCATTACTATTGCAGTATTTATTCCAATAGTCTTTTGCTACTTTATCAAAGATTGGAGCAAATGGTTTTCATTTAGGGTTTATTCAATTTACTTTATTTTAGTTTTAGATGTGTTGTTTAGTAATGGTGATTTTTTAATTTATGATTCTGTTAGTGGCTTTTTATCATTGCAAAATAATGAAATAAACTCAAAACAAGAGGTTCTTATCCAATCATTAGCAATTCCAATCGGCGCCTATCTGCTAATAAAGTGGTGGAAAATTAGGACGAAAATGAACTACAATTGATTAGTTATCTTGTTTGGAATAATTACTTTTGCAATAATAATGTCATTACCAATAATATTCAAATAATCTCGAAAATAAGTAATTAGCATTCGAAATTATAACCGATGGTTTGAGAAATGGTTAATGTTAGGCTAGGACATGCCCGGCAAAGGCTTGTCAAGAGCACTATTTCTTGTTTTAGTGATGTTTAGTGCAGCATTTTCTGGTTGTTTTGGTGAAGAAGAAGCGCCTGTTATTGAAGAAACTTCAGAATTTTTTGACTTTGAAGACATGCTTGATGGCAGAACTTGGTATCATTATCCTGGCGGCATGAACGCTATGAATAACACAACAGCCCTTGGTGGCGAAAATATTCCATTCTATTCATCATCATCATACTATAGTATTGGAATGTCAACATTTGAACCAACGATGGGGATTACTTCAACTGGCAACCTTTACATCACTAGCTGGGGTAATGGGAACTCAGGCTCAACTGCGATTGTGCAATGCAGTAATATGGTGGAGATGACTTCGATTGCTGATTATACGTGCCAAGATGTTTATGGCGCCTTCCCACCGGTTGCTAATTCAAATGATCCATATGTATATGTGGACCCATGGACTGACAGAATTATGAAATTTGACATGCATGCACTTGGAGGCATGACTGTTGAATGGTCTGACGATGAAGGGGCATCATGGACTGGCCCATCAATTGCTACTGGTTATTCGGTTCAGGATCACCAAACAATTGCATCATCACCTTATGGAGGTATTTTACATGAAACTTTGTGGGTATTTTGTATCAACGGAAACTATCCAGCGCCGTTGTGCTCGGCTAGCCAAGATGGTGGTTTTACATGGGGACCTGAACTACCTGGGGCGCCTGTCGATTGTCAAAGCGGCGGACTATCAGCACACATCATTGGTGCAGAAAATGGCAATTTCTATCGCGGACAAATAGGTTGTGATGGAACTGGCTATTCAATGTACAAAACCGAAGATGGTGCGATAACATGGACTGAACATGTGCTACCTACTGAAGAATCTGGA
>MDSV01152429.1_pt1 | contig 54998 bp, 37 predicted proteins | sample 810851 | NCBI WGS metagenome assembly MDSV01 (sample SAMN05326640, study PRJNA326480) | marine metagenome | isolation source: seawater | place: Atlantic Ocean: North East | collected 2012
GAAAAATTGTTCAATCCCCAATTGTGTATGTGCTTTCACTCGGCGTATTTGCCAGTGTATGGGCTTACTATACGTCCATCAGCAATGCGCTAGAGAATGGCTACGGCTTTCTGGCCAATTCTATCGGAATTTCACTGGCTTTTTTGTTTTCACCCCTGCTGCTGAAACCGCTACTAGAGCTCACGCGCACTTATCAACTGAGCTCCCTGGCGGACTTGATGGCTTTCCGCTATCGCTCGCCCTGGGCCGGCACAATTACGACGCTTGTCGTTCTGATTGGTGTGATACCGCTAGTCGCCTTGCAAATCCGGGCCGTTGCCGACACTGCCAACATGCTTTCCCAGGAGGCATCCCAGGGTCTGGTGGCAACAGGATTTTGCATCTTGATCACACTATTTTCTATTCTCTTTGGAACCTCTCGCCGTACGGGACGAACCCGACACGATGGTCTGGTCATGGCCATTGCCTTTGAATCTTTGGTCAAACTCATCGCATTCCTTATCGTAGGGTTGTTTGCAGTCTATGGTGCTTTCGACGGCTTATCCGGTGTCGACCAGTGGCTGCAGACCCAGCCTAAATTGATAAGCGGATTAAAGGGCACTGATTACTTGAGCTCATTTCATGTCGCCGCTCTTTTGTTTTTCACCGCGGCAGTAGCCATGCCCCACATGTTCTACGTTACCTTCAACGAAAATAACAGCCAGGCATCTCTTGCATTCGCCAGCTGGGCTCTACCACTCTATTTTCTGTTAATCAGCTTGCCTGTATTGCCAATACTATGGGCCGGACTGCTGGCAGAATCCAACGTGCCAGTGGAGTATTTTCCGGTTATCATTGGCCAAGCCTACGGTGTGCCTATTCTCACTCTTGTCGCTTACCTCGGCGGGCTCTCAGCTGCCAGTGGCCTGATCATAGTAATCACACTGGCACTATCTAACATGTGCCTTAATCACTTGATCCTCCCTTTGTACCAGCCCACTGCGAACCAGGATATTTACCGCTGGCTGCTTTGGCACCGCAGGCTACTTATCACAGCCCTGATCTGGGCTGGCTTTTTCGTCTACTATCTTTCGGGCAACACCACCAGTATTCAATCGATTGGCACTGTCGTATTTTCTGCTGGCCTTCAGTTTTTACCCGGGATCGTGGCAATTCTGTACTGGCCTCAGGGCAACAAAAAGGGTTTTATGACGGGACTGTCTGGTGGCGTAGCGATATGGCTGTGGTATCTGTTGTTTCCGTTGTTCTCAGGCAATCCAGCAGTCACGGTTGAAACCATTAACTGGAGCGGGATAGCGGCACTATCATTGATAGCCAACGCGGCACTTTTCTTTGGCATATCCTTAACCAGCACCAGCACCGATGAGGAACGTGGTTCTGCGGACATCTGCGCGCTGGACACGATTCGAAGGCGCAAGCGCAGCGGCCTCGTCGCAAAATCTCCGGATGAATTTATTCGTTCACTCAGTAAGCCATTGGGGAAAAGTGCGGCCAAACGTGAGGTTAATCAGGCACTACAAGACCTGAAAATCGGTTATGATGATACTCGCCCATCATCCTTGCGTCTCCTGAGAGGACGATTGGAGGCCAACCTTTCGGGCCTGTTAGGCCCCTCTATCGCGCGTGACATAATAGACAGTTATTTGCCCTTCAGCATCGTTTCTCAGCACGGCAGCACAGACTTGAATGTCATTGAAAGCCGTATCGAATCATACCGCAGCAATCTGTCAGGCATGGCTGCCGATTTGGATAATTTGCGGCGTTACCACAGACAGATCCTTCTAGAACTCCCGCTTGGGGTTTGTTCGCTCAGCATAGAGAATGAAATAGTGATGTGGAATCGTGCGCTGGCAGATTTGACTGAAATCGATACCGCCGATGTTGTCGGCTCACAGCTGGTTGATCTGCCTGAACCATGGCGCAATCTGCTTAACAACTTTCTTGATGACTCAGTAAGCCACAGTTACAAACGAAATTTTCAACTTAAAGGTCAAAAAAAATCAGTCAACCTGCACAAGGCCTACATAGATAAGCCCAACGAACAGGATTTGAGCCATGAAGGCGTTATCATCCTTATCGAAGACATTACAGAGACCGAAATTCTTGAGGCAGGACTCACTCACAGCGAACGTCTCGCATCTATTGGACGCCTAGCGGCAGGGGTAGCCCACGAAATTGGCAATCCAATTACCGGCATTGCCTGTCTGGCACAGACCATTCGCGACGAGTTTGACGGCACTGAATTGGAGCAATTGGCAGGACAAATCATAGAGCAGACAGACCGCACTTCGAAGATTTTGCAATCTCTGGTCAATTTCGCCCACGCCGGAACCAGTTACACTGACTACGAAAAACAGGCGGTGAATATAAGTGAGTGTATGCAGGAAGCCCTGACCCTGATCTCCTTAGACAAAAAGAGCAAGGACGTTGAAATCCAGATCGAATGTGAAGATGAACTGCAGATTCTGGGAGATGCGCAAAAGCTACTGCAGGTCATGGTTAATCTTTTAAACAATGCCCGGGATGCCAGTGTCCCAGGCAATAATATTCTCATGCAGGCCATGCGAGTCGGAAATCGTGCCAAAATCACGGTGACGGATGACGGATTTGGCATCCCCGCAGCCATCAGGGACCGGGTATTCGACCCATTTTTCACTACCAAAGAGGCTGGAGAAGGCACTGGACTGGGCCTGTCTCTGGTTTTCAGCATAGTTGAGGACTTAGGCGGAGATATTGATATAATCAGCCCTATAAACAAATCTCGGGGTACCGGCACACAAGTGGTAGTATGGTTCTCTGAATTTCATGATGATTCGGACACAGAAATCGAACGCCATGACGAAGCGCAATTTCGAAGGTCTAGATAAGCATTCGCATGTCAGCAATGAATCAAGTTTTGGTTGTCGAAGATGAGACGGTGATTCGCACCGCGCTAAGACGACTTCTGGAAAGGCACGACTATCAAGTCAGCGAAGCTGGGACCGTCAAGGAATCCCTGGAAAAATATGACATGGATGACTTCGACGTCATCATCAGCGACCTCAGGTTGCCCGGCGCCCCCGGCACCGATCTTATCAAAGCCACTTCCACCCCCGTTCTTATCATGACCAGCTATTCAAGTATCCGGTCAGCTATCGATTCTATGAAAATGGGCGCAGTGGACTACATTGCCAAGCCATTCGAGCACAACGAAATAATAGAAACTGTTGCCAAGATAATCAGGGAACACGCCATCAAAGAACCGGTAGAAAAATCTGCGGATGATGAAGAGGAAGCGCCGGTTCATGGGATGATCGGCAGCTGTCCCCAGATGCTAGAACTGTTCCGCCGCATCAGAAAGGTCGCACAGACAAATTCAACCGTGCTCATTAATGGCGAATCTGGCACCGGCAAGGAATTGGTAGCGCGCGCGATACACAGGCTCAGCAGCAGGCAGAATCAGGAAATGATCTCCGTAAACTGCGCTGCCATTCCAGAAAATCTGATTGAATCCGAATTGTTTGGGCATGAAAAAGGCGCATTCACTGGGGCCACTGCGACTCGAACCGGCCTGGTAGAGGCCGCTAATAGCAGCACACTGTTTCTAGACGAAATTGGTGAATTGCCTCTAGAAGCGCAGGCAAGATTGCTACGCGTCCTGCAGGAAAACGAGATCCGCAAAGTCGGGTCGGTACAATCAAAGAAAGTGGATGTACGCCTGGTCGTTGCAACCCATAGAGATTTGAAACAGCTGGTTGAAGACGGCCAATTTAGAGAAGATCTATACTACCGCATCAATGTCATGACTCTCTTGATTCCGCCGCTGCGGGATCGCGGCAACGACATTCTTAAGCTGGCAGACGCGATCCTGCAGCGCACCTGTCGCAGATTGAAAACGCCAATGCTGCTGTTTAGCGAAGGCGCCAGTCGAGCGATAGCAGATTATAGCTGGCCCGGAAATGTTCGTGAGCTGGAAAACGCGATTGAGCGCGCTGTGGTTCTGGCTGAAACCCCGAAAATCGGCGAAGACCTTCTCGCCATAGACAATGACGACCCTGAAGCAGAAGTCGAAACTGTCGGATTCGATCCAGCCACGAGAGCGGCCAAACCTGTGGAGGAGCTGTCGCTAGAAGACTATTTCCAACGCTTTGTGCTGGAGCATCAGGATTCCATGAACGAAACCCAACTGGCCAAGAAGCTCGGCATCAGTCGTAAATGTTTATGGGAGAGGCGCCAAAGATTTGGCATTCCACGCAAGAAAAAGACTGCGAGCTGAAGCAACCAGTCTTCAACTTACGCCACCCCCTTAAAACCCCTGCCTTCTGTACCAGCTCCGTTTATTTCAATAACGACATGAATGTTACTGCTACCCTATTACCCATTAGTTTGGGGAAATATGGTAACAAAACTTACTTTTCAATTAGTAGGAACTAATTAGTAAAACGCTAAATATCTGATATGTATGTGTATTTATTTCTTGGCACGTTAAATGCTTATAATATGGAGATAATAACAATAAATAATAACAATAAGCCTAAATAAAAAGAAAAATCGCATTACTGAGTTATTGAACTAAGGTTAGTGCTTAATAAGAAAAGGTTGGATTTGTTGTACTCATCGCAGTGATTTGCTGCCCTACTTCAAATACACCACCTTAAATGCTTAAGCGGTGCCGCATTTGGCTCCCTAAATAAAAATAATAACTAAATAACTAACAGCAACAACAATAATAATAAAATTTTCTTCCATTAGGGGGGTGGTGATTCACCCTCCTAATCGTTCTCCATTCGCATACCTAATCTCTCCCTTGTTTGACCCTTTTTAAGCACATTCTCTGAAAGCGTTGTATCATTTGCGTCTTCTGTTGTTCTAATGTCTGGAAGACAGCCACTTTTGTACACACTATCAATTCCGCAATTCTTGCCAAACCTCCAAGAATCAGATTTTTCCCATGCCTAACCTCAAGGATTTACCCGGCGTTGAGCAAGCCCAAGTCATTGACCGCGACCAGCATCCTATCTCGCGCCAGGACATTTCTCCCAATGCCTTAAAGGTACTTTATCGCCTGACCAGTGCGGGATATTCCAGCTTTCTCGTGGGAGGTGGCGTACGCGACCTGTTATTGGACAACAAACCCAAGGACTTCGATGTCGCCACTGATGCAACCCCTGAGGAAATCAAACAGCTATTTCGAAATGCCCGCATCATTGGTCGGCGGTTCCGTATCGTCCACGTCCGCTATGGAAGAGAAATTATAGAGGTGACGACATTCAGAGCTGCGCCAGACAAGCAACTCGAAGTCAGCGATAAATCCTCGAGAAAACAATTACAGAACATCGATTCAGCACAAACCCGAGAGGGAATGATCGTAAGGGACAATGTTTATGGCCGTATCGATGAGGATGCTGCCCGCAGAGATTTCACTATCAACGCGCTTTACTACACCACCGATGGTTTCAAGCTGCTAGATTTTTGTGGTGCCATGGCAGACATTGAGGACCGGAGTATTCGCATGATAGGCGATGCAACCGAGCGATATCGCGAAGATCCTGTTCGTATGCTCAGAGCGCTGAGGTTTTCCGCTAAGCTTGGCTTTGATATCGCACCAGAAACTGCTTCCCCGATAGAGGATCTCGCCGATCTGCTGACTTCCATATCGCCAGCCCGGCTCTTCGATGAAGTGGTTAAGCTATTCTCCTCCGGCCACGCCGAAAGCACCTTTACTCTACTAATTGAAAGCCGAGTGCGGGAATTCATTCTAGGCCCCACATTTGAGGCGCTCGAATGCTGCGAGCCGCAGGTTTTCAGACTGGTAGAGTTGGCAATGAAAAACACCGATCTGCGCATAGCCGATGATAAGTCCGTGACACCCTATTTTCTGTTCGCTGCACTATTATGGCCACCCCTGCGGCTAACGATGAAACAAGCCGGCGTCGAAAGTATGAATTCCAGCAGCCAGTTTATTGATGTCGCGAACCAGACCATCTCCAATCAACTGAGTTTGACAGCCATACCCAAACGCATTAGTTATGCCAGTCGCGAAATCTGGGAACTTCAGAACAGGCTCACTCACCGTGCCCACAGAACGATCGATGCCACCCTGAATCATCCGCGCTTCAGAGCGGCCTATGATTTTTTGTTGCTCAGGGAGGCTGCGGGAGAGAGTTTGGGGGAAAGTGGCGAGTGGTGGACGGTCTATCAATTCGGTGATACGACCCAACGAGACGAATTGCTGGAGCAACTTCCAAATACACGGCGTAAGCGCCGTCGCAAAAGGCGATCCTCAGCGAGCAACAATAGTGACTAGTCCGCAGCTTTCCAACATCAGCACGCCGCGTTTTATCGCAGTAGAGGGCCCCATTGGTGTAGGCAAAACCAGCCTGAGCAGGCGCCTCGCCGAAACTTTTAATTACGACCTGCTATTAGAGAAGGCTGAGGAAAATCCTTTCCTGGATCGTTTCTATCAGGATCCGAGAACGCATGCACTGGCTACCCAGTTATTTTTTCTGTTCCAGAGAGCCCAGCAAATTCAGGAGCTCCGGCAGGATGACATGTTTGAGCCAGTCAGGGTGTCAGACTTTCTAATCGACAAGGATCGGTTGTTTGCTGAGCTGAACCTGGACCAGGATGAGTACGCCCTTTATCTGAACGTCTACCGGCACCTTATCATCGATGCGCCCAATCCAGATCTGGTCATTTACCTGCAGGCACCAACAGAGGTGTTGCTGGGCCGCATTCAGAAACGCGGCATTGCATCAGAGCAGATGATAGAGGCTGGGTATCTGGAACAGCTGAATCGGGCCTATACCGAGTTTTTTCACTATTACACCCATTCCAAGCTCCTGATCGTCAATAGCGCAGAAATAGACCTGGTGGCTAATGACGATGACTACGAGCAACTGGTAAAATACATACTCTGTTTACCCAGCGGCACACACTATTTTAATCCTAAGCCCACGTTACTCTAGCGACCCGCATCGACTCGACACATTGAAGCAGCCAAGAGGCTCGCAACAGCTCTGACTTTTATTGAGTCAGGCCTGCTGGTAACCGTCGTATACCGATAGTCGTTTTTCAACTCTAAACACGCACTTAACGGCAAATTACCATGAGCTCACAAACTCAAGTCAAAAACATCACCCTCACTGCGCTGCAAAGAATCAAACGAGAAGGTGGAAAGTTTTCCTGTCTGACCGCCTATGATGCCTGTTTTGCTCGCATACTCAGCGCGGCGGGAGTTGAAGTGCTATTAGTTGGGGATTCTCTCGGCATGGTATTGCAAGGACATGACAGCACGCTACCTGTCACCATGGATGACATGATTTATCACGTCGGTTGTGTCAAGCGAGGCAACCTTGGTTCGCTGATTATGGCTGACCTGCCATTCATGAGCTATGCCTCTGAAAGCCAAACCCTTGAAAATGCAGCGGCGCTGATGCGCGCAGGCGCGCATATGGTAAAACTGGAGGGCGGCGCCTGGATCGCGAATACAACAAGACTGCTTGCCGAGCGAGGTATTCCGGTGTGTGCGCACATGGGGCTGACCCCACAATCTGTCAACAGGATTGGTGGCTTTCATGTGCAGGGGAGAGACACCGATCAGGCCCAGCTCATTCTGGAAGAAGCTAGCATTCTGCAGGAATCAGGCGCGAATATACTGTTGCTCGAGTGTGTGCCCCAGTCCTTGGCTAAAACCATTACTGATGCGTTGGAAATCCCAGTCGTCGGCATTGGTGCTGGACCCGACACCACCGGCCAGATCATGGTGCTACACGATGTACTCGGCATTTCCCCTATTACGCCAAAATTTGTGAAAAACTTCCTGCAAGATTCAGATAATGGGATACCCGGCGCTATAGAAGCCTATGTAAAAGCAGTGAGATCCAAGACTTTCCCTGCTCAAGAACATAGTTTCAACTAGCCGGACTGTAATTGCTATGCTTACCGTTGCAACGAAAACCGCCCTGCGCCAGGAACTAAAAAAAGCCTCCCAGCAAGGCCTCAGCATCGGCCTGGTTCCCACGATGGGTAATCTTCATCAAGGCCACCTTGAGCTGGTTGAGGCATCTGTGCGCGAATGTCAATTCACGGCGGCCACTATTTTCGTAAACCCCATGCAGTTTGGCGCAGATGAAGATCTCGCAATTTACCCGCGCACGCTTGAACAAGATCAACAGTTGCTCGAGTGCGCGGGTTGCAATCTACTTTTCACACCAGGCGCTAGTGAAGTATACGGCCCTGAACTGGAGTCAGGGACTGTTGTGCGCATCCCGCGACTGTCTGAGGCTTACTGCGGTAAATCCAGACCAGGACACTTTGATGGCGTCGCTACGATAGTCACCAAGCTATTCAACCTGGTGGCACCAGCGAAAGCGTATTTTGGGCTCAAGGATTTTCAACAATTTCGCATAATCCAGCAGCTCGTCGAGGACCTGGATTTCGATCTCGAACTGCGCGGTATACCGACCAAACGCGAGGCCTCAGGCCTGGCGATGAGTTCCCGCAATAATTTTCTCACCGCTGATCAGCGCAAGATTGCTGCCGGCCTGTATGCAACGCTCAAGTCCACGGTTGAGCAGATTCTCGCGGGCAACAGGGAGTTTAGGCAACTAGAAAGTGGCGCAGCCCAGGCGCTTAGCCAGTTCGGGATCAGACCAGACTATCTGGCAATTTGTAATGCAGAAACGCTTGCTCTCGCTACCGCATCTGACTCTAAGTTAGTCCTGTTGGCCGCTGGCTTTGTCGACTCCATTCGACTGATCGACAACCTCACCGTTGAGCTCTAGATTCAAGCGCATTAACCCGCTGCCAGAGGCCAAATGCTGGAATCCTCTTCGGTTGAGGCAACATAACTAATCGGGCATACTCAAGAGCAGTTTCAGGTCACCTGGCTTGACCAGAAACAGTATCTATTAGGCCTTAGAACTCCCATTCTCACAACGCCGGCAGGCAGATATTGCACCGCAATAAATGTGAGGTAACTGGGCTTGAATTCATCGCGAATCAGATCGAGAAATACCATGCTAGAAATTAAAAACCATCCCGTTTCAGCTGCCGCTGCTTCCCATAGCCACCTTAACAAAGAGCAGTACGCCGAAATGTACAAGCGCTCGATTGAAAACCCCGAAAAATTCTGGTCGGAGCAGGCTGAAGAATTTATTCATTGGCACGCGCCCTGGAAACAGGTGTTTAGCAGTGACTTTCATACCGCCAAGACGAGCTGGTTCAGTGGCGCCAAATTGAATGTGAGCTACAACTGTATTGATCGGCACCTTGAGAAGCGAGGCGGCCAGACTGCGATCATCTGGGAAGGCGATGAGCCCGATCACGATCTTAAGGTAAGCTATTGCGAATTGCATGAAGCTGTTTGTCGCTTCGCCAATGCAATGAAGGCCCGTGGCGTTAAGAAAGGAGACCGCGTTTGTATCTACATGCCCATGGTGCCCGAAGCCGCATATGCGATGCTCGCCTGCGCGCGGATCGGCGCTATCCACTCCGTGGTTTTCGGCGGGTTCTCTCCCGAATCCATCAAAGACCGAATTCAGGACTCCGACTGTCAGACGGTTATTACCGCTGACGAGGGCGTGCGCGGCGGCAGGATTATTCCCCTCAAGGCGAATGTGGACAAAGCTCTCACGGAGTGCCCGAATGTCCACACGGTTTTCGTCATTGAGCGCACCGGTGCTGACGTTCCCCGGCAGGAGGGGCGCGATGTTTGCTATCACGAGGCAACGAACAACGCGAGCCCGGAGTGCGACCCCGAACTCATGGACGCGGAAGATCCCTTATTCATTCTTTACACATCAGGCTCCACTGGCAAACCCAAAGGCGTAATGCATACCACCGCCGGGTATTTGCTGGGCGCCGCCATGACGCATAAGTACGTCTTCGATTATCACGACGGCGATATTTACTGGTGCACCGCCGACGTAGGTTGGGTTACCGGCCACTCTTACATTGTGTATGGCCCTCTCGCAAATGGCGCGATCACGCTAATGTTTGAGGGTGTGCCAACTTATCCCGATAACTCCCGTTTCTGGCAAGTAGTCGATAAACACAAGGTCAATATTTTCTATACGGCGCCAACCGCTATCCGCGCGTTAATGGGAGCCGGTGATGAACCGGTGACCCGAACTTCGCGAGCATCTCTGCGTATACTCGGGTCGGTCGGAGAACCTATAAATCCCGAAGCCTGGGAATGGTATTACCACGTAGTAGGAGACGAGCGCTGTCCCATAGTAGATACCTGGTGGCAAACGGAAACAGGGGCAATCATGATCACGCCAATTCCTGGTGTAACAGAATTAAAACCTGGATCTGCAACCCTGCCATTTTTTGGTGTGAAGCTTGCTTTACTGGATGCCGATGGCAAGGAGTTAGAAGGCTCTGCCGAGGGTAACCTGGTTATTTGTCAGAGCTGGCCAAGCCAGATTCGCTCGGTGTACGGCGACCATGAGCGCTGTATTAATACCTACTTCGCGGCGTACCCGGGCTACTACCTGACAGGCGATAGTGCCCGCAGAGACGAGGATGGTTTTTACTGGGTAACCGGAAGAGTCGACGATGTTATCAACGTTTCGGGGCACAGACTCGGTACCGCTGAAATAGAAAGCGCTCTCGTCCTGCATGATGCCGTGGCCGAGGCCGCTGTGGTGGGCTATCCACACGATATTAAAGGACAAGGCATCTATGCCTATGTCACGCTAATGGCTGGTACCGAGGCGAGTGAAGAACTGAGTGCAGAGTTGGTTAAATTCGTCGCCAATGAAATTGGTTCATTTGCCAAACCTGAAATCATCCAGTTCACTCCCAACCTTCCCAAGACCCGTTCCGGTAAAATCATGCGCAGAATTCTGAGAAAGATTGCCGCTAATGAGCTTGAAACCCTGGGTGACACCACAACCCTGGCAGATCCTGCCGTTGTTGATGATTTAATTCAAAACCGAGCGAATCGCTAGCGGGTCATGTCTGACTATTTAGCTACGGTAAACTGGACCCGAGGGGACGGAGATTTTCTTGCCAAGCAGTATTCCCGCGCCCATGAATGGCATTTTGATGGTGGCGCAGTGGTCGCAGCATCGGCTTCGCCACATATTGTGCCAACGCCGTGGTCCTCTCCTGAAAACGTAGACCCAGAAGAAGCATTCGTGGCGTCCCTTGCTTCTTGCCACATGTTGTTTTTTCTCTCAATCGCGGCGAGCAAAAATTTCGTGGTCCAAAGCTATTCCGATTCAGCCTGCGGCAGAATGGAGAAAAATCTACAAGGCAAGCTTGCTTTCACAAAGGTATTCCTGAGACCGGCAGTTGAGTTTGCCAAGGGTGCACTCGCAAGCGAAGCCGCAATCATGGAAATCCATCATCTCGCTCACGAGAAATGCTTTATTGCCAGCAGCGTCAAAGCCGAAATCTTGATAGAACCCGTAATCTAGTTGCAGGCCGAGTGCGTAACTCCTTGCTTCCCCATAGAAAACGATGGATGTCATTGATTTTTTTAATTTCGTTGAGCTTAGGGGAAGCCCGTGACAAAATTCAGTTCCCCTACTCTCGCAAGACGAGTCTCTTGCTGGTGACCCAAATTCTTCCAAACACAATGGTCAAATTGTGCGCGAAAGCCTGGCGCTACCTCGCAGGGCTATTCCCGCTAACGCTGCAAGGCACAATCACCCTACTTTTTACCTCTTGGGCGTTGAGCGCATATGGCTATGGCGCGATGGACCTGGTGGTATTTGCCCTTGCTATCTGCGGTCTGTCGATCCTTGTTTGCTGTTTGTTTTGCACTGTGGGGTTCGGCATCTTCATGCAGCGCAAAATCCGTCGGGAAATAGCGAACAGCGACACATCCCTGAACAATATCGAGGTTGAGGCAGGCTATCCCAATGAGACTGGCTTCAGCCTTCCCGCAGTATCGTTTTTCCCACTAGTACGTTTAGCCTGGAAAATCATCTATCCCGATGAAATTGCTACCCTCACACGCCTCGATTCAGAGAACCAGCTTCGCGAGGAAATTATCCCCAGCCGGCGCTGCCTCAGCGAACGCGTAGTCCGGGAGTTTTCCGTACGCGATGTGCTGGGGCTAAGTCAGTTCTCCTGGCGTCTGGAGCAGGCGGTCAGCTGCAAGGCACTCCCTCAGGTCAGCGCAGTTAAACAGCTGCCTATCCTGAGGTCGCTGACTGCAGAAGACGGAATCCCCCACAACACCGGTGATCCTGAGGGGGACAGAATGGAAATAAGACCCTACGCACCAGGAGATTCTGTCAAGAACATCATGTGGAAAGTCTATGCCAGGAACCGGCAGCTTAATGTGCGGTTACCGGAGCGCAGTGTATTCCAGAGCAAGCGCACCCTCGCTTATCTGCTTACCAGCAAGCACGACGAAGCTGCGGCGGCTGTTGCTAGAGTCGCACTGGAGACTGGCGCTCTCGGAGAGGATTGGGCGTTTGGGGCTGACGGCTTTGAATCCCCCGTCTCGGATCTATCCAGCGCTCTGCAGGCAATAGCGGGGTCACGCAGCCTGGACGGAGGCCATGACTATGGACTCGACAGGTTTTTGGGACATGCCGGAAATCATGGATCTGCCCACTGCATAGTGTTTGCCGCGGCGGAGAAAAACCCCAGCCTTGAGCTTTTAAAGAATACAATCAGCAGCTATTCCGGTCAGTTTTCCCTCATAATGGCTACTGATAGCCTGCAAGAGGAACAAAATCCGGCATGGTGGAAGAAATATTTACTGCGCCGAGACAGCAACGCGCAGCCGCTTTCTCACAGTACGCGGCATGCTTTATTGCATTTATTGACCGAAGTTGGGCAGCAAGTAGAATCCACCTTGGTCGTTGACCGTGAAACTGGCTTTAGTTTTGACCAGTATCTTCGCAAGGTTTGAGAAATGAAGGAAAACACTGCCACAGTTCAAGCACATTATCTGCCTAGCGCATTGCGGGCTCTGATAATCGCCAGCGCGTTCTGGGCGTTGAGCCTGAGCTTAACGATCCTTAGTGGGTCTGTTGCGGCCATCGCCGGCAGCCTGATTGCCTGTCTGGCAGTCGATCGCTGGGCTAATGCAGAACCTATCAAACAAGTCCGAACTTCCACTATCGTTGCAGCCGCTGCCGCATTACTTTTGCTCAATTATGCAGCCGTCGGTCTAGTGACAAGATCAGATTTCCTTGCCAGCATGCTTTCACCCATTGTCGCCTTTGAATTGGGAGAGGCACTAAATTGGTTTGGCCTGTGCCTGGCCGCGACCACTGTGCTGCGCTCACTTGCACAGCGAACCAGCTTCGGTGGCGTGCTGGAAATACTATTTGTCGCAACTGCTTTCGTAGTGACCTTATCGGCCCATCGCAACGGCATGATTCATCGACCATTCTTTATTGGCGATTATGCCCTGATCCGGGGTATCGACCCGGCCACTATTCTTATGGCGTTTGGCTGCCTGGCAGTCATTGCCTTGTCGGCCCTGCTAATGGCAGAAAACAATCAGCGACGCCTGCCCTACCATTTCGCCATTCTCGGCTTGCTCTGCTTTTCACTGGCGGGCTTTGTGCGCTTTTTCGGCCTGCCTACGCCAGGAATGACTGATGATTTAGGACTAACAGGTCAAGAAATAGCCGGCAATAGTCAGCAGAAAGAGAACCCTTTCAGAGATGGGGAGAACACCGCGGAAGACAAGGAGGCGCCCGTTGCGGTCGTGGTGTTCCGTGACGACTACGAACCCTTGAACGGATCCTATTACTTCCGCGAGTCTGCCTATTCGCAGTTCAATGGTGTCATGCTGGACTATACAAGCAGGGGCGACATGGACCGCGACCTGATTGAATCATTCACCAATACAGAACTGACAGCCGAAGTGCTGCCCCAGGCGATGGACCAGCGCAAGACTGTAAGAACCACGGTAGGCATGCTGGTCCCGCATCGCAATCCATTTGGGCTGGTAAGCCCTGCTACCTATATCAATGCTGCTAACCCCAACAATCTGCGCTTCAAGCGCACCTACGACACCCTGTCATACGCGCCTACCTACGATTTCGAGTACATGCTGGGACGCGAGTTGGGCCGAGACGACTGGTCAGACGAATTACGCAATAAGTATCTTGAGTTACCGTCAGATCCGCGCTATCGAGAGCTGGCCGAGTCACTCATTGCCAATCTGAGACCAGAATATGCAGACGACCCCTTCGCAAAGGCCTGGGCAATAAAGACTTATTTAGACGAAAACGGCATCTATAGCCTCAAGAACGATCATGCCTATGAGACGGATCCAGCCGCCTCGTTCCTGTTCGGTGATTTAACCGGCTATTGCATGCATTTTTCCTTTGCTGCGACCTATATGTTCAGAAGCATCGGCATTCCCGCCCGGGTTGGGATTGGGTATTCGGTTCCAGCTTCCAACCGCGCCGGTGGCTCAGCACTGCTGGTTCAGGCTGTCCATGGCCACGCCTGGCCTGAAATCTATTTCAAAGACATTGGCTGGGTGATTGTAGACCCCGCGCCCCAACAAACCCTGGTGGATATGAGCACAGATCCGCAGAATGAACTGCAGCAGCTGCTAGGTGACATGCTCCGGGATGACGCCTCGTTCGCCGACTTTATGGAACAACAGCAGTCCGGGCTGATAGATCTCCAGACGCTACTGAATATCGTCTATGGGCTTCTGGTCGCGGCTATGGTTCTGGGTTATAGCATCCGTTCCTATCGATACTTCGCGCCTAGCGTGTATGGCCCAGAGCAACAATATAGACTGGCCTATCGCGCTGCCCTTGATCAGCTAGCCGGAGTCGGCGTGATCCGGCACTACGGGGAAAGTCGAGAGCGATTTGCCGTCAGGGCAGCGGCCACATCGCCCACAATAGAACCAGCCACAGCAACCCATCTTGCCAGGTCATTGGGCGCTAGCGATGGGGATAGCACTACCACTGATTGGAAGACCATCAGACGCGCAATTGCCAAGGAAATAGGTCAAAACACGCCGCGCTGGCGACGCGCCCTGGCGTTTTGCAATCCTTATTCCTGGCTGTTTACTCGCTAACCAGCACATCTTCGTTTTATCGACCGCCCTCCGGAGTCATCTATGTCCACAGAAATTCTTGCAGATTCAGCAATCGAACCTAAGGCTGAACAGATTTCGCAAGCACCAGAATCCGATCAGGACCTGGCACAGTCCATTGATGTGTTAAAGCACCTTAACAACTCCGTGAAGAGCCGGGTATTGGGTCGAGACGATGTAATTGAGTTAGCCATCATTGCACTCATTGCGGACGGCCATGTCTTGCTGGAGGACTTTCCGGGATCCGGCAAGACCACCCTGGCCAAGGCCCTGGGCGAGGCAATAGTCAGCGAAGATGACGCAGCAGAGGAAAGTGCAGAAAAGGAAATAGTCCCGTTCCGTCGCATTCAGTTCACCCCTGACCTACTGCCTTCAGATGTCACCGGAGTCCCGGTATTCGATACCAATACCAATGCCTTTCATTTCCGCCACGGGCCGCTTTTTGCCCACGTGGTTTTGGCCGATGAAATCAATCGCACCTCGCCCAAAGTACAGTCAGCGATGTTGGAGGCAATGGGAGAAAAGCAGGTAACTGTAGAGAATGTCACTTACCGCTTGGACGATCTGTTCTTCGTTATTGCAACCCAGAACCCGCTTGACCTGGTGGGCACCTACCCGTTGCCTACGCCGCAACTCGATCGATTCCTGTTTAAGATCACCATGGATCACATTGATCGCGATGCAGAACTTGGGGTTTTGGATACCTATCGTGAAAGAAGAGACAAGACTCTAGCGCCTGTAACCGTGACCCGCAATGAAGTGCTGGAAGCGCGTCGCAATATCGAGCAAGCGGTCAATATCCATCCTGCCATCAAGGAATGTCTTGTCGATATCTCACGTAACCTGAGGACTGATGACCGCGTATTACAGGGGAATTCCACTCGCAGCATGGTGTTGATGCTTCCAGCTCTACAAGTAGCTGCGGCACTGAAAGGCCGCAGTTTTGTGAGCGCAGATGATATTGAGCTATTGTTACCACGTGTATTGGGACATCGTGTTGAAATGGCGCCTGGTGTCACAGAAATTGATCGTGTGCTCCGCGATTGCATGCGACCCCCGATGGAGCAACTTGCGAGAAGCACCCTCGACTGATGAACCGATTGAGTTTCAGGAATCTAATCAAACTGCTGAGCATTACCTTTTTCTGGTTTGCGGCATTACCTGTCGCGGCACAGGATGACAGCGGTCTTGGCGACATTGTGATTCCGAGGCAACAACTACCGCTGTGCTTCGGTTTCAGTGATGTCAGTGACCCCAGCGCCCTTTCTATCTGTGCTGCCCTCAATCTGCGGGAAAACGTCAAGGCGAGAGAGTTAAGCGAACAGTGGGTACGCAGCGAACCCGATTCTCCTGCCGCTCAGTTCGCCCTCGCGGAAGTGCTGCTTACAGTTGAAGGAAACATGCCAAGAGCACTATTTCACCTTAATCGAGCTGAAGAGCTGACTCCCTATAGCAGTTTGGAGGAAGCCTTCGAATCGGGCAATGTGCAGTGGCACTATCTCACAATCAGCCAGTTGAGCTATGTCCATCAGCTAATGGGAGACCAGATTCGGTCTCTGGAATACCTGGAGAAAATGGAGTCAATCTATGGTCAGGATGTCGAGTCCTTCCGCGGTTGGCCTCTGATCAAGCTCAAGCAATATGATGCTGCTCGCGCCAGCGCCTACAAGGTTCTCGAGACTGAGGATAGTGTCAGGGCTCGAGCAAGGGCTTGGAACACCATTTGCGCTGCAGATCTGGCCAGCCTGGCACCGATTGAATCCAACAACGCATGCGACCGTGCCATCGCCGAGGACGAGAGTGCTGCTAACCAATCTAACAGCAGTGATACTGTCTATTTGACCAACGCGTCTGAGGTTGCCCTGAGTCTGTTGGAAATCGATCAGGCAGAAGACTATCTGAACCGTGCCACCCGATTTTTGAATCCTGACAGCGTCGCCGACCCCTGGATTTATCGCCTTTACCTTACCCTAAATCAGGGCCGCTTCGATGAAGCCCGGAGTTCACTTGACCGCATGCTGCTTTGGCGCCAACAGCAGGAACCCCTGGTCAGCGCCATGAATCGAGCCGAACACTTCCTGGTGAGCGCCAGCTTTCTGCTCATAGCAGGCTATGCTGAAGATGCCGCCAAACTCTCACAAACTGCCCTGAATCAACCAGACCGCAATGGCTCATACAGTGCCGATGACGCGCAAAAAGATGCCTATGCCGCGCTGATAAACATGCATGCCAATCGGGCGCAGCTGGAGATAGAAAAGGAACAGGGGATAAGTCTGGGCTGGTCAGAACTGCCGTCTCACCAGCTGCGACTGTTTGTTCTAAGACTGCAAGCCTGGCGGGCTGAACGCAGAGCAGCATCCTTATTTGCCAGCTTCGACACCCTGCAGAATCGAGTGAGACCCTACGCCCCACTCGACGTTCATATTCCGGAGTGGCTTGAGCCAGAATTGGTAGCGATCATAGGCACCAGCATTATGAACCAGATATTAGACCAGGCCTTGGCTAATGGCGCGTTTCAACTCAATGACGGCTACTATCATGCCTATAAAACTGAGATACACGCGCATGAAGGCAATTTCGATGAGCTGATCAGATCCGCCACCACCGCACTGGCTAAACTGCCGGACCAGGAAATTCTGCTGCGGGCCCGGGTGTCCGCCCGCCTCGCCCAGGCACATTGGCAAAGAGGTGAGGCCGAGGAGGCACACGCTCAGTTCATTCAGGCCATTAGCCAGGACCCAAGCGTTATCCGAAGACTGCAAACCAGCCTGCCCGCGGAACTCCTCACTGACGGCACAGCCCTGGCACAGCGAGTGAGTGATCTACTCAGTAAATCCCCGCGCTTTGCTACCTCCGATAACGGCCTGGTGCTGAACATAACCGCAGCGCCAGAACTCTCAATTTGCCTTCGCTCACGCTCGGGCGAGGCGCTTTCATGCTACACTAGCGCTGCTTCTGAAAGCGAGAGCATGGAATGGAATGCGACCGAATTGGTCAAAGGCTTTCATACCAATGCATTTGGTCTGGGATTCGATATCAGTCAAGCGCAGCGAGCCATGTTGCTTGGCTCAAGCGTAATTCTGAGCTCGCAGATAGACCCCAATGCCCAGCGAAATCGCGAGGCTTTTCTGAGGCCCTGACTCAACCAATTTGGCCGCCCCCTTGATATACGCGATAGCACAATCCAGGACCCCTGTATTAAACTACAGAATCTGACCAACTTGTCTGGACTTAACACTCTATCGAGACAGCTAATTGTTCTGTTGGCTGCCACTTCTGCCCTTGGGCCTGCTGCCATGCAGATCCTGTTGCCTGCCTTGCCGGTAATGCAGGAAACTTTCGCTATAAGTATCGATGTCGCGCAGCTAACGCTGAGTCTTTCCATGTTGGCGATAGCCCTGGGCACACTCTTCTATGGCCCGTTGTCAGATAAATATGGGCGCAAGCCGGTCATGCTGCTGGGCCTCTGTATAACCTTCCTGGGTTCAATAGCCTGTCTATTCGCGGACACTATCGAGTGGCTGATCCTGGGCCGCTTCGTTCAAGCCTTTGGGGGAGCGGTAGGCATGGTGTTGGCCCGCGCTATAGTGAGGGACATCTATGAAGCCGAGGATGCTGCCAGGGTAATCGCAACCCTGGTAATGGTGATGGTCGTCATTCCGATGCTTTCTCCGGCTCTGGGAGGCGAACTCATGGCGCGCTTTGGTTGGTACTCGGTGTTTACTGTGATTGCCTGTTTCAGCACCATCCTGTTTGCAGTGTTGCTGTTTACACTACCCGAGACCCTAAAAGAATCAGCGCCGTTTGAAGGCGTAGGCGCGATGCTTTCTACCTTCGCTCTGCTACTCAAATCTCCTGCCTTTAGAAGTTATGCACTTTGCGTGAGCTTCGTATCTGTGGTGTTTTTTAGCTTTATCTCTGCGGCACCAGAGATTATGGTCAGCGTTTTGCACCGACCGCCTACAGAATATGGCTATTATTTCGTCATGATTCCCCTGGGTTTTATGGGAGGTAATTACGCGACCCGAATCCTGGGGAAGCGGCTAAACATCAATGAAATGATCAGCTATGGAGGCAGCATCGCTATATTCGGTATTGTCATTGCGATCGCGCTGCAGCTGGCAGGCCTTACTCACCCCATCACCTTATTTGCCCCGATAGCCCTTGCCGTATTTGGCAACGGCATAACGTTACCAAATGCGCAGGCGGCCGCTATCAACGAATTTCCCCAGTTTGCAGGCAGCGCCTCCGGCTTAACCGGGTTTTTGCAGATGGCTCTGTCAGCGATAGCTGCGCAAACTGTGGCTCTTATCTTCAACGGCACAGTATTCCCGCTGCTGGTGATGATGTTGACTGCCTCAGCCTTATCACTGGGGCTTTTTCATATCGGCATGAGCGCAAAGTCTCAAACTGCTTAAATCTCAAGCTGATTCAACTGTTGAATAAAATCATATTCGTCGCGCAGGCAGCGCAAATCCAGCAACAGCTTGCCGTCATGCACCCGCCCTACCACTGGTTTGGGCAACTGACGAAAGGCCTGTGCCAGCCTTAACAGTGATGCATCTCGCTCCCCCTTCAATGCAACGGGCTTTATGCTCAGACAATAGCTTTCAAGTAAATCCAATGGCAGTGAGCCGGATCCAATCTGGCTCTTGCAGCTGTCGACCCCAACTTCAGCCCTATTAGCCAATGATTTTTCCAACTCAGGAAGAATACGACGGCAGACCTGCTCTATTTCCTCAGCTCGTCGGGTCAAGTCACGCAGCAAAGGCAATCGACTCCTTAATTGCTCTGGGTTCCGGTACAGGTCAAGCACGGCAAGCAGCGCCGCCATAGTTATCTTATCGACGCGCAAGGCACGTTTGAGCTGGTTCCGTTTCAGTTGGGAAATAAGGTCTGCTCGCCCGACTATGATCCCTGCCTGCGGCCCGCCCAGCAGCTTATCGCCGCTAAAGGTGACCAGATCTGCACCCAAGTCCAGGGTTTCCCGCACAGTAGGCTCCTTCGGGAGACCATATTGAGTCAGTTCCACCAAGGTGCCACTGCCCAGATCAGAGACAAACACGACACCAGTCTCGTGGGCTATCTTGCTGAGTTCCTCATCCGATACCGCCTTAGTAAAACCTTTAATTTCGTAGTTACTGGTGTGGACGCGCATCATGAGCGCTGTCTGCTCATTGACTGCTTCACGGTAGTCCCGGGCATGAGTCCGGTTTGTGGTGCCAACTTCTCGTAAAATACAATTGGCGCTTTTCATCACATCTGGTATTCGAAAAGCGCCACCAATCTCAACCAATTCGCCTCTGGATATAATCACCTCTCTTTCTTGTGCCAGAGAATTCAGCACCAGCATCACTGCAGCGGCATTGTTGTTCACAACGGTTGCAGCTTCTGCTCCCGTCAGCTCGCAAATAACCTGCTCAAGATGATCATCTCGATCCCCTCGCGTCCCGGTCTCCAGATCGTATTCAATATTAATGTCCCCAGTGGCGGCGACTTCCATTGCAGCCACAGCCTCCACCGGCAAGCGCGCCCTGCCAAGATTGGTATGAATGACGGTTCCTGTAAGGTTAAAAACTGGAGCGAGGGAATTTGAATATCGGCACGATACTGCTTGCGCAATACGACTAATTAATTCGAGCTGGATATCGGATTCAAGAACCCAGGCGATGGTTTCCTTATCATGCAGCGCGATTTCCGAGCGCAACTGAGCCACCTGATATCGGGCTTCTTGTTTGACATAGGCGAGGTTGCCGGCAGCAGCGAGCCTCAACAAATCCTCATGCTTGAGCAGTTTTTCGATGGCTGGTAGTGCTTTAAATGCTTCTGACTGCTGTCCCACGTCTAAAATTCCTTGCCCCAGCCAATCCGGGATTCAATAACCTTCTTCAGAAACCAAGTTTCCCCGCAGCATGACGATTCGCAGGAGTCCTTGATGTAAAAACTCCGATGGTACTACACTGCTACTCGATTTCTCACTATCCGCTTAATCGCGCCGAGTCTAAAACCTATAGCCATGACCACAAAGCCCAATGTCCTCGTAGTCAACGACTTCCACCCGGAAACTCTGGAGAAACTTGACTTTTTCTATGAGACCCACCATCTCTGGCGGCTTGATGACGCCGAAAAACCAGAACTACTGGCTGCGCTGGAAGGGCACTGTGAGATTGCTGCCTCTGCTTCCTGGATGTGCGACCCGCGTGTTTACGAACTGGATTCCCTGAAGCTAATCGCAGCATTTGGGGTCGGCGTGGATGGAATAGATTTCGCCGCTACTGGTCGCAAGCAAATCAAGGTCACCAACACCCCGGATGTGTTAAATGATGGTGTCGCCGACCTGGCACTCACACTCATTCTTTCAACAATGAGAAATCTGGTTAACGCCGATCATTTCTCAAGAAGCGGAGCATGGACTGCAGGGCCATTCCCATTCGGCAGCTCGATGGCAGGAAAAACCCTGGGAATCGCCGGCCTCGGACGAATTGGCGAAGCCATTGTGCAGCGCGCCCTGCCTTTCAAGGTCAATATTGCCTACCATAATCGCCGGCCCAAAAAGCTACCGTACAGCTACTACCCCACGCTGGAAGCCCTAGCGGAAGCATCTGACATATTACTGTGCATGTTACCTGGCGGCGAGGAAACCGATAATGTCATTAATGCAGCGGTCTTGGAAAAACTCGGGCCAGAGGGTGTCTTTGTCAATGTCGGACGTGGAAATGCGGTGGATGATTCAGCCCTGGTGCATGCACTTGAGGCAGGCAAGATCAGGGCCGCCGGTCTTGATGTGTACAAAAATGAGCCCAGTATCCCTGAGGCCTACACTGCGCTAAATAATGTCATCCTGCTGCCCCATGTTGGCAGCGCGACAGTGGAAACCCGCAGAGAGATGGGTAATCTTGTCATGCAGAATATTGCTAGCTATCTCTGCGACAACACTCTCATAACCGAAGTTGGTGAGGGGTAGGAAACTGCTACATCAACAACTACAAAAGTCTACCTGCCCTTACTGCGGCGAGGCCATTGAAATTCTGTTAGATGCCTCCGTACCAGAGCAGGAGTATGTGGAGGATTGCCAGGTGTGCTGCAGGCCAATGGTGATTCATTGTTATGTAGATGAAGAGTCCACTGACGAAGTTAGCGTCTTCATAAAACGGGAAGACGAGTAATCATTCGAGCAGGTGAAAATAGATGTAACGGGCGTCATTGTCATACATCATCTGGAAGTCGCCAACCAGGGATTTATCCTTCAAATCAATCTCCGTAAAAAGCTCTCGATAGGATGGACTCAGTGAATTGTAAACAACTTCTTGCACGATCAGAACAATGAAGTCTAAAAGGCCACGCTCTGCCGCAGCCTTAGATTTACTACCAGGACACAATACTCACACTAGCTTTCGGATCGGATACACAACCCGATGGAACTTAATTCTTAACATTCCTAGGTACGTGCGCGAACTCAAACAGCGAGAAAGAAGGCTGAGCTCAGAATTCAAAGACAGGGTTTACGTCAGATAATCTCAATTTAGTCGAATATTGAGGCTTTATAATTTTGAGATTCATTGCCGCGGAAATCGTCTTGTGGCTACAAATCAGAGCAAACCAGCCCCTAGCTTTTGCCAACTAGGTGCATTATTCTCAGCTCCCGCGTCGGGTATGAGTTTGGAGCCTGGCAGCAGGGCTCACCAGTAACTGGCGGGTCCTTTGGCCAGCTTAGATCTCGAATTGACTCATATTGGGGCACCGCAAGGTGTCCCGAAACGTTGCTTGGCGCCTTGATTCTTTAAGCTTATGAATAAGTAGTTACGACCTATGGCCAGGGCAGCATCCAAAAAAACTAGCAAAAAATCCTCACCAAATCGCAATTCCAAATTTGTATATACCTTCGGCAAGAAAACTGATGGCAACGCCACCATGCGTGAGCTATTGGGAGGTAAAGGCGCGAACCTTGCGGAAATGGCCTCGATTGGCCTGCCCGTGCCGCCGGGGTTTACCATTAGCACTGAGGTCTGCACCTATTTCTATGAACATGGGCGTCAGTACCCAAAATCATTGAAAAAAGACGTTAAATCAGCCATTGCGTCTATTGAATCCCAGCTCAAGAAAGGGTTTGGGGCCCGCAGTAACCCACTACTTGTTTCTGTCCGCTCCGGCGCTAGAGATTCCATGCCGGGCATGATGGACACCATCCTGAACCTGGGCCTGAATGATGAAACAGTCGAAGGGCTGGCTGCAGTCAGCGGTAACTCGCGCTTCGCCTGGGATTGCTACCGCCGCTTTATCCAAATGTATGGTGACGTGGTCATGGGCGTGCAGGCGCGTACCGAGGAAGAAGAGGATCCATTCCATGTGGTGCTGGAAAAACTCAAAAAGCGTGCCGGCGTATCAGTCGATTCCGACCTCACAACCGGCAACCTACGCGAGCTCGTCAATCGCTACAAAGCGCTCATTCTGAAACGTACTCGCAGGGCTTTCCCGCAGGATGTGATGGATCAACTCTGGGGGGCTGTCGGTGCAGTTTTTGGCTCGTGGAAAAATGATCGCGCGATTCTGTACCGACAACAGTACGGTATTCCGGCGGAATGGGGCACAGCAGTAAATATCCAGGCCATGGTGTTTGGTAATGCAGGGGAAACCAGCGCTACCGGCGTGGCATTTACCCGCGACCCAGCAAATGGTGAGAAGGTCTTCTATGGCGAATACTTGATTAATGCTCAGGGAGAAGACGTGGTGGCGGGTGTACGCACTCCTCAACCTATCTCTCACATGGCAACCTCCATGCCCAAGAGCTTTAAAGGCCTCGAGCAGGTGCGCTCAAAACTTGAACGCCACTTCAAGGATATGCAGGATTTTGAGTTCACCATTGAAAATGGCCGCCTTTTCATCCTGCAGACCCGTCACGGCAAGCGCACGGGACTCGCAGCAGTGCGCATCGCGGTCGAGATGCAGCGTGAGCGCCTGATGAATCAAGAGACTGCGCTGCTTAAGATCCCAGCTGAGTCCATCGATTCCCTGCTAGTGCCCGTATTCGATCCTAAAGCACTGAAAGCAGCCACTGTGATTGCCAGAGGACTTCCGGCAGGGCCAGGCGCCGCAACCGGTCGTATCGCCTTCACCGCCGCCACCGCCGAAATTGAAACCCGCAAAGGTAACAAAGTGGTGCTGTGCCGCACGGAAACTTCACCGGATGATTTAAAGGGCATGCTGCACTCCCAAGGCATCCTGACTTCACGCGGGGGAGTCTCGTCCCATGCCGCGCTGGTGGCGAGGCAACTGGGCAAGGTCTGCGTATGTGGTGCCGGTGACATCAACATCAATTACGAAAAACGCACCCTAACCGCAGGCAAAGTTGTCCTCAATGAAGGGGATTACATATCCATTGACGGCAGCACCGGCGCGATTTACAAAGGTTTGATCGAGAGCGCCGACTCTGAGGTGAAGCGGGTATTGGAGGGTTCGCTGCGCCCCAAAAGCAGTTACACCTACGAGTTATTCCAGACAGTCATGAAGTGGGCTGACAAGCACCGCTCCCTCAAAATCCGCACCAACGCGGATACACCCGGCATGGCGCAGCAGGCTGTCGCCTTTGGTGCCGAAGGCATCGGACTGTGCCGCACGGAGCACATGTTTTTCGATGGCGACCGCATCGATTACATGCGGCAGATGATTCTCGCTGTGGATGAAGTTCAGCGCCGGGCAGCACTGAAGAAACTGCTACCATTTCAGCGCAAAGATTTTGTGGGCTTGTTCAAGGCCATGAACGGCCGTCCGGTTACTATTCGCTTACTCGACCCACCGCTGCACGAATTCCTGCCGCACGATGACGTGGTGCGCCGACAGCTCGCAGAGAAACTCGGAGTTCCCTTTGATTTCGTAATTGATCGCATCAAGGCGCTGCATGAGGAAAACCCCATGCTAGGCTGTCGCGGCTGCAGACTCGGCATTCTTTATCCTGAAATTACAGAGATGCAGACCCGGGCAATTTTTGAAGCGGCGGCCCAGATCATCCGCGGGCAGAACAAGGTGAAAGTGAATCCGGAAATCATGATTCCGCTGGTAGGCTTCCGTGAAGAGTTGGCGGACCAACTGCGAACCGTGCATCGTATTGCACAGGAAGTGATGAAATCCCGCAAGGTAAAGATCAACTATACGGTGGGAACTATGGTTGAAGTGCCGCGCGCTGCCATAACAGCAGATGAAATTGCCAAGGAAGCCGATTTTTTCAGCTTCGGCACCAACGACCTGACCCAAACCACACTGGGCCTTTCCAGGGACGATATGGGCCTGTTCTACGACGAATACCAGCGCAAGGAAATCTACAGCCAGAATCCTTTCGCCAGCCTCGACCAGACCGGAGTCGGCAAATTAATGGAGTTTGCGGTAGATAGTGGCCGTAGCTCCAAGAAAGACCTCAAGCTAGGCATATGCGGCGAACACGCAGGAGACCCCTCTTCTATCGATTTTTGCCACCGTCTGGGCTTGAACTATGTGAGTTGCTCGCCTCCGCGGGTACCCATAGCGCGACTGGCTGCAGCTCAGGCCAAACTACGCAACCGCGAGTAAGATCGCCAGGTAGTTACAGAGTGTTCGCGACGAAAGGCGGGACCGGGCAATCAATAATTGCAGCCACGGCCCGCAGCAACTCGCACTCCAATGGCTTAATAGCCTTATCGTTTTGAATAGTCGCTACGCATGCCTTCAGCAATCGTGGTTTGAGCAGTGGCTTCAGCTTCGTCAAATTATCCAAGGCGCCATTGAGTTGCTCAAAACTGATCCCGGCAGCATCCAATGGCTCGCCATTCAGACCCAGAGCTTCGGCTCCCACCCGAAACGCCTCTTCCGGCGTAGAATCCTCCTGACTGGTAGCCCGTGCGATGATTGACAGCAAGATTTCAATGGCCCCCTTATTCTGCTGAAGCGTGCCTTTACCTAGACTGCGCCGACGATTTGCTTCAAACACATCGTCAAGGTGGTGAAAGACAAGCTTCTGCATTGACCATTCCAGCAGGTTTACTTTTTTGTCCAGCTCGATCAGCAGCGCAAAATTGGCCTTGAACAATTTGTATTGCTTGCCTGAGAGTTGCCGGAGGCTGCCCAGGCATATCTCCAGCAGCGGCAATCGCATTTCAGCTGCAATCTCATCAATACCGCCTGCCAAGCGCTCAACTTCTGCCTGTACTCCGACGTCGGCCGCGTCCTGTAGCAGTGAAAACTGACGTCGTCGGGTCGGATCTTCCGGCACCATAGCGAGCAAATAGACCACTGCCCTCGCCCCTGACGGCTCGCGCGCGGCCTCGATCCAGACTGAAGGCAGGCGAGCCAGCAAATCTTCGGCATAAGCCAGATGCATTGGGGAAGGGTTACCAATCTGATTTAACAGCGCATCAGTCACCAGCACGCCAGTGAGGGCAGCTGGGCTCTTGAGTCCCGCAGCGACACCTGCCGCGGACTGGGTTTCGCCCCCTCCCTTAACAGAGTCGTGTTGGGCTTCAGGCGGCAGATCCATACTGCCGTCCCAATCGGGAAATATGGCGGAGATACGCTTTTCGAGCGGCGGATGAGTCGCATACAAGCCACTGAGAGCACTGTGTGTACCTTCCTCAAACAGGGCATGGCTGATTTCCCGGCTGCTAGGATGCGCCATATAGGAGCGTTGACTATGTTGACCGATGCGCATCAGTGCCTTAGCGATGCCCTGGGGATTACGGGTGAACTGCACAGCGGAGGCATCGGCAAGAAATTCACGCTGGCGACTCACCGCTGCCTTGATAAGATTGCCGAAAAAAGTGCCCACATAGCCAATCACCAATAGACCCAGGCCTAACATGACGACACCGCCAGAATCCTTGGAGCGACTGCGAACAGAACTACCACGCATCAGGTAATAGCCGATGATGCCAAGCACCATGATGCCGTGCAGAATACCAATCAAACGAATATTGATGCGCATGTCACCATGCAGGATATGACTGAACTCATGAGCGATTACACCCTGCAGCTGCTCGCGGTTTAGTGTCTCGATTGCACCCCGCGTGAAACCGATGACAGCATCGCTAGGCGAGTAACCCGCTGCAAAAGCATTGATACCCGCCTCTTCCAACACGTAAACGGGCGGCACTGGCGTTCCTGACGCAATTGCCATCTCTTCTACGACATTCATCAGGCGCCGCTCGAGCAAGTCTCCCGTCCCCGCAACCAGAAGTCGACCATTCATCATCTCAGCAACACGAGCCCCTCCTCCGGACAGGCTAACGATTTTGTACAGGCTACCCAGGATAATCACCGCAGCGACCAGTACACCAACCATGGCAAACACCTGCCAGTTGAACTGCCACGGTGTAAGCGCGCCCACGCTGGTCATTTCAGTACTGAGAAAACCAAAGATGAGCATCACCAGAAAATTGGTAATCAGAATAAGAGAAATGACTGCAAGGCCAAATAGCAATATCAAGCGCCCGGTATTGCGCCGGGCACTATCTTGAGACTCGAAGAAATCCATGGGCGGTTTCTAACTTCCAGTAGGAATCTCAAAAGAGACTTTTGGCGCCTCTTGAATTTGCTCACTATCAGCAAATTCCAACAGGCTGGCATCACTGCTGTGGCCGAAGAGTCCAGCCACCGCTACCGGCGGAAACGACTGGCGATAGGTGTTGTATGCCATAACCTGGTCATTGAATGCCTGACGCGAAAACGCAACTTTGTTCTCCGTCGCAGTAAGCTCTTCGCTTAGCTGCATCATGTTCTGGTTGGCCTTCAGATCAGGATAGGCCTCCATCACCACATTCAAGCGTCCCAGCGCGCCTGCGAGCGCCCCTTCTTGACCCGCCAAATCTTTGATCGCCGCTGCATTCCCGGGATCTGCCGCAGCCGCTGCCAGCCCTGCGGCCGCAGCGTTGCGCGCGGCAGTCACGGCTTCCAGTGTTTCGCGCTCGTGTGTGATGTAGCCTTTCGCCGTTTCAACCAGGTTGGGAATCAGGTCATAACGCCGTTTCAGCTGCACTTCTATCTGTGCGAACGCATTCTGGTACCGATTTTTTAGGCTAACTAGCTGGTTATAGATTCCAATCAGGTAAAAGAAAAATACCGCGATGACAGCAAGGATGATAATTGTTGAAACATCCATGATCTAACCTCCTGCACTGACGGCAAGCGTCAGCTGCGTGAATAGATGGCGACCTCTACATTATCACACTAATCCGCAGGTTTTTCCTGCCCCCACCAGGCATGCGATGCTGTTTCTTTACGCGCCCATTATCTGCTAAGCTGGCCCTCAAATACTAATTACAACAAAGCGAAATCGTGTAGCCATGAGCACAGGTTCTCTAGCCCTTCTGTCGCTGCTTCCCATTATATCCGTCGCAATTTTCCTGGTGCTGCTGCGCTGGCCTGCCAGTCGCGCGATGCCCATTGCCTATTTAGTTGCTGCAGGTCTGGCACTGCTGGTGTGGGAAGTCTCCGCCACTAAAATCCTGGCCGCCAGCATAAATGGCCTGATCGTTGCCGGGACGCTGATATACATCATTTTCGGGGCAATATTGCTGCTCAATACGCTGCAGCAAAGTGGCGCGATAGCCACTATTCGCCAGGGTTTTTCCGATATCACGCCAGACCGGCGCATACAGGTCATCATCATTGCCTGGCTCTTTGGTTCCTTCATCGAGGGCTCAGCTGGCTTCGGCACACCGGCAGCCGTCGCTGTGCCACTGATGGTCGGTCTTGGCTTTCCCGCTATGGCTGCAGTGGTAGCCGGTATGATCATCCAGAGCACGCCCGTCTCATTCGGCGCAATGGGAACACCAATTCTCGTAGGGGTTAGTACTGGCCTATCCGCGGATCCCGAGATGGCGGCCTATGCTGCTGAGCGTGGATTTGCCGAATGGGACCAGTTCCTGGAATTTATCGCAGCCCGGGTTGCCCTCATTCATGCCCTGGCCGGCACCTTCATACCATTGTTGGTGACGGCAGTCATGACCCGTTTCTTTGGCGCAAATCGCTCATTCGCTGAGGGCTTCCGGGTTTGGAAATTCGCGCTATTTGCAGCCTTCGCCATGACTATCCCTTACCTGCTGGTTGCAACGTTTCTGGGCCCGGAGTTCCCCTCTATGTTTGGCGGCATGATTGGCCTGGCTATCGTCGTCATCGCAGCCAAGGCTGGCTTCTTGATGCCGCCCGCAAACGAAAACTGGGATTTTGACTCACCGGATAAATGGGATGAGGAATGGACAGGCAGACTCAAGCACTCTGTCGACGCCCCGGCTCCCGCGTCCATGGGGTTGATCAGGGCCTGGTCACCCTACGTTTTCGTTGCTGGCCTACTGATACTTACTCGCTTGCGGGCGCTCGATCTTGAATCGATCCTGCGCGCAGACTTTGTCACCTGGAATTGGCCGCAGATTTTTGGCAGTGATATCTCCGCATCATTCCAGATTCTTTGGTCACCGGGTACAATTTTCATTCTGGTCAGTCTGATCACCATTGGTCTGCATGGCTTACGGCTTACAGACTACGGCCAGGCAATGTCTAGCTCTCTCAAGACCCTGTTGCCTGCCTCCACAGCACTGGTGTTTACCGTGCCAATGGTGCAGGTGTTCATCAACTCCAGCGGTGGTGCTGCGGGATACGAGCAGATGCCCATCGCACTGGCTGAGGGAGTTGCTAACGTAGCTGGCTCGGCGTGGCCGTTCTTTGCAACCTTCATTGGCGGACTCGGTGCTTTCGTCGCTGGCAGCAATACCGTGAGCAATATGATGTTTTCCCTGTTTCAGTTCGGCGTTGGAGAACGCATTCTGGCGGACCCTATCTGGATAGTTGCATTGCAGGCGGTCGGCGGCGCCTCTGGCAACATTATCTGTGTGCATAATGTGGTCGCGGCTTCGGCTGTCGCTGGACTGGTTGGCAAGGAAGGTGCGGTGATTCGCAAGACACTGTTGCCATTCCTCTACTACGCCCTCATATCTGGCTCTATTGGTTACGGCATAGTTAACCTCAGCAGCGGTGTCCTTAATGTGGGTTTCGTACTGGCCGCCCTGATCGTATTGACGATTATTTATCACATCGTGAAGTACAATCAACGCCAAACCATCTAAGTAATCCGGTATGATCATCGGCCCGGAACCCGCCTCCAGGCCGCAGTAGTCAATGAACAATACCCCCGTTCAGAAATTCAAATCCGCTCCCAGGCAACTCATTATCGCGACCGCAGGCCATGTGGATCACGGCAAGACAGCACTGGTCAGGCAGTTGACTGGCGTCGAAACCGACACCCTGCAAGCTGAAAAAGACCGGGGGCTGACGATCAACCTCGGTTATGCCTATCATCATTTCCAATCTGAAAAGACCGGCGAAACCAGGCCATTCTCACTCGGATTCGTGGACGTGCCGGGGCACACTGATTTCATACACAATATGCTCGCAGGCGTTGGCAGTGTGGACTTCGCCCTGCTAGTGGTGGCAGCTGACGATGGCATCATGCCGCAGACGCGAGAACACCTTGCTATTTTAGGGCTGCTTGGTGTGAGTGAACTCGCTATTGCGATCTCCAAGATAGATCGGGTAGATGCCACACGCGTGACGGCAGTAGAGCAGGAACTTGAGATGTTCCTGCAATCTTTTCAATTCGAACGGGTCCACTTTTTCACTGTATCCAATATCAACGGTGATGGCATAGCTGAGTTGCAGCGGCACCTCGAAATGCGTGCTTTGAATCTTAGTAACAGGACAACAGACGCCGGAAAAAGCGGCACTCGATTTTTAATTGATCGAAGCTTCTCCGTAAAAGGGATTGGTACCGTGGTGACCGGTAGCTTGCGGGCGGGAAAGCTCGCTGAGGGAGATCAGCTTGTACTGGCCCAGCATGAAGAAACAGCGCGGATTAAGGGTATTCGTTTGGACAAAGACCCGATCCCAATGCTTGATTCCGGTCAAAGAGCCGCATTGAACATCACCCTGTCACATGACCTGGTGCAGCGGGGCAGCTGGCTGATAGAGGCGGATATGCTGCATCCCATAATCCGCTTTGATTGCCGGATCACGCCGCTGAAGCAGGACGCTTCGTTTCGACCAGGTGCCCAGTACCATCTCTACCATGGCTGTTCCCATTACCTGGTCAGTATTCGCAGTCTCGACCCTGTGGCAGGGTATTTTCAGATTCGCAGCCATGAACCATTGCAAGTCTGCTATGGCGATCGCTTCATTATTCGCGATCCGGCCGCAACGGAAACCCTTGCAGGGGGATATGTGATTGACACTTACGTACCCCGTCGCGGTCGCAGCAGCGAAGCGAGGTTGCTGGAGCTTGCAGCGAAAGACAATAAACCACCAGCTGCGCTGGCAAAACTGCTGCACGAAGCCAAGCTTGGAGTTGATTTGCAACAGTTCAGTCGCAATTACAATATCCCGTTGAACAATGTCCAGGTGCTGCTTGAGAGCAGCGCCTCTGAGACAATTGTTTTTCCAGCAAACAGCCTGCTGGGGCATCGCGCACTGGGACTTTCGCAGTTTGAATCGCTACAAAACGCCATATTGAAATTGATCAGTGAATATCATCAAAGCCACCCCAGTGAAACGGGAATCTCAGAACCGCAACTCTCGCGACAGCTGGAGATACCCAATATCCATATGATTCTCAGTCTGGTGATTGAGCATCTACGAAGCAGCGGCAAAATTTCACGTGAAGGCACCTTGCTGCAGCTGCCCGATCACAAGGCAGTGCTAAGCAAAGAAGAAACGGAGTTCATGGAAAAAATCCATCCGCTGTTACTGAGTGCCGGCAACGTCCCACCGCGCACGCGAGAACTAGTAGAGATGACTGGCATCCCATTAAAGGCGTTAGAGCGTATTCTGAGAGAAGTGACCAAGTCAGGCAGCCTCGTGCAGATAGCACAGAACCGCCACTTTTTACCCGCAACCGTTGCCGAACTGGCAAGCTTCACTGAAGCGCTGGCAGCCAGCAAAGAAGGTGGGGCTTTTTCAGTCATCGAATTTAGGGATGCATCAGGCATTGGCCGGAATCTCTGCATCGAAATTCTTGAATATTTCGACGGCCGAGGGTTTACCAGACGCGATGGCAATGCCCGCCTCTTACGCACCGACAAAGACAATATTTTCGGTTAACGCGGCGACCGAGATTTCACTCACTGGTTCACGGCATTTAAAAATTTACCCACATCAACTGTGCGGCGGTCTTTGATTGTGCAAAACAGCAATTGGTCGCACACTAAACCAGTCAATCTATCCATTATCAGAGGGAAGTCGAATGAACAGTATATCCCGAGCAGTGTACAAGCCTGTACTGACCTTAGTCGCACTGCTATTCCTGTTGGGCGGTTGCATCCAGCAGGCATCTCAGCAAGAAGAATTTCGACTTCCCATAAGCATTAACGAGGCCATGGCCTCGCTGATTAATCATTCGGCAGATCCTATCTGGGTCGCGGCATGGAAAAATTCGCGGTCTGATGAGGATTGGCGTGAGCTAAAACAATTGGCGCGCCAACTTCAAGTCGGCGGTGCTTTGATCACAATTCCGGGCACTGGCCCCGTTGATACCATGTGGACTGGCCGCACCGAATGGGTTGAGTATGCGGAAGAACTCTCTGCAGCAGCAGGACGTGCGGTGAACGCAGCCCGCAGCAAGGACGTGGAACTCATTGCACGCGCAGGTGAACTTTCGTAATAACTGGATCGGCAAGGGGGCCGAACTATTTGCGGAATCGGCCCTGCTCTATCAACCTATCCTGCCAGAAAGTGGCGATGAGGATGCGCTCGCGGTAGTCGAAGCCGGCGACATCCCGAAACTGCATGAACTCTGCGTTTGCACCAGGGATCTATCTGGCTGTGGAATCGCCCGGTATATGACCCAGGTGCCGGTGGCCACCTGCGAATTGAATTACGCGCCTTACCGGCGGGGCCCACTATTGTTGATATGCTTGCCAACGCGGCACTAGCAATCGGCCTGGCAAGACTAATGCAATCGCAGATCAGAACGCTACTGCCCGCAATTCCGTTTACCTACTGCACCGCCAACTTCTATCGCGCCGCGCAGAAAGGGCTGAATGCGGATATTTTTTGGCCATCACTCAAGCAGACCCAACCTGAATACTTCCCGGTCTCAGACATAGTTGCAAGACTGCTACCCCATCTGCCCGAACAGCTGGCTTCGATGGGCTTTATAGAAACTGATTTTAATCACGTGCTTGCTGTCATCGCCGAACGGTTGGACACACGTCAGACTGGCGCACAGTGGCAACTTAAAAAACTCGCAGAACTTCGAAGTAGCATGCACAAGCGCGACGCTCTCGTCTCACTTTTCACCCATCGCATGATAGTCACGGATATTAGTCTTGGCGCCCTAATGGAAATCAGCGACGCCATGATACCAACAGCCACCATCGAATGCGGCGGTTCACAAGATGCCGAATCCAACCTGATGGCGGTAGACGGCTTGATCAAATATTTGACTTATGAGGACGTGCTGTCCAATGAGCACACGGATATGTCACTTGAGTTTTTCCAAAATTCCATGCGGCTTGAACTGCTTGAGAGTAGTGATATCGCTTACGGCGATCATAGTCAGATGGAATGCGGCGCCACCCGACTGCCAGATATAGAAAATCACAATTTTGGCTACGTGGATTCGGGGGATCGCCTGGGATTTATCGCAGGAATTCTATCCGAGAATCTAAAGGTCTCTGACCCAAACGGAAACGAGGCTATCGAAGATTATTTCGAAGTGAGAGAAGGCGTTCTGTTTCCGAAACTACGCCTCAAATTCTTTATGGTGAAAGCCAATCCGGAGATTGCCCGCAAGGACTGCCTGCTGCACCTGCCGCTGGCAGACTAGCCCAAAGACTAGCGCCAGCACTCGAACAGATCAGTTTAATGGGTGCAGACGAACAGGCAGGTGGGTGTAACCCTTTACGAAACTTGAGTAGACTCGCTCTGGATCGCCAACAACTTCGACCTTGTGAAAGCGCTGCATGATCTCTTCCCAGAGAATTCGCAGCTGCATCTCCGCAAGTCGGTTACCCATGCAGCGGTGCAGACCAAAACCAAAGGAAAGGTGCTGCCGCGCCTTTTCTCTATCGATAAGAAATTCATTGGCGCGATCTATGGCTTCTTCATCGCGATTACCCGAGGCGTACCACATGACGACCTTGTCACCCGCCTTGATCTGCTTACCACCAAGCTCTGCATCCACCAGCGCGGTTCTGCGCATATACGCCAGTGGCGTCTGCCAGCGGATTATCTCGGACACCATGCTAGGAATGATTCCGTGGTTGGCCCGCAGCTTGTCATACTCAGCCGGGTTTTCGTTCAGTGCCAACACGCCACCCGAGATGGAGTTTCTGGTAGTGTCGTTACCACCAACGATAAGCAGGATGATATTCCCCAGATACTCCATCGGCGCCATATTGCGCGTCGCTTCCCCATGGGCAAGCATGGACACCAGATCAGAACCAGGCTCGGCATTAACCCGCTCATTCCAGAGTCCCGTGAAAACCTGCAGACACTCCTCCATGGCGGCCCATCGCTCCTCGTTTGAGTTCACTACCCCGGCACCGGGAATGGCAGTCGCAGCGTCAGACCAAAAGGTCAGCTTGTAGCGGTCTTCAAACGGAAAGTCGAACAGCGTAGCGAGCATTTGCGTAGTCAGTTCGATAGAGACATGTTTTACCCAATCAAATTCTTCATTTACCGGCAGCCCATCAAGGATATTGCATACCCGCTCACGAATTATGCTTTCCAGACGCTTCAGATTGGCAGGCGCGACAACAGGCTGGGCAATACGTCGCTGATCATCATGCTTTGGTGGATCCATGGCGATGAACATGGGCAGGGTGTACTCCTCATAGGAGTCGATAATGCCTACAGTGGGTTCAGATGAATAGATGTGCGGTGAGGTGTCCACCTCCATGATGTCGCTGTATTTCGTGACAGACCAATAGGGGCCGACAGCAGACTCGGCACAGAAATGGACCGGATCTTCCTTACGTAGCCTTTCCAGGAACGGCAGAAACTCATTGGTATGCCAAATTCCTGGGTGGGATAAATCTATTTTCTCAATCGGCATGGTCCAGGGATCTTTCCCCACCATACTCCACCTGCTTTGCTCTGCAGACTCGGTAGCCCGCATCTCGGTCGAATTTTCACTCATTGGTTCCTTCCCCCTCGAACCTCACTTTCATGTACTTCAATCTAAAACTGAAACTCCGGCGTGGTAACCACCAGGCCATCGAGTTCATCAGTGATTTCTATTTGACAGGACAGGCGCGAATTATCCTGCCGATCTGTGCTCAAGCTCAGCATGGCTTCCTCGGTAGGGCTGATATCTCCAACCTTGTCCAGCCAGTCCTCCTGGACGTAGACGTGACAGGTTGCGCAAGAGCAGGCACCACCGCAATCTGCGTCGATACCGGGCACGCCATTGGTGAGGGCCGCCAGCATGACAGAGCCTCCAGCCTGGGCCTCGACTTCATGCTCCTCACCCGTGTGTTCTAAAAATCGAATTTTTGCCATGAAACTACCATTTCCCTCATATTTAAGATCGCGCAACCATACCAATTTGTCGGGCTCAACAAAAGCACGGGCTTCAAGAATTACCCCTGAATTACCCCATCAGGCTGGGCTCTCAAAACATTGGAATACTGCGACGAAAGGTGTGCATACGTAGCATGAAAAATCACCAATTTCAGCGCAAGAATCACCCCCGATTCAGCGCATCGATCAAGCACTCCGGTCTGTGACAAACTTGTAATAAAATCAGCCAATAAATTTCACTATTCAAGCCTGCAGCACTGGTTCTCGCGAGCACCTAATGATTTAATACGGCGCATATTGAGTCAGACAATCAAGATCGTGACAAACCCCATCGGAGCACTATTTGGCCGTTCCCCCATCCGCCCGCTGCAGGGCCATATGGGTGCAGTGCAATCCTGCGTCGCCTCACTGCAAAAACTTGTGGAGGCCAGTATTGCTGCAGACTGGCAATCAGCCGACGCGCTGGCCCAAGAGATCAACAGCAGCAAGCAGGATGCGGACGAGATCAAGCGCGACACCCGCATGCATCTCCCCCGCAGTGTGTTCCTTCCCGTTGCCCGCACCGATCTGCTCGAGCTCGTCTCAATTCAGGACCAGATCGGTTATAACTGCAAACAAGTCGCGCAGCTACCGCTGTTACGCAAGTCCAGCTTCCCGGGAGATCTTGGCCCCGCTATAGCAGGCTTCTGTAGCGCGACCTTAAAAGTCTCCGAAAGCGCGCTGGCCACGATTAACGAACTGGATGAATTGCTTGAAACCAGCTTCAAGAGATGGAAGCCCAGAGCGAAGAAGGTAAATCGGCGATTCAGGGTCAGCTCCTTCAATTAAAAGATAGCCTGAATCCCGTTGACGTCATATTTCACTATGAGTTGATAGATCTGCTAGCTGATATTGCGCATTCCGCTCGCAAGGCGGGAAGTCAACTGCTTATGTTCATGGCCCGTTAAGAGCAAGAGCCCTATCGAGTAACGCCTCTGATGACAGAAATACTTGCGCAGTACGGTACGCTAATGCTGGCTCTTGCCTGCATTTTTGGGTTTTTCATGGCCTATGGTGTGGGTGCGAACGACGTGGCTAATGCCATGGGGACGTCAGTCGGCGCCCGTGCGATCACCATCAAACAGGCAATCATTATTGCCATGGTGTTCGAGTTTGCCGGGGCCTATCTCGCGGGTGGCGAAGTCACCTCCACCATTCGCAGTGGCATCATTGACCTTGAGACTGCTGGCTTTGATACCAATCCAGAACTGCTGGTTTACGGTATGCTGTCCTCATTATTGGCTGCCGGCACCTGGCTTTTGCTCGCCTCATGGAAGGGTTGGCCCGTCTCAACCACGCATTCAATAATTGGTGCGATTATTGGCTTCGCTGTAGTCGGCGTTTCAGTCGACTCGGTAATGTGGGGTCAAGTCATCTCGATTGTCGCCAGCTGGGTCATTTCCCCGGTGTTTTCAGGCGTCATCGCCTTTATTATTTTCCTCAGTGTACAGCGTCTGGTTCTCGATACCGACGACCCATTCCAGAATGCAAAGAAGTACATCCCTGGCTATATTTTTCTGGTTGGCTTCATGATTTCAATGGTTACGCTGATCAAAGGCTTGAGCCACGTCGGGCTTGAAGTCAGCTTTGTTCAGGCAACGATATACGCCGTGGGCATTGGTCTCGTCACCATGACCATAGGCTACTTCCTGATTCGCAACATCAAGGAAAATGTTACCGATAATCCCGATGACCGCTTTGCCAGCCTTGAGCGCTTATTTGGCGTGCTAATGATTTTTACAGCCTGCTCAATGGCATTTGCCCATGGCTCCAATGATGTCGCCAATGCCATCGGCCCATTGGCGGCTGTTAACGGCGTAATACAGAGCGGCGGCGTGTTTGCCGCACAGTCGCAATTGCCGGTTTGGATCCTGTTGCTGGGTGGGGGAGGCATCGTGATAGGCCTGGCCACACTTGGCTATCGAGTAATTGCGACCATAGGCCGCAACATTACCGAACTCACTCCCAGTCGCGGTTTCGCTGCAGAGATTGCTGCGGCGACTACTGTGGTGATTGCATCGGGCACTGGGATTCCAGTCTCCACCACCCACACCCTGGTTGGCGCCGTGCTGGGCGTCGGACTCGCGCGCGGAATTGGTGCCTTGAACCTGGGCGTGGTGGGCAGGATATTTCTCTCTTGGGTTGTCACCTTACCGGTAGGAGCAGCCCTTTCAATCCTGTTCTTTTTCCTGTTCCGGGCCATTTTCGGTTAGCAGCTCAGCTATTTTTGGGGCTTAATTGTGCCAACATCTTTGCTATCCTATCCTGAAATCTGTCTTGAGTCTGATCTGCATGTCTTCAGCTAAAGCAAACGTCCGGCCTTATCAATTTGTGCTCGTGAGTGCGTGCCTGCTGTTAATCCTGTCTTTTGGGTACCGGGCTGGTTTCGGCCTTTTCATGGTGCCAATGACAGAAGCTCGCGGATGGGGCCGCGACGTACTTGCCATGGCATTGGCAATACAAAATTTGTCCTGGGGCATCTGTGCGATTCTTGCCGGCGCTTTGGCAGACAAGTATGGCAATTTGCGGGTGCTGCTAAGCGGCGTTTTCCTGTACGCCATCGGCATGATGGGCATGTCAATCTCAGCCACTGAAGTGCACATCATCAGCACAGCCGGGCTGTTGGTGGGCGCTGGCGTTGCTGGCACTTCTTTTGGCATCGTGCTGCCTTCCATTGCGCGCGCCGTGCCTGAAGAGAAGCGGGCCTGGGCAATGGGCATCGGCACGGCAGCTGGCAGCTTTGGTCAGTTTCTGGTCGTACCCATCATCCAAACCGTGGTCGACAGTGTTGGCTGGATGAGTTCCCTGCAGTATCTCGGGCTCTCTGCGTTCCTGATGGCGATATTCTGCATCCCCCTCGCTAAGTATGGCGGCGCCAGTGAGGCCCAGAGTGGCGAAGCACAGGCACCTGTCAGCATCACCGAAATTGCACGGCGCGCCTGTGCCGTCAGGTCTTACCAACTCCTGATATTCGGCTTCTTTGTGTGTGGCTTTCATGTCGCCTTCATCACCGTGCACATGCCTGGCTATGTCATCGACCTTGGGTTTGACCCACAGGTTGGTGCCTGGAGTATCAGTCTGATTGGACTCTGCAACGTGATCGGCGCTTATTACTCCGGTGTCTTGAGCGGCAAGCGCTCCATGCGCGCCCTGTTGACCTGCATCTATCTCGGGCGAGTACTTGCCATTAGCCTTTTCCTGGTGATGCCGGTTACCCTCACCAGCATCATGATCTTCAGTGCCGGCATGGGCTTTCTTTGGCTCGCAACAGTACCTCCCACCTCAGGCTTAGTGGCCTTGTTTTTTGGCACCCGCTACATGTCATTTCTTTATGGCATTGTTTTCCTTAGTCACCAGCTCGGTAGCTTCTCGGGGGTCTGGTTAGGCGGCTGGATGTATGAACAATACGGCAATTACGACGGCATCTGGTATGCCGGCATCTTGCTGGGTGTGGCTGCTGCCATTTTACATTGGCCAATCAAGGAAGAGGATTATTCCGGACAACTCGCCACTGCCAAGGCAGCCTGATTCATTAAATTACATATAATTATTATAATTAAACCACATCAGACAGATGTCTTGATCCAGCGATTTGGGGACGGCAAACTGATGCCTGGACTTACCGCTCACCTGGTTCCAACAGACTGCGGAGTAACTGAGACATAGATGACATTAACAACGCTAAATTCGACGAAACAACGCCCTACGCTCGTAGCAAGGAGGATACTTCTGCTCACAGCGCTTTGGCTCGCTGCATGCAGCAATATTGTTGAAGTGCCTTCCAGTAATTACGGCAGCCGAGTCAAATACCTGGTACTGCACGCAACCTCTGAAGACTTCGCGGAGTCACTGCGACTCCTAACTCAACCCACCGCCAATCCAGTCAGCTCGCACTACCTCGTCCCTGATCCTGGCGACCCAAGCTATTCACGCAGCAGTCTGCGCGTGCATAAACTGGTGCCAGAATTGGAAAGAGCCTGGCATGCCGGGGTCAGCTATTGGGCCGAAGAAACCGGATTGAATGATCGCTCGATCGGCATCGAGATAGTCAACGAGTTCAAGTGCAGCGGCACCAGTGATCCCGTCAATGAAACAGTACCTGAAGACATCAGCTGCGAATTTCCCAGCTACGACGAGGCACAAATCGCGCTGGTCATCGAACTGGTCTCAGACATCCTGGCACGTTATCCAAATATTAATCCCATTGATGTGGTCGGTCATTCTGACATTGCCATTCTCAGGAAATCCGATCCTGGGCCAGAGTTCCCTTGGCAGCGCTTGTATGAATCGGGCATAGGCGCCTGGTATGAGGAAGATCTTAAAGCTGACTATGAACAGCGCTTCTCGCAGCGCCTGCCGGACATTGCTATGATTCAGGAGGCACTCAATCGACTCGGCTACTTCGTCGAACCTACGGGCCAGTTTGACAACGCGACCCGCTATGCCATGCGCGCCATGCAGTTACACTTCAGGCCCCAGAACTACACCGGTGAAATCGATGCCGAATCTGTTGCCATCATCTGGGCGCTACTGGAGAAGTACCGGCCACGGAAACTCGAAGAGCTATTAAAATTCTGATTTGCCGATTTCCATTCAGGAAATTACAATTCACGCTTTGATAGCCTCATGGAAGAACTCATCCCTAACTTCTCTTCTCGCGGGGAGGTTGTAGCTGGGGTGCCTATCGCTATAGAGGGAGAAATTGTAAACTACTTATCTCTTGCACCCACCCCTTAAACTGAGCAAAGATATTTCCTAAGATGTAACTAAAGCTCGAACTGCTGAGCGTCGTAGCCAAGCCAGTTGTCAATTTCGTAGGGAGATGCGCCTTTTTCTACGACTATGGCGTGCAGGACAAAGACTTCATTCGTTAATTGCCGCGCTTCCACATGCAAAGGGTCTAAGGCGTGGGCATGAAATGAGCTGGATTCCGTGTGCTCAATCAACGGTGCAAATGCAGTGCCGATTTCTAGCGATGAGACCTTCCAAGCCGTGTCAAAGTACCAGTAGGCGCCTGTCGCAGGCTGCTGAATCACCAGATAGGTATCAAAGCTCACATTAGACGCGTGCGTAAACGCGACATTTAAGTCGCCACCTTCGGGATGCGTAGACCCTGCCTTTTCCTCCCCCAGATCTGCTGATTCTGCCCACATCTCGAACGATAACTCAATTGAGACGACCGCGGCTGCGTTTAGTGGGTTTGCCTGAGCGGGCTGTTCGATATCCGAGAGCAGCGGAAGCGAGCGCACGTTATCCGGTTTGTCTAAGCTTTCTAAATACATGACCAAATCGGCTAGCTGTCCTGCCTCGAGGTCCGGCAGATTTTGCCCTTTAATATCGGCGGGATGGACCTTTAAAACCTCGACTAGCGTGCTGTATCGTCCGTCGTGGTAGTAAGGAGCAGAGTGTCGAAGGTTGAGAAGCGTTGGGGTGTTAATGCTCTTAGTTACACCTTCGATCAGCCTCAAACTGTGGTTCTTGTTATCGGTGTAAAGCGGCGCCTGGTGACACTCGGTGCAGTTGAGCACGGTAGACGTGAAAAGCACCTCGCCGCGCTGCTCGGGCGATGGTATATCGCTAGCCTCCGTCACATCGGCTCCAAAACGCAGGGTTGCAATAAACGCAGTTAAATTGTCGAGGGCCTCTGAACGTCCTGTATTTTTTTCAGCTCCATCGCAGGTCGGTGTGCAGTTGTCTTCACCACTCACGAGCCCGGTGCCGCCCTGCAATTCTCTTATCGTGTTCTCTACATCCTGCACTTCATCGAGATTACCGGACCAGTGAAAGGGGCCGGTTAGCGAGGTCGCGATAAGTGAAGGGGTGTTACGCAGGCCATCAGGGAAGTGCCAAGTCTGATTGTCTGAACCGCCATCGAAGTGGCAAGTTGCGCACGAAATCCACTGATCTTTAGCCATGCGCGTGTCATCAGACGAATGAAATAGTTTTAATCCCTGTTTGACATTATCATCAAGTGGCAGTTGAGTGACCACGGTGCGGCTAATTTCAGTAAGACTCTCCGCGTCTATTACCGACATTGAGCCGTCCACAGCGTTGTCAATGTAGATAAAGGCACCATCGAGACTCTGTGCAATACCCATTGGGAAGCCGCCAACTTCGATGTGCGCCCGTAGTTGAGAGTTCGCGAGATTGATTACCGATATGTCGTTGCTCGCGGCGTTTACCACATACAGATCCTCGCCACTAAGAAGAGACTCGAGCGGCAATCCAACTGGCTTATCAATAATATCTAGCGCAAGCCGCTGCCTGCGTAGATGAATACTCCGCTCTAGGTCGATGACCGAGACGAACGGGAACACGCTCGTATCAAACTCGAGCAAGGTGTTGTCGGTGTTGCGAATGGTGTTAGGTACAAACGCAAGCTGCGCGGCGCTATCAAGAGTGATTGACTGCACAAGACCCGCTCGTGAGCCTAGCGAAATTTCGGTGACAACAGTGAATGTACTGGTGTCGATCTTGGAGATGATGCCTGTCTCAAAGTGAGATACATACAGCCAACGTTCATCGTCGGACAGAGTCATCCCGCGTGGAGAGCCCGTGACCGCTACTTCCGCCAGCAGCGTGTAGTTGTATTTGTCGAAGACCTGAACTCGGCCTGCCTGTTGGGCCGACACATAAGCAAACTTGCTCCCAATCAGCACACCATACGGCGCCTCGCGGGTATCGATTGCGCCCAAAAGCTGAGAGGCCTCGCCCAAAGCGAAATCAGGAACAGATAGCACTGATACCTTGTTCTCGCCCTGGCTCGACACCCATACTACGTGCCTGTCCCAGTCGTAGGCAACGGTCTGGGGCGAGACGCCCACCAAAATTTCAGCGATAGGCTGCACGACGTCGCTCACTCGCATCAGCGTCACGCTGTTCGAGTATTGGTTGGCGACTATGGCAAGCTCTGTTCCCACGATGCTAATCGATGAGGTTTTGGCCTCAACACCCACACTGGAAGGTGCCCACTGCGTTAGCATTAGGAGGGCGAGAAGAATTGAGCGTATCACTGAGTACAAAACCGCCGCCTATAAGCCAAATGTAAAAGAGGCCTCAGCCAGCGTAAGCCATTGTGAGTCATCGAATACGCTCGAACCCGCTCGCGTAACTACTACAAAAAATTTATAGCTGCCTTCCGCGACAGAGTCACCGAGAGGCAAATTGACAATGGGGATCTCGGCGTTGTTTTCAAGTTTAGTATTTAACATGAACGGTATTACGCTGTTGGCTTCACTTATGTTTAATTTGCTGTCGATCGTGAGGAAATTACCGTCTGGCAAAATAACAGCTACGTAGAGATCCGCATCACCTTCAGCATTTAGTTTAAGTTTTGCATCAAGCGTGTCGCCGGCGAAAAGTGCACTATCAGTAAGCTCCAAACTGATGTCTCCCACCGGAGCCTGGTTATGCCCTCCTAACTGAAGCACTTCACCTTGAATAGTTGCCGTTCGCCCTTCAAATTCTATCACGCCCCCGTCGTTGATCGTCTCCAGCAGGAAACTTAGCGTTACCGTATCAGCCCCGTTAGCTTGTCGCAGCTGCCCTCCAGGGAGGTCTAGGTTAGGGAAGTCTGCGTGAAACGCGGTTGCATCATAAGTAAAATCAGCGTTCGGTGATTCATCCTGTGACAACAAGAATCCGGGCATAGTGACGGTGCTGTGCATCTTGGACACAGACGAGGACCCAGAGGGAGCGAGCCTGAGCGCAAGGCGCACATCGTCTGGCAGCGTACGTGGTAACGGACTGCTCACAACAGCGGGCGCGTTATCAGGGCTGGCCACATAGAATGCAAAGCGCCCTTCTTCAGCGCCTAGCACACTCCCTTGGGGGTATGGTGCTTCCACCATCCCTGCGGAAGTCATACCTGTGTGAGTCACGGTGATTTCCGCCGTATAGACACCCGCCTCGCTTGCAATAAAATCTGCTAGAGGGTCGTAAAAGTAGCCGACCTTGTTCGCGACGCCTTTAATGGTCCGTATAGAGCCACTTGGAGTACTAATGATCACATCAACCTCAGATGGTAGAGTGGGCGCTATCTGTGCAGAGAAGCTTACCGTGTCACCAACCTCGAGCAAGGTGCCGGGTCTGATACCCATTGGATGCGCGAAGATATCGATTTCCTCACCCTTGATAGTCATCAGCGGGCCTCCAGACGGGCCGCCTGCAGCTCCTTGGAAAGGTGGCATTGCCCTCCCGCCTTGCTCGTCATCTTCGGGCAACATGACCCACAGGCCACCGTAGGCTCCATAGAACGAAAATTCCGAATCTGGCGCGCGATAGACAGCTCCACCAAATAAAAACTTGAAATCGTCTTCTTGGTCACCCTCATAGCCGTTCCCTAATTGATAACCGTAGGGGGTGTTAAATCGCCAATAACCGTTAGCGCTCGTCGCTGTGCCTACAAATTCCCGTACGCTTACCCCCGGCCTGCCGTTGGCAGAGTAGTAGTAGCCCCATTGCACATCGGGCTGATCGGGATTAACAAACGGGGGGACCATTTGCGACTTTTGCTCGACACTGGAGACAAGCGCAACAGAACCGTTGACATTGTGATATTGATTATTCCGATTGCTAACGACAGAAGCGAGTTGCGTGCCAGCATCCTCAATCGTTGTGACATTCTGCAGGGCGGCATTCCAATCAGTGAAATTAGCCGTCCAAATTACATCTCCAGTCTGATAAGGTGAGAAAAAATGAGCGTTACGCTCATAGGATGTGTCGCTGAATAGATACCACTGCCGCCTCTCATTCCCACTCTCGCTCCCGCGCGCCCCTTTCGCGCTAATGCGACTATTGGGGGTTTCAACAATTGAGCCCCACTGACGGGTTCCCGCCCAAAGCGTTCCGTTCTCCGATAGATACCTCAACTCGTAGTTCACACGATATTCGCCCGGCTCTTCAAAACGTAGTGGGTCTTTGTCACTTTGGAAATATCCGAATCTATTTGCCCAGTCCTCGTACCTCTTACTTACCTTCTGAGATTTGTTGGAGTAAGGGTAGTGATCGATGTCGATTACAACCTCGGCAGGCACACCCGGTTGTATAACGACAGCTGGCGAATATGCGTCACCGACCTCAAAAGGCGTGCCTGGGAAGACGCCTGTTTCAAAGTCCAACGTTTCCGCAACGGTAATTGTATAATGCCCCCGTATATCATACCTGTGACCGGCTTCGTCATTAATGTCGCCCTTGATCTCGACTACATAGTCACCGTATTCAGAAAAACTCACATTGAACTCGTCGCGATAAGTCGTTAACCCATAGTGAAGATCAGGAGCATTACTGTTGCGAACAATTTCTTCTCCTAACGGTGTGGAAGCTTTTTGCAGATAGCTTCCAAGAATCGGATACGGCCCAATTAATGAAATTTTGCCGGATGGAGAGGTAACAGTTGCGGTCAGCGAGCCAGAGGGAAATTTAAAAGGTATTTTGGGATTACTTATCCATTCTTTGTTACTGTACGCAGTTAATGGAATAAATGGTTCGATATTGTAGCTGTTATTCAGAGGAGACTCTGTGTTGGGTGGAAATATCGCAGTACTTGAATTTGTAACAAGACGTCCAGAGATACCAAAATTCTCTCTGTCCTCGTTTGCAACGACGCCTCGAGAGCCGTTACTCAGTTCGTTCATTAATAGCGCTGAATACAGCCGCGGAGGCTCATAGTCGCCTATCGTTATCTGTGCGGCCCCGTGCACGGTGCTGAGGTGGAACGATGGCTCGCCATAAACGTCATCGTAGAACCGCTGCTCAGTCTGAAGCCCCTTAACCATCGGATTCATTGACCATCCTTGGCCACTGAGGACGATTTGATAGATCCCATTGGGTGTAAGGTCGGGAACGCTATAGTTAAGCTCCCATTCAGCGATCGCCTTCCCCTCTTCGATGAAACGATAGTTGCTTAGCTTGATTTGGCCAATATCGATTAACTCCGCCCACTCCGGTTCAGACCTGCTAATTGGTAATCCCGTGACGGTCATATCGCTTGACGAGCCCTCTGGCGCCGCAGCCTTTTGCTCACCGCTCTGATTGATCACCTGCTCTAGATAGGCGCCCCCCGATTGGAGCTCGACCACAGTCTCCGCGTTGAGATTTCTGGAGAGGATTTCTACTTGGCCAGAGAGTCTTCCGCTGCTGCCGGCGCTCCACATAGCTGAGTCAATTTCACCGTAGAACCAGGCTACCCCCGGATCATATCCACCCTTTATCTTGAGGTCGCGAGCGAGCGGCGTCTTAGATGACCCGTTAAGCCGCTGGGCGGTCGAAATAGTATGCGTAGATAGCTCCACCGGCACCTTGATTACAGTGCTCGGATTGCTTGAAGAGAACCCGTTATAAGCCTGCGCGTGCGGATCCTGTGTAATCTGAATGTAGGAGCCTGGCGGGGCAAAAAAGTGTAGCTCAAAGCTACCGTCATTCTCCGATGCCCCTGTTAGCGCCTGACCCGTTTGGACATTGAGGACGCTGACGGGGACGAGAGGCAGGACGGCGCCAGGCGCGCCCTTTATCACCGAGAAACGAGAGTCGTCAGTGTGCTCCACGTGAATAAGGTCAGCGCGAGGAGGCGTCGAGCCAAAGCGATTGGTCTGGGTATCGCGCGAGACCTTGAGCGAAATGTCTGAGACGCTCCCGCCTCGTGCATCAACGCCTACCGAATCGATGAGGTATTCCGAACCGGGTACGGGCCAGTTACTGGTTTCAAGAATAATTCGATAGCGTCCTGCCGACAGGGTCTCGGAGAAGGTGTGCCATACGTTTACCTTCAAGCCAGAGCCAGTATTTAGCTCAAGTCCAGTGTCGAGATTGAAAAATCTGAGATTACAAGCACTTTTGCACAGATCATCGATCTCGATTCGGCCACTGAGGGTCACTGTCTTCGCAAGATCAAATTTATAAACTGGAAGGTCGGAAGAGACTCCACAAAACTCTAACATCCTGTATCGCACGCCGCTGCCATCGGTATACTCCATGCCAGGACAGGAATACGGGAATTCGATCTTCCCGTTTGCGTCCGTTGTATAGCTAGAACCATCAGTGTAATCCGTCACTTCTTGGTTAATCAGAGGTGCGCCGTCTAGATGCAGCTCTATCGTTCCGCCTGCCATCGTCGTGGCGGCGAAAAGGAAGGCAAAGATGCCGACTAATAGGCTTATCGTGCGTCCAAAAGAGGATAAAGGGAAGAACATACGATGAGGTCCTCGAGATTTACTTGAGAGCAACTACAAAATTGTCACAAATCTATTTACGGCTTCATTGGAAGGTAATAATTATCGATTAGGACTTTGAGGCAGGTTAAGGATTAAGATTTGGCGGAAGAGGCAGGAGTCGAACCCACCAAGCCTGTTATTAACAGACTTCACCGGGTTTGAAGTCCGGGCACCCCACCGGGGATGGTACTCTTCCACTACAAATTGTATCACAAGCTTGTGAGACCTCCAGCGCCGGGGATGAGCAGACGAAGAGCAAAATGAGTGGCGTGGCGGACACCGGGGTCAGTCGACGCTGTTAAGGCGCCAGTCATAGCGTGAGAATCGAATACCCAAATCACCATTGATCAGGCGCTGTGCCTGCACCTGGGACAGACCAAGCGCATCGGCGTACACACCGAGAAATTCAGCGACAGAGTCATACCCCATCCAGCCGCGTTCAAAATCTTCTCCGTACCAGCGAAATATCGGCGAGATCATAAGCCTGTCGCCATCAAGATAGTTGCGGGACCTGTCCTCCAGAAACAGGCTGGTGTTCCGCTCAAGCTGCGTCTGCAGGCTGGCGCCGATGTAGGCCTCATTGCTGAGCGCCGGACAGCCAATAGCAGCGCAGTTCACAGCAAAGTGAATGCGCGGATCCTGATAACGATCCCATCCTCTAATCATACCGTGCTCGACATCATCGAGTGACACCTGCTCCCCAAATAGCTCAACCAGGTCCTTACGCCAGGGTGCACCGGGCAGAAATCCAATGTCGCGGATGGAGTCTATGCCTGGATATTCACTCAGGATTAATTCCACCGTCCAGGCGTTATAGGCGTTGATCAGAAAGGCGAGTTGTTCATTCAGCGACCAATGGTCGAAATCTTCTCGCGTGACCGTTGCAATGCGATCCAGATAGGCTTTCAGCTCCTGGCGTTCCCCTTTAAGGGCTGCGTAATCGACCCGACTAGCGCGCCCGCTGTTTTCAAGGTGAACGAATCTATTCAGCAAGCCGTCCCAAGGATCATGCGAGAACTGGCTCGGAATTTCCTGAGCGAACGTACACTGTGAGGAAAGCCACAGCAGCATGAGTAGGACCAGAGGTCTGTAGTGCATAAAGTTTCCCGCGGCAGCTTCAATAAATGCCTGAATAAGACCGTCTTAACGCCAAATACGTTCATTCCGCGACCACAGTTTATAGTCTATTCAGCCTTTCCAAAATGAAGTATTCTTCTTGGCTAACTTGAATTTGTAGCCCAAAGACAAACACTCAAAAAATAACAAGCATCAAGCATCTGAGATAAGACTCATCACTTCAATGATAACCCGGATTGGGACGCCAGTTTTGACCGGCAAATTGAGAGTGGCGAGAAAAGGAGGATGTTGCTGTCGAGGAGTAAGGATGCATCACGCTGATATCACCGGCTGGGGCAAATGTTTGCCGCCTGCGGTGCTGAGCAATGACGATTTAACCACTTTCATGGAGACATCCGACGAATGGATTACATCTCGCACCGGTATCAAAGAGCGTCGCATCTGCCACTGCAACTTCTCAGATATGGCCCTGGTGGCTGCTCGCAGGGCACTAGCTGCAGCTGATCTTGATCCCTTGGATCTGGACCTGATCCTGCTTGGTAGCCTCACCAATGACTCGCTGTGTCCCAATACCGCTTCCCTGATAGCCGATGCTTTGGGCGCTCGTAATGCGGCTGCGCTGGATATCAACTCAGCCTGTACTGGCTTTCTGTACGGCCTGCATATCGGCACCAACCTGATCCGCACCGGTGCCCACAAGAAGGTGCTGGTTATTGGCGGCGAATTTATCTCCCACTATATGAACTGGAGCCGGCGCGACGTGGCGGTGCTGTTTGGCGATGCCTGTGGTGCGGTTGTACTGGAAGCAACAGACAAGCCGGTGGGTCTGATATCAGCGAAGATTGGCTGCGAAGCGGACGCCAAGTATGCTATTCAGATCACGAACCTGGGCTCAGCCTATTCTCGCCTGTCAGAGGAATTTCTCTACGTGGGCTGGAATTTCGAAGGTCAGGAAGTCTTCAAACGCGCCGTCAAGAGCATGGCGCAAGCCTGTGCAGACGTGCTCGAGGAAGCTGGTTTAAGCGTCGACGACGTCAACCTGGTAGTGCCGCATCAGGCCAACAAGCGCATACTCGATGCGCTGGCAAAGCGCGTCGGGATCGATGAAGAGCGAGTTTTCGTCAATGTGCACAAGTACGGCAATACGTCAGCGGGCACCATCCCGGTCGCTCTGACCGAGGCTCTGGAGGAAGGCCGCATCAAGCCCGGGGATTACGTCCTATCCGCCACCTTCGGCGCTGGATTGACCTGGGGAGCGGCGCTTATTCGCTGGGGTGACCGGGTCACGCCTCTGCAAATTTCTGACGCCGAGTTGCCGCCCTGCGAAAAGACTGCCCTGGAAATCCTTGAACCCCATATCAAGCGCTACGCTGCGCACGCCGAATCCGGCTAGCGCCAATGCTGCCTCCCTGGGGCTCGCGGCCCGCGCTATTCCTTTCTGGAGGGGGCAGTCTTATACTGGTTGGCCTTCAAAAGATTCCGACATAACAAGACCCGAATTCAAAATAAAGGAAGCGTCGAAGATGACCATGCCCGCGAATACCATCCTGAAAAAACTCCTGGCTCTGACTTGCCTGATTTTCCTATTTAATCCGATTCATAGCCTGGCCCAGGCAGGTCCGCTAACTACCAGTGCGGAACCATTCAAACTGGGCACTTTCGGCATTGACGGCATCCCCACAGTTGGCCTCGTCCTGCGCGACCAATACATCATCGAAGTCAACGCAGCGAATACGGCATTGGAAGTAAATCCTGCCTACCCCAGGGTCCCGATGCCGGCGGATATGCTTGAGTTGATTGGTCGCTACGAATATGGCCTGAAATACCGGCTCTATGAAATCGTTACCTATATGGTTAATAACAATCTGGTTACCGGCAGTAACCAGGCAGCCTATGTGCATGACCGAGACGACGTGCATGTGATGGCGCCCATCCAGTATCCAGGCAAGATCCTCAATGCCGCAGTGAACTTCTATAGCCACGTGAGCGAACAGGCTACACCAGAGGAGCGAATCGCAGAGCAACGCAGGCGACGGGAAGAACGCGGCGTGCCCTACCTGTTTCTGAAACCTTCCCGCGGCGCCGTAATTGGTGCAGATGACACAGTGATGATTCCCTATGGCCGCAACCGCACCGATTGGGAAGTGGAATTAGGCACAGTGATTGGCCGACCCGCCAAATATGTTGATGCAACCACCGCACAAGACTATGTGTTCGGTTATGTGGTGACCATGGACATTTCGGATCGCGGCGGACGTCCACCCGGTGGTAATGCCACTCGTTCGGATTGGTTCGTTGGCAAGGGCCACGATACCTTTGCTCCCATGGGCCCCTGGATCGTGCCAAAAGAGTTTTACGGCGACCCGATGTCCAATCTTGTGCAAACTCTGACAGTGGACGGTCAGGTCATGCAGCGCGCCGAGGCCGGCGACATGATCCATTCGCTGTGGGAAATAATTGAATATGCCTCGTCGATCATCACGCTGTATCCCGGGGATGTTATTAACAATGGGACTTCTGGCGGCACCGGCATGGGCACAGCGGTTCGCGGTGAGCAACGCTTCCTGCAATCCGGCGAAGTAATGGAGGCCAGCATCGATGGCATCGGCAGCATGTCAATTCGGGTAGAGGCAGAGCCCCCGCCTCCGGGTGGCACGGGTTCACGCCTGCCGCCGGTGAACAGCTATCGCTAGCTCACTGGCAATCACAGCAAATATTTTTCTGAAGCGTCCCGGCGCAATCGGGTTGGGACGCCTTGTTTTAACTAGCTTCTATTTTTCAAGCCACTTGGGAAACAACCGGATTTATGTCGCTTGATGTCATTGCCTTTTTAACACTAGCCGCCGCACTTATTGGGTTCTGGTGGCAGAGCGACAAAATCAAACGCCTGGCCCTACACAGTGTAGTCTTGCGCTGCCGAGCAGAGCACTTACAGTTACTCGATCAAACACTGGTACTAAGGGGTGTATGGCCCGTCCGACACGATAATGGCAGCCTGGTCTTGCGGCGGCGCTATAGCTTTGAATTCACTAGCACCGGTGAGATGCGCCACAAGGGGGAGGTGATCTTGCACGGCCTGCAAGTAAGCCAACTGCATTTCGACCCCTACATCATGCCGACTGAGCCAGAAAGACAGCATTAGCATTCCTCCGCCAGCACCAGACTCACCCTGATTGGCCGAATCGTACTCGTCAGCGCAGCTCACGTTTGGCAGGAAAAATAGCCGGGTAGTAGCGCAGTAAGCAAAGTGCCCGCGCCACCACATAAATGATCATCGCCCACCACAGTCCTTTCACGGCGAAAACATCAATCAATAGCCACCACGCCAGCAGAAATACTCCGAGTGATTGAATCGCTGCATTGCGCATCTGGCGGGTAAAAGAAACCCCAATAAAAATACCGTCGAGTTGAAATGCCGCTACCGACAGCAGGATATAAATCGCTGCGACATAACACAAGCCAGACGCATAGCTACGCACCGATTCAATGTCTGTTAGCACAGAGACAAACAGTGGACCAAACACCAGAGCAATCAACGCGAGCAAGATTCCCGAACCCACCGCCAATTCACTGGTACGCTTCACCGCTGCCTTAAAAGTAGCCCTGTCATTAGCGCCATAGGCCTTACCAACCAGAGCCTCTGCTACGAATGCGAAGCCGTCGAGAAAAAAGGCCGCGAATGAGATGATCTGCAGCAGAATGTGATTCGCCGCCAGCACCATATCTCCAAACTGCGCACTCTGATTAGTGAAAAATGCGAATGAAAATACCAGCAACAGCGTTCTGATCATGATATCCAGGTTCGCAGCGACCGCGATTTTCACCTTTTCGCGATCGATTATCCGCTGCAAGGACCAGAATGGTTCATTCGATCCATGACTCACGTGCAGGGAATGATAGATGATCCATGTGCCCACCAAAACGGCACTCCATTCCGCTATTACAGTACCGAGGGCAATACCCGCCGCCCCCATACCCAGGCCTCCAGCGAAAACAATATCCAGAATTATGTTCAGGCCATTGAGAAACAGCTGCAGGCCTAGCAGCAACCTGTTTTTACCCAAACCTATAAGCAAGCCCGCACCAACGAAGCTGGCAAGAGTGGCAGGTGCCCCCCATATGCGAATGGCGAAGTAAGCGCGCGCAGTTTCCTCTACAGCCGCACTTCCATCCAACGCAGCGAACGTAATGATCTGAATCGGCCATTGTAAAGCGATCAGGATAAGACCCAGCGATACCGCCATGAGAAGCGAGCGTCCCAGGATGGTTCTGATTTCGATATGATCATTAACGCCCAGCGCCTGGGCGACAAACCCGGTAGTGCCCATGCGCAGGAAGCCAAAGCCCCAGTAGACAAATGAAAAAATCATTGCCCCAAAAGCAATTGCGCCGAGGTCTTCAATAGAGCCCAAATTACCGATCACCGCCGTATCTACCAGTCCCAGGATAGGCACCGCCGCATTGGCCAGAATCAGCGGCCAGGCCTGCTGCAGGATCCTGCCATACTCAAGCTGCGAAGCGCTCATACTCTTGTGACTTTCCACAGTAATCTGTCAGATTGGCGATATATCATCAGGGGGCCCGAAACAGAGACACCGGGAACTCGCATATTGACTATTGGTCTCAGTTTCCATTCACTAGCGGCAAAATCCGGTACAGGAGCTACCCATGACAGCATCGAGCGAACATTCAGGGAACCCACCACTGAGTAAGGTAGCAGTGCTGATTAACATCTTTGCCGCACCGCGGGAAGCGCTGCAGGAACTGAAACTGCATCCCAGCATCTTGTTTCCCCTGCTGCTGATCATTTTCTGCAATGGCCTCATTCTTGCCTGGTACTTCAGTATTGTTGACTTCGAATGGTACATAGATGATGTGTTAAGCACGGCAAACATCGCAGAAGAAAACCTCGAAGAAGCGAGGGAGAACTTTGAGTCCATGTCACGCAATACCATGATGGGGTTTTCATTACTGGGAAGCGTGGTTGGTTTATCAGCCATATTCCTGGTTCAAGCCGTTTATCTGAGCCTGGTGGCCGCCCTGCGCGGTGATCGCTTCAAATTCCGGCATTGGTTTTCATTGGTATGCTGGGCCAGAGCACCTATCTTGCTCTCTGTGATAGGGATGGCTGTCACAATCCTCCTAAGTCCCAACGGACAACTTAGCGCCTACGACCTCGATCCGCTGACCCTCAGAAATCTTGGTATGGCAACAGACAATGCCACCCTGCAGTCACTGTACAATTCTATCAGCCTCGCCATGATATGGAGCGTAGTGATTATACTACTGGGATACCGACAATGGCTGGAAACCAGCTGGCCAAGAGCATCAGTGACCGTGCTTGCACCTTATCTCATAATTGTCGGGGTTTGGGCGTTTTTAGCCTTTTCCTGAGCCGCATCTGTGATAGCGTAGCGCCCCGCTGTAACTAATTTCCCGATTTTTACGTGATAAATTAAGCAGAACCAGCAAAAATACCCAAGCAAGACATCGCCCAGGCGCATTAAAATGAATACCAAAAAGTTTTTGCTCATCATACTCCTCGCTGGCACCGTCATTTCACTCCCCTTTATAAATCGGGTGGTCTTGGGCACTGACGCGAAGGAGGTCAATGTCTCCGTCATCAGTCAGCGCATCATCAGCCCATCGATCCTGGCCTCTGGTTTCCTGACCCATGAGGAAGAGGTCATGTTGAGCTCTGAAGTTATTGGCAAGGTATCGGAACTCTACGTGGAAGAAGGTGATACTGTCGCTGCTGGAGATCTGGTTTTAACAGTCGACGACAAAAACTTTATCGCCAGTCTGGACCAGGCCGAGGCAGCGTTCAGGCTCAATACGATAGACATTGAAAGACAGGAAGTTCGCATCACTAATCTCGAGCGCCAGTATGAGCGCAGCCGCAGTCTGCATGACCGAGACCTGATTGGAGACGAGGAATTCGATGCAATATCAAACCAGTTAGACCTGGCTCGTATAGATCTCAAGTCCTCTCGTGAGCGCCTGGCCCAGGCTGAAGCACAGCTCGACCAGGTGAATGACCAGTTAAGCAAGACCAAGATTATCTCACCAATTGATGGCGTGATTACCAGTCTGGATATCAAGGTTGGAGAGACAGCAATCGCGAGCTCTACCAATATCCCGGGCTCTTCCTTGATGACCATTGCTAACCCGGCCAGTATCTATACCGAAGTCTTGGTGGACGAAGCAGATGTCGCCACGATCGAAGTAGGTCAACGGGCAGAAATAGTGGCTATCGCCTACCCTGATCAACCCATGCAGGGTGTGGTCAGATTCATTGCCAACAGCGCCAAGGTTGCCCCGGGACGCCAGGGACTGAGCTTTACTGTCAAGATTGAAATCATCGACCCTGGCGATGTGATACTGCGCCCGGGTATGTCCTGCCGAGCTGAAATCTTCACGCGACAGGATCAGGAAGTGACCGCCGTACCCCTGCAGGCAGTTATCTTCGAAGAGGATCGTGCTGCACTGCGTAGCGAACACTACGTCTTCATCAATGATGGCGGGGTTGCACGCAAGACCAGAGTAGAAGTGGGCTTGTCCGATGATGAGTATCAGGAACTGCTTAGCCAGATCGAGGGTAATGTAGAGATTGTGGTAGGCCCCAATCAGGAACTGCGACACTTGCTGGATGGCGACTCCTTGCAATCCACGCGAATCGAAGATGAGTAAGCCCTACCTGGACTGATCTCACATGGCACTAATCTCTCTCAATCAGATCACCAAGCATTACGAAATGGGCACGCAGACCGTGCGCGCCCTGGATGGGGTGACTGTGGAGGTAGCAACGAATGAATATCTTGCATTCATCGGCTCATCAGGGTCTGGTAAATCTACCATGCTCAATATCTTGGGCTGCCTGGATAAACCAACTTCAGGCAACTATCACCTCAACGGCACCAACGTAGAAAACCTGGATCAAAACCAGCTCTCCGACATTCGCAACCAGGAAATCGGCTTTATATTCCAAAGCTTCAACCTGCTCCCTCGACAAACGGCTTTATCTAATGTCATGCAGCCGCTCATCTATCGCAATATTACCTTGCGGAAGCGTAAACACATGGCCCAGGAAGCCCTGGATCGCGTCGGACTGGGGCCTC
>MDSV01109455.1_pt1 | contig 54977 bp, 50 predicted proteins | sample 810851 | NCBI WGS metagenome assembly MDSV01 (sample SAMN05326640, study PRJNA326480) | marine metagenome | isolation source: seawater | place: Atlantic Ocean: North East | collected 2012
CAGCATGCCCAAGCGTAAATCGGAGATATTCCCCTACTCCCCGGATGCAATCACAGCGAACTTCACGCGGGCTTGCAAGCTGCTTGGAATTGAGGACTTGCACTTCCACGATCTGCGCCATGACGGCATCTCGCGCCTGTTCGAGATGGGCTGGAACATCCCGCATGTCGCAGCGGTCAGCGGACACAGGTCCTGGGTGAGCCTTAAACGTTATACCCACATCCGTGAGACCGGCGACAAATATGCCACTTGGGCAGGCTTGCAACTCACGAGCGGAAACGACTGAACGCAACGGGCGATGCCCGCCTGTCCTCCATCAAGGTAAATGCCATCGACCTCAGCCTGATGCCGGCAACGGGACTGGCCCGATCCCAACCGGCTCCGCTGAGGTGGCTCTACGGGCCAATGCCGCCAGGTAAGGGTTCAGGCTCAGCCTGTACCGAACTGAAAGCGTTTCGGCGAGGTGCCGGTCACGCGTTTGAAGGCGTTGCTGAACGCACTGACGGACGTATAGCCAAGCGTCTCTGCGATTTTTGATACCGGCATTGATCCGTCCTCGAGCGCGCGCACGGCGAGGCGCATGCGCCAGTCGGTCAGATACGTCAGCGGCGGCACGCCGCAAACCGCCTTGAAGCGCGCCGCCAGCACCGAGCGCGACATGCCGGCAGCCTTCGCTAGGTCGCCGAGATGCCAGTTCCTGGCAGGGTCGGAATGCATCAGCGCGATGACGCGCGCTATGCGTGGATCTCCCAATCCGCGTAGCCAGCCGATATTCGCGCGCCCGCCCGATTCCAGATGGGTGCGAAGCACCCGGACAAACAGCAATTGGGCAAGCGATGCGGTTGAAAGACCTGCGCCGGCCTGCTTGTTTTGCACCTCGGCCACCACTTCCCTCGCGAGCCATTGCAGCCCGGCCGCCTGTTCGGCGTTCCCGGCAACGTGAATGACCGGCGGCAATTCATCGAGCAGCAACTCGCGTCGCGTTTCATCGAGCTCGACATGTCCGCCAAGGTAAAGAACGTCTGTTCCATCGCCCAGGCTGACCATGCTGTCCGGCGCGTCCCGGAAGACCTCCCGGGCGTCCAGCGGCGCGACATCGAGATCGCTCAACAGGTCGAAAGCGCGGTCGCCCTTGACGAAGAAGACGTCGCCCGCCTGTAACGCCCGCGGCGCGGCAAGCCCATCGACCCGCATCCAGCATGCGCCGGCGGCGACGACGCCGAACTTGATGGCGTTAGGACGGGGAAAGCGAATGCCCCAGTCTCCGCCCGCCGTGAAACCGCCCGCCACCTCGCAGCGCGCGCCAACGAAAGCAAGAATCTCGGAAAGAGGATCATCGAACATGTTCAGGACTATCGCGAAACTTATCGGGATTGACAAGCATTTAAAGTCTTAAAACCAGGCATTACCCTCTCTGAAATCACTGCCACCGGAATCGGAGAACTCAGATGCTGACCACACGAAAACTGGGCGCCGCCGGGCTGGAGGTCTCCAGCATCGGCTTTGGCTGCATGGGCCTCAATGCGGTCTATGGCGGCAACCGGGACAGAAGCGAGATGATTGCGCTGCTGCGGACGGCGGTGGAGATGGGAGTAACCCTGTTCGATACCGCCCAGGTTTACGGTCCGAGGATCAATGAAGAGCTTGTCGGCGAGGCGCTACAGCCCCTGCGCGAAGATGTGTTCATCGCCACGAAATTCGGCTTCGCGCTTGATCCTGACGGAGGCCCGGCGCCGATCGGCCTTGACAGCAGGCCGGAGACGATCAAGGCGACCGCGGAACAGTCGCTGCAACGCCTGAGGTCCGATCACATCGACCTCTATTACCAGCACCGGGTCGACCCTGATGTGCCGATCGAAGAGGTTGCCGGCGCCGTGGCCGAACTGATCGCCGAAGGCAAGGTCCGCCATTTCGGCCTGTCCGAAGCCGGTGCGGAAACGATCCGAAAAGCGCATGCGGTTTGTCCCGTCACAGCACTTCAGTCGGAATATTCACTCTGGGCGCGCGAGCCCGAGACCGAGATATTTCCGCTGCTTGAGGAACTCGGCATCGGCTTCGTGGCCTACAGCCCGCTTGGCCGGGGATTCCTGACCGGCAATATCTCAGCCGACACATCTTTCGACGCCGGTGATTTCCGCACTTTCCTGCCGCGCTTCCAGAAGGATGCGATGGCGCGCAACATGGCCGCCGTCGAGCGTCTGAAGGCGTTGGCCGCCGCGAAGGGCATTACGCCGGCACAGCTCGCCATCGCCTGGGTGATGGCGCAAAAGCCTTGGATCGTACCGATTCCCGGCACCACGAAGAAATCGCGCCTTGAGGAAAATCTCGGGGCCGCGACGGTGAATCTGTCCGCGGCGGAACTGGCCGCGATCGATGATGCGATGTCTTCGATCGAGATCGACGGCGAACGTTACTTCGAAAGTGAAATGCAGAGCCTCAACCGCTGAACAGGCGGCCTCTATCTCAGGAGAAACAGCAAATGACCATGACACGACGACAACTCGTCGCCTCGACCATCGGCGGCGGCACAGCGGCCGGACTGGCGTCCACCGCGGGTCGATCACTGGCGCAAACGGCGTCGCCCGCTGCCGGCATGTCTCTCGACGGCCTTTATTCCACCGCGACGGCGAGCACCGGGCTGACCGGAGAAGCCGCCGACCGGGTCGCGATCCGCAAGCTGATCGACGCCTGGGGCCATTTCGCCGACCGGCGACTGGCGGATGAGCAGGCGGCGTTGATGGCGGAGGACGGGAATATCCTGATCTATGATCGCGAACCCGAAGGACAGGATCCCGTCGACGTGCGCCGCGGGCGAGAGGCCGTTCGCAATTCCGTGGGCCCCTTTCTCGCCCAGTACGCGCATACCACGCATTTCATCGGGCAATCGGCGATATCGGTTTCCGGCGACGAAGCCTTCGGTGAGACATATTGCCTGGCGCATCACATCTATGACGAGGACGGCCAGAGGATGCTGAAAGTGCTGTCGATCCGTTATTACGACAGTTTCCGGCGCACCGATGGCGTCTGGTTGTTCGCCGAGCGCCAGCTGATCATCGACTGGAGCGACACGCGGCCGTCGCAGCCCTAGCGCGTGTTGATGAGCCGATTGTATTTGCGAACGGGAGCGCTACTGCTCTTGCGGCGCGCGTTCCTTTTCACGTTCAGCGAGGGCGTGGTGGCGCGAAAGCTTTTCTTCGATGAAGGCTTCCATGTGCCGCAATTCCACGATCCGGCCCTTAACGACGGCAAGCCGTTCCTCCAGGAAAGTGACGGTTTCCGCCTCGGTAAAGTCCCGCGTGTCATGGACGTCGAGGAGCGGGCCGATTTCCTTCAGCGCCAGGCCGAGCTGTTGCGCCTGCCGCGCGCGCGATCCGGTCGAGATTGGCAGGATCGTAGTCGCGATAGACACGGCTGCCGGCCTGTCGCGGCAGCGACCGCACAATGCCCATTTCCTCGTAGTGGCGGATACCGTCTTTTGAAAGACCCGAGAGCCTGGCCAGGTCTCCGATAAGCATTTTGCGGCATACCTCTTGACTGTGGGGTTTCCCGATAGCCTACATGAGGCGTCATCGCAATTCCAGACCGAGAAAGGCTGATGACATGAACGCTACGAAAACCGAACGGGTCGCGCTGATCACCGGGGCCTCCTCCGGCATGGGCAAGGACTTCGCCCTGCGACTTCTCGAAGAAGGATACGTCGTCTATGGCGCGGCGCGACGTACCGAACGCATGCAGGACATCGCCGACAAGGGCGGGGTCGCTCTTGCCATGGACATGGCCGACGAGGCCACGATCAAGGCCGGCATCGACACGATCATCTCGGCGCACGGCCGCATCGACGTGTTGGTCAATTGCGCGGGCTACGGTCAATACGGCGCGCTTGAAGACGTGCCGATGGATCTGGCGCGTCGCCAATTCGAGGTCAATCTCTTCGGCCTTGCCCGCCTGACCCAGCTCTGCCTCCCGCACATGCGCGCGCGGAAAGACGGGCGGATCGTCAATATTTCTTCCATCGGCGGCAAGATCTCCACGCCGCTGGGAGGCTGGTATCATGCATCCAAATTCGCGCTCGAAGCCTATAGCGACGTGCTGCGCAACGAAACCCGACAGTTCGGCATCAAGGTGGTGTTGATCGAGCCGGGTGGGGTCGCCTCCGAATGGAGCGGGATCGCGGCTGAGGAGGCCGCGCGCCATTCCGGCAAGGGGCCCTATGCCGGTCTGGTCACAGCCTTTGCCAAGGCGCAGGCGGCGCTCGGCAAGCAGCCGGGACCAGAGGTGATCACCGATCTGCTGATCCGGTCCCTGAACTCCCGAAACCCGAGACCGCGCTATGTCGGCGGGCAGATGGCAAAGCCGATCCTGTTCCTGCGCCGCTGGCTACCGGACCGGATGTTCGATCGGGCGATCATGGCCTCTTTCAAATAGGCACCTGCTCCAACATTCCGCTTCCACGACGACAACTCTCCTTCAGGTCGCGGCGGCCAGCACCAGCATTGGATCGGCAGCTTCAACCGCCTTTTCAAAGAGGTTGCGGAGAAAGTCAAAGGGGGTGTCGGTTTTAGCGCGCATCAGGTGACCCAATGCTCGCGTTTGCCCAAAGCGATATGGATCGACTTCGGTTCGGTGTATTCTTCAACGCCGTAGACGCCGGTTTCTCTGCCGGTTCCAGATTGCTTGAAACCGCCGATTGGCAATTCAGGCCCACCAGCGATGGTGGTATTCATCCAAGTCCGCCCCGCTTCGACCCGCCGCATCGTTCGCACCGCTTTGTCCAGATGCTTGCAGCCAGACCAAAGTCGTTGTCGTTTGCAGTTTCGATCGCTTCGTAACCACAAAAAACTGAACCATATCAATGACTAACGCCTTCACCCGTACAATTAAATACGCTTTGAGAGTCTGTCCAAGAACTCACGTTGCTTGTCGATTTGTGTCATCAGGTTGAAATGCATTGTGGTGAGAATGCCGAGAATCAAGACAGAGGCACGGCATTTGCAACGACGACACGTCCAACGAGTTCGTTCTTGAACAGACTCTGAGGACCGCGAAGCAGCTGGGATCGGCTTCTCAGGGCGACGTCGTCCGTCTTTGACGGCAATATCCAGATAGTCGATTCGTCCTGTGTCCGCGTGCATCAATATGGTGCCACCGGAAAAAGGAACGCCAATCGAAGCCTGGGGTGTGCCAAGGGGGACCTGACAACGAAGAATCACACCCTCGTCGATCCGGCGATTGATCTGACCGATCTCGTGCACCAGAGCATCCATTTGCCGTTTTCAGCTCCGACGGGCGACCCTGCTATGCTCCGGCACATCGCCGATCTCAGCCATCTTGGCATCCAGCTTTTCCAGCATGTCCCGGAAAATGCCCCCATATTCCGGGTCGCCGGCGCGATTGTGCAATTCAAAGGGATCCGCACCACAGTCGAACAGTTCCCATTCGGGCGGGTCATCGCCCGATGTAGCCCCGATCTGGTCGAGCGGCTCGTTGTACCAGTAGATCAGTTTGTAGCGTTCGGTGCGTATGCCGTAATGGGCAAACGCGTTGTGGATGACATCCTTGTGCATCCAGTAGCGATGATAGGCGACATCCTGCCACTCTTCGCCCGCCTGGCCTTCGAAAACCGGCCGCATGCTCGTCCCTTGCATGTAGGAGGGGACCGGCACACCGGCATAATCGAGAAAGGTCGGCGCGAAATCGACATTCATGGCGATCTTCCCGGAAATTCCGCCCGGTTCGATCCCGTCGGGATAACGCACCAGAAACGGCATCTGCAGCGATTCCTCGTACATGAAGCGCTTGTCGAACCAGCCGTGCTCACCCAGGAAAAAGCCCTGATCGGAGGTGTAGATCACGATCGTGTTGTCCGCCAGTCCCGCCTCGTCGAGATAATCGAGGAGACGGCCGACATTGTCGTCGATCGACTGCACCGTTCTCAGATAGCGCTTCATGTAGCGCTGATACTTGAATTCGGCGAGTTTTTGCGGGTCGGTAAAGGTGAAGTTTTCGCCGGTCTTCACATCGATCAGCGTCAGGCTTTCCCCCTCCTTCAGTTCGGGCACCTTGCGCATGTGCACATTCGGATGCTCGAACAGCAACGCGCCGACCTCGGAGCCGCCTTCGGGCTGCACCAGACCGAGATCCTCATAGGTCATGTCCGAGCGCACCCGCATCTTCGCCTCCTTCGCAGCCGCCGCGCGGTTGGCGTAATCATCGGTGAAGCTGTCGGGCAGCGGCAGGTCCGCCTCAAACATGTTCTCGTGCTTGTGATCGCAGACGAAGTGCCGGTGCGGCGCCTTGTGGTGGCACATCAGGAAAAACGGCCGTTCCTTGTCGCGGGCCTTAATGAAATCGATGCTCATGTCGGTGGTAATGTCGGTGACGTAACCCGGATGCACCTTCGGGCCATCGCGATCGATGAACACCGGATCGTAATAGACGCCCTGCCCCGGTATCACCGCCCATTGATCGAAACCGGTCGGCTCGTGCGCCTTTCCCTCACCGAGATGCCACTTGCCAAAGATCGCCGTCTGGTAACCGGACTGTTGCAGGTGTCTGGCGACGTTCGGCAACCGGTTGTCGATATGGGTATCGAGCGTCGTCACCAGGTTCACGTGATTATAGGTGCCGGTCATGATCGCTGCGCGGCTTGGCGTGCAGATCGAATTGGTGACATAGCAGCGGTCGAGCCGCATGCCCTCGTTCGCCAGCCGGTCGAGATTGGGCGTGTTGTTAAGCCCGCCACCATAGGCCGAGATCGCGCGGGCGGCATGGTCGTCGGACATGATGAAGATGATGTTGGGTCGCATGGATCTGCCCCTTTATGTCAGTTCTGGTCCGCGGCAAGCGAGATGCCGGCAAGCGACCGTCCCTCGCTGTCGAAGAAATGGGTGCGTCCCGACAGTACGACACCGGCTGCGACGCCCGTCGGCGTGTTGGTGCCGCCGGGCACCCGCACCACCAGTTCCTGGCCCCATTCGGTGGCGACATAAACGAACTCGCTGTCGCCGAGACGTTCCACCACGCTGACCGTGCCGGTGAAATGACCGCTGTCCGGCTCCGTGAGCGTCATCTGGTCGGCCCGTAGCCCCAAAACAGCAGTTCGCGCCGCATCCTCACCTGAAAGCGTGACGGCGCTTTTGTCCCTGAAACGGAATGTCAGGTTTTCGCCGCCTTCGAGATCGAGAAAGTTCATCTTCGGCGATCCGATGAAACCGGCGACGAAAAGATTTGCCGGGTTCTCGTAAAGCTCCATCGGCGCGCCAATCTGTTCGACCCGACCCTTTCGCAAAACCACGATCTTGTCCGCCAGCGTCATGGCCTCGACCTGGTCGTGGGTCACATAGATCATCGTGGAGCCGGCCAGTTGCTGGTGCAGCTTGGCCAGTTCGAGACGGGTCGCGACCCTGAGCTCGGCGTCGAGGTTCGACAGCGGCTCGTCGAACAGAAAGACCTGAGGGTGCCGCACGATGGCGCGGCCGATGGCAACGCGCTGACGCTGTCCGCCGGAAAGCTGTTTCGGCTTGCGGTCCAGAAGGTCCTCGATCTGCAGGATTTTCGCCGCTTCGCTGACGCGCTTGGCCACTTCGGCTTTCGGCGTACCGTTCATCCTCAGTCCGAAGCCCATATTCTGGTCGACCGTCATATGCGGATAAAGCGCATAGGTCTGGAATACCATGGCGACGCCCCGGTTTGAGGGATCGACATCATTGACCCGCTGCCCGTGGATCTCGAGGTCGCCGCCGCTGATTTCCTCAAGCCCGGCGATCATCCTGAGAAGTGTGGACTTGCCGCAGCCTGACGGGCCGACGAACACAACGAACTCGCCCTTTTCGATTTCGATGTCGACGCCGTGCACGACCTCGAGACCGCCATAAGATTTCTTGATGTTCTTGAGACTGACGCCAGTCATGTCTGGTCTCTCCCAAATAGCTCAGCAATCATCCCTTCACCGCCCCGGCGAGGCCGTCGATGAAGTAGCGCTGCAGGAACAAAAACAGGATCACCACCGGAAGGATGGAGATCGTGGAGGCGGCGGTCATGCCGCCCCAGTCGATGAAGTTCTCGCCGCGAAAGGCGTAGACGCCGACCGAGAGCGTCCGGATCGAAGGATTGGCGAGCGTGACGACCAGCGGCAGCAGGAAATCGTTCCAGGCGTAGAGCGTCTGCATCACCACGACCGTGACAACGATCGGGCGGGCAAGCGGCAGCATGACGTACCAGAAAGTCTTGACGAAGCTGACGCCGTCCATCTTGGCAGCTTCTTCGAGCTCGTTCGGTATCTGGCTGAAATAGCCGGCAAACAGGAGAACGAAGATGACGAAGGACCCGCCGCAGGTGGCCAGCATCACGCCCCAGAGCGACTGGCCAAGCCCGATGCGCGTCAACAGGTCGAAGATCGGGATGATGGTATAGCCCTGCGGCACGAAGATCGTGAACGCGATCAGCGCGAAGATCAGCCCGCGCCCGACGAACCGACGGCGCCCCAGCACATAGCCCATCATCGAGGAGGCGATCGTGACAAGGAGAACCGACCCCACCGTGACGAAAACGGTGTTGAAGAAATAGGAGCCGATATTGGCCTCTTTCCAGGCGCGAACATAATTTTCGAACGTCGGCTGTCCGGGGATCAGCCCTTCATTGGCAAAGATCGCGGCATTGTCCTTCAGCGACGCCGAGACCATCCACAACAGCGGATAGATCCAGACGGCGCAAACCGCTGCTAGCACGACGGAGATCAGAACGCGGCGCATGCGCGGCGACAGCACCGGCTGCCGGATTGCAACACGGGCATCATGCGGCATGGGGCTTCTCCCTGTTGCGCAGGTGGCGAACCGCCAGCACCTGGAGAATGGTCAGCGACATGATGGCCAGCCCGAAGAACACGCCCGCCGCACTGGCATAGCCGAGACGCGGTATGGCGCCTGCGGTGGCAAAGGCGTAGCGGAAGATATAGACCTCCATCACTTCCGAGGCGAAATAGGGTCCGCCCTGGGTCATCGACATGATCAGCGGGAACACGTTGAGCGCACTGATGGCGGAGATCAGCGCGATGACGATGGCAAAGGGCATGATCATCGGCATGATGACGTAAAGCGTGACCTGCCAGCCCTTCACGCCGTCGAGCTTGCAGGCTTCATAGAGTTCGGCGGGAACCGTCTGCAACGCGGCCAGCCAGTAGACCATGGTGACGCCGACCCATTTCCAGACATAGATCGCCGCCAGCGTCCACAGGACCAGGTCCGGGTCACCGAGGAAATCCAGCGGCCGCGACAGCAGACCGATATCCAGGATGGCCATGTTGATCGGCCCGTTGAAGGGCGACAGCATGATCGTCATCACGATGCCGATGACGGCGACAGGCGTCACCACCGGGAGGAAGATCATCGTGCGAAAAAGGGCCGAGAGCTTCAGAAGCTTGTTGTTCAGGATGATCGCGATGATCAGCGAAATGATCATCTGCGCGGGCACGGTGCTGAGCGTGAACAGAAATGAACGCCCGAAGGCATTCCAGAAGAACGGATCGCGAAGCAATTCGAAATAGTTCGCAAGCCCGACGAACTTGGCATTGGCATCGAAGCCGGACCAGTTCAGCAACGAGAAATATTCCGCCGCAAAAATCGGGTAGAGAATGAAGGCGCCGAAGATGAGCATGCCGGGAATGAGGAACAGATAGTCGACGCGGCTGCTCCAGATCCGTGCGCCCAGACGGCGCGTCAGACTGGATGACACGGTGAAATCGGACATGGGATAGTTTTCCTGACTGCGGACCCGCCGTCGGCGGCGGGTCCTTTTCGCCTGCTTCCAGCCTCAAAGCGCCTCGTAATCCGAAGCCACATAGTCTTTCGACGGGTCCCAGTTGGGGAAGACGAGATCGTCACGGCTGACATTCGCCCCATTTTTCTTCGCCGACTTGAAAGCGGCATCCAGCGCCGTATTGGTGGCCGAGACCAACCTGGTCAGTTCGCCCTTGATGTCGGTTGTCTGACCGGTGAACAGGCCCTGAATCGTCTGGGCGGCGTTCGGAGTCGGCTCCTGATAGATGCTGGCGACGGCCGCAAGCTCCGGGTTGCGCGCGAACGGGTTCGGCGAAATGCGGATGGTCTGCTCGAACATCTGCAGCGCCTTTTTCGATCGCGCCGACATCGTCGACTGTTCGACAGCCTTCGGGAAGATCGGCGGATCGGAGGAGCCAACGACATTGCCCCACGCGATCTGGCCTTCCTCCGTGCCGAGATAATGGAAAATATCGGCGGCAACGGAAGCGTTCTTGGACTTCGAATAGATGAACATGGTGTTCGACGCCGATGCCAGGGAGCCGACGATGGAGTAGCCGCCCTTGCCGGGGGTCGGCGCGATGCCGAAATCGAAATTCGGGTTCTCGCGCTCCCACTGGGGAATATTCCACGGTCCCTGGAGGATCATGCCGGCAGCGCCCTGCGGCATCATCGCGCGCGCCTGCGGCGCGTTGATGCTCATCACGCCGGGGAAGACCGAACCGTCCGCCTTCAGCGCCAACAGAAGCTCGATGGAGCCGACGATCTCGTCGGCGTCGAAAACCACCTCGCCGGTGCGGAAATCGACGCCGTTGCCGATCGACGTATCGCCGCAGGCCAGCCCGTTGGTCTGTGCCAGCGTCCGGCAGGCATCCCACCAGCGATTGACCTGGTTGCCGCCGATGATGAAACCGAAGGCACGCCCGGCATTCATCTCGGTGACCTTGGCCGCCGCCGCGCGGAATGTATCCCAGGTAAACGGCGTCGCCTCCGGATCATAGCCGGCATCATTCAGGTATTTCCGGTTATAGAGCGTGAAAGCCGAACTGACGCGCGCCGACGTGTATGGCAGGCCATAGGTCTTGCCATTGAAGACATTCAGGCCTTCCAGAAATGCACCGGGCGGAAATCCCTGCTTCCAGGTCTCGATATCCGGGATGAAATCGTCATAGGCCTGCACCCAGCCCTCGTTGACGGCGTAGGCAGGCGGCATGTTGAGCGGCAGGTTGAAGACGTCCTGTGCGGTATTGTTGCGGATGCCGAGCGGCAGGACCTGATTGATCTCGTTCCAGGGCAGTCCGTCATAGACCACTTCAATGTCACGCGCCCTGGCGTATTCCGGAAAGAACGCCTTGTAGAAGGTCGCCTTCTGATCGCCGCTGTCGAGCCAGCGAAACGGACCATCGGCATTGATCGGCCCGATGGGGGCCGGAATATCGAATTCCTGCGCGAAAGCCCGGCCGGCGCCGGTCAGCGCCAGCGCGCCGAGTGCTGCGCTGCCAGCCAGGAACTGGCGGCGTTTCATCGTTGTCATCTGCGTCATAGTCTCCTCCCTTGGCGCAACCCGACCGGCTTTCCGGTCAGGACAGACCCGGCACCATAGGATCTACCATTGTCCGTTTACGAACGCTCTCGCATCCTCAAGCGAAAACAGTCCGCAGCCAACGTATGACGCCAACCGCAAGTCTCCTCCTGCAGGCGGCGCCGGTAAACCATTCGATGACGGTTGCGAACTGATGGATATCAATTGAAGTTATCAAAAACAAATGCCATTCTTTGCTGCAGCGATAAAGGAATTTGATACCTATGCTGGACAGAATGAGCCTGCTTTTCCGGTTCCGCACCATTGCCGAGGCGGGCAGTGTACGCAAGGCATCGGAGATCCTGAACGTGACCCAGCCCGCGCTTTCGCGGTCGCTGGCGCAACTGGAGGATTTCTACGATGCCAAGCTGCTGGAGCGCCATGCCCGCGGCGTTCGTCCGACGCCTTTCGGCACGAAACTTCTTTCAACGATATCGCGGCTTGCCCGCGACTGGGAACTCGCCGAGGCAGAGCTTGCCGGCAATGATCCTGCCGCCGAAGGACGGTTGCGCATTCATGCCGGCCCGTTGTGGTCTTCCGTCGTATTGCCGACGATAACCTCGAAGCTGCATAAGCAATATCCAAATCTGACGCTTGAAATGGCGCCCAGCGTGGCCGGTTCATCCCAGGCACTGATCGACGGAATGATCGACGTTGCCTTCGGCGGGCTTTACGCGGAGAGCGAACATCCCAACCTGGAGACGCGCGCCTTTTCCAAGATCTGCGATCGCCTTGTCGCCCGCGCCGATCATCCGATCCAGCAATGCCGCGCCGATGAGTATGAAGCCGTGCATTGCTACCCCTGGATCATCTATTCCGCCGATCCGATCTACGAGGCGGAGACGCTTCACGCCGTCATGGAGCGCACCGGGCGACTGCCGCAGATCAGGGTGCGATCAAGCTCTCTTCTGGCCATTTTCCGCCTTCTGCAGGACGGCGACTATCTCTGCATCCTGCCGGATGCCGCTGCCCTCGGCATTCCCGGTCGTCCGATCCTGACCGTGCCGATCGAGCTTGGACGGCGCAATTCCGATACTGGCGCGGTCTATCGCAAGGCGATCAGCCACTATCCGCCGCTTCAGGCGTTGATGGCGTTGTGCGCGGACTATTTCGAGACCATCGACCAACGCGTCGCATAGCCCCTCATGCACCGGCAATTCGCGGCATGCGGGTGGGTTCGGATTTCATGATGCCTTGTATCATGGCATGAAGCATTCTGGCCTTGAGATCCTGCGAAGCGGGATCATCCCAAAGATTGACGATCTCGCCGGGATCATCCTGAAGGTCGAACAATTCGCCGAAACGGCCCTGACGGTAAACCGTGATCTTGTAGCGCCGGTCGACATAGGTTTCGACATGCGGCATCACCGGATTGTGCCGGTTCTCGCAAAGAATGAAATCCCGCGCTTCCGGTCCGCCCTGCCAGTTCGACCATTGCGAGACGCCCTGCATTTCGCCGGGCACGGCAATGCCGGCGGCCTCCAGAAAGGTCGGCGCCAGATCGACGAGGCTCTGCATATCCTCATTGACCGCGCCGGCGGCCACCTTGCCCGGCAGCCTGACGATCATCGGCAGGCGCAGCATGTCCTCGTAGTGAAACGGCCCTTTGGCGATGAGGCCATGCTGACCAAGAAAGTGGCCGTGATCGGTTGTGAACACCACCAGCGTATTCTCCGCCAGGCCCATGTCATCGAGCCTGTCCAGGATGCGGCCGATCTCGGAATCGAGAAAGCTCATCATTCCGAAATAGGTGGCCTTATCCTTCCTCAGATCTTCCTCCGGATAGAGGTGGCTTTCGCAGCCATGCGCCTGATAGGGATCATGCCAGTCCCCGAAATCCGGATTTTCCTCTTGCGTCTTGCCAAAATGCGGCGGGTTGCGGTTATGCTCGCCGGGCGTGACCCGATCGATTTCCATGTCGTCCGGATCGTACATCGACGCCCAGGGCTCGCTGACGGTGTAGGGCGGATGCGGATCGTGAAAGCTCGCCCACAGGAAGAACGGTTTTCCGCTGCGGGCGTGCTCTTCGAGATAGGCAATGCTGCGCTCGGCGGTCCATGTCGTATAATGCATGTCGGCGGGTAGAGACCAAGAACGGTCAAGCCGGGTATAGCTGCCCTTCTTGCCGGTGCGCGGCGCTTTCGCAGCATTTTCGCCCGAAAGCGGCTGGAAATAGTCACGCCAGTCGACAAGCCCCCTCTCCTCCATCCAGATCGCATAGTGCTGGCCTGCATGGCTTTCATCGGCGTGGTTGCGGGCAAGTTCCAGATGTTCGAACCCATACCAGGTACGGCTAAACCCCCGCCAGAAATCAAGGTCACGCAGGATCGGCTGACATTCGAGCGATTCCGATTCCGGGGTGCTTGCGAGTGGCTGAAAATGCGCTTTGCCGACCAGCGCGGTATTGTAGCCCGCGGCTATCAGGTGATCGCCGACAGTCGGGACATCCTCCGGCAGCTTGACGCCGATTGTCCAGGCCCCGTGATGCGATGGATACTGCCCGGTGATGATGCTTGCCCGTGATGGCGTGCAGACCGGCGCGGGGCAATAGGCCCGATCAAAACGCGTCCCTTCCCGGCACAAGCGGTCAAGGTTCGGTGTCTTCAGTCTTGGATCATGGACCCCAAGCGCTTTGTAGTGCTGCTGATCGGTAGTGATCAGCAAAATATTCGGCCTCGTCATAAACGCCTCCCATCCCGACGCCGCACCATAACGAAATGAGACGCCGGGAGCTTTCGAAAGGCATATCCGCTCCATGCAACAATTTTATCGCTCGCAGGTCGGAAGTGCTCCGATCGGAGTTCCGCCAAAGCAATGACCGAACGACATTTCCAGCATGCCAGGAAAGAGCTTGTGCAAAATCTCACGATCAGTGGACAGATACAGTATCCCTCACCCGCTACAGGTCGTGTAGTTTCCACCAGTTTCGACGCGCAACCACTACGTTGCCTCCTTTCCCTCATTTGCCTGCTCCGCGCGTTCGTTCACCCTTGAGAGGGGCTCCGGTCGGCCGAGGAGAAAGCCCTGAAGTTCGGGACATCCCATGTGCCTGAGCGCGATGCGCTGGCTCTCATGTTCGACCCCCGCCGCCGTGACCGACAGGTCGAGTTCCTTGCCGATCGCCAGGATCGCGCGGATGATAGCGACGGAGCGGGCGTCGGAATCCAGATTTGAAACAAAACTGCGATCGATCTTGATCCGGTCGAAGGGCATGCGCTGAATGCTGGATATCGACGATGTTCCGGCGCCGAAATCATCCAGCGCCAGAAGAACGCCGATCTCCTTCAGCTGCGAAAAGGTCTGCGCGACCATCTCCGTCGCACCGATCAGGGCCGATTCCTTGATCTCCAGTTCGAGGCGGTGGGGCGCAAGCCCGGAGACGGCAAGCGCATGTCGGACCGTTTCGGCCATGTGCCCATCCTCAAGCTGGGTCGAAGAGACATTCACGGACACGCGCACATGGCCCGGCCACATCGCCGCGTCACGGCATGCCCTCTCCAGTATCCAGGCGCCGAGCCTGCGGATAATGCCGGTTCTCTCGGCGACCGGGATAAAGACATCCGGAGAAATCTCTCCTCTTTCGGGATGCGTCCACCGGGCGAGCGCTTCATATCCGACGACCACCGAATCCACGCCGTCGCACAGGGGCTGATAGGCAAGCGATATATCGCCATGGGTGATCGCCGCGCGCAGTTCCTTTTCGACGTCCCATTCCGGCCAGACCTGCCCTTCAGGGGAGTGGTCGAAACGAAGATAGCTGCCCCCGCCCGATCGCTTGACCGCATAGAGCGCCATGTCGGCGTTGTTATAGAGTTCGTCCATGCCCGACGCATCGTCCGGAAACAGCGCAATTCCGATGGATGCCGAGACGGAAACGCGCGTCTGTCCCACGAGAACCGGTTCTTCGAACGCGCGAATGAGACGCTTCGCCAGGGCGAAGGCGCCGGCCGGTTGCTGGACGCCCACCTGGACGACGCAGAATTCGTCGCCCCCGATCCGCGAAACCGTGTCGCCGGACCGGACATGACCGGACAGGCGCCGGGCCACCACCCGCAGAAGCTCATCGCCGGCAACGTGACCGTATCGGTCATTCACCTGCTTGAACCCGTCAAGATCCAGAAGCAGAAGCCCCACCTTGGCCTGCGAGCGCCCGGAAGCGGCGACGGCCTCGGCAAGCGTATCCGTAAGGCGGTTCCGGTTTGAAAGACCCGTCAGCGGGTCGTGCTCGGCAAGATAGGCGGCCCGCGCCTCGGCCTCCCGGATCTTCGTGACATCCGAGAGAATGGCCAGGATGAAAGGCTCCCGGCCGTCAGCCGTGTCGAGCTCGACGAGCCGCTTGCGCGTCACGATGACGTGGACGTCACCTTTGGCGTCGGTGACAACTTCCTCATTCTCGTTCGGCTCACCCGTCTCGAACACCTGGTTGTCGACCTTCCAGAAGACAGCCCTCTGTTCCTCCGGCAATTGTTCGTCCAGCGAGCCGAGCAAGGCCTCCCGCGGCGTTCCGAAAAATGTGCAGGCGGCATCGTTTGCGACCACGACGCGATGACTGCGGTCCTTGATGATCACGGGCAGCGGCATGGCATTCAAAACCGCCTGGAGGTTGTCGACCGTGGCTCGGATTGTAGAACGCGAGAACATGGACAGCCTTCCGTACGCCTTGACTTCAATAAACAGGACCTGATCTCCGTGTCCGCGGACCTGCCTGTCCGGCAGCACGAGAAGACCCTTCCTGCCGCATCATAACACGAAGTCCGCCAGGGAATGAACCGCCCGGGGTGACACACATCCGCTTCGCGTAAGGCCAGACTTCAGTCGGTCATTTGGCGGGCAGGATTTGTCACGTAGACGCGGGGCAATCGCCCCTTCGAGCGAATCTGACCCTCGTTTCCGCATGACCATCGCCGCTTCGCGATGGCACCTTCGCAACATTTCGTAACACAACGTAGCACCCCCTGCCCGACTGCTCTGGCAGAGCTCATGGCGGGGTCGGATGATCCGGCTCCGGTTCTCAGACAGAGATCGGCCATGACAGACAAAACGACTATTTCTTCCTCCAGTGAGCCGCATGGCGGGCGGCGGGCGCTGCTGCGCTCCCTCTTCCTGCTGCTCGCGATGATCCCGGCCTCCCTCGCCGCAGCGCAGGAGACAAGGCACGTCACGGTGGTGGCCGCGCGCGCGGGAGAGGTCGTCGGCACGGCGGCCGCGACCGGCATGGTCGTCGCCCGCGATGAGGTGCCGGTCCATGCCGAGGTGGAAGACGAGATCATCCGCGCCGTGCTGGCCGAGACCGGCGATTTCGTCGCGGCGGGAGCGGCGCTTGCCGAGATTGACACGGTTGATGCCGAACTGGCGCTGCAAAAGAATACCGTCGAACTGCGCCGGGCCCGCACGTTGATCGAACAGGAACGGGCCCGCCTTGAAAAGGCAAGGGTCAGCGAAGCGGAAGCCGCGAAGGAACTGGCGCGCAACCGCTCGCTGGTTTCAAACGGGGCCGTTTCCGAACGGGCGTTAAGCGAGCGCGAGAACGAGCATGCCCGCGCCGCCGCCGATCTGGCGCTTGCCCGCCATGCGCTCGAAGTGGCCGAAGCCGAACTGGAACTCGTGGAGCGCAGCCGTGCGGAAATCGAGCGCACCGTTGAGAAGAGCACGGTGCGGGCCCCGACGGCCGGGCTTGTGCTCGCCCGCAATGCCCGCACCGGCCACACCGCGGCAATGTCCGGCGAACCGCTCTTCGTGCTGGCCGAAGACGGCGTTCTGGAACTCGAGGCCGAGGTGGCCGAAGCCGATTTTGTCCGCGTGCGCACGGGTCAGACGGCTCGCTTCAGCATTGAAGGAAACGATGTGCCCCTCGTGGGTCGCGTCCGGCATCGCGCCGCACAGATCGACGCGGCGACCCGGCTGGGCCGCGTGCGGATCGCGCTCGACGACCCGGAAGGTCTGGTCGCGGGCGCCTTTGTCAGCGGTCGTATCGACGTCGTTTCCCGCCGCGCCATCCTGCTGCCCGCCTCGGCGATCCGCTTTACCGGAAACGGCGCCACCATCGTCACCGTGGTGGAAGACGGCATCGTCTCGAAACGTGAAGTCACGACCGGGCTGACGCAGGGCGACCTTATCGAAGTCATCGATGGCATCGCGCCCGGTGAGCGAATTGTGCTGAAGGCAGGCAGTTTCCTGAAGGACGGCGAGCGGGTGACGCCGGCGCTTTTCGAATACCGCTTGCCAAACGAACGCTCCGGCAACATCGCGCCGGACGAAGCCTCCAGACTGTCGAGGGCCGGTTAAATGAACATGTCCGCCTGGGCGATCCGCTCGCCGCTTGCCTCCATCCTGCTTTTCATCGTGCTGATGGTGATCGGTGTTTACGGCTTCATGCGCCTGCCGATCACCTATTTTCCGACCATCGACACGCCTGTCGTCAGCGTCACCGTCGGCCAGCCGGGGGTCGCCCCCGAAGAGCTTGAGACCGAGGTCACCAGGCCGGTCGAAAACGCGCTGGCATCGCTCGCCAATGTCGAGAAGATTTCCTCGACCGTCACCAATGGCGAATCCGTCACCGAGATCGATTTCGTGCTCGGCACGGTCGATATCGACAGGGCTGTCTCGGAAGTGCGCGGCGCGGTGTCGAGGATCCGCTCCGACCTGCCGGCCGATATCGACGAACCGGTCATCGAGCGCGTTGAGGAGGAGGCGCAGCCGGTCGCCATCTACGCGGTTTCGGCGACCGACATGTCGCTCGAAGAGGTTTCCTGGTTCATCGACGATACGCTGGCGCGCGAGCTGCAATCCGTGCCAGGGCTTGCCGGCATCAGCCGCATCGGCGGCGTCGACCGCGAAATCCTCGTCTCGCTCGCACCGGACCGGCTGCGCGCCTACGGGCTGACGGCCAACGCCGTGACGGAAAGCCTTGCGGTCAACCATGTCGATGTCTCGGGCGGCCGCAGCGCGTTCGGCGGGCGCGAACAGGTGCTGAGCACGCGCGCCAGGGTGAACGATGTCGCAGACCTCGCGGCAATCGGCCTTCCCTACCATGACGGACGGCAGGTCACGCTCGGAAACCTCGGCGATATCCGCGATCTCCACGCCGAACCCCGCAGCTTCGCACTGCTCGGCGGCGCGGAAGTTGTCGCCTTTTCCGTCGAGCGCACCCGTGGCGCCAGCGAAACCGGCGTAGCCGACGCCGTTGCCGCAAGGATCGACGAGATCGCGGCGGCGACGCCCGGTATCACCATGACGCTGGTGGATGACGGCGTGCGCTATACCCGCGGCAATTACGTCGCCGCCATGCACACGCTGCTGGAAGGCGCGGCGCTGGCGGTTGCCGTCATCTTCCTGTTTCTGAGGGACTGGCGGGCCACGATCATCGCCGCGCTGGCGCTGCCGCTTTCGGTGGTGCCGACCTTTTTCGTCATCGGTCTTCTGGGCTTTTCGCTCAATATCCTGACGCTTCTGGCGATCACGCTGGTCACCGGTATTCTTGTCGACGATGCCATCGTGGCGATCGAGAATATCGCGCGCCACCGCGCCATGGGCAAGAAGCCCTATCAGGCGGCGCTGGAAGCCTCCGATGAAATCGGGCTCGCCATCGTCGCGATTTCCGCGACCATCATCGCCGTGTTCCTACCGGTCGGGCTGATGAGCGGCGAAGTGGGCCTCTATTTCCGCGAGTTCGGACTGACCGTCGCCATCGCGGTATTCTTCTCGCTGCTGGTCGCCCGGCTGATTACGCCGATGCTGTCGGCCTATTTCCTGAAGGGCACAGTCCCGACAGAAGGCGAAAGCGGCGCTGTCGCGGCTGCCTATCAGCGCTTCCTGCGCCTCGTTCTTCGATATCGCTGGCTGACGGTGGGCGTTGCGGTCGGTCTTTTCGGGCTTTCGGTCATGCAGCTCGGCTCGATCCCGACATCCTTCGTGCCGGAGGAAGACACCGGAAAGCTGACGCTCACCATAGAATTGCCGCCGGGCGCATCGCTTAACGAAACCCGCGCCGTCACGGAGAATGTCAGCCGCCGTTTCGCACATGTCGAAAATGTCGAGACGATCTTCATTCGCGGCGGATCCAGCGCCACCGGAGACCGCGACGTCCGCTTCGCATCGGTCATGTTCGACCTCGGCCCTGCCGCGGAACGGGACACGCACATGTCTGCCATAGAGGCGGCCCTGGCGGACGAGCTTTCGGGTGTCGCCGACATCCGCTATCAGTTCCTGAATGCCAGGGGTGGCCGCGATGTTTCCTTCGCCGTCCTCAGCAATGACGGCGATGCCGCACAGGAAGCCGCCGCCGTTATCCTCGCGGCCATGGAAGCTGACCCCGCCTTCGTCAATCCCACATCGGAGGCAACCGCCATGCGACCGGAACTGCGCATGGATGTGCAGTCCGACAAGGCTGCATCGCTCGGCATATCGACGGCCGCAATCGCGCAGACCATCCGCATTTCAACCGTCGGAGACAGCAGCGGCAACCTGCCGCAATTCGCCGACAATGGCCGTCTGATCCCTATCCGGCTTCAGCTCGACGAACGCATCCGCAACGATATCGAAACCTTCGGCCTCATCGGCGTTCCGACAGCCGGCGGCGGGCAGGTTCCGCTCTCCAGCATCGTGCGTTTCGAGCACGGCGAGACATTGTCTTCCATCGAACGGCTTGATCGCGAACGCCGCGTCAGCATCGGCGCCGATGTCGCCGAGGGGCTGACATCCGGCGAAGGGCTTTCCCGGCTTATGAGCCTGCCGGCCGTGCAGGCACTGCCGCCAACCGTGCGCATTTCGGCAACCGGCGATTCCGATTCCGAGGGTGAGGTTATTTCAAGTTTCGGTATCGCCATGGGCGCCGGCGTCATGCTTGTGATGGTCGTTCTGGTCCTGCTGTTCGGCAGCTTCCTTTCGCCCTTCACCATCCTCGCCTCACTGCCGCTGTCGATCATCGGCGTGGTGGGAGCGCTCATGCTCACCGGAAGTTCGCTTTCCCTTCCCGCCGTCATCGGCATCCTGATGCTGATGGGGATCGTCACCAAGAACGCGATCATGCTGGTCGACTTCGCCATCGAGAAGGAACGCGCCGGTCATTCCCGGCTGGAAGCTACCATGGAAGCCTGCGCGGAGCGGGTGCGGCCGATCATCATGACCACGCTGGCCATGGTCGCGGGCATGGTGCCCTCGGCGCTGGCGCTTGGCGAAGGCGGCGAGTTCCGGGCGCCGATGGCGATCACCGTCATCGGCGGGCTGATCGCATCCACCGTGCTTTCGCTCGTCGTCGTCCCGGCGCTGCATCTCATCATCTCCGGCTTCGGTGACCGGCTCTCCGGCCTTTTTGCTCTGAGGCCCGAGCGTGACGAAGCGCCGGCGGCAGGCTGAACGGCGGCTGGACAATTGCAGCGAAACCCACAAACATGAAGAAACCGGCCGCCCGATACGGCCAGCCGGCCTCTTCCGGCCGGTTTACGGAGAAAAACTTGAACGGAAACAACAGCCATAGATCCGCAGACATCCTGATTGTCGAGGACGATACCGAAATCGCCGATCTTCTGGCGGAAACCATCCGGCAGAACGGCATGCATGCCACGCATGTGCGCGACGGTGCGGCCATGCACGCGCTCCTGCGACGTCGGGTCTTCGACCTCGTCATTCTCGATATCATGCTGCCGGGAGAAGACGGCATCAGCCTGTGCCGGAGCATTCGCGCCGGCAACACGATACCGATCATCCTGCTGACCGCGCTTGGCGAGGAGGTCGACCGCATCGTCGGGCTGGAGGTTGGTGCCGATGACTACATCACCAAACCGTTCAGCCCGCGCGAGGTGATTGCCCGCATCCGCAGTCTGCTGCGGCGGGCGGCCTACGGCGTCAAGGCCAATCATGCGCCGACGGCGCTGCGTTTCGAGGGCTGGCGGCTCGATCCGATGCGCCGTCAACTGCACGATCCGAGCCATGCGCGGGTGTCGCTGACGACGACCGAATTCGATATCCTGATCGCCTTCTGCCAGAATCCCGGCCGCGTCATCTCGCGCGAGGAACTGCTGATGCTCACCCATTCGGGCCTTGCCGGTCCGATCGAGCGCAGTATCGACGTCCATATCAGCCGGCTGCGGCAGAAGATCGAGAAGGACCCGAAGGAGCCGCAGCTTCTCCAGACCGTGCGCCTTGGCGGCTATGTATTCACCGCGGCGGTGGAACGCGAATGAGACGGCTCAGGCGCTTCCTGCCGACCACGATCAGGGCGCAGATGGTGCTGCTCGTGATCGTGGCGATTGCCGTCGTGGTCAATGCCGGAGCATTGCTGGAACGTCTGGAGAACAGGGACTACAGCACCGACAGCGATGCCGTGGTGGCGCAGGTCGAACTGCTGGCGGCGATGATGTCGAACACACCGCCAGAACGACGGGACGCATTGCTTGAAAGCGCCAGGCTAACGGGGATGGACGTTTTCATGGCCGAGGCGGCGAATTTCGAAAGCCTGGAGGAGGCGGAGGAATCCGCCGGCTTCATAAGCCTGATGCTCTCCTTGCTGTTTCAGGCCAGATATGACGACAGCCTTGCGCCCGGAACAAGGATCATTCATTTCGAGGGCCGGCCGGCGCTGCTCGCAACGGTCGGGCAGGACGGCGAAGCGATCATCTATATTCCGAGACCGTCGGGATTCGATATCACCTCGCGCTACACCTACTACTTTCTATCCTTCGTGACCCTTGTGACGCTGTTTTCCATTTTCGGCGTGCGGGCCATCACGGCGCCGATCCGCGACCTTTCGCGCGAACTGTCTTCGACAAAGGCCTTCCTGCACAAGGACACGCCGCTGAAGGAACAGGGCAGCCGCGAGTTCGTCGAGCTGGTTCGGGTCCTCAATGAGCTCAAGTTTCGCATCCGGGCAATGATGGAAGGCCAGACCCGCATGCTGCGCGCCGTCAGCCACGATCTGAGAACCCCGCTGACGCGCATTCGCCTGCGCAGCGAGCGGATCGAAGACGAAACCCTGCGCGGCCAGATCGTTGCGGATGTCGGCAAGGTCGACATGCTGATCAACGCGACGCTGGACTATATCCGCAATGAAAAGGACACCGAGCAACCGGAACGCACCGACCTCGCCAGCATGCTGGAAACCATCGTCGCGGACTATTCCGATCTCGGCTCCGACATTGCCTATGACGGACCGGCGCGCGTGATCTGGACCGTCAAGCCGCACGCCTTTCAGCGCGCCATCGTCAATCTCTGCGACAATGGTCTGAAATTCGGCACCGCGGTCACCGTCGCGCTCAGAAAAACGCCTTCGGGTCTCGAGATAGCGATCAGCGACAACGGCCCCGGAATCCCCGAAGATGCGCGCGCGCGTGTTCTGGAACCCTTCTTCAAGCTCGATGACGCCCGCAGCGAAAGAGGTTCACCCACTGGCTTCGGGCTTGGCCTGTCAATCGTCGACGACATCGTCCGTGACCACGGCGGCACGATGTCGTTTCACGACAACGAACCGCACGGGCTCGTTGTCGTTTTGCGTTTTTCCGGCGATACTCCGGCGTGATCAGAACCGGTAGCCGAGCGAGAGCGAGACCTTCGGCTGCAGCTCCCTTTCCACGATCGGACTGTTGGCGGCATCGCCGACCAGCAGGCCAACGCCGGCGCCAGCCTGCAACAGCCAGTTCTCATCGAAGGCATAGGTCGCGGAAATATCGAAATCGACGCGCTGCAGGCCAGCCTTGGCCTTGTATTGCGGGAGGCCGGAAGCCGCGGACTGGGCCGCGTCGACGCTGAAATAGCTGTCCATGTAATTCTTGTCGGCGATCGTCGCCTCGAGACTGGTCGCGACAATGAGCCTCTCGCCCATATGCCAGCCATAACTTGTCCCGATCTTGCCAACGAGCCCTTCACTGCCGCCGATCGTCTTGTCGATGATGCCGTAGAATTCGAAGGCATCCCACTCGTAACCGGCCTTGATCCCGGCCGTGACGCCGAAATCGATATCGCCGAGACCCTTCAGCAGGTCGCCGTCTCCTTCGGAACGTCCGGGTTCGTAACCCAGTCGGGCGTCGACATTGAAGCCGCCATCCTTGTAGAGGGTCACGCCCAGGCCGCCGGGATCGAGTTGAAGCCAGTCGGCATAGCCGATCGACACGATGGGGATGGGACTGATCTTCATTTTCTTGCCGCCCTCATAGGCAGGCTCGAAACTGGCGCCACCGCCGACGATCACTTCCCAACGGGATTCGAACGCCTCCTTCTCCAGCGGCGGCGGTCCCGATATGGCCGGCGGTGCGTCATCGCCAACGACGAAATCCGCTGCAAGGCTTCGATGCGCGACAGCGCCCACGGAAACGAACCCCGTCAGCCCGGCTGCCGTCGCGGCGAAATGTCTGAATTTTACCATGAGTAATGAAAGCTCCGATGAAACACCAACGCACCGGAGAACCCGGCGCAACCCTGGAGGTCGGCTTCATCTTGGGCCGTGAACACGCAGCCGTGTGTTTTCTTTCGTTGCGATAGATTACGGGCGCGCCGCATATGTGGCAGCGCCGGGGCCTCATCAAGGCAGGCTGAAACAGGCGTCAGGGGATTTGCGGAAACGCCGATATGACGATGACCGCGATAATGCCGCCTCTGCAAAAGCCCGTAACATTTCGACACACATTCGAGAAATCGTCACGCCCACCGCGCCGCAGACGACATCTTTGATCGCACGATCGACGTTCTGATCCTGAGACTGCGACGGAAGGTCGAGCCGACTCCGACCAGCCCGCGCTTCATCAAGACGGAGCGCGGCCACGGCTATGTGTTCAACGCAGCGGTCGAGGCTTTGTCCAACGCGTGAGCAGGAAACGCTCCGAATTTCCAGCACCGCCGCGGGGACAGCCTAAAGACCCGCGGCATCCATCATTTCGTAGAAGAAGGTCACGCCGCGCACGCCTGCCGAGCGCATCGGATAGAACGGCACTTTGGGAATCGAGCCGCGCGCGATCAGCGCCAGTTCATGAGGCTGTTTCATCATCATGTTAGCGAGTTGATCGCCGACATAGCCCGACATCGCGACGCCGGCGCCGTTGAAACCAGCGGCATAGCCGATGCGCGGGGACAGCATGCCCGCCATCGGCAGGCCGTCGAATGAAAGCGCCACGTGACCGGACCAGCGATAGTCGATGCCGATGCCACGCAGTTCCGGGAAGATCAGATGCATCGCCTTTTCGAGCCGGCTGAAGGCCGCCGGCGCCTCGACATGGCCGAGCGCGCCGCGCCCGCCGAAGACGATGCGCCCCTCGACCTTACGGAACCAGCGCATCATGCGACGGGTCTCGGTGTAGCTGCGCTCGTTCTTCAGAAGCCGCGCATCGAGATCGGCGGGCAGCCGCGCGGTGGCGATCATGGCGCTGCGGAAGGGCACGATGCTGCGGGCGACCGCGCGATCAACTCCCGTCAGACCCGAATAGGCATTGGTGGCCAAGACCGCCTGGCCGGCAATAACCCTGGCGCCCGCAGTCGAGACGACGACGCCCGAGCCGGTCTCGGCCACGTCCAGAGCCGGCGTATCGGCATAGACCTGCACACCCCACGCGCCCGCCGCGCGCCACAAGCCCTGCAGATAGGCGAGCGGCTGAATCGTGCCCGCGCCGTCCTGCAGCACGCCGCCGACGAAACTGTCGCACCCCGTCTCATCGCGCACGTCTGCCCGGTCGAGAACATGAAGGCCGCGCTCGCCCAAATTCCGCGTCAGCCACTCGGCCTCGTGGCGCGCATGTTCGAAAGCCTTGACGGAATGGGCGCATTTGAGCGCGCCGACGCGGCGAAAGCCGGTATCGGCGATGGCGTGACGCTCGATCGTCTCGATCAGGTGGGCCACGCTCGCATTGGCGATCGCGTGCATCCGGCGCGCGACATCCATCCCGTGCGCGGCGGCAAGATCGGCGAAACCGCGGCGGAACTTGGCGGAAACCACGCCGCCATTGCGCCCGCTGCCGCCGAGACCGACCGAGCCGGCCTCCAGCACCACGACGCTCAGGCCCTTTTCGGCAAAGGCGAGCGCGGCATGCAGACCGCAATAGCCCCCGCCGATGATCGCCACATCGCAGGAAACGTCGCTGCCGAGCGCGGGAAAATCCTGCGGCCGCAGCGACCTGTCCTGACGCCAGAGCGATGCCGGTAGCGAGGGCAGTTGCATTATCTGGTTCCGAATACCGCGTCGGCGAGTTCGCCGAGGCTGTGGAAATGGAAATCGGGCTTGGTGAATTTGTCCGGCACCGGCGTGCCGCCATAGCCTTCCTGATCGAAGCGGCGCTCGATCCAGCACACAGAGTAACCCAGTTCACGGGCGACGCCGATATCGTGGTACTGGCTCTGCGCCACATGCAGGATCTCGTCCTGTTTGAAGCCAAAGGCGGACTGACGGCCCAGATTGTGGGAGAAGAACCGCGGATCGGGCTTGGCGCACTTTGCGTCGTCATAGGTGACCGAATCGTGGAACGGCCAGCCGAGACGATGGTCATAGGCGGTGAACGAGGTCCGGTCGCCATTGGTCATGGCAACCAGGCGGAACCTGGTCCTCAAACGGGCCAGGGCCTCGGCGGAATCGGCGAAGGCCGGCCATTCGAGAACCGAGAGCTGAAAATCACGGGCGGCGGCCTCGGTATTGACCAGGCCGAGTTCGGCCGCGACATACTTGTACACGTCGTAGAAGACCTCGCTGTTGCGGCCGTAATGCCTGAGACGTCCGTCGAGATAGGGCTTGAAGATATCGTCGTCGGACAGATTTGCCGTCGCCTCCCCGCCGATGCGACGGACGGCGTCGAGCACGCCCTTCTCGAAGTCGATGCAGGTTCCGACGATGTCGAAAGTCAAAAGCTTGAAGCGGGAGAAGTCCATTGAAAGCCCATTCTTCTGGTTGCGTTCAGTTCAGATTTTGATGAACAGTGCGGCAAGTTTGTCATTTTGGGCAATTGTGAAATTCTCCTGCATACCATAATCTGGAGTTATGACAGGACTTCGCCGAAAACTTTCCTCGCCCAGCGCGCTCTTCATTTTCGAGGCAGCCGCTCGCTATGAAAATTTCACCAGCGCGGCCAACGAGCTCAACATCACCCAGCCTGCCGTGAGCCGCGCGCTTGCCACGCTGGAAAGCCATATCGGCAGCAAGCTTTTTCTGCGCGGGAAGCCCGGCGTCCGGCTCACCGAAAACGGCAAGCTGCTCAGAAACGCCGTAATTTCGGCATTTTCCGAGATCGAGCGCGCATTGAACGAAATCGAGGAGCGGCGAACGGGAAAGACGCAGGTGACGCTGTCGGTCTCGACGGCCTTCACCACCCACTGGTTGATGCCGCGGATTACCCGTTTTCAGTCGACATTCCCCAATGTCGATTTGCGTTTCCAGCTCATCCCGGGCCCGGTCACCGGTGAACTTGGCGACGTCGACATCGCCATGCGTTACGGCGCGCCGGGAAAGACGCCGGGGCGCTTCGTCATGCAGGAGGCTTATGTGCCTGTGTGCGCACCCGGCTATTACGACGACACGGCGCGGGAAGATGCGACGCTGATCCTCCTCGAAAGCGACATTCCGGGCGACCCGCAATGGACGCCGCTTGATTCCGGTCAACCCTACCGCAACAAGCTGACATTTTCGGACTATTCCGTCGTGGTTCAGGCAGCGCTCGTCGGCCAGGGCGTGGCTCTGGGCTGGCTCAACATCGTCGCCCACTGGATGGGTCAGGGACGCCTGGTTCCGGCCAGTTCGACCGTGATGCTGCCCGGACGCGAATGCCGGCTGCAACTGCGGCAGGAGGAAGGCCGCTCGCCCGTCGTTTCGGAGGTGGCGGACTGGCTGCTGCAGGAGCTCCACGCCGACCTTTCGGCCATCAGCGCAAGCCATCCTGAGCTCGATCTCGATTCCATCATCAAGTCAGGAAACGCGGCATGAACGTCAACACGGCCATATACGAGGCTTTCCAGGTGATCATGCGGGCGGGCACCGTTTCGGGAGCCGCGAAAATCCTTGGACGCAGCCAGCCGGCCGTCAGCCGGATGATCGACAAGCTTGAGGAAAATCTGGGGGTGAAACTGTTCGAGCGGCGCAAGGGCCAGGTCGTGCCCACCCATGCGGCCCATCTGCTGCTCGACGAAGTGGAAAAGCTGTTCGTCTCGCTGTCCTCGCTCGATAATTTTGGCCGGCGTCTCGAAGAGGGTCTGGAAGGCGGCGTCGGCGCGGCCTGCCTGCCGGCGCTCGGGCTCGACTTCATGCCGGAAGTCATAGCGCGATTTTCCCGGACGCGCCCGCAGGCCCGGGTCGTGCTTCACGTGCGCATGTCGGTGAGCGTGGAGAAATGGGTGGCAACCCAACAGGTCGATTTCGGCCTGGCCGAAACGCCGTTCCTGCTGTCCGGCTTCGAAACGAAGATCTTCGCCGATTCCAACTATGTCGCGGCCCTGCCCGTCGACCATCCGCTGGCGGAGAAGGCGGTGATCCGGGCGCAGGATATGCACGGCCAGAACCTGATCGCATGGACGGCCACGGTATCGGCGCGGCGAACCTTCGACGACGTCATTCAGGGCGCCGGCATCGCGCCGCGGCAGATCATCGAATGCACGATGTCCTCGCCGATGTGCAGGATGGTCCAGCGCGGGCTGGGCATAGCCATCGTCGATCCGTTCACGGCCTGGACCCAGCGCCATCCCAACGTCGTTTACCGCCCGTTCCTGCCACAGATCCCCTGCCGGTTTGCGCTGTTGCAGCCGAAGACCCGCGCGCCAACGGCGCTTGCCGGCGAATTGATCGGCCAAGCCGAGCAATTGCGGGACGAAGCGCTTGCCGATATGCGCAACCAAGGCGCACTGTTATAAATTTTTCGCATATTGAAAGGCAAATTTTGCATTTTGCTTCTATTGAACCTTCGTCTTTCATGGCTGCATGGAACAAACCGTCCAACTCCGCAGCGCTGAGGATTGCTTTGACGTCGTCGTCATCGGCGGCGGCGTCAACGGCACGGCATCGCTGAGGGAATTGAGCCGGGCGGGTTATTCCACGCTCCTTGCCGAGGCCGACGATCTGGCCTCCGGCGCCAGCGGCCGCTCCTCCCGCATGCTTCATTGCGGGCTGCGCTATTTCGAAACGGCGAACCCGGTCCGGGACTTTGTCGGCAACCCGCAACGCTTCTTCTCCGCGCTTTCGATGGCGCGCGACGCCATGGAAGCGAGACGCGAGCTTGCGCTCGACGATGAGGTCGACACCCGTGCGATCGAACTTTCCTTCCCGGCATGGACCGACGGCCCCTTTCCCCGCTGGCAGATCAGCGCGGGCCTGCGCCTTCTCGGCCTGATCGGCCCGAAGGATCCGCCGCTCGACCGCCATGTCCGAAACGCCGGAGAGACCCGAAACCACCCCATCGGCCAACATCTCCGCGAGCCTGACAAACTCACCGGCATGGTCAGCTTCCGCGAATATCTCTTCGGCGCGCCGGAGCGGCTCTGCATCGACAATGCGCTCGATGCCGAGGCGCACGGCGCCGAACTGTGTCTGCAAACCCGCGCGGAAATCCTCGGCAAGGATACCGACGGCCTCTGGCGCATCGCGCTGGAGAGCCGGAAGGATGGCAGGGGCCGCGTAGTGCGCGCCCGCAGTATTCTCAACATGGCCGGCACCTGGTCCGACGCGGTCGGCGATTTCGGCAAGCGCCTGATCTGCGGTACCAAGGGCGCCCATATCATCATTCGCCTGCCCGAAGGTTTTGGGGATCGCGGCATCGCCACCCTGCATCGCGGCGGGCATCCCTTCTACGGCCTGCCGCTGGGCGATGACCGGTTCTATTTCGGGCCCACAGAAACGCTTTTTGAAGGGGACGCCCGCGATATCCAGGCGGATAACGAGGATATCGAGTTCCTGCTGGGCGAAGCCAGACATCTCTTGCCCGGCCTCGATCTGAAACGCGGCGATATCGAACAATGCTGGGCCGGCGTCCGCCCGCTGACCAGCGATCCGCGCTACCCTATGGGCGCGCGCGCCCGCACCATCCACGATCTCGGCCCGCAAGGGTTCGACAACGTGCTCGCCATGACGGGCGGCCCCGTGATGAGCCATCGCAGCGCCGGCCGGCTGATGCTCGAACAGGTAAGAGCGCGTATCGGCGCGCCGCGCGATGCAACCCTTTCGGCGCGCAAGGCGGAAGCCCCGGCGAAAACGCGCGTCGATCCGGTCATTGAGGCGGTAACGCGCGAACATGCCTTCGACCTGAATGGCGTTCTGTCGAAACGCACCGGCGCGACATGGAAATCGCTTGTCGGTCATGATGCCGCCATGCAGACGGCACAGGAAATCGCCCCTCACTTGTCCTGGGACGCAACCAGGACGGACAATGAGGTCTTTCAGTTTCTCGCCCGCCAGGCAAAGGAATTCGGCGTCCCAGCGACGCCGGAGTAAATCCGGAAGATACCGGAAGTGTAGAATGTCCACAAACCACGATAAAACAACCAGAGGAGTTCGAAAATGACAAAACTGGCTATCATCGCAGGCACTATCGCGGTTCTCGCCGCATCCGCCAGCGCAAGCTTTTCCCAGGACGCGCAGAACGACCGCTTCAAGGAAGTGCTCGATCGCGGCACGCTGCGGGTCGGTGTTCAGGGCGCCTTCAAACCCTGGGCCTTCCGGGCGCCCGATGGCTCGCTGCAGGGCATCGAGGTCGATCTCGCCCAGACCGTAGCCGACCACATGGGCGTTGCGCTCGAACCCGTCGTGATCACCTCCGCAAACCGGATGGAGTTTCTCCAGCAGGGGAAGGTCGATCTCTTGATCGGCGCCATGTCGGACCGACCCGACCGTCGCAAGATCGTCGGCATTATCGAACCGGCCTACTGGACCTCCGGCCCGACCCTGATGGCCAAGGAAGGCGTGATTTCCTCCTGGGACGACATCAAGGGCAAGCCGGTCTGCGGCAAGCAGGGCGTGTTCTACAACAAGATCGCCGAGACGGAGTTCGGCGCAAAGGTGATCGCGTTCGCCGGCAACACCGAAGCCAAGCAGGCGCTCCGCTCCGGCAAGTGCGTGGCCTGGGTCTACGACGATACCTCGATTTCCGCCGACCTCGCCAGCGGCGAGTGGGAGGGTTACGAAATGCCGGTCGACACCGTCTTCTCCAACCCCTGGGGCGCGGCCGTTCCGCTTGAGGAAATGGATGGCATCTGGGGGACCTTCATGGCCGGCATGGCCTATAACTGGCACAAGGACGGCACCCTGATCGAGCTCGAGAAGAAGTGGAATGTCAAGCCGTCGCCGTGGATTCAGAAGATGCACGACGAACTGCAATACGACGACAGCTACCTGGAAAACTAGCGCATCGGCCCGGAAATCGGACTCGATTTTCGGAAAGCACGATGCGTAGATTCAATAGGTTAGAGCGTCCTTTGTGCATCCGAATGGATGCACGGCGCTCCAGGGCGCATCGCCGCCGGAGCATCGGGCGATGCGGACAAGTCGCCCGATGGTCCCGCGAGCATGCTACTCGAGACAAACCATCGGCCCCGTCGGGCGGCCGGCCAGTCGTAACCCGGTAAGACAGGAGAATGTCCTCCTTGCTAGAGATCACCGCACCGTTTTTTGAACGGCTGAACGAGACGGCAGGCATCAATTTCTCGCCGTTCCATGACCCCTATGACTGGTCGCGTTTCGTCGAGGGCATGTGGATCTCGGTCAAGCTGATCTCGGCCATCATCGCCTTGTCGCTTGTCATCGGCGTCCTTGGCGCTGGCGCCCAAACCTCGAAATCGAGACTTCTGCGCATCGTCGTCGCGGCCTATATCGAGGTTTTCCGCAATACGCCCCCCATCGTGCAGCTTCTGTTTTTCTATTTCGGCCTCGGCGCGATCACGCCGCAGGTCGACATGGGCGGATGGTACGAGCCGATCATCGGCGCATTCGGCTGGGCGGTGATCGCCATCGGCATTTTCGGCGGCGCCTACAATGTCGAGATCTTCCGATCGGGCGTCGAGGCGGTCCCGCACCACACCAAGGAAGCGGCTGAGGCGCTGGGCTTCTCCGACCTCAAGATATTCATCTACATCACCCTGCCGCTCGCCTTCCGTTTCTGTCTGCCGGCGCTCACCAACAACATCATCAGTCTCGCCAAGACCTCCTCGCTTGCCTATGTGATCGCGGTTCCCGAAATCACCTATTCGCTCGCCAATATCTGGTCCGACAGCCTCAATGTCTCCGAGATGATGGTCCTGCTGTTTGTGTTCTACATCCTGCTCGTCGCCGTCATCGCGCAGATCATGTCGTTTCTCGAACGCAAGCTTGCGCTGAAAGGATACGGCCAATGATGTCCTATTCGGTTGCCAGACTGACCTGGCGCGCGCCCGCAATCGTCGGCGGCCTCTGCATCGCCGCCACCCTCGCCACGACATTCACCGCAGAAGCGCAGGATGCCGGCTCCGGCCAGATGTCGGCCTTCTCCGCACTCGTCACGTGGATACCCTTCATCCTCAAGGGTTTTCTTCTCAACCTCTTGATGAGCGTGCTGGCCATGGCGCTTGCGACCGTGACCGGGCTGTTCCTCGGCTTCATGCAGATCAGCCCCAGCGCATTCATCCGCCTGCCGGCAAAATTTGTGACCCACCTTTTCCGCAATTCGCCGTGGCTGGTGATCCTGTTCGCGATCATGCTTCTCGTTCCGTTCCAGGTCACGCTGCCGGGCGGCGAGAAGGTCCTCATCCCCGACTGGGTGAAGGCAACGATCGGCTTCGCCCTTCCGGTGATGGCGAACATCGCCGAAATCCTGCGCGGCGCGATTGCCTCCATCCCCTCCGGCCAGTGGGAAAGCGCCGAAAGCCTGGCCTTCACGCGCGGCCAGACGCTGCGTTACATCATCCTGCCGCAATGCGTGCGCCGCATGCTGCCGCCCTGGATGAACTGGTACGCCCTGTTGACGCTGATGACGCCGATGGCCGCTATCCTCGGCGTCAGCGAGGCGCTCGGCAATACCCAGGCCGCCATGGAAGCCGCCGGTTCGCGGCCGGAATTCCTGATCCCGTTCTATCTGTTCCTGATGACGATCTTCTTTGTGTTCATCTATCCGCTTTCCATCTACACGCGCCGGCTCGAGCGCCGCTTCTCCGCCGGATCCTGACAAGGGACTGTCTCACATGAATGCTGAAAACAGCTGGACCCCTGACCAACCGATCATCTCGATGCGCAATGTGCGCAAGTCCTTTGGCGATTTCGAAGTCCTCAAGGGCATCGATCTGGAAGTGAAGAAGGGCGAGGTCATCTGCATCATCGGGCCGTCGGGCTCGGGAAAATCCACCCTCATCCGCACCATCAACGGCCTTACCCCCGTAAACGCCGGCTCGGTTATGGTGGAAGGCCAGGAAGTGCATGACGAAAAGCTCGACAAGCTGGCCCTGCGCCGCAAGGTCGGAATGGTCTTTCAGCAATACAATCTGTTCCCGCATCGCACCGTTTTGCAGAACGTCATGATGGCCCCGGTCCTCGTGCTGCGCGAGAACAAGGCCGAGGTCGAAAAGCGCGCCCGCGCGCTTCTCGAGAAGGTGCAGCTGCGCGACAAGGAAGACGCCTATCCGCTAGAGCTCTCGGGCGGCCAGCAGCAGCGCGTGGCGATCGCCCGCAGCCTCTGCATGCGCCCCGATATCATGCTGTTTGACGAAGTTACCGCCGCGCTCGACCCGGAAACGGTCAACGAGGTGCTCTTCACCATCCGCGAACTGGCGGAGGAAGGCATGACCTGCGTGCTCGTCACCCACGAAATGGGCTTCGCCAAGGAAATTTCCGACCGGGTCTATTTCACGGATTCCGGCAGGATCGTCGAAAGCGGACCGCCTGCGGAGCTGTTTGACGCGCCAAAGGATCCGCGGACACGGGAATTCCTGTCCAAGGTGCTCTGAAGGTCGTCGACAAGACCGATCTTGGAGGAAACGCATCCGTGGGAGAATAGAGATGAGCGACCAGAACCGGGGCGCGAAGCGGGATCCGCTGCTTCAGCCGCTGACCATCAAGAAACTGACCCTGCGCAACCGCATCATGAGCACGGCGCATGCCTGCGGATTGCAGAAGGACGGCTTTCCGCAGGAAGCCTACCAGGCCTATCACGAGGAAAAGGCCAAGGGCGGCATAGCGCTGTCGATGTTCGGCGGGTCATCGAATGTCGATATCGACAGCCCGAACATCTTCCAGCAGCTCAATGTCGGCGTGGACGCAATCATCCCGCATCTGCAGCGCTTTTCCGAGCGCATGCACGCCCATGGCGCGGCGCTGATGTGCCAGATCACCCATCTGGGACGCCGGGGCGACCCTTACGCGCAGGACTGGCTGCCGGCCATCGGCCCGTCGCCGATCCGCGAAACCCTGCACCGCGCCATTCCGCGCGAAATGGACGAGCATGACATCGACCGCGTGGTCAAAGCCTACGGCCAGGCCGCGCGGCGCTGTGAGGAAGGCGGGCTCGACGGGATCGAGACCTTGGCGTCCGGCCACATCATCGGCCAGTTCCTCTCGCCGAAAACCAACCACCGCACCGACCGTTTCGGCGGATCGCTCGACAATCGCATCCGCTTCGCGCTGATGGTGCATGACGAAATCCGCCGCAATGTCAGCGACGATTTCATCGTCGGCATGCGTTTCGTCGTCGATGAGGGCATCGATGGCGCGCTCTCGGCCGAGGAATGCATCGCGGCGGCGCAGATCCTGCAGCGCGAAGGCGCCGTCGATTTCTTCAACGCGCTCTACGGCTCGATGGACACCGCCCGCGCGCTCTCGGAGGAGACCTTTCCCGGCATGGGATCCCCGGCCGCACCCTGGGTCAAGGCCGTGGGACATTTCAAGCGCGCGGTCGGGCTGCCGGTCTTTCATGCCGCCAAACTCTCCGACATGGCATCGGCGCGGTTTGCCGTCTCCGAAGGCCATATCGACATGGCGGGCCTCACCCGGCCGCAGATGACGGACCCGCACATGGTCGCCAAGCTGATGCGTGGCGAGGAAGAACGCATCCGCCCCTGTGTCGGCGCCGGCCACTGTCAATCGGCCCATCGTCCGCGCTGTCTGCACAATGCCGCGACCGGTCGGGAGCTGACCGTCGGCCACGACATCGCAAAGGCCGAGAAGCAGCGCGACGCGATCGTCATCGGAGCAGGCCCGGCGGGACTTGAAGCCGCCCGCGTGCTCGCCGAACGCGGACACAAGGTCAGGGTCTTCGAGGCTGGTCCGCAGCCAGGGGGACAGCTTCTGCTTGCCGCCAATGGCTGGAGGCGCGATCTCGTCGGCATCATCGACTGGCGTCTTGCGGAACTCGAAATCCTCGGCGTTCAGATCGAATGCAACCGCTATATGGATGCGGCGGATATTCTGGAACTCGACGCCGATCTGGTGATTCTCGCAACCGGCGGCGTTCCCCAGACGGCATTCGGTCCCGGCGAGGAATTCGTCCTGAGCGCCTGGGATATTGTCGGCCGGCAGGTCAAGCCGCAGGGCGATGTTCTCGTCTGGGACAATACCGGCCGCCACCCGGCGCTGCTCGCGGCACAGACGGCGATGAACGAGGGCGCGCGGGTGCAGCTTGCCACGATCGATACCAATATCGGACAGGATCTCGTCTATCCGGAGATCATCCGCTGGCACAAGGAATTCACCAAGGCAGGCTTGCGCGCCGATCCGCACCTGCGCCTCACCGAGGTCAGGAAAACCGGTAACCGGCTGGAAGCGGTCCTGATCAACGAACTCACCCACGAGAGCGAGGAACGCGTCGTCGATCAGGTTGTCGTCGAGATGGGCACGATCCCGATCGACGACGCCTTCGCGGAATTGCGCGGCCGCTCCGGCAATGACGGCGTCACCGATCTCCATGCGCTCAAGAACCTGGCGCCGCAGCCCATGGCCCGCGCGGGCTTCGAACTGCATCGCATCGGCGACGCCCAGTCCTCCCGCAATGTCCATGCGGCGATCTATGATGCCTTGAGGCTATGCTCTGTCTGCTAAGCCTGGCGCGGAATTGGAGTTGCATTCGTTTTCAACATCAGCTCCAAATACCGACCGGTTCATCGCCGCCCATTGCAGCATGATGATCGTCTTGGCGTCGCTGATCTCGCCGGAAGCCACCATCGCCATCGCCTCGTCGAGCGTGAGCGTGACGATCTCGATGTCTTCGTGTTCATCGGCGAGCCCGCCGCCATCCTCGAGCCGCATGCTGCTGTCGGCAACCGCCGCGAAGCAGTGGACCACCTCGGTGAGGATGCCCGGCGCGGAGATCATGGCACTGATGGGGATAAGCGCACCCACCGCATAACCGGTCTCTTCGCGAGCCTCGCGGATACCGGCATGCTCGGGCGTCTCGCCGTCGTCGATCAGTCCCGCCGCGGCCTCGAGCAAAAAACCGTCGCGATTGCCCATGGCAAACACCGGCACGCGGAACTGGCGCACCAGCACGAACCTGCCGAGATCGCTGTCATAGACCAGAACGGAGGCCGCCTCCGGCCGCTCGCAGACCTCCCAGGAGCGGTCGCTTTCGCGCCCCTTACTGTCGCGGTAGTGGAAAACATATTCGACGATCCGGCTCCAGCCTTCGAACAGCACATTTTTCTGGAGGATTCGGGCGCGTTCCGTGGTCATGGGAAATCCTTGTTGAAAGCGGGCGGGCGGCGAGCCGCTTGTAAAGCGATGGCGAGACTCTTAATACCATCGCGGCCAAAGGCAATGCGAGGACGCGATGAATTACCGCCATATCTACCACGCCGGCAATTTCGCCGACGTTCTGAAACACGCCGTGCTCGCCAATGTCATCGGCTATTTCAAGCGCAAGGAGGCCGCCTTCCGGGTGCTCGACACCCATGCGGGCATCGGCCAGTACGATCTTTCGAGCGGGGAAGCGGAAAAGACCGGAGAATGGCGGGACGGCATCGGAAGGCTGCTTGATGCCGACCTGCCCGAAAAGGTCGCTCCCCTGCTCCGGCCCTATCTCGACTGCGTGCGCGTCCTCAATCCGGAAATGGGCCCGGACGGCGGAATAAAATCCTATCCGGGCTCGCCCCGCCTTGCTCGCATGCTGTTGCGCAAGCAGGACCGGCTGTCGCTGATGGAACTGCATCCGGCCGACTACGAGACCCTGCATGCCGCGTTCGACGGCGATTATCAGGTCCGCGCCACCCATCTCGACGGCTGGCTTGCGCTTGCCGGCCATCTGCCGCCCAAGGAGCGGCGCGGCATCGTGCTGGTCGATCCGCCCTTCGAGGAGCCGGGCGAATTCGATCGTCTCGCAGACGGTCTGGCGAAGGCCCACCGCCGATTCGCGACCGGCACCTATCTGCTTTGGTATCCGATCAAGACCGGCGCGCCGGTCGCCGCCTTCCATCAGAAGCTGAAGGAGCTGGCGATCCCGAAAATCCTCTGCGCGGAACTCGTCGTCAGAAGCGACCGCGACACCGACGGGCTTGCGGGCTCGGGCCTCGTCATCGTCAATCCGCCCTATACGCTGGCAGGTGAACTCGATATTCTGCTGCCCTATCTGAAGACCTGCCTGGCGCAGGACCGTTTTGCCCGCGCCGGAAGCTTCTGGATCGCCGGCGAGACCGCCCACGAGAAAGAAGACGGCCGATGAAACTGTTTTATGCCCCCGCCTCGCCCTTCTCCACCAAGGTGGTGATGGCGGCCCACCATCTGGGCATCGGGCTTGACCTCGTGCCCACGGCGACGCAGGACAATCCGGAAGACCTCCTCGTGGCCAACCCGCTCGGCAAGATCCCGACGCTGGTCACCGACGAGGGCGAGACTTTCTACGACAGCCGCACCATCATGCACTATCTGAACGCGATTGCCGGCGAGGATGCCCGGATCTATCCGCGCAACCCGGAAAAGCGCGCGGCGGTGGAACGCACCGAGGCGCTCAGCGACGGCATCTGCGACGCCGCCATCCTGGTGATCTATGAGACGCGCTTCCGCTCGCCGGAAACATGGCACCAGCCCTGGGTCGATCGCCAGTGGGACAAGGTGCGCCGCGGGCTCGATCATCTGGACGCCCATCCGCCGAAATTCGGCAAGCGGCTCAATGCCGGCCATTTCGCGCTTGCCAGCCTGCTCGGCTATCTCATGCTGCGCTTTCCCGGCCAGTGGGAAGAACACCGCGTCCGCCTCGTCAACTGGCCGGCGGCATTCGAGGAGCGCTTTCCCGATTATGGCCGGCTGCGGCCGCAGGCATAATCAGCGGCTCGCCACCGCGGGTCAAAACGAAAAAGGCCCGCCTTGCGGCGAGCCTCCCTGCATCAGGCGTTGTCGGGTTCTCAGAAGTGAACGCCGAGACCGACCTTGACGGTGTTTTCCTGAAAGCCGCGCTCATAGGTCGCGCCGTTCAGCTTGAAATCCTGCTTGCCGTAATCGGTGTAGCGGTATTCCAGGCGGGCGGAGATGTTTTCCGTGACCATGGCTTCGGCACCGGCGCCGACAGTCCAGCCCCAGCCCATCTGCGTGTCCTTGTCGCCGGCCTGCTTGGCGACCAGCTTGGAACCGGCAAGACCGGCCGTGCCGTAGAGCAGAACCGGATCCATCGCGAAACCGACGCGGCCGCGCAGCGAGCCATTGACGCCCTGCTCCATCTTCACGTTCGGGAACACGACTTCACTCTGGTTCGAGGTGGCGAGGTCGGCTTCGACGCCGTAGACGATATTGCCGCTCTGCATGTTGTAGCCGCCGAACAGCGTGCCGCCCCAGCCATCGGCCTTGAAGTCGCCCTCGTCGAACGTACCCCAGTCCCAGTTGGCGGCGCCGCCGAGGTAGAAGCCGCTCCAGTTCGAAATCTTGGCCGGCTGAGCATAGCTGACCGGGCTCGGTTCATAAGGGGTGGAGACGATGGCGTCTGCGGCCTGTGCCGCGCCAGCGCCTACCAGTACCGCCATCGCGACGGCGGTCGTCGTTTTGATATTCCGCATCTTGTCTCTCCTTTTTGTGCTTCGCTGTCGTATCTGCGCGTAAAGCACTTAAGAAATGAGATAGGCGCGATTAATTATGTTATCAATGCTTTCGATAAACCCTTCATATATATCGTTAACAATGAATTTATACAAAAATAAACTGAGAAAATCAAAGTTAATACATTATTTATATTTAAATCTGCCATATCGTTGCGTGGTCGCCGCTTCCGCCCCGCTCCGTAAGCGCACCAACTTCCACTTGGTTGTTGCTGCGACAAGACGATATAAGCTTCGCAACGCCGACCAGAGGATCGATATATGCAGCAAAACCCGCGCTCCAGAACCGTTCTCGTCACCGGCGGCGCGAAAAGACTTGGCCGTGCCATCGTCGAGGGCATGGCCAATTACGGCTTCAATGTGGCAATCCATGCCAATCAGAGTATCGACGAGGCGGAATCGGCGGCGCAAGCACTGCGCGAAACCGGAATTGACGCGCGCGTCTTCCGGGCCGATCTTCTCGACGGCGACCAGACGGGCCGGTTGGTCGCGGCGGTGAACGATGCGATGGGGCCGGTCGATATCCTGGTCAACAACGCCTCGCTGTTCGAGGATGACGCAGCCGCGCATTTCGACACCAACCGGTTCGACCGCCATTTCGCGATCCATGTGAAGGCGCCGCTGATCCTTTCGGAGCATTTCGCCAAACAGGCGGATGGCGGCCTGATCGTCAACATGATCGACCAGCGGGTCTGGGCGCTCACGCCGCGCTTCTTCAGCTATACGCTGTCCAAGAGCACGCTTTGGACCGCGACCCAGACCATGGCGCAGGCCTTCGCGCCGAACATCCGCGTCAACGCCATCGGCCCCGGCCCGACGCTGAAAAACATCCGCCAGAGCGACGAGGATTTTGAAAGCCAGATCGGAACGCTTATCTTAAGACGAGGACCGGCGCTTTCGGAATTCGCGGCGACGATTCGCTATCTTTACGAAACGCCCTCGATCACCGGCCAGATGATCGCGCTCGATGGCGGGCAGCACCTGGCCTGGGAAACACCGGACGTAACGGGTATCAATGAATGACACGCAACGCGCCTGATGGCGGCATTGTTTATGACGACAGAGATGACGACGACGGCCTGCCGGAGGTCGCCATACCGTCGGCCGACGCGATCCAGTGGAATGACGCGGCGAGCGAGCAGCACGCGCTGAAGGGCGCGGAACTGATCGCCGAATTCGTCAAGCGCCTGCCGAATGCGCCCGGCGTCTACCGCATGTTCAATGCCAATGGCGACGTGCTCTATGTCGGCAAGGCGCGGTCTCTGAAAAAACGCGTCACCAATTATGCGCAAGGCCGCGGCCACTCCAACCGCATCACCCGCATGGTCGCGCAGACCGCCCATATGGAATTCGTCACCACCAGGACGGAAACCGAAGCCCTGCTGCTGGAAGCCAATCTAATCAAGAGGTTGCGGCCGCGCTTTAATGTTTTGCTGCGCGATGACAAGTCGTTTCCCTATATTCTGATCACCGGCGACCACGAGGCGCCCGCTTTGTTCAAGCATCGCGGCGCGCGCGCCCGCAAGGGGGACTATTATGGCCCCTTCGCGTCGGCCGGCGCGGTCGGGCGCACCATCAATGCCATGCAGCGCGCCTTCCTGATTCGCTCCTGCACCGACAGCGTCTATGAAAGCCGGACGCGCCCCTGCCTGCTCTACCAGATCAAGCGCTGCGCCGCGCCCTGCACCGGCGAGATATCGAAAGAGGATTATGCTGAACTGGTCGACGAGGCCCGCGCCTTCCTGTCGGGCAAGAGCAAGCAGGTTCATGCCGAACTCGCGGAGGCGATGAACGCTGCGTCGGAAAACCTCGATTTCGAACGCGCCGCGATCTATCGCGACCGCCTGTCCGCGCTCTCGCACGTGCTCGGCCATCAGGGCGTCAATCCGGCCGGCATCGAGGAAGCAGACGTGTTCGCGATCCACAATGAGGGCGGGCTCTGCTGCATTCAGGTGTTCTTCTACCGCACCGGCCAGAACTGGGGCAATCGCGCCTATTTCCCCAAGGCCGATCCATCGCTGACTGGCGCGGAAATCTTGAACGCCTTCCTGGCGCAGTTTTATGACGACAAGCCGATCCCGAGGAATATATTCCTGTCGGAAGAGATCGAGGAGCAGGCGCTGCTCGAACTGGCGCTTTCGGAGCGCGCCGAACGCAAGGTCCAGATCACCGTGCCGAAGCGTGGGGAAAAGCGCGAGGCGGTCGAGCACGGCCTTGCCAATGCCCGCGAGGCCCATGGCCGCAAGCTTGCCGAGACCGCGACGCAATCGCGCCTGCTGGAAGGCTTCGCCGAAACCTTCGGCCTGCCCCAGCCGCCGCGCCGGATCGAGGTCTACGACAACTCCCACATCATGGGCACCAATGCGGTGGGCGGCATGATCGTCGCCGGTCCCGACGGCTTCGTGAAGGCGCAGTATCGCAAGTTCAACATCAAATCGACCGAGATCACCCCCGGCGACGACTTCGGCATGATGCGCGAGGTCATGACCCGCCGTTTCGCGCGGCTGATCAAGGAGCATGGCATTCCCGACCGCAGCTCCGACCACAGCGTTGCGCCGGAAGGTGACGGCGACGCCCCCTTCCCGGCGTGGCCGGATGTGATCCTGATCGACGGCGGTCAGGGGCAGATGTCGGCGGTGCGCAAGATTCTGGAGGATCTCGGCATCACCGAGGCGGTCACCGCGATCGGCGTCGCCAAGGGTGCCGACCGCGAGGCGGGCCGCGAGCGCTTCTTCATGGCGGGCCGGCCCGATTTCTCGCTGCCGCCGCGTGATCCGGTGCTTTATTTCATCCAGCGCCTGCGCGACGAGGCCCATCGCTTCGCGATCGGCTCCCACCGGGCGCGGCGCAAGAAGGAGATGGTCAGAAACCCGCTCGACGAGATCGCCGGCATCGGGCCATCGCGCAAGCGCGCGCTGTTGCAGCATTTCGGCTCGGCCAAGGCGGTGTCGCGCGCGGGACTTTCCGATCTTGCCGGCGTCGACGGAATTTCCGAGGCGATGGCGCGGCTGATCTACAACCATTTTCACGAGGGCGGCGGCAAATGATGGCCGGCTTTCGGAAATTTTGAAAACCTGTCACAGGTTTAATGCCGCGCCGCATTGACCGCGGGGTTGCATTGGAAGCATCTTGCGGCTGGGCGCGACCTGCCCGCCCGAGCAGATGGAATGACGCGATGGCATCGAAAGCTTACAACCTACCCAACCTCCTGACCTATGGGCGCATTCTGGCGGTTCCGCTGATCGTGCTCTGCTTCTTTCTTGAGGGGAAGCTTTCGAGCTCCGATTCCGCCCGCTGGGCGGCGCTGACGATCTTCCTGATCGCCTCGGTCACCGACTTCCTAGACGGCTACCTCGCCCGCGCCTGGAACCAGACCTCCAATATCGGACGCATGCTGGACCCGATCGCCGACAAACTGCTGGTCTCCACCTGCCTTCTGCTGCTCGCCGCCGATGTCGAACGCACGATTGCCGGCTGGTCGCTGTGGGCGGCGATCATCATCCTGTGCCGCGAGGTGCTGGTGTCGGGCCTGCGCGAATATCTGGCCGGCCTCAAGGTCTCGGTCCCGGTCACCCGCATCGCCAAGTGGAAGACCACCTTCCAGATGGTGGCGATCGGCCTGCTGCTGGCCGGCCCCGCCGGCGACAAGGTGATCCCCTACACCACCAATCTCGGCATCGTGCTGCTTTGGGTCGCGGCCGCGCTGACGATGTATACCGGCTATGACTATTTCCGCGCCGGGCTGAAACATGTCGTGGAGGCGGAGCGATGACCAGGCTTGTCTATTTTGCATGGGTGCGCGAGCGGATCGGGACCGGCGAGGAGGAACTGGATATTCCCGCCGAGGTAACGGATGTCGCCGGCCTGCTCGCCTTCCTGCAGGCGCGCGGCGACAATTATGCCGCCGCCCTTGCCGAACCGGAGGTGATCCGGGTCGCGCTCGACAAGTTCCACGCCGAGCACGACGCCCCGATCGCCGGCGCGCGCGAGATCGCGCTGTTTCCCCCGATGACGGGCGGGTGAGGCATGCAGGTCGTACCGAAGATCAGGATACAAGCTGAAACCTTTGATATCGCGTCAGAAATAGACAGTATCACCGGTGGCCGCCCGGATATCGGCGCGACGGTGAGCTTTACCGGTCACTGCCGCGACGATGGCGGCAGGCTTGAGGCGCTGGAGCTCGAGCACTATCCCGGCATGGCCGAAGAAGAGATCGCGCGGATCGGCCAACAGGCAATCGAGCGTTTCGGCCTGCTGGGCCTGACGGTGATCCATCGCTTCGGCCGCATGCTGCCCGGCGATCCGATCGTGGTGGTGATCGCCGCCGCCAGTCACCGCCATGCCGCCTTTGAGGGCGCATCCTTCGTCATGGACTTCCTGAAAACCGACGCGCCGTTCTGGAAAAAGGAACACCTCAAGGATGGCGGCTCCGGCGAATGGGTCAGCGCCCGCGAACAGGATGACCACGCCCGCGACCGCTGGCAATAAAACGGACACGATCTTGCTGTAGAAGCGCGATTGCAGGGCTTGCCCGGATTGTAAATCGCTCTATCCTGCTGACGACGTCTTTCAATCGATTTACCGCGCGACGAGGACCGCCATGCCCGCCAATGCCGCTTCCATAGATGTCGGCTTGATCATGTATCCTGGCCTGACCCAGCTGGATCTGTTCGGGCCCGCCGACGTTCTCAATCGCATGCCGGGCACAAACATCAAGTTCCTCTGGAAAAACCTCGATCCGGTGATCGTCGATCGCGGGCTGCGCGTGCTGCCCAACACCACATTCGGCCAGTGCCAGAGCCTCGATATCGTCTGCGTTCCCGGCGGCCCCGGCCAGATCGCGCTGATGGATGACGACGAGACGCTGAATTTCCTGCGCCGGATCGCGCCCGGCTGCCGGCTGGTGACCTCGGTTTGCACCGGTTCGCTGGTGCTGGGGGCGGCGGGCCTGCTTGAGGGCTATCGCGCCACCTCGCACTGGACCTCGGTCGAGCAACTGGCGCTGTTCGGCGCCAAGCCGGTGCATGAGCGCGTGGTTGTCGACCGCAACCGCATCACCGGCGCCGGCGTCACCTCCGGCATCGATTTCGCCTTGCGGGTGGTGGAGGACATGACCGACCGGGCGACCGCCCAGCAGATCCAGCTCCAGATGGAATACGATCCCGAACCGCCCTATCGCTGCGGCACGCCGAAGACCGCGCCGCCGGAAATCGTCGACGCGGTGCGCGCCCGCCTCCACATGTTCCAGTCCAGCCGCCGCTCCGCCAGCGAACGCGCCGCCGAACGCCTCGCAGCGCGCAAGGGCTGACACAAAAAACCCGCGGCAAGCCGCGGGTCTTAAAGCCGGTTCGACTGAGGAATCAGCCGACGATTTCGGTTTCGGAGAACCAGAAGGCGATTTCGCGCTTGGCGGTTTCCGGGGCATCCGAGCCGTGAACCGAGTTTTCGCCCATGGACAGCGCGAAGGTCTTGCGGATCGTGCCTTCATCGGCCTTTTCCGGGTTGGTCGCGCCCATGATCTCGCGGTTCTTCAGAACGGCGTTTTCGCCTTCCAGAACCTGGACGATGGTCGGGCCCGAGCACATGAAATCGACGAGTTCACCGAAGAACGGACGCTCCTTGTGCTCGGCGTAGAAGGCTTCCGCCTCGCGCTTTGCCATCCATACCCGCTTGGAGGCGACGACGCGAAGGCCGTTTTCCTCGAAGACCTTGGTGATCGCGCCAGTCAGGTTGCGCTTGGTGGCATCCGGCTTGATCATCGAAAAAGTGCGTTCAATCGCCATGTTATCGTCCTTTGCGTTCATGAAATTTGGCCGGTGTATAAAGCGGTTTCGGCCAGAATGGAAGCAGGCGGACACGACGAATTTGTTCAGGCGTCGATTATGACGTTTCGGTGAAGCCCTGGCAGCGTTCGAACCAGTTCATCACCGGGTCATTGGCGTCAAGAATGTCGGGATTGCCGGTCTTGAACGCCCATTGCAGCGCTCCGAAGACGATGTAGTCGGCAAACAGCGGCTCGCTGCCGCCGATGAAGGGCTGGCTCTTCAGCGTCACCCTCAGCGGCTTCAGCTTGTCGGCGAAAGCGGCGATTTCCGCCTCGCGCCCGGTCGCGACCTCTTCGAGCGTCGCCCCGAGGCGCGCTTCCCGGCTTTCGCGGAAATAGGCCTGATCGACCGGGGACAGCATGTCGTGGATATGCTTGAGCGCGATCCGGGTGATGGCGGGATGAAGGGTCGACTGGGAATAGGCCTCGACGAACCGCGCCATGCCGGCCCCTCCCTCGCCCCTGAACAGCGACGGCGCTTCCGGATAGGTCTGCTCCAGATAGAGCGCGATCGCGAAACTGTCGGCGATCAGCTTGTCGCCGTCCTTCAGGATCGGCACGGTTTTCGAAAACCCGTTCTCGAGCTTGGCGATCTCGGTGAAGCCGACGGGTTTTTCTTCAAAGTCCAGCCCCTTATGCCTGAGGGCCAGGATGATTTTCCAACAATGGGGGGAAAAGCGGATGTCGGGATCGGCGCCGCAAAGCGTGTAGAGAATTCGAACCATGAGAAACTCCTTCGTCGCGGTTGAAACGTTAGCACGTCATGCGGTGATGACGCATGAGACTTATTGCTGAAACCATCAAAATTTCTCGCTGGTGTACGGCCGGCACGGCGCTATTCTGCCGCAAAAGGAGAGCTAAATGTTACAGCACTACCGCCGTTTCGCCGCCTATAATGCCTGGGCCAACGCCCTTGTCTACGCCGCGGCGGCCGAACTGTCCGACGAGGAATATCGTCGCGATCTGGGCGCCTTCTTCCCCTCCGTCCACGCCACGCTCAACCATGTCCTCTATGCCGACGGGGTGTGGATGACGCGTTTTGCGGGCAAGGACACCGGTCCGGTTCTGCTCGACACCATCCTGTTCGATGATTTCACGGCGTTGAGGGCGGCGCGCGCAGCGATGGACGAGAATATCATCAGCTTCATCGACGGGCTCGACAGCGTCGAAGGAACATTTTCCTATCAGCGCGGCAACCCGCCCAAGACCTATACAGACCGGATCGGCACCACGCTTGCGCATTTCTTCAACCACCAGACTCACCACCGCGGCCAGGTCCACATGATGCTGACGGTGCTCGGGCAACCGTCGCTGGCATTGGACATGATCTACTTCCTGCGCACCCCCGAAGGAAGCGTGCTGCCGCAAGGCTGAAGATCGCTTGCCAAGCGGTGCGGTTTCAGACAAAACCGCTGGCATGATCTCGATATCCGACCTTACCGTCCGCGTCGCCGGACGCCTGCTCATCGAAAACGCCTCCGTTTCCATCCCCGACGGGATGAAGGCGGGGCTTGTCGGGCGCAACGGCGCCGGCAAGTCGACGCTGTTTCGCGTCCTGACCGGCGCGCTTGCGCCCGAGACCGGCACTGTGTCGCTACCCAAACGCGCGCGGATCGGCCAGGTGGCGCAGGAGGCGCCCGGCACGGAAGACCCGCTGATCGATATCGTGCTCGCCGCAGACAAGGAACGCGCCGCGCTGCTCGTCGAAGCCGAGACCGCGTGCGACCCCGACCGGATCGCCGAAATCCACACGCGGCTTGCCGATATCGATGCTCATTCAGCCGAAGCGCGCGCGGCCAGCATTCTCTCCGGCCTCGGTTTCGACGAAGCCGCCCAGAAGCGCCCCGCCTCGTCTTTTTCCGGCGGCTGGCGCATGCGCGTGGCGCTGGCGGCGGTGCTGTTTTCCGAGCCCGACCTGCTGCTGCTCGATGAGCCGACCAACTATCTCGATCTCGAGGGCGCGCTCTGGCTGGAGGATTACATCCGCCGCTATCCCTACAGCGTGATCATCATCTCGCATGACCGCGACCTCCTGAACACCGCGGCCAACGCCATCGTCCATCTCGACCAGAAGAAGCTGACCTTCTATCGCGGCTCCTACGACCAGTTCGCCCGCCAGAAGGCGGCGCAGGACGAGCTGCAGATGAAGGCGCATGCCAAGAACGAGGCCCAGCGCAAGCACCTGCAAAGCTTCATCGACCGGTTCAAGGCCAAGGCCTCCAAGGCCCGCCAGGCGCAAAGCCGGGTCAAGGCGCTGGAGCGGATGGGCACGGTGTCTGCGGTAATCGAGGATCATGTGCAGGGTTTCTCCTTCCCTGCCCCGGAAAAGATACCCGCCTCCCCGATCGTCGCGATCGAGGACGGCGCGGTCGGCTATGCGCCAGGCAAACCGATCCTGACCGGGCTCAACCTGCGCCTCGACAATGACGACCGGATCGCGCTGCTTGGTGCCAACGGCAACGGCAAGTCGACCTTCGCGAAGTTCATCTCCGGCCGGCTGAAGCCGGAAAGCGGAACGCTGAAGCTCGCCCCCGGTCTTCTCACCGGTTTCTTCGCCCAGCACCAGATCGATGACCTCGTGCCCGACGAAAGCGCGATCGCCCATGTGCGCAAGCTGATGCCGACCGCCCCCGAACCGAAGGTGCGCGCCCGCGTGGCCCAGATGGGCCTTGCGACGGAGAAGATGGATACGCCCGCGCGCGATCTTTCCGGCGGCGAGAAGGCGCGGCTCCTGATGGGCCTTGCCGCCTTCCACGCGCCCAACCTGCTGATCCTCGACGAGCCGACCAACCATCTCGACATCGACAGCCGCAACGCGCTGATCCAGGCGCTGAACGATTATCCCGGCGCCGTGATCCTGATCTCGCATGACCGCCATCTGATCGAGGCCACCGTCGACCGGCTGTGGCTGGTCCATGACGGCACGGTGAAGAATTATGACGGCGACCTCGAGGATTACCGCGAGCTGATCATCTCCGGCGGCAAGCCCAAGGCGGCCAAAACGCCGGTCGAGGATACCCGCTCGAAGGCCGAACAGCGCCGAAGCGCCGCCGACCGGCGCGCCTCAATGGCGCCGCTGAAGAAGCAGATCGACATGGCCGAGAAAAAGACCGCGAAGATCGAGGCAATCATCGCCAGGCTCGACGCCGATCTCGCCAATCCCAAGCTCTACACACAGTCGCCCGAAAAGGCGAAGGTGATGATCCAGGCGCGCGCCAACGCCGCGGCGGAGCTTTCCAAAATCGAGGAAGAATGGCTGTCGCTTTCGGCGAAATACGAAGCCGGCATGGCTGACTGATCGTCGGTCACGGAAGCATTGCCGGTGAAGACTAGAGCAGTTTCACGGAAACGCGAAACTGCTCGATCTCTTTGGTTTGACGCATTTTCGCGGACGTCAGGTGTTCCCACCTGACTGCGAAATGCTCAGGGTCACCGGCATCTGTCCGAGGACGTGTCACCCGGCTGCTATCCAGTGCGCCCCAGCATCTTTTCATCCGATGCGCTTTCGGCCGGTTTGATGCCGAGGCGGTCGAACACCGCGATCAGGAGCTTGGAGCGGTTCATGGTGTAGAAGTGGAACTCGGAGATGCCGCGCTTCTGCAGATCGAGCACCTGCTCGGCGGCGATATCGGCTGCCACTTCGAAATGCGCCGCAGGATCATCGACAAGGTTTCCGAGCCGCTTTTCGAGGAAATCCGGAATGCTCGCACCGCACATCGCCGCAAAACGCTTGAGCTGATTGAGGTTCTGAACCGGCATGATGCCGGGCAGGACCGGGATCGTCACCCCTGCCCTGCGCACATCGTTGAGGTAGTCCTCGAACACGTCATTGTCGAAGAAGAACTGGGTCAGGGCGCGGTCGGCGCCGTTGTCGGCCTTGGCCTTCAGCATCGCGATATCGGCGGCGCGATCGACGCTTTCGGGGTGTTTTTCCGGATAGGCGGAAACCGAGATATCGAAATCGTCGATCGCCTTCAGCCCGGCCACCAATGCCGCGGCATTGGCGTAGCCGCCGGGATGCGGGCGATAGGCCGCGCCCACGCCATCCGGCGCGTCACCGCGCAGGGCGACGAAGCGTTTCACGCCGGCATCGCGGAACCGGCGGATCACGTTATCGACCTCGCCGCTGGTGGCTTTCACCACCGTCAGGTGCGAGGCGGTGACCAGATCTGTCTCATCGATCAGGCGCTTTACGGCATCGAAGGTCGGGGCCTGGCTGGAGGCGCCGGCGCCATAGGTGACGGAAACGAAGGCGGGATCATAGGCCGACAGCGCCTCCACCGCCCGCCACCAGCCGGCGGCGGCGTCCTCGCTCTTGGGTGGAAAAAATTCGAACGAATACTCGATCGGCCGCGTCAGCGCGCCGGTTCCATCGGTCATTGCCTCAGACACTCCTCGCAAAAGTCTTTTCATTGCCGCCGGCCACCAGCCGGCGGGGATCGCGCGCAAGCCAGACCGTCACCGTCAGGGACGGTTCGCTCGCCGCCGCGAACGGAAGATCGATCACCTTTTCCACGTCAAGCCCGGCTTCCTGCATCCAGTCTTCCATCGCCTGATGGGAAAAGCCGAGACGCAGATGCGCATGGTCGGCGCGCAGATATTCCAGGTCATGCGGCGCGAAATCGATCACCGCCAGCCGTCCGCCCGGTCGCATCACGCGCGCGGCCTCCGCGATCGCGGCATCGGGGTTTTCGAGGAAATGCAGCACCTGATGGATGATCACCAGATCGAAATCCTCGCTTTCCAGCGGCAGGTTCAGAATATCGCCAAGCCGGACAACCGCGCGGGTCAGCCCCTCGGCATCGAGGTTGGCGCGGGCGACGGCCAGCATGTCGCGGCTGGCATCAATGCCGACGGCGCGGCGATAGACATCCTTCAGCAACAGCAGCATGCGGCCGGTGCCCGTGCCGAGATCGAGCATGTTCTGCACCGGCTTGTCGCCGATCAGGCTGACGAGGCAGTCTTCCACCTCGGCCTCGGAAATGTGAAGGCGACGCATCTGGTCCCACTCGCCGGCATGCTGGGCGAAATAGGCTTCGGCCTTTTCCGCCCGCGCCTGCTTGACCGCCGCGAGGCGGGCGACGTCGCGCTCCAGCGCCGAATCCTCCAGCGATGCATGGGCGAGAATCTGGCGCACGAGGCGCGCGGGCGGGCCTTCGTCGCGAAGCCGGAAATAGGCCCACGCCCCCTCCTGATAGCGATCGATCAGGCCGGCTTCGGAAAGCAGTTTCAGATGCCGCGAAATGCGCGGCTGCGACTGGCCGAGAATGTCGGTAAGATCGGAAACCGTGAGGTCGCCCGCCGAAAGCAGCGCGATCAGCCTGAGCCGTGTGGGCTCACCCACCGCCTTCAGCACCTCCACCATGGTCTCCAGATCGAATTTCGCCATCTACCGACTTTCATCAAGATATAAAGATATCTTTATATAGATTGCGAGATTTACGCAAGCCCGCTGATGAAGCATGGTACAATAGCAGAGCGGTGCTGCCCACCATCGCGAGGTGGTGTAAGCGAAACAGCGAACCTGATCAGCCGGCAAATTGCCCGGACAAGCAAAACAGCGCCTCTCGGCGCCGTCAGACTGCTGACAAACGCCTCCCCACATTCCGCGTCATCCTCGGGCTTGACCCGAGGATCCAGGCCGCCCGGAAGGGCTTGCCATAAGTCTTCGCAAATTCAGCGACTTAATCCGCCTGGATGCTCGGATCAAGACGAGGGGCCGACGACATACGATAGTCAAAGCCTCGGCTTTGACTGCAGTCTGACGACGGCGTTCAGTGCCGTGCAGCTGTCTCGCAATTCAATGTCGGCTTATCAGCCGTTGAGGAACGGCATCGGGTCGACGGCGGTGGTGTTGTCGCGGACCTCGAAGTGGACCATGGGGCGCTGCGCCTTGCCGCTCATGCCGGAGGTGGCGATGGTCTGGCCGCGCTGGACGCTGTCGCCGCGCTTGACCTTCAGCTCCTCGGCATAGCCGTAGACCGTGACCCGGCCGTCGTCATGGCGGATCAGGATCGCGTTGCCGTAGTCGGAGAGCCCGTCATCGGCATAGACCACGACGCCGTTTTCGGCGGCCTTGATCGGCGTGCCCTGGGGAACCGAAATATCGATGCCCTCGGAAATATCGTCGCCATAGGGCTGGCCGAAGCCGACGACCACCGCGCCCTTTACGGGCCAGCGATAGGTGGTGATGCCGGTGCCTTCCGGCACGTCTTCGCCCGCGTCGGTTCTCACCGCAACCTCTTCCACGACGGCCGTCGTTTCGGCAGCCGGCGGCTGGTAGGGCTTGGGGCTGTCGGCGGTCTGAGTGGTCTTGTTGACCGGGGTCGTCGGCGCTGCGGCGGCGGTCTGCACCGGCGCCGTCGGCTGGGCCGGCGCGGCCTGACTCGGAATGACAAGCTTCTGGCCGATGCGGATATTGGCCGAGGTCAGGCCGTTGGCCGCCTTCAGCGCATCGACCGTGACGCCATAGGATTTCGCGATCGTGTAGAGGCTGTCGCCGCTCTTGACGGAATAGGTATTGCCGTCGCCGCTCTCGCCGTTGCGGGCGGCGGAAGCCGTACTGGTCGCCTCCACGCTCTGACGCTCGCGAACGCCCGCCGTTCCCGGCAGAACAGCGACGCGCTGATCGGGCGTATCGGAGGGAATTTGCGTCGGCGCTGCCGGCGGCAGGCCCTGGCTCTGGCTCGCCGACTTGGCAACCGAGGGCTGGCTGGAGACGACCGGAACGACAAGCACCTGGCCCGGACGCACCTGCGAGGCGCTGGTGAGCCCGTTGAGGCGCAGAAGGTCCTGCTCGCTGACCCCGTTGCGGCTGGCAAAGGCCGCGAGCGATTCGTCCGAGCGCATCATCACGCGGCGCGTCGCCACATCCTGGGTGCTGGAGGGAAGCGTGCTCGGCTGACCGACGGCGGCCGGCGGCGGCGCGGGATTGGCCGGCTGCGCAAGCGCCGCTGTCTGCGTTGGCGCTGCCGGCGGCGGCAGCGTGTTGCTCTGCACTGTCACCGGCGTGGTCGCCATGCGGGCGCCCGAACCGGCGGTGGTCGCGGTATTGATCGGCTGATTGCTGTAAACGGCCTGGCCGGAGGAAGCGGATGGCAGGCCCTGATATCCGCCACCGCCGACATTGGCGGGCGGCACGAGCTGCTGATATTGCGGGACGACCGAGCCGGTGGTCATCGTGTCCGGCCCATTGCTCAGGCGGGAAGTTTCAGAACTGCATCCGGCGGCCAATATGGCCAGCGACGAAACGAGCAGTACGCCTTGTGTTGCTTTGCCGACTTCCGGCAGCCCAGAAATACGCATGAACCGACCCTGTACGCTTGAACTCTTTACTGCACCGGTTTTAACCACATCAGAGTTACCGCACGGTTAAAGCCGGCGGCGAAGCGCGAAATTCAGGGACGAAAAGTCCGCTCAGCCGGAAAATGAAGCGTTACAGGGCCTTTGAAAGTCCGCGTTCGGCGGCGATATAGGGAACCTCGAACAGGTCCTGACGTTCGAACCGGCTTCCTATCCGCGTCATGCGCACCATCAGCGGCCGCGCGCCCTCACGGATCAGCGGGGCCATGATGACGCCGTTGGAGACAAGCTGCTCGACGCGCGCGCGCGGAATTTCCGGCAGCGCCACGGTATAGAGGATACGGTCGAAAGTGCCCTCGCCGCTCATACCCTCGCGGCCATCGGCCTGGCGCACGACAACCCTTTGCAGCGAAAGTTCGGCAAGACGCCTTCGGGCGAGATCGGCAAGGGTGCGATAGCGCTCCACCGTCAGCACCCGCTCGGCGATGCGGCCCATGATCGCGGCGGTATAGCCAGAGCCCGTGCCAACCTCGAGCACGCGCTGGCCGGGCTTCACCTTGAGGATATCGATCAGGCGGATGGCGAGATCGGCGCTTTCCATGAACGCCCCGCATTCGATCGGCACCGATCGGCCGCTATAGGCATAGGGCGAGAGATGCGAGGGCGTGAACAGCGAGCGCGGGGTGGCCTCGACCGCCGACAACAGGTCAAGATTGGTGACGCCGCCGGCCCGAAGGCGCATCACGAGAGCCGCAAACCCTTCCCGTTCCTGAAGCTTCGTCGCCACCGCCATCCCTTTCAAATCAGCCGAGCGCCGCCTTGATCCTGTCGCGAACCGCATGGTCGGTCAAGTCGAGCTTCAGCGGCGTGACCGACAGATAGTTCTCGCCGACCGCCTGCAGATCGCTGTCGTCGGCGAACGCGCTGAGACGCTCGCGGAAGGTCAGCCAGTAATAGGGAAGCCCGCGACCATCGGACCGCTTGTCGACCGAAAGGCCCGATTCGAGCTTGCCCTGCGCGGTCACCCGGACGCCCTTGACCTCGTCCGGCGTGCAGCACGGGAAATTGACGTTCAGGAAGGTGCCCTCGGGAAGGTCGAGCGTCAGCAGCTTGTCGATCAGCGCCGGGGCATGGCGCTCCGCCACCTCCCACGGGAAATAGCGCCTTCCATCGTCGTAATTGCCGGTCTGGCTGAGCGCGATCGAGCGTACGCCCTGCATCGTGCCCTCGATTGCCGCCGCGATCGTGCCGGAATAGGTGACGTCGTCGGCCATGTTGGCGCCGGAATTGATGCCGGAGAGGATCAGGTCCGGCGGCTCGGGCAGCACTTCACGCACGGCCATGATCACGCAGTCCGTCGGCGTGCCGCGCAGCGCATATTCCTTCTCGCCCATCTGACGCAGCCGCAAGGGCTCCGAGAGCGTCAGCGAATGGGCAAGGCCGCTCTGGTCGGTTTCCGGCGCCACCGTCCAGACGTCGTCGGAAAGCTGGGCGGCAAGGGATTGCAGCACGGCAAGGCCGGGGCCGTGAATACCGTCGTCATTGGTCAGCAGAATGCGCATGTCGATCTCACTTCGCCTTCTCGATGCGGGTCATGCCGCCCATATAGGGCACCAGTGCCTCCGGAACCGTGACGGAACCATCTTCATTCAGATAATTCTCGACGACGGCGATCAGCGCACGGCCGACGGCGACGCCGGAACCGTTCAGCGTATGCACGAAGCGGGTCTGCTTCTCGTCCTTGCCGCGATAGCGCGCATTCATGCGCCGGGCCTGAAAATCGCCGCAGACCGAGCAGGACGAGATTTCGCGATAGGTATCCTGCCCCGGCAGCCAGACCTCGATGTCATAGGTCTTGCGCGCCGAAAAGCCCATGTCGCCGGTCGAAAGCGCCATCACGCGGTAATGCAGGCCGAGCTTCTTCAACACATCCTCGGCCGCCGCCGTCATCCGCTCCAGCTCATCGAGCGAACTGTCGGCATCGGTGATCGAGACCATTTCGCATTTCAGGAACTGGTGCTGGCGCAGCATGCCGCGGGTATCGCGCCCGGCGGAACCCGCCTCCGAACGGAAGCAATAGGTCAGCGCCGAATAGCGCAGCGGCAATTCCTCCGCCGGCAGGATTTCACCTGCCACCAGATTGGTGAGCGGCACTTCCGCCGTCGGGATCATCCAGCGATCCTCCGAGGCCTTGAACAGGTCGTCGGAAAATTTCGGCAACTGCCCGGTGCCATAGAGCGCCTCGTCGCGCACCAGAAGCGGTGGGCTGACCTCGAGGTAGCCGTGCTCGCTGGTGTGCATGTCGATCATGAACTGGCCAAGCGCGCGCTCCAGCCTTGCGAATGCGCCGGTCAGCACCGTGAAGCGCGAGCCCGACAGCTTCGCCGCCCGTTCGAAATCCATGCCGCCGAGCGCCTCGCCGATTTCGAAATGCTCTTTCGCAACATGGTTCCAGCCGGGCTTCTCGCCCCATTGGCGGATTTCGACATTGGCGTCCTCGTCAGCGCCGACCGGCACATCGTCGAGCGGCACGTTGGGGATGCCGGCGAGAAGGTCGTCCAGCGCCGCGGTCGCCTCGCGCTCCTCGGCTTCCAGCGTCGGCATCGCGGTCTTGATTTCGGAAACCTCGGCCTTCAGCTTCTCGGCAAGTTCGGTATCCTTCCGCCCCATCGCGATGCCGATTTCCTTCGACGCGGCGTTGCGGCGGGACTGCATTTCCTGGAGGCGCTGCACGACGGAGCGGCGCTTCTCATCCAGATCGACGATTTCTGCGGCAAGCGGCCTGGCGCCGCGCGCGGCCAGCGCCTTGTCGAGCGCCTCCGGGTTTTCGCGAATCCATTTGATATCGAGCATGATGAAGCTTCCAGAAAAGTAAAAGGGTCGCCGGTCGATTTACCGGCGGCCCTCTTGTGCCCAACTCATGCCGAAAGCGCAAGTGGAAGGCCGAGAGCGCATCCACGAAAATGGCCCCTTTGCGAAGCGGATCGACAGACCACGCATTTCGAGCAAACCAAGGACATCAACCGCTCAAACAAACACCCTAAAACGTCTCACCTATCCCCTCCCAGCAAGGATTCCCGCGATGACCTCTTCCAACACGAAAAGAGTTGAGCGGTTTCAGTGGTTTGTACTTCAGTTCTGTCGCCAAACCGAACGGGGCCACATATGCCCTGAACTGAAACCGCCCGCCGTGAGACGCCGCGCCGTGCAAGCGATCTAACCGACGGTGAATGGGCATTGATCGCCCCGTTCATGCCGTCGCCCAACCGGCTCGGGCGTCCGCGCACGACCGATCTGCGCGAGGTCATGAATGCGATACTCTATATGGCGACGACCGGCTGTCAGTGGATTCAACTGCCGAAAGACCTGCCTGTACATGTCGGAAATGGCGGAGAGGAAGAATGCCTTGGACCGCATTCAGAACCCGTCATCACCCGTCACATTACGCAACTAACCAACTGTATTGACGAGTTTTTTCTCGTCAGATCACTTCAACGGCCTTCAAGGGGATTTAGACGAGGCCAGAGCCGTTTCGTACCTTCGGACACCATTCAATCGACGGAGGTACTCTTATGAG
>MDSV01008202.1_pt1 | contig 54973 bp, 47 predicted proteins | sample 810851 | NCBI WGS metagenome assembly MDSV01 (sample SAMN05326640, study PRJNA326480) | marine metagenome | isolation source: seawater | place: Atlantic Ocean: North East | collected 2012
ATTCGAAAAAATAAATTGGTTATTTGTTTCGGGTGTGGGTTGTTTTATCATCTCGCATAAATCAAGTTCTGGGCCACTATCTTCGTAGAGTAAATTAAATGCAGTGTGCCCAATCTCATTTCCGACTATATTTGCCACTGTTTCGTTTAGTATCTGCATTTCTAGGCTTTTGAACATATTGAAACCTAAAGGTCTAAAAAACATAAAGGTATGCAGCCATTCATGACTTGCAGTTTGTAGATTCCATAAAATGTCATCGTTTTTATTAACGATGACCGGATACGTTGCAATACCACCGATTGGAATAACTAGAGATGATAAGTTTTCTTGTTCGAAAAGTTTATTTTCCATATCAACAGCTTGTTGTAATGATAAATCCGGATCTAATAAGGCCTCATCACCCCTTAAAATTTTTTCTCTCGGTGACGTGATTAAAATGTTGGGTGCTGAATCAAGAGTAATTAATACAGGAGGAAAGATTATTCGTCTTAAATATGTTAACCCCTCGAATTTGATCGCCTCGCTAATTAAATTTTCGATGCTTGCTTCTACATCTTCAGTAGATATTCCATATAAATTATTTCCGCCATTATTAAAGTATGAATATATATTTACGAATCGTTTAGATTTAGTCTGTTCATCATTTTTAAGTAACGACTTAATTTTGTAAGACCACTTTTCTGGTAACTTGCTTAACTCCCAATCTAATATGCTGAAAAGGTGATTTTTGCCTATCTGTTCCGGAACATTGAGTCTGTTTATATCTGTGACAAGTAAGATTCCTACCAACAGAGCTGCAGTCAGGGCCAATTTAAATAATTTGAAACAACGTCGCATTGACTATTAAACCTACATTTTCATACTAGATTTTATGGACTATTATGCCTTCATATTGTTGGTGATTATGAAGATGTTACCTAATTGGGAATTTGATAAAAACCCCTCTATGCTTTTGGTTGAAAACGTTACCCTGTCTACGAAGTAAAAGCCACTCTTGTTAATTTAACTTCGTCTGTACAAGGAAAGAAATCTTGATTCATAGTGTTTGAAAAGACCCCATCGATCTAGCTCAGATTTTAGATTATCTCGATCTTCCATAGATGATGCTTCATTGAATAGTTTTTCGATTCTATCTATTGCGGCTTTAGGAGCTCCTTCGAAACGCTTCTGTGGGTTTAAAAGACCTCTTGATGAAAACTCTTGAAGGTTTGTTGTGGCTGAATTTGATGTGAACTCATATATAAATTTTAGTAAAGCCACGTCCCACCATTCATCCACTCCTACCATAACCACAGATAAATCCTGGTCTTTTTTATCTAAATCATCTGCTATCTTGTGAGCTATTTCAGATGGTTCTCCTTTAACAATCTCAAAGTTTTCTGGTTCATTTTTATATTTATATAAAATGCCTGGGGCTTGGGGTCCTATGTTCAAAGAAATCTGTTTCAGGTATTCGTAAGCTTCAGGCCTGAAGCCTTCTAAATTTAACGCGTAAGTAGGAGTTATAATAGTTGGTTTTTCAGCTAATACCCGCCCTTTCCTTACAACACCTTCTTGACCGCCTTGATCAATTTCTCTATAAATAGGCTCTGTGACAACATAATAAGCGATGTTTGTTATACCAAATGTAGCTAAATTTTGTTTTGGATATCGCACTATCCAAGTTTGTTCAATAGCACGTATCCAATCTTGTAGGTCTTCCATATGTAAAATTATATATCTAACTTTGGTTATTTGGTCCAATATTTTGTTCACAGGAGGGTTTCAAACATGCATGTAACCGTAGCCAAATTAAGTTTATCTTTAGAAGATACACATAGTTTAAAGTCTAAAAGAAATATAATCCGGCCTGTGATTGAAAAAGTTAAATCCAAGCATAACGTATCTATTTCAGAAATCAGTCTTAACGACGATTATAAAATTAGTGTTATAGGTGTAAGTTGCGTGTCTAATAGCACTCAAAACAACCTCAAATTGATTAATGGAGTATTGGATTTTATTGATTTTCTATCAGATGGGTTCGCGGTAATAGATACACAAATTGAAACTATGACGGGTTTCTGACAATTTGAATATTAAGCTCTTAAATGATAGTAATTTAAGTTCACATAAGTCGGGGTGTGGCGCAGCTTGGTAGCGCACCTGCATGGGGTGCAGGGGGTCGCCGGTTCAAGTCCGGCCACCCCGACCATAAATAATTTATATTAGACCAAAGTCGCTTATTTTTAGTGTGCGATATAACTGATTGCAGTAGTTATTTCGTTAAGGTGCTTACTAGTCGCTCGGCAACCATGGCCACGGGTATATTCGTGTTGCCTCTTGGAACATTAGGCATTATGGATGCATCAATTACATATAGATTATCCACTCCATGAACTTTACCCATGTTGTCTACTACTGCATATGAGTCGGATTCAGGTCCCATCTTGCATGTACCCACAGGATGATAATAGTGCAGTGCTAATTTACGTATATCGTCGAGTGAGACTATCCTGCTTGTTTCGATTAGTTCGTTACCTATTAATTCGGAAATATCCTTTTGATGTGATATTTCCCTGCTAAGTACTAACCCTTCCATTAAAATTTCAATATCTTTATCCTCGGAGTCGTTTAAATACCCTTGATCAATTATTGGCTGTTCAAGTGGGTTAGCGCTGTTAAGAGTTAAATGGCCGCGCGATATAGGCGCCATATTTGCTGAATAAATTGCACAATCCCATTTGCCATTACTGTTCTCAGTAACCCCAGTGACTGGGTATACGTGTAAATCAAAGCCTTCTTTGCAATTCTTACTTTTGGTTTTAGCTATAGTCTGCTCGCTATAAACGATATTTCCATTTTGTCTAAACTCTCTCATCAAATTTGATAGTAGAGTAGTTCCTTGGAATTTGATATTTATAGACGGGTGATCATGTAGATTTTCGCCAACACCAATTAGGTTGATTTGAGGCTTAATTCCTACATCAGGCAAATTCGATGAGTTGCCAATTCCAGAACGCATGAGAATACAAGGAGACTCATAAGCACCACCAGAAATAATTATTCGGTCAGCAGTAATATTAATACGCTTTTTATTAATAATGGCGTCTACTGAGCATGCTTTATTGCCACGTAAATTTATTTTGTCGACTAACGCATCTCCAACAATTGTTAAATAACCATTTTCTCTTACTGGATCCAGATAACCGAATGCTGCGTTAAACCTCTGTCCATGTAAATTATTGACAGGAGATATATCTACTCCATTATCTTCGTACAAGTCATTTAAATTATTGGTGCGGGGGATGCCGATTTTTTCTATCGAGGTTACACACACGCTGTGAAAAGGTGTAACTTCCGACTTTTTGAAATCTCTAACACCAAGGGTTTTATTTGCTTTATTAAAAAATGGCAATACTTCCTTAGAGGACCAACCTTGATTTCCATAAGATTCCCAAGTGTCATAATCAACATAACTTCCCCATATGGCAATACAGCCATTATGTGAAGAACATCCTCCGATCACCTTAGCTCGTTCAAGGCTATGATTAGGTTCACCATTCTGGCTTGAGCTTTTGTATCCCCAGTCATGTGTTTCTCCAATGACTGTCCCATTAATCAGATCAGCTGGCCATTTTTTATTATCGAGTGGACCGAAATCTGGCCCTGCTTCTAATAGAACAACATGTTGATTTTCTTTACTAGCAAGACGACCGGCAATTATTGAACCGGCAGTTCCAGCACCAACTACTAATGTATCCGCATGTGTTGGAATGTTTGACAATTCCATGATTTGCCCTTTTTGTTTTACTAACTAAGAATTGATTCTAAAGCTATGATTTAGCAGGTTATGTTAAATTTAGCATATTGATAGTGAGTCGGAAAATATTCTATGTTAAATATGCGGATCATTTCTGATGGGGAGTAAAAATAGTTGAAGTCGTCTGTTAATGTAGCAGTAATTGGTGGAGGCATCATTGGAGCTTCCACAGCATTTTATCTTTCTCAGTTGGGCTCAAGAGTGACGATTTTTGAGAAAGACCAACTTGCATCTGGGGCAAGTGGACATTCTTTTGCATGGATTAACTCGTTCAATAAATTTCCTAAACCGTACCATGACTTCAATCATGATTCCATGGAGCGATGGAGCCGTTTTGAGAGGTTGTTAAATCAAGATGTTGGTTTGAAATGGGGAGGGAATGTTACTTTTGCAACAGATGAATTAAGTGGAACCGGGCTTGCTCAAGATATCAATCGATTACAAAAATGGGGTTATCCTTCTAGGCTGATAACGAAAAGAGAACTGCTTGAACTTGAACCATCATTAGAAATATCTAAATTTCATCTTGCGGCTTACACATGGTCTGAAGGACACGTGATGACTGACAAGGTTATACATGCTTGCATGAACAGCATTGTTGAAAATGGGGGAAAAGTAATACTGAACAGTAGAGTAGACTCAGTTAGCCAAGACAGTTCAGGTGCCTCTGTCGTAGTTGAAGGGAAAAGTTATGCATTTGATATGGTTGTGGTTGCTGGAGGTGTTAATACGAGTCAGCTATCTGAAACGTATGGTTTAAAACTGCCTCAAAGAGTTAGTCCGGGAGTGGTTGTTAAGACTAATCCAATCAATCAAATTTTACGATCATTATCGGTGCTACAGATTGTTAATGGAACGGGCCAAATAGATCAAATACATGTGAGGCAAGATGCCCACGGCGTGGTTATGATTGGTACGGGCAGCCAAGAACATGAAACCTCAGATGATTCTCAGAAACATGCAGATAATTTAGTAAAGGAAGCTGCTAGGTATATACCCGGATTACAAGGTGCCACTGCAATTAGAGTGCCTGTAGGGTTTCGTCCAATGCCAATCGATGAACTTCCTGTTATAGGATTCACTTCTGAAACGCCTAATATCTATGTCTTGCTAATGCACAGCGGAGTGACACTAGCACCACTAGTAGGTGAATTAGCTTCAATGGAGATTGTTGAAAATATCGAAGTAGAATGCTTGGCCAGATATAGACCCACAAGATTTTGAAGGAAAATCAGTAATCGAATCCTCTTAACGCAGCAAAAATCAATTTAAATTGTACAAAAAGAAGGATTATAAATTACCGAATAGTTGGATAATTCGATCATAGCTATAGGTTTACCTGCTAAGGAGGTAATTTAATGCGGCGATCAATCCTAGTCTGGTTTTCAGTTGTTTTAGCTGGTTTTGTAGGAGTCTCTTTATTCTTAATAGTTTCTTCAGTAAACGAGTCAGGAAATAATGTTGAAGAGCAAATAGCTTTGGCTCGACAAAGTTCTGGAGACGGAATACAGGTTCATGGTAACTGGGAAGTTGAAATATATGATTTGAATGGCCTGTTACTACAAACTCATGTTTTTCAGAATAAATTGACGACAGAAGCAAAACCTATTTTGATAGATTTTCTAAGGGCATCATGGCCTGAAACCCATGGAGTTACGAAATGGGATCTATTTGGATATGGGTTTGAGAGAAATGGGGTTCCATACCAACCATGGAGTTCAGAAAATCTAGATGAGTTACTTATTTATTCTGTTAACGATCTTGCAGCTTCTGATATCGAAACTGTTTTCATGTCTGGAGATGATACTGGTGCTGAATGTGATAATACAACTTCCACAGCACCTGCTGGAGAAACAACAATTATGCTGTCAATCTCATGCAACTTTAATCAAGATGCAAACATAGGATATTTTTCAACATATTTCGAATATTATGTTTCAAGTCCAATTGAGGATTTTAAATATAAAAAGTATCTTACATACAAGAGAGTAGACCCCATAACTGTTCTGGCCGGCCAAAAAGTAGCGGTCAACATGAACATTTCCTTCGAATAAAGTCATGATTAGATTTTTGGTTTCGTTGATTATATTTGGCTTGCCATTGCTTTTTGTTACTGGTGTTGTTTTTGCCCAGGAACCAGATATAGAGATTAATATCAATGAAAAGATCTCTGTAGGTGATACTAAAAATTATGAGAGGGATTCCTTAAAAGAGGAAATTCATGTTAATGACACTTTAATCTCGGAAAATGATACAGAAACAGAGTCGATTAACTTGGTTGATGAAATGGATGTTGAAGTTTCTGGTGAGCCCTTTGTAGTCGAGACACCAGTTATATTGGAAGATAAATCTGTGGAAAACAATTCTCTTGAATCAACAGATTTAAATGGATTAGAGGAGGCTGATAAAACAAACATTGAATCTTCCACAAGCCAACAAGAACCTAGCGAAGAAACAATAAACGATTCTGGTCGTAAAATAAAAGTTTCTTCTGGTTCCAGCAAAGATTCAGGCGTAGACTCCAGTTCTATTGACACAGATACTGATGTTGAAAAAGAAGCCACTCAAAATATAGAACCGGATGAACTATCAGATGTGGATACGGCTGAAATAGGGCACGAGTCTAGTATTGATGCAAATACAAACACCCAGAGTAAAGATAAGGAAGCGAGCTCATCACTAGTATCTGATTCAGAAGTTAACGGTGCTACTAGCGGCTCTTGTTCTTCAACGCAAAATCAGGGAGTTGATGCCTCAATAATCGCAATGAGCATGATATTGGTTCCCATTGTTTTTAGGCGATTGCGGCATTATAAATAGTTGGAATCAAATCCGTGCCTTTTGATTTAAGGGGTCGAGGATTACAACCGGTATAGTTCTACCTGAGAGCTCTTCATATTTGCCAAAACTGGGGTAAAAATTTAAAAGTTTTGGCCAAACTACATCTCGTATTTTACGATCCGCCACTCTAGCTTTTGCATTTAATTTCATGCCCGGAATATGAACCGTTACGTTTTCATTTTCTTTTATGTTAAGTAGCCAAGCGGGTGGTTTAGGGTTGCCTCCAAATGACGCAACGATTAAATACTTATTTTCCCATTCAAGATATATTAAGGCCGATGTCCTGGATTTACCCGTAAGCCTGCCTGTTGTGGTCAGCAGTAAACTTGGTAGTCCGGCAAGTGAACCAAGTAGCATTCCATTTGTTGTCCGAAATAATAGAATGTGTATTGAATTGAACAGTCTTATTAGAAAATAATTTTGTGAAAATAAATCTTGAATTTGTTTTAGAAATAACATAGTTATCCTGCATTACGAGTATTTCTCAAATCTGCGAGCTAATCATACTATGGTTTATACAAAATAATATGTAACTATTGTGTGACATAAAAAACGTTCTTTAAGGGAGTTATAATTGCTTTAGCTAATATTTTATGTGCGAGTAAGTCTATTATTCTAAAAAGTGTAACTAGTGAAACGGGATCAATTATTTAATGTCATTTTAATTGCTTTATTGATATCTGTTGGTTTTATATATACCAATTGGATGGATAAGCTAATTTTTGGAGTCTTTTGGGTTGTTCTGTCAGGGGTTTTCATTGTGCGAGCAATGGAATTGATGGAGCGACCACAGTTCAGTAAAATTGTACTTAAAAGGTCTCAGTATTTGATAACAGCAGTAGCGCTCGTATTTATGATTATAGGTTTACTTAGATATTCTTAGTTTTGAGTTTCTTAAATCAAACTAACTAACCCCTTACGGTTCAATTAGTCCTGATACACTTCTACAGAAGCAAGCATGCCATCTTTTCCAACTCCTGCAATTATCAGTACTCTCCCGTCTGAAAGTCGAGTGACAGCTGGGCGAATTCGACCGGTGTTCAGAGATCCAACAACAGTCCATTTTAATGTATTGGGGTCAAAAAGCTCGGCATCTGTAAGATAGCCAATTCCGCCAGTAACTAATACCGATCCATCTGCTAAAAGTAACGCGGCATGGTCTCCTCTGGACGTGTTAGTTTCGCCTGCAAGAGCCCATGTGTCTGTCTCTGGATCGTATATCTCAGCCAATGTCAATTTACCTTTACCCCCAACCACTAATACCTTCCCATCCGATAAAACAGTTGCCGTATGGGCGACTCGACCTTTTGTCATGTCCGCACCAAATTTCCAAGTATCGGTATTTGGATCGTAGATCTCTATGGACTTCAAATATGGTCCATCTGTTTTCCCTCCACCTAACACTAAAACTTTTCCATCGTTAAGCACCAATGCTGAGTGGTTAGCTCTTTTGTCCGACATAGGAGCGGCTTCTGTCCATGTTCCAGACCCAGGGTCAAATATCTCTGTTTCTTTACTTAATGCAACTTGGAATCCGATATCTTCATCATAAGATGAACCACCTATAACCATGAATCGACCGTCATTTAAAGTTACCGCACCCATTTCATTATGAGGTCTAATCATCTCAGGGCCCATGCTAAAAGTTCCAGTATTTGAATCCAATATCTCAGTTGAGATTAAAGGATCTCTGGCACCACTTAATCCTCCTATAACCATAACGTTTCCGTCTGGTAGCTCGAAAAGAACGGGTGACATGCGCTCTTCTTTCATTTCACCAGTGAATGTCCACTGATTTTTAATGGGATCAAATATCTCTACAGTACGATTGAAATTGCCGCTTTGTGCTTGCATACCTACTTCTTTTCCACCTGCAGCAATTAAGTTTCCATTACTTAAAACTAATAGTGCAAAACGATCACGCTTTGACTCTAATTCTTGCCCTATTTCAAATGACAAAGACTTGGTATTGGTGTCTGTTTGTGCCACAGCATGTGATTCGTTTGAAATATCCTGCGATTCTGGCGTTTCTTCAGACCCACAGGATATTAGCGTTAAAGTCAGAATAACTGCTATCGCCAAATACAATAATTTGTAGTTAAGTGGTAAGTGATTACTTAAAGTCATATTTTTATAGCCTTAATTCGCTTTATTTTTTATGGTCAGCTTCATCAATTACAGGTGTGTTGGAGCTTGGTTTACTAACCATTTTACCTATGTATGAGAGCTTAAATATAATTAGTGATATCGATAACCAAAAAGTGATAAGGCCGCCATAAAGTCCAACAAGAATAACCCATTTAAAAATAAGCCAATCAGTGCCTGTTTTTTGATCTCGAAATTCTGGTACCAACCCTGAGATGATTAGAAACCCTGCAGTGGCAATCAGCGCCAGAATGGCAGCAATATCGTATGTCTGGTCATTTGAATTGTTTCGACTGGACAGTTTTATTGCAAGGCCAGAGACTAAGATGGTAATAATTGGTAAAACGTAAGGAAATGCTGATCCAGCTGACGAATCATGATTGTTGGCAAATGATGAAAACCAAAAGAATATAGATGCTGCAGCAAATCCAGTTGCAACCAGTCCGAAAATCAAAATCAAGGAATCAAAGAGCTTTATAGAGTTGTTAGTTACTCTGTTTAAGTTAATTTTCATAACAATTATGCTTATTTTTCCATAATAATGCGTTTTAACCAAGCATTGGTGTAAGGTCGTAACTGAACTTGAGGCTGATTGACGCTTTTTATTAACCAAAATAAACTCATGATTTATTCTTGTAATGATTTAATGATTTAATGATTGAAATTATGAAATGAATACAAAAGAATTTAAAGGACAGATTAATACTGTATTGGGCCCGATATCTCCCAAAGATTTGGGAGCAACATTAACTCATGAACACCTGTTAACTAGCCTGGACTGTTACTTTCAAACTCCAGAGGAATCATCACAACGTCTGTTAGCTAGTCAAAAGCTTTCATTCAACAATATTGGCAAAATACCCGGTAAATGGCTTCATCATCCTGAATCCATGAACTTGTCAGATATATCAATTGCAATTGAAGAGGTTATGGATTGGAAACTAGAAGGTGGTGGTGCAGTTGTTGATGCAACATCGATTGGCATAGGAAGAGACCCAGGCGGCTTGGCTAGAATTGCAAGAGCTACTGAACTCAATATAATCATGGGATGCGGTTATTACCTGCCCTCAAGCTATGCTGTAAACATGGACTTAGTAACACAAAAAGATATTGAGAATCAGATTGTAAATGATTTGATAACTGGAGTAGGTGACACAGGAATAAAGAGTGGAATTATAGGAGAAATCGGGTGTGACTTTCCTTTAACTAAAAACATTAAAAAGGTTTTATCAGCTGCGGTTGAAGCACAAAAAGCTACAGGAGCTCCTATTTTAATTCATCCTGGCCATAGCCCTTATGCTCCCATTGAGATAGCAGATATTTTACTTAAACGTGGTGCAGAAAGTGGCAATATAATCATTGGCCATCTAGATGCCAGGATTGTCGATTATTCAATCTTGCCAGAGTTAGGTAACACTGGAGTGTTTTTAGAATTAGACACCTTTGGCATTGAAGACACTGAGTTTGGTGGTAGTCATATGGCGAGCGATATACCTAGTGATCTCCAACGTGTTGAGATGGTTAAGTTTCTAATCGATAACGGTTATGAAGACCAAATTTTGATAGCGCATGATGTGTGTGATCAATGGAGATACAAACGTTTCGGTGGCAAAAACTATGGACATATATTGAACTCTATCGTTCCAAGGATGCTTGCGCATGGAATTTCAAGAAAACAAGTCAAAAAAATAATATATGATAATCCAGCTCGTTCATTAACCTTTAAATAACGGATTTAAAATGAAATTCTCAGAACATAGCTTACAAACAGGATTACCTGATACAGATTCCAATCTCAATTTGACGGGTTTGATATCGACGGTTGAAATCAATAGAGATACATATGGGATCCCTCATGTAAGAGCGAAAAATGTGAAAGATGTTTTTTTTGGTCAAGGATTTGTGACTGCCCAAGACCGTCTATGGCATATGGATTATGATCGGATGCGTGCATATGGAAGATGGGCAGAATATGCCGGTGAGCACGGGTTGGTGAATGATTTGTTTGTAAGGCCATTGCAGATATATTCATCTGTCATCCGAGACTACTCAGAACTAGATGAAACTACAATTGAGATGTTAGATGCCTACGCGTCAGGAGTTAATGCATTTATTCAATCTTCATCAGATTTACCGTTAGAGTATGAATTAATTGATTCTAAGCCAGAACAATGGGAGCCCTGGGACTGCTTGGCTGTTTACAAAATAAGACATGTCATGATGGGTGGGTTTGAATCGAAGTTAACTAGGGCACTACTAGTTAACGGAATTGGCCCAGAAAAGACTTCTGAATTGTACAAAGGTTATCAGCCAAACCATTTGTTGGTTGTTCCGCCGGGACAAATCTACTCAGGTCCATATGCAAAAGGGGAAAGTATTTTTAAAGAGATGAGTCAACATATCTTAGGTTTAACAGAACCTGATTCAGGCTCTAACAGTTGGGTTTTGGATGGTACTAGAACGAAAAGCGGATTACCTTTGATTGGAGGCGATCCTCATAGAGGTCTTGATGTGCCAAATGTGTATTATCAGAATCATATTGCATGTGATGAATTTGATGTTATAGGGATGTCTTTTCCTGGATGTCCGGGATTTCCACATTTTGGGCATAACAACAATGTGGCTTGGTGTGTAACTCATGCCATGTCAGACTATCAAGATCTTTACATTGAAAAATTTAACCCAAATGACACGAGCCGATATGAATACGAAGGTAAATGGCTCAATGCTCAAATTATTCCTGATACTATAAAAGTTCGTGATTCTCATGATCGATCAATCGAACTAGTATCCACAATACATGGACCAATCATTTCCGGTAGACCAGCTGACGGAAAAGCAATAGCAATTAAATATACCGCTCTCGAATCTGACAATAAAAACGCACAGTCGATTAGGTCGATGCTTTCAGTAGAAAATGCAGATCAGATGGACGCTTGTATGAAGGACTGGGTTGATCCTTGTAATAACTTCGTTTTTGCTGACATCCAAGGATCAATTCAGTACTTAAATCGGGGTAAGATACCGATTAGGCCTGAGCAAAATGTTTGGTTGCCCGTGCCTGGTTGGACCAGTGAGAGAGAGTGGAATGGTTATGTAAAACATGAGGATCTTCCTAGGATTGTTAATCCTGAATCAGGATTTATAGTCACAGCTAATCAAAAGATTGTAGATGAGAGCTATCCCCATCTACTTTCTTTAGACTATGCTCCTGGATATAGAGCTCAGGTAATTCATGATTTAGTTAAAGATCTGAAGAATGCTGAATTAAAGGACATGACTGAAATACATGCAGCATGTCGATCGATTCCTGCTGAAATTTACTGCAGTTTGCTTAAAAATATTGACTCCCCAAGTAAAAAATTCGACGAAATTAAAAACTTGTTGATTGATTGGGATGGATCTATGAATAAGGATTCTATTGAACCTACGGTCTATTCAGCTATGAGAATCACATTAAATAAAAAACTCGTAGAACATAATTTGGGTGATATTGCCGAAAGTGCTGCAAATGCTGCAGGTACTGGAACTGGAATACCTGGCCTGATGAGGCAGCTAGAGGCCTTGTTTGTAGCTCATGCTGAGGACAACAACACCGAGCTGTTACCTAATGGTTTAGATTGGAGTTCGTTAATCCAAGACTCTCTGGTTGATGGGATTAGATGGTTAACTGATTGGATCGGGGAGGATATAAAGCTTTGGAAATGGGGTAACGTACACAAGACTGAGCCGACTCACACGCTATCAGAGACGTTCCCGGCTATATCTGATTTTATTAATCCACCTCCTATATCGTTAAGTGGAGATGGAGACACACCACACGCAGGTTTTTATGGCCCATCTAAACCGTTTAATATAATGTCTACTTCAGTAGCACGATATGTTTTTGACTTGTCTAATTGGGAGCAGTGTCATTGGATTGTTCCATTTGGGGCCTCTGGCCATCCAGGCAGCAAGCATTACTATGACCAGATGGAGATGTGGAGTGAGAGTAAACTCATACCTATGTTTTACGACTGGCAGGTTATTAGAGATAATTCAAAATCGTTTCAGGTTTTAATGCCTTTAACTAAGGAAGATAAATGAGCAAGAATCAATATCAGGGGTCAGTGCAATCTTTTGACTCTACTTGTGATCAGAATGTCATGATCACTGCCCGCGACGGAATTAAGCTGGCTACAGACATATACTTTCCGGCTTTAAATGAAACTAAAGTTAACGGTAAATTTCCTGTGATCTTGGAACGCACTCCTTATGATAAATCGGCTCCAGTTAACGTATATAAAGCTAAATTCTTCGCCCGTCGCGGATATATCTGCGCTATCCAAGATGTGAGAGGTAGATTCCAATCTGGAGGCTTATGGTATCCGTTTGCTAAAGAAGCAAATGACGGTTTTGATACAGTTGAGTGGTTAGGCACACAGAGCTGGTCTGATGGTAAAGTCGGAACTATGGGAGATTCATATGCAGGTAGTGATCAGTCTGCGCTTGCAACCTTAAACCCGCCACATCTCTCGACGATGATAGTAGCTGTAGGTGCTTCCAATTACTTTCATTCATCTATGAGGCAAAACGGAGCACTCGAGCAGCGTTTTCAAATCTACATTTTTCGAATGGCTGCAAACAGTAAAGAAGCTGAGGCCAATCCGGCTCTCAAAAAACGCCTTGAGGCGCTTTGGCCTAACGGCCTGCGGGAAATAATCAATGATTTTCCTATTCGTAAAGGGACAACTATTTTAAGAGAGCTGCCAAATTATGAACAATGGGCAGTGGATATATTAACTAACGTTAAATATGACGATTATTGGAAACAACGAGGTTATGCAATAAACGAATATATTGAGGAACATGCGGACGTACCTTCTTTATACTTGGGTGGATGGTACGATACTTATCCAAGGAACACCATACAGAATTTTCTGGACTTTTCTGCTACCAAGGATTCGGATCAAAGACTTTTAATGGGCCCATGGACCCATGGTGAATATGAGGTTACATATGCTGGAGATTCTGATTTTGGAATAGAATCACACATTAATTACAACGACTTGAAACTTAGCTGGTTTGATCATTATTTAAAAGATATGGATACCGAGATAGCTTCTTGGCCTGAAGTAAAATTTTTTACTATGGGTACTGGAGATGGGAATATTGATTATGAGGGTCGATTGAGACGAGGAGGTTATTGGAGAACTTCTTCAGAGTGGCCATTGAAGTCCACACAATACAAAGAATTTTATTTAGATCGGAACGGTAGGCTTACTTCTGAAATACTCGAGTTAGATAATCAAAGTTCTAGTAAATACACATTTGATCCTAAAAACCCAGTTCCTACAATAGGAGGTTCATTATCAGCCGCTGCTCCATGGTTGTGCCCCGGTGCATTTGATCAAAGAGGTAATCCTGATCGATTCATTGGTAGCAATAATAAATTACCGTTAAATTCTAGAGACGATGTTTTAACTTTTCAAACTGAAGAATTAGATATGGACATGGAGGTAACGGGACCTATTAAGGTTAAATTATGGATTTCATCTTCGGCGAAAGATACTGATTTTACTGTTAAGTTAATAGATTTATTTCCCTCCACAGAAGAATATATTGATGGTTTGGCAATAAATATCACGGATTCAATCATGAGGACAAGGTTTAGAAATGGATGGGCAAAGGAAGAGTTAATGGAAACAGGAACTCCTTACCTTATTGAATTTGATCTTTTCCCGACTTCGAATATATTTAAAGCTGGCCACAGAATTCGTATCGATGTTTCTTCTAGTAATTGGCCTCGATTCGATGTCAATAACAATACCGGTGGCAAAATAGGTGTAGATAAATCATATATATCTGCAGAGCAGACTGTGTATCACAATCAAATTATGCCTTCATCCATAGTTCTGCCAATACAGCCTTCACGGTATTTACTACTTCCTGATCCATCAATGGGTCATATTGGGTCGCCCACCGGAATTTAATAGGTTACAAAGATTAGTTCAGCGCTTCCGATTTAAACACATAAGCGTCGCCAACTTTTTCTATAAGATTCCATGAATCTTTAATTTTTTGGATTTCTGGGTTGTTATTATTGAAGACTAATTCGCGATCACAATTATGGAACAGACTGCCGTCTAGTATGGAATCCTCTGTTATTTGATTTTGCTTTACCATTAGGTTTAAAGCAGCAGCTCCCCATTTGTCTAGCCCCATATCTTCACCTTCGCGTTCGAATAACCGGAGGGCTAACTCGAGTATCTGGCTTTCATGATCAGGGGTGTTGTTTATTTCAGCGACTAACCATGTGGCAAAGTAATGGGCTGCACCTTCAACAAGCCAGTAGGAGTTCGAATTTCTTTCGTCCCGCTCTCTCATATCTCGACATTTACCTTCCATTTCTAAGTCTTGCTGGAATGCATGATATAACTCGTGAATTAAAAAGTTTTGGAAATTTTCTAGCGGCTCGTAAAGTCGCATATTTTCAGTTACGCCCATTGCAACAATCCGGGTTTCTTCACATACTCCATGCATTGTGGAGGCATCCGCTCCATTTTCTAACCAACTTCTGTAATCACTCAGATTGCGTTTGATGTCTCTGCTATCCAGACAAGGGTCACCTGCAAACCAATCCTCTATTTGATCTAAAATCGACTCGATATCTGTTTGAGTCAATAATACTTCATGTGCTAGGAACACCCGATCAGCATAATCCGATCTGACAGGTTCTTCTGGCCTTTTAAGGTCTCCGACCGGATATATGAAGAAAAGGATCCGTGCTCTCCTGCTTTTCATTTTTGATTCGGCTAGATAAATCCAGTTTTCCAGATCACTGATAGAGTAATCAGTATAGTTAATGATTTCGATTTCAGTAGATGTAGTGTTGTTGTCTAGTTGTTTTTCGGCAACTTCATTTTCAGGGCCATCATCACTGGCATCTATTAAGTGCAGTTCCACAGCTGCTTCGCACGCTATTCTCAACTGCTCGTCTTCTAGGATATCGCAGTTGATGGTACCCATTGACTCCATCATGTCTATGATGTCCTCTATATCCATACCCTTGTCTGCAGCAATGCGACACATATCTCTTTGTTCTAAATCTATAATGTCATCGCAAATGTCTCTGGACCTACTTAATGCCTTTAAAAGAATCTTATCCATTTCATGCAGTTCTTGGTCAATTTCGGGATCTAAATCGCTGACAACTTCTTTTTCTGCTTCTGGAGTTGGCGGGACTTCATTTTCTACTTCGACAATCTCTACCGTCTGTTTTTCCTCACCTGTTTCACTAATATCCGTATCCGGTAAGTTATCAAGTTCAAAACTATCCCCTGCATCGCCAACTTCATCAGGAAGTACTTCGTCAACAATATCAATCTCTTCTGTGGAGCTGACATCGTTGTCTATATCTTTGTCAGTATTGTTGGAACATCCTGACAATATGACTATTAATATCAAAGCCAGTAATAGAGTAATACATGAATTTTTGATCATGAGCTTGGATTTATTGACAATATTTTTTACTTTTGATCTTATTTATCAATACTCAAAAACGTTAACGAGCCATCATATGTGCGAAACACTCATCAAGTGATATGTCTTTACCTCTCATATGTTGTTGCTTGAAGTGCTCAAACCAACCCAGCTCTTGGATCCTTTTCTCGAAGATTTCTACTGTTTCTTTATCTGGCATTTGCCATAAAGCAAGATACTCGTAATCAAGCCTTTCTGCGGTTTCCGGGTCATTTATTGCCCATCCAATAGCCTTACAATCCGGCTCTAAAATATCTTTAACTCCATCACTTATCTTTTTAAAGAACTCTGATTTTTCGGTTTCAGATAATGATAACCAAGACTCTTTTGCGCTCCATAATTCGAGGAATAAATACATGATACTTTCTCTCCTAACAATACTATTTAAAAGTCATCTATCGAAGTTTAGCTATATGCACTCCGTACATCAACCTATTCTGATATGGGCTAAAAGATAACTCAAATAGTTTTTCTAGTTGATATAATTATGTCAGATACCAGCTTGTAATAGCGCATCATTTTGAAAGTGTGAGGCATGAAAATATGCAAGATAGATATCAAGAAATCAAACTTATCCGTCAGCGAGTGTCTGACCTAATGGTGCGTCTTTGACGTTGAATCAAAGCAACTACAAATAGAAAAACTAGAACGAGAAGCATCTTCATCTGAGTTTTGGGATGATTCCAAAATTGCCCAAAACAGCATGAGAGACTTGGCTCAATTAAAAAAACAAGTTGATGATTGGAACACCTTACTCACGGATCTAGATGATTTGGCCGAATTGATAAAACTATGTATAACTGAAGAAGATTCTTCAATGTCTGAATCTATTGTTGATGACCTACATACGGTCACTACTAAATTGGAGCGACTTGAGTTGGATCTATTCCTATCTGGTGAATATGATAATCGAAATGCAATATTGACATTGCATGCAGGTGCAGGAGGTGTGGATTCACAAGATTGGGCAGAAATGCTGTTACGAATGTATTCACGATGGTCTAATTCCGCCGGCAATGCAATTGAGATTCTAGATTCATCCCTAGGTGATGAAGCGGGCATAAAAAGTGCGACGTTACAAATTAAAGGAAACAATGCGTACGGATATTTGAAAGCTGAAAAAGGAGTTCATCGTTTGGTTAGGCTCTCGCCTTATGATTCTGATCATGCAAGGCATACATCTTTTGCTTTAGTGGAAGTGGTTCCAGAGGTTGAAGAGGGTGTTGATATCGAAGTTGATACGGACGATTTAAAGATCGATGTTTTCAAAGCAGGCGGAGCTGGAGGTCAAAGCGTGCAAAAGAACTCCACAGCTGTCCGAATAACACATATTCCCACAGGTATAAAAGTTTCCTGTCAAAATGAACGATCTCAGTATCAAAACAAAGTTATAGCAATGCGTATATTGGTTTCTCGACTAGCAGACCTTCAGCGGATAGAGCGCGAAAAACATATTTCCGAAATCAAAGGGAAACACGTTTCTGCAGAATGGGGTAACCAGATACGAAGCTATGTTTTGCATCCGTACAAATTAGTTAAAGATCATAGAACTGGTGAAGAGACTGCAAATGCAGAGAATGTTTTAGATGGAGACATAGATCAGTTTATTAGAGCTTACCTTACCTCAACTGTTGGATAATTTGCGAAATTTAGAGCAACTTTATTTCGCGTTGATTCGTTGTAATTATTGAAGGAAAAAAATAAACATAAAACATTGGAGCTAATATGAAGAAGTTTGGTTTATTAATAGTATTTTTGTCGATCGTTTTAATCGTTGGGTGTGGAGATAGTTCTTCAAATGAAGACACTTCTGTTGTGGAGGAACAGGAATTACGTCTAACGGATGCAATTCCTGAAAATCCTGTTACAGAACCGGCCACAGAAGGTGTGTTTAGACGTATCTGGTCGGATCCGCCTACTCTTGACCCAGCATTAGTATCAGATACGACTTCTATGGGCATTGTCGCTGAAGTTTTTAGTGGTTTGGTAACACTTAATACGGATTTACGCCTTGAGCCTGATCTGGCAGAAAGTTGGGAGATTAGCAGCGATGGCACGGTTTACACATTTAAAATTAGAGAGAATGCTAAGTTCCATAATGGTAAACAAGTTACTGCAGTAGACTTTAAGTGGTCATTGGAAAGAGCTGCTAATCCGCAGACTGTATCTCCAGTTGCAGAAACTTATCTTAACGATATAGTTGGTGTAATGGATGTAATTGAAGGCAGAACATCAGACATAACAGGCATTAAAGTGATAGATGATCTCACCTTACAGATTACGATTGATGCTCCAAAGGCATATTTTCTTGCAAAATTAACATACCCGACCGCATTTGTAGTTGATCGTGAAAATGTGGAGTCTGGCGGCCAAACTTGGACTGATGAAATTAATGGAACAGGGCCATTTAAGCTCAAGGAATACAAAATAGGTGAACGTATCGTTTTGGAACGATTTGAAGAAGCTGATGAAAACACGGGGGGCGTGGAGCTAATTGTCATGAATCTGGCTGGAGGCCAATCCATGGCGATGTATGAAAATAACGAAATCGATATAACAGGTGTAGGGCTTTTTGACTTAGAGAGGGTTTTAGATCCTAACGAGCCCTTAAATCGTGAATTAGTAGTAGCTCCACCAGACTTTTCAATTTCATATATTGGTTTTAACACACAAATGGCTCCGTTTGATGATGTGAAGTTTAGACAAGCGTTAAACCACGCCATCGACAAAAAGTTAATTGCCGAAGAGGTACTATCAAACCTGGTTACACCTGCTTACGGTATTTTGCCTCCTGGTTTTCCTGGATATAACGAACAATTGGAAGGTCTTAGATATAACTCAGAATTAGCACAACAGTTGCTTGCAGAATCGAAATATTCTGATGAGTCTACTCGCCCAAGAATTGTTGTGACAGTACCAGGCAGGGGAGGCAGTGTAGGTCTGGATATGGAGGTCATCTTAGAGATGTGGAGACAGGTGCTTGGTGTGGAAGTTGAAATTCAGCAAGTAGAATGGGCCACATATTTGGAGGACTTGAATCAGAATAAATTCCAATCTTTTGCTGGCCTTGGATGGGAGGCTGATTATCCTGACCCACAGGACTTTCTGGACATACTTTTCCACTCTGACAGCAAACTAAATCACGGTCAATATTCAAATGGGCAAGTTGACTTAATCTTAGAAAATGCGAGGATCAACCCAGACCCCGTTGATAGAATCAATCTTTATCAAAATGCTGAGCAACTGATAGTTACAGATGCCGCCTGGGTTCCTCTATGGTTTGAAGGTGAAAGGCATGTTTTAATCAAACCTTACGTCAAAGGGTATAGATTAACGCCAATGATGGTGCCTAAACTAAGCCAAGTTAAGATAGAAAAATAAATAGAATAGGATCTGGAAAACAACCATTAGTAATTATAATCATTTAGCGGGTACATGAAATGTGGATCTATATCGTTCGCAGATTGGTGTGGATCCCAATTCTTCTATTATTTGTATCTTTAGTTACCTTTGCTTTGGGTAGATTTGGACCTGGAGATCCGGTCGTTGTGATGCTGGGCAATCGGTATGACGAAAGTACAGCCGAACGATTAAGAGATGAGTTGGGATTAAACAGGCCATTTGTAGTTCAATACGGTGACTACATGTGGGGGTTTTTTAGAGGAGATTTTGGAGAGAGTCTTAGGTTTAGAGGCCGGCCTGTGCGAGATTTGATCGTCCCCAAGATGTGGGTCTCCGCTCAGCTTGGCTTTGCTGCGTTGATAATTAGCGTAGGGATAGGCTTACCACTTGGTTTTTTTATTGCTACCCGGCAGGGTAGTTGGATCGATCCCACATCCGTAGCATTGAGTCTTTTTATGATGTCGATTCCGGTAATGGTTATTGCCCCAGCACTTCTATGGGTGGGATGTCTTAAATTAAGCTGGTTCCCATGCTCTGGTTGGGGAGGCTTTTTTGACTCTCGATTAGTTATACCTGCGATTGTAATGGGAGTACCGGGTATAGCCGGTATAACAAGAATTATGAGGGCCAGCACGCTCGATGTGCTTGGGCAGGATTTTATTCGTACAGCCCGCGCAAAGGGTCTTTCTGAATGGCGTGTTAATTCAGGACATGTTTTTCAAAACGCGATGATACCAATAGTAACTATTTTGGCATTCTCTTTTGCGGGTCTAATAGGAGGGGCCTTTATTACTGAAACTATTCTTGGCATCCCAGGTATTGGTAGATTTGCGGTCGACTCAATTTTTGATCGTGATTATCCAGTAATTATGGCTATTACTTTAATTGGTTCAATAGCTTTCGTTATTGCTAATTTAATTGCTGATATATCTTATGCATTTATAGATCCTAGAATAAGGCTGAATTAGATTTGAAAATCAAATCCTTTATTCGGGGCATAAAAACTAACGATCGGCAATTGCCCAGATCAATGCAACGCTTACTACGTAAGAAAATCGCCATAGTATGTATCTTGGCACTTGTGGTTCTTTATACATGTGGCATATTTGCTGAATGTGTAAGTCCGTATGGCTACACGGATCAAGATTATTCTTCTATATTGCAATCGCCAAATTCGGATCATTGGGCAGGTACAGATAGAACTGGAAGAGACGTGTTAACTAGAACCTTATGGGGGGTTCAGAACACTTTAATACTTACACTTGTAGCAATGTTAACTGGAGGACTGGTAATAGGAGTAACTTTGGGTTTAGTCGCTGGGTATATGGGAGGCAAAACGGACGGTGTAATAATGCGCATAGGAGAGATATTCGCCTCATTTCCAGACATTTTATTAGTAATAATTCTTGCTGCTACACTCAGGCCCAGAATTTTGGAATTAGCACGATGGTTGGAAGATAACACTGCTTTAGAAGGAATAGTAAGGACTGGGGTGGTAGATTATTTTGTGGTTTCTTTTGCCCTTGTGGCTTTCGGTTGGGTTGGTATGGCTAGATTAGTAAGAGGGCAAATTTTAGCTCTAAGAGAGACCGATTATATACAAGCTGCTAAGGCAATCGGGGCGTCAACAAATAGAATCTTGTTTATGCATTTGTTACCTAATTGCATTAGTGTAATTGTGGTAACCGTCAGTATGGGGATGGGTGCACTAACTGGTACGGAAATTGTGCTAAGTTGGCTTGGATTAGGCATCCAGCCTCCCAGACCAAGTTTAGGAACTATGCTTTTAGGAGCAGGAAATATTGGCACATTACGTGATACGCCTTGGGAATTGCTAGTGCCAGGACTAGCGGCTTTTATAATGGTGGTTGCATGGAACTTGCTTGGTGATGCATTAAGCGATGCACTAAACCCAAGAACTCGTTAGCCTTAGAATTTCCTTCTCAGGTTTCTAGTACTAAGTACTGCGATAAATAAGAACATTGAAACTACCCCAACATCGGTTCCTTTGTTAGATTGAGCGTTGCAGGAGCTAGAGGCGGTTTGGATTTCTGCTGGCTCCTTATCGTCAATCGAATCTGAAACGGTCATACCTCCTGCTTTTGGAGTTAATGTGAAAGCTTCTACTGTTGGATAGCTAACTGCCGTGGGCTTAGATTCGGCAATATTTGGTGGTATGTAGGGACTAGCTCCTAATTCTTTTCTCCACGAGTTAGTCAATTCGAGGCGATCCATGCCATAAACGGACATCAAGGCGTCGTCCATGTTTGTTCCATCTTGGTGCAGTTTTAATAGTTTGCGCATGCCTTCATTGCCTTCAAGAAATATCATGTATTCCACAATGCTTCTAGATTGCCCGTAGAAAATAATGATATCTTCAGGATCGCCTGGCAAAGTCTGCATAAAAAGGTGGGGCAGTAATCTATCTGCAGCTATCGCAAATTCTAAAGCATAGCTATAAGAGTATCCGGGTTCAATATTCCCATATTCAGCTAATCCTTCATGTAGCCACGAGGGTATTCTACGAAATATACTGTGCCCAGCACGGTGGTTTAGTATATGAGTTACTTCATGCGAAGCAGTTCCATTGGCCATAGCACCGCCAACTAGGATCACTAAACTACCCTCGTCATTGAATGCCATCCCTTCGGTTATTAATTCCCTTCCAACTGCTGAACTGCCACTTGGTAGGGCATCGAGCATTTCCTTCTGATTATTGTATAAAGTGACTCTAATCGGTTCATCAGTTTCAGCACCAAGAATGGGACCCATATTTTTCAGAGTGTCAATGATTACTTGTAATATTGTTTCTGCCCTGGATCTAATTGGTCCATGAAATGCTACACTAATTCCATCTTGTGATACGCGATCCCATTCGAACCTAGCATCTTCATAAACGAGTTCCTGGGGCTCTGTGCTGTAAACATTTTGATTGGAATCTTGGATTTCAAATGTATATCGTATTATCGTTTCAGGCGGTATATATCCGGCCAGGGTATTTGTTGCATAGAATAGTTCCGCCTCAACTGTGTCAGCAGGTTCATAGGAAAGATATTCATAAACTCCAGTGGTTATCAGCCCTATTTTGAACCTAACGGCTATTGATTCAATCTTGCTTGTCGATGTCGCTTTAAGTTTAAATCGTATTCCATTTGGGAACTCACTTGTTGCTGAAAAATCGATCACCTCGATAGGGGGATTGGCAGCATTAATGGAAGCTGTTGGAAGGATTAGTAATAAACCAAAAACTAAGATTAATATTGATACTGATGAAATGTTTTTAATACAAGTTGGGATCATATGTTGCCATGGTAACTGATTCAATTATTCTTACTAATCTGCCTAACAACTATTAAAAATCTTTGGATAGAAGTAATAATAGTTACAACTGCTATTATGCCCATAATTATTTCGAGTATGGGTGACCACCAGTTTGCCACTAATAAGCCAATAAAAAGGCATATAATCCTTTCTGGTCTTGCCATTAATCCCGTTTTACATTCTATGTTTAAAGCTTCTGCTCTGGCACGAATATAGCTAACAGTTAAAGAACCGCCTAATGCAACCAATGTGAGTGAGGCCCCGAGTGCGTTATCATTCATGCTGAAGTATATAGTTAAGCCCAAAAATATAGCTATTTCACCAATTCGATCTGATAGTGAATCAATAAAAGCACCTAATTTAGTTACATTGTCGGTCAATCTTGCTACTGCACCGTCAAATAAGTCCATTATTCCGGATAAAAACATAATAATGGCTGCAAAGAGAAAGTGATTATTAATTGACGTGTCTGCAATAAAATAGGCGCTAACAATTGCAAGGGTTAGTCCGATAAGGGTGACCGAATTTGGTGAAAGCCTTAATTTAATTAAGAATTTTGCTATTGGAATCTCAAAATATCTTGCAGTAATGTTTCTTATTTTATAAAGCATTAAAATCTAAAGGTGTCAGATTGACCAGACGATTGGGCGATTAGTACTTTTAACTTTACCACTTTTCGTCACATTTAATTTTAATTGTTTTTTATAAACCTTGAGTACTTTGTCAGTTACTTTTGCCCAGTCATATTGTTCGACATCTTTATTGCCAGATGCTATTAACTTTTTAGTTAGCTTTTTATCTTCAATGAGTCTGGATATGCTTTTAGCTATCTCATGGGCGTTTTTTGGGGGTACTAATAAACCATTTCTTTCATTAGTTATTACACTAGAATACCCCTCTATATTTGTTGCGACTAATGGAGTGCCCGCAGCCATGGCTTCAATTAGTACGATACCGAAACTTTCATTTCCTGTAGCCGGACTACAATAAATATCTGCAGTTTTATAAAAGGATGCTTTGATTTCGTGAGAAACAGTTCCTGCAAAAGTGATGTCTTTTAAGTTTCTTTCGCTCATTATCCTGTAACAATCACCATCAGGTTCGCCTGCGCCTACCACGATTAGCCTTAGTTTTGGATAATCCCATTTTAAAGTTCCATATGCTTCTAATAAATATTTTAATCCCTTACGCTTAGCCAGAGCTCCCACCCACAATAGATTTATATGATCGTCTTTAAATTTTTCAAGCGGAAGTGCACTTGAATAAAATTCGACGTTGACTCCGTTTGGAATGATGTCGTATTCACCTGGATAATGTTGGCTTATGAATTGTCGAGCAGGTTCTGAAACAGCGATTTTTCCGTGTAGTCTTTTGAAATATGGGTTACCTATCCAGCTAAGACCCATACGATACACTTTATGTCCGCCGTATGTATGGAATGTACCTATATTAACTGAATTTGAAAGGGCTAAGGTATTGACCGTAAGGGAGCCTGCGAAGGGTTCATGAAAATGTAAGATGTCAAAGTTTTCATTTGCAAGCATTGCTTCAATTCGCCGTCTATTCCATAGAGATACCGATACCCTTGCCCAATTACCACCACTGGGAATAATGATAGGTCTATCGAATGGAATGAAATCCAAGTCGTCTATTAAATCTTTTTTAGAACAAGGGGCAATTATTTTGACAGTATAGTCGCGGCTGCGAAGTTCAGTAGCTAAATTCTGAACGTGATCTCGTACTCCGCCATGAGCTGAATGATCGTATGCTGAAACTATACCGATTTTTATCGGAGCTTTCGTTTTGGAGGATAATATTTGTCGATTCAATTCGACTTCTTTCGTTTTATGTTAGAACGCTTTTAATCCTAGCTATTCAGTTCCCGCTATAAAGTTCTCAACCATTGTTCTGGCTTCTGAATCAGTATATTGATCTAGAGGTGACTTCATGAAATATGCAGATGGCCCAGCAATTGGACCGGATTCTCCACGATCTAATCCAATTTTTGCGCATCTTATTGCATCAATTACTACACCAGCTGAATTTGGGCTATCCCAAACCTCAAGCTTTAATTCCATATTTAGCGGTGCATCTCCAAATCCTGTTCCCTCCATTCTGATGTAACACCATTTTCTATCCTTTAACCAAGGCACATGGTCACTGGGACCAATGTGGATATCTTCTTTTTTCATTTCATAGTCAAGCTGAGACGTCACAGACTGTGTTTTAGATATCTTCTTTGTTACTAAACGGTCTCTTTCAAGCATGTTTAAGAAGTCGGTGTTTCCACCAAAGTTAAGTTGATAGGAATCATTTAATTTAACTCCACGATCCATCATTAACCTGGTTAGTACACGATGGACTATTGTTGCGCCAACCTGAGATTTAATGTCATCACCAATTATCGGTACTCCGGCTTCTCTAAATCTCTGTTGCCAATAGTCTCCCGCACCACTAGCTATAAAAACTGGTACACAGTTAATAAATGCACATTTTGCCTGTAGTACTTGTTCCACATACCATTTTGTTGCTTCTTCAGATCCTACAGGAAGATAATTTATGACAACATCGACTTCTTTCTCGCGGAGGATATTAGAAACGTCATCGGTGCGTCCATCTGATTTCTCAACAACTTCTGAGAGATATTTACCAATTCCATCATGTGTCATGCCACGTTGAACTTTTACCCCTAAATTTGGTACATCGGCAAATTTAATTGTATTGTTTGGTTCAGCAAATATAGCCTCAGATACATCTAGGCCAACTTTGTTTTTATCTACATCAAAAGCAGCTACTATTTTAATGTCGCCTATGCCATATTCTCCAAGCACAGGATGCATGAGGCCAGGTACTTCTGAACTAGAATCGGAGTCTGCGTATTTACTAATCCCTTGTACTAAGGATGAAGCGCAGTTTCCTACTCCGATTATTGCAACGTTAATGTTTCCCATATTTCTCCCAATTATGCACAGCCTTTAAGTATTCATTTCATTTGAGGTACTATGATGGCTGCAATCAGTGATATTTATTCTTAATACAAATCTACTGTTAATTGTATATGCAGAATTAACTACATGCACTAGCTGACAGGTTAAAAAAACTGCAGCAATAAGACATACAGCATCTTAGCATCAGTTTTATGTCAGTAACAAGTTTAAATCATCCCTACTTTTTTGCAGTTATAAAGTATATTTTTATATAACCCCATTCTTCTTTAAGGAGTTGATTTCATGTAGTTTGAAACCGAGCATCTCTTCTAAAATCTCCTCTGTGTTTTCTCCTAGTAATGGAGGTGGAGTTATATCTATTTCTGAGTCTCCAACTTTAATTGGAGATCCAATAGCCTTATATTCACCGCGCTGAGGATCATTCACGTTGACGATCATTTTGCGATGGAGTAGATGTTCATCATTTAATAGTTCAGCAGTGTCTTTTACTGGGCTGCAAGGGATTCCCAAATCACCCAGAATATTCATAATTTCGTTTTTCGAATGTTTTTTAGTCCAGTTGGAAATAATATCGTACACTTGATCACCGCGTTCCTTACGACTATCTTCACTATCGTATTTTTTATTTCCAATTAAATCAGAATTTCCAGAAAGTGCTAATAGACTTTCCCATGCATCGCCGGTAATAACCATAGTGACGTAATCATTTGGGCCATATGGCTTGCATGGGAAAACACATTTGGGGCTGTCCCAAACGCTATTTCCCGTCCTTTTGACTGGGAGGCCATCATTAAATGTTTCTACAAAACGTACCCTTAAAAGGTTTAGCACGGCGTCTTGCATTGATATATCAACAGATGGAGCCTCACCACAGAGATCTCTTTGTCTCAACGCCGCCAAGATTCCTATTGCACAATGTAACCCTGATCCGGAATCCCCGATACCCGTTGAAGTGAATAATGGAGGACCTTCGGTAACGCCGTTTGTGCTCATGGCTCCACCCGCTGCTTGAGCGACGTGCTCATAGCTTTTTAAGTATGAATTCGGTCCACTATTTCCGAATCCTTTTATTGAAGCATAAACAACATGCGGGAAGTTTTTACTAATATATTGTTTGCTAAGGCCAAACTCATCCATGCGTCCAGGGGCGTAATTTTCTATAATCACATCAGACATTTTGAGCAATCTGTTCAATATTGAAACGCCTTCTTTATTTTTTAAATTCAGCGTCATACTCTTTTTATTTGAATTGAAAACCAAGAAATAAAAACTATCAGAGTTTTCTTTGTCAGCCATTTCCCAACGCGTTCTATCTCCTTTGCCAGGTTCCTCGATTTTGATGACTTGTGCGCCAAGCCAAGCCAACAATTGAGTACATGATGGCCCAGCTTGAACTTGTGTTAAATCAAGGATTGTAACGCCGTCTAATGGCAGCATGATTATGAATCTCCTATAAGATACTTTTTTAACCCGCTCCGGGTCCACGTTCCATAGAGAAAGGTTGCCACCTGATTAGATTAGTATGAGGGAGAACATGAGGATTTACACATGTTCTAGGCCATCGTCCAGATAAAACTAAAGTTAACTCTTGGCCGACTCTTCGTCGTGTTTCAGGACCCATTCTAAGCGAGGCTGATGCAACGTGTGGCGTGATAATCACGTTATCCATTTTTAATAAAGGGTTGTCAGGGCTTGGAGGTTCAGTTTCTAAAACATCTAATCCTGCTCCTGCAATCCAATCGTTTTGTAAAGCATTTATTAAGGCCTTTTCATCTACAGTTGTGCCCCGGCCTGTGTTGATAAACAATGCATCATTTTTCATTTGCTTAAAATGTTCTGTGGTCATCATGTGTCTTGCTTCCGTTGTTGAAGGAGCATGCATAGAAACAATATCCGAACGTTTTAGCAACTCCATAAAACTGACAGGCTCAACTCCATATTCAGACATTTTGAGTTCCTCAATATATGGATCATACGCTAACATTCTCACGCCAAAAGGCGCGGCTCTTTGCGATGTTAAACGAGCAACATGACCGAATGAAATGAAGCCAAGAGTTAGGCCGTAAAGCCTAGGTAGCGTAGATAAGGCAGGTCGTCCTTCTTCCCATCTACCGTCTCTTGACATACGGTCTTGCACTAAAAGTCTGCGAAATGTAGCTAGTATAAGCATCATTGCATGATCAGCTACTTCTTCAATGAACGTATCAGGTACGTTTGTTACAGGTATGTTGTGCTGTGTGGCTGCGTGGACATCAATGGTATCTGTACCTACGCCCCCCATCGCGATAACTTTACATGAGCTTAAGTTTTCTATTATTTTTCTTGTTATCTTCCTGCCCCTAGCTATAATGGCATCCGCATCTTTCACTGCGTCTATAAATTCATCTTCTGATTTCGCATCAACTTCTATTATTTCAGCATCGATTGAACTCAAAGCCTCCATCTCAAGATCGAATTTTCCATCTGCCATATCGAAAGTAACTTTAGAAGGTTTTTGTGTGTATATTTTGTATTTAGACATTTTCCTTAGCCAAGTATTGTAGATTTATTTTTATCACTTTGAATTATAAGCAAAGCATCTTAAAGAATAATGGTGTTTAAAGTAGCTTGTCCAGCATTTTCATGAAGGTAATCTTGACATGCCGGCAAAGCCGTTGCTAGCATTCTATCGATGAATGTGTCTAATCACATTAATTTCGCTTTAAAAGTAAAGATAAGCGTTCTACTCGCTGAAGGTCTTTACGTTCTCTCTTTGCATTTCACAAACACAAGGCATGCAAAATATGAATGAACCTATTGTGGTGTTGGCTGCAGGTAAAGGTACTCGAATGCACTCTAGTTTGCCTAAAGTGTTACATAAAGTATGCGGAAAGCCTATGATTTCTTATGTTGTAGATGTGGCTAAAACTTCTGAAGACACAGATGTAATAGTTGTAGTACCCAAAGATAATGATCAAATTAAGGATGCTATTGGAAATTCGGTTGCATATTGTGTTCAGTCAGTGCCATCTGGCACTGCTGATGCCGTATTAAGCGCTAGAACTTTGTTATCAGGCCATAATAACGTTGTTGTAATGTCTGGTGACGTGCCATTAGTTTCGGAAAATCTACTAAGTTCACTAATAGAGAAGCACAATGAAACAGAAGCTTCTATAACTTTTGTAACAGCTGATGTCAAAAACCCAGATGGTTTGGGCAGAGTTGTTAGGAATTCAGATGGAATGATATCAAAAATTGTTGAGCAAGATGATGCTTCGCACGATGAGTTGGATATAACTGAAATTAACGCCGGAATATATATGTTTAATACCAGTTGGCTATGGGATTCACTATCTAATGTCGCTGAATCAAAATCAGGAGAAGTTTATTTAACTTCATTAATTCATCTAGCCAATCAGGATAACAAAGTCATGTCTACAGTTAAAGCAAATGATGAGCACGAAGTCTTGGGAGTTAACAGTCAAATTCAGTTATCAGCTGCTGAAGATTATATGCGCCAGAAAATCAACCATGAATTCATGTTAAATGGAGTGGCAATGGTTGATCCTAAAACAGTATATATTGATTCTGATGTCGTGATATCTGAGGGCGCTATTATAAATCCTAATACACACTTATTGGGTAAAAGTAAAATTGCAGCGAGGTCTGAAATTGGCCCAAATACGGTTATCAAAAATGGTGAAGTAGGAAAGGATTGTAAAATTGAATCATCTTATGTGTCTGATTCAGATATAGAAAATGGAGTATCAATAGGTCCTTTTAGTAATATCAGAGCAAATACTTCATTAGCGAGTAATGTTAGAGTCGGCAATTTTGTGGAAATTAAAAATAGTAAAGTCGCTGAAAACACACGTATATTGCATCACAGTTATATTGGAGATGCTGAAGTTGGTAAAAACGTAAATATAGGAGCTGGGAGCATCACATGCAATTTTGATGGTTCAAGAAAGAGCCATACCGAAATTGGTGATTCAGCATTTATTGGATCAAATACTATGATGGTCGCACCATTAAAAATTGGAACGGGAGCTATAACTGGAGCTGGAAGTGTAATTACGACCGATGTTCCGAATGGAGCTACCGTCATGGGTGTCCCTGCACGCCTTAAAAAGTAAGTTAAGGAGGAATAAGGCACAAAAGTGTCATGTATTAATATACCTTCTACATCTTTTACTATAGGAAGGTGGAGAAAAATAAATTATAGTCGAGAATACTGTGTTTAGTATTTTATTAGCAGTTTCGCTTGTTCTCTATTTAATATTTACAGTGGTTCAATACGGCATTCTAAGTGTTCGTAAAAGTAATGCGTTAAGTAACAAAACTTCACCTGATGGGGTTAATGGTGGAGGTAAATTTTCTGAAGAACAAATTAAGTTAACTTTAGATGGCTTACGTTTATTAACTTTTGGCTCGATAGGGTGTTCTTATGTTACCGCATCGTGGATAGTTTTTGACAACACTCAAGATGTTTGGATTTGGTTATTGGTCGCATCCATATTAAATTTTATTGTTATAGTTTTATTGAGATCTATAGCTATAAATCTTGCACCTATGGCCTCTAATATAATCGGCACTCTTGGTGCGAGCCTGATTAGACTAATGGTTTGGTTGTCTTTGATATCTGTTTTGATTGACATGCTGTCAAAAACCTTGATCCGATTGTTGAAAATACTTTCCAAATCTCAAAACCTGGATAACATATCGCATTCCGAGATTGATTCATACTTTGAACTTGAAGGTGAACCCTTAGATGAAAGAGAAGTTAAAATGATTCAGGCGGTGGTAAGGCAAGATAAAACGGTTGTCAGAGAAATCATGGTTCCGAGGGTTGATGTGACTGCAGTCGAAATAAATACTCCCATTGTTGAACTTGCAGATATTATGATTGAATCAGGTCATAGTAAAATTCCTGTTTTCACAGAAGAACTCGATCAAATATCTGGAGTTGCTTATTCTATGGATTTAATTGGTGCCTTAAAAGCTCAAGAAAGCGCTAAGGCCAATTTAGATAGTTTGCTAAGAGCGCCTCTTTTGATACCTGAATCTAAAACTCTTGAAGGACTGCTACGAGAATTTCAAGATAAAAGAGTTCAGTTGGCTATTGTGGTTGATGAATATGGCGGAGTGTCTGGCGTCGTAACAATTGAAGACCTGCTCGAAGAAATCGTTGGTGAGATAGAAGACGAATTTGATATAGATGAGCCAGAAATAGTTAATTTATCCGACTATACCAATAAAGATGATCATCTTGATCTATTAATTGATGCTCGTGTCAGTGTTGATCAGCTGGAAGAATTGACTGGAATAGTTGTTGAAGGAGAAGGTTTTGATACTTTGGGAGGTTTGGTTTTAGACCTGCTAGGTCGAATGCCAAATAAAGGTGATATTGTTGAATATAATGGTATAACTATTCAAGTTATATCAACATCAGGACGGAGACTTAAAAGATTAAGGGTGAGTCGGATTTCTGTCTGAGCTTTATTTTTCCTCAACGACAACTAATGGCCAAGTAGCGATAGACCCTGCGTCCCCAATTGCAATTGCAGTGTAAACACCAGCAGAAAGGTCAATAATCGGTTCTAATATTATGGTTCCAGCAGCGTCTGCGCTACGTGCAACCAGGATTTCAGGGCCACCGACTATACCGAGAGAAACTAGCTCATTTGATTTAAATCCAGAACCCCAAAAACTGTTTCGTGTTCCTTTAACTGCCACAGTTGCAACTATTGAAGCCTTTAGGTCGTCTTTCAACGATTCATAATTTACATCTGTGGCATTTTCTTGCTCGGCTACAACAATTAATGGCTCGATATTAGATTCGATCGATAAAGGCGCATTGGCTATACTTCCTCCAGAGCCTTTGGCTGTAATTGTATATACTTCGTTAAGTTTAATTCTTGATAGCACTCTTGCGTCAGCGTCAATGCTTTCAATCAAAATTTTAAAAGCACCGCTTAAGCTAGTTACAGTGTCGGATAAAACAAGTTGCAGTGAATCATCAATTTGAAGTGAAACAATCACATTTTCATTAGGGTTAAATCCTGATCCAAAGACTTCGAAACTATCATCTAATGTAGTCAAGTTTGGCCTAATCTCTGTTTGAATCAAAATGCTAGCTTGTAGTAGTGAACCCACAGTACCTGAAACACCCTGTTCTCCAGGAGGTCCGGGAAGTCCTGGTAAACCTCTACTGCCAGGAGGTCCTGCTGGGCCTGGGTCTCCCTGTTGACCCTGTTGACCTTCTGCCCCAATCGACCCGTCTAGACCTATTGGTCCTGCCGGTCCGGTGCATGAAATAAGCATTAGTAATGAAATACATGTTAGTAAAACTAAACCTAACTTAATTAAATCAAAAACCTTAGAATTCAGTTTTAGTTTCATATTAATTCACCTCGCTTTATAAATTGTGTGGCTTTGAGGGATATTATTGGAAGGGGAGTTTAGGTTAAGTTTTTGACATAAATAAGAAAAGGCCTCTGAATATTGCGATTCAGAGGCCTTTTCTTATTATTTAGCTAGTTTGATAACTTTGTTATTTACTACCTACTAACAAAGGTGCAGTTGCGGTTGTTTTCTTTGAGCCGTTTGCCCAAAGAGTGTATAGACCGTCTGATAATGCACTTACATCAATGTCTGCTTGGAATGATCCATCTACATTTGCAAATTGACTACCAAGTACAACATCGTCTGCCATTAAGGTTATCGCTTCACCAAGCTTGAATCCAGAACCGTACACAGTGGCTGTGCCGCTTGTTGCTTGAGTAGCTACCACACTGGCTACGCCATTAACTGCGTCTCGGCCATCTCTTCCATCTTCACCTGCAGGTCCAGCTGGGCCTGTTGCTCCATCTGAGCCTGGGGATCCTGGAGGTCCTGATGCACCTCTGGCTCCCTGCTTGCCTTGTACGCCTTGTACTCCTTGGCCGCCTGAAGATCCATCACCACCATCTATGCCTGCAGTTCCCTGTGGTCCAGGCTGGCCTGAAGAACCTTGAGGTCCGGCAGGACCTGTACAAGCCACTAAGGCTATTATTGCTAGACTGGAAACTATCAGGGCTAGGGTAGTGCCCTTACCACTAATGAGCTTTTTCATTTGACCCCCCGGATCGAAAAATTTTGATTTATCTATTATACATAAAGCTGCCTATTAAATCACATGCAGCAGCCTTATCCCAATTAACAACGCCTCGTATTGAGGCGCCAGTTTAACTATTTATATTAGTACTATGTTAGGTACTGGCAGCCCCATCTTAGTAATCGGTCCGCCTCGATGTCAAGCCCTTTAGGGTCCGTTGATTCAGATACAATCGGGTTTTTAACGCGTCTTCAGTTTATTTTATTATTCTTATCGTGACGTTTGCTTAACATAAAACCGATAATAAACCATGATTCAATATATTAAACAGGCAACTTTCCATCGATAGTTAAGGGCCAAGTCATGTATAATTTATGGAAATTTCCTTACCGTATTATTAACTGGAATTCATATAAAACTTGCATGAAGAAATCATAAGATTAATGTTCCAGCTTGCCATCATTTTGGTTGCAGCCAAAATTGGTGGAGAGATAGCTGAGCGTTATTTGAAAATCCCATCCGTTTTGGGCGAGCTTGCTGCCGGTATATTAATCGGTCCTTTCGCCTTGGGCTCAATTGATATATGGAATTACGGGCCAATGTTCCCAATTGAACATTTATCAGGTTCTCATAGCGTACCTGTATCTCAAAGTATGTGGTCAATTGCTCAAATCGGGTCAGTAATTTTATTATTTGGCGCCGGACTAGAGACAGATTTACGTCAGTTTATAAAATATGCAAAACCAGCCTTGGTTGTAGCAATTGGTGGAGTCATTATTCCTTTTGCTTTGGGTTCATCTGTAACAGTTTTATTCGGATTTGCTGATGGGTTCAGTGATCCGAAAGCTCTTTTTATGGGTACGATCTTAACGGCTACATCTATTGGTATATCAGTGAGGGTGTTAGGTGATATGCGGGTTTTGGATACTCCGGAAGGTATAACAACTTTAGCTGCCGCAGTGGTTGATGATATTTTAGGAATTCTTGTTTTGACAGTAGTTATAGGTATACACCTTACTGGCGGATTTTCCGCGTCTTCGGTTGGTATTGTTGCATTAAAAACAATCGGATTCTGGCTAGTGTTAACCGGACTAGGATTATTTTTATCTAAATATATTTCTAAGTTCTTTGACCGGTTTAGGGTTTCAGGAGCAGCGCTGGCATTATCTTTGGCATTGGCCTTCTTAGCTGCAGCATTGGCAGAAAGTTTTGGCTTGGCCATGATTATAGGAGCTTTTTCCATAGGTTTAGCTTTGTCTGGAACTCCGCTTGCACACCGTTTAGAAGACCCTTTGAGAGGTGTATATAATGCTCTCGTTCCCGTATTTTTTGTAGTAATGGGAATGATGGTTGATGTTACAGAACTAGGTGACGTTTGGCTGTTTGGACTGGTAGTCAGTTTATTAGCGGCTATAGGCAAAATAGCCGGTTCAGGATTGCCATCACTAATGTTTAGGTTTAGTAGGGCAGAATCCTGGAGGATTGGAGTTGGTATGATGCCCAGAGGTGAAGTTGCACTGATTATGGGTGGAGTAGCATTTGGTCAGGGTTTAATCGGACAAGATTTATTTAGTGTATGTATTATTATGACAATAATTACGACATTATTAGCACCTTTAATTTTGGTCAGATCATTTAAGAAAAAACCGACGTGAAGTAAAGCTAGCTTTGTTTTGGTAAAGGAGATTTAGATGCAAGATACATATGAAGTTGTTGTGACTCAAGCTGGTAAAACCATGTTTCAGGAAGCTTTCTACAATTATATGGGCCTATTGGGTTTTGCTCACATGAGTATTGGTGGAAGGCTTGGAGGTCTAACTTCATACGATTTTACATCAGAGGATGGGTCAGTCAGTTTAGATATAACTAATGTAGACCAAAGCCATTTTAAGTTAACCGTTCATTCAACGAATATTTCTGTTCAACCGCTTGTTCTTGATGCATTGACTGAAGGCGTTGCTGATTTCCTAGAGCCATTTTATGACAATTTGGACGTAGATTCTGCAGGATCAAAACTAAGAAATCTAATATCTCAGCTTCGGGACTCTTTCGAACAAACAATCAATATTTTAAAGTAAAAATTATTGTTTTAGCCCCCGTAGCTCAGAGGATAGAGTGCTGGCCTCCGGAGCCAGAAGCGTGGGTTCGAATCCCACCGGGGGTACATTTATCTTGCATCCGGTTTGAAGAGTAATTTCATCACATTAGAGTTTTAGTTTAAAATTAATGTTTTATGCCCCCGTAGCTCAGAGGATAGAGCACAGGTTTCCTAAACCTGGTGTCGTGCGTTCGAATCGCACCGGGGGCGCACTAGATTCTTAAACAAACTAAGTGTTTTTTATTAAAAATCATATTTGTTAATTTGCAAAAGGATATATTTTATGGGTCGTGGAACTTGGTATTATGACGGACACCCTCCGACTTGTACTTGTGTGGAATGCAGTTCAAAAAGGACTCGCGATTCTTTGAGTAGTTGGGCAGTTCGGTTTTTGTTCGGAAACCTATTAGCCGTGCCAGTTCGATATATCACTGCTGTTTTAAGAGCTTTGCGTATTATTTAATCTCTTATGTGCACCAATTATGAAGGTTCTATCTGTCAGATATATCCCATTTTTCCCCGGTGACCATGAAAATTGTTCTTTCTGATATGTTTGTAGCCCGATCTGCTATTCTTTCAAGATCATGAGCCACCCATAGTAAATATGTGGCACGTTGGATATTCTTTGGATTTTCAATCATCATTAAGACTAATTCACGATATATTTGATTGTATAGCGCATCTACATCATCATCCATCAATATAACCTGTTTAGCTCCCTCTACGTCTCTTGATACAAGAGTTTCCAAACTTAGTCGGAGCATGTTACTGGCTAAATCTCCTATTCTTGGTATATCTATTAATGGTTTTAGTAGCGCTTCTTCCCCTATTCTTAAACCTATTTTGGCGATTCCTTCTGCATAATCTCCCATTCTTTCTAACTCGGAGGAAACAAGCATAAAGGTAACTATAGTTCGGAGGTCTCCGGCAAGGGGCTGTTGAGTTGCCATTAAATCAATGCACTTTTCTTCAATCTCAACTGCCTTGCTGTCAATTTCATCATCCTCTTCAATTACCTTTTTGGAGAGTTTGAGGTCACGAGTTTTTAACGCATCTAGAGATAAAAGAAGCGATTTTTGAACCATACTGCCTAGTGATAATAGTTCATCCATTAAAGTAGTCAGTTCTCTATCAAAATCTGTTCTAGCCATTATTCACTCCTTTTAACCAGGTAATTAACTAAATCGACCTGTTATGTATGCCTCTGTTCGTTCCTCTGTTGGGTTAGTGAAGATCTGATGAGTATCTCCTGTTTCCACGAGGTATCCTGCCCGATCTTCCCCAACCATTAGAAAAGCTGTTTCGTCGGACACCCTCGCTGCTTGTTGCATGTTATGAGTCACAATAATTATTGTGTATTTTGAAATCAATTCACGTATTAGTTCTTCGATTGCTAGGGTGGCAATTGGATCTAGTGCAGAGCAAGGTTCATCCATTAGAACAATATCGGGTTCAATTGCAAGAGCCCGAGCTATACATAGCCTTTGCTGTTGACCGCCAGATAAAGTTAAACCGCTATCCTTTAGTCTGTCTTTAACTTCATCCCATAATGCAGCTTGCTTCAACGATTTTTCCACAGCTTCATCAATATCACCTCGATATCCATTGATTCTAAGCCCAAAAGCGACGTTGTCAAATATTGACTTGGGGAAAGGGTTAGGTTTCTGGAATACCATTCCAATGGATGAGCGTATTTCCGTTGCGTCGACTTCCGAAGAGTACAAGTCTATTCCGTTGTATAAAATTGATCCCTGAACCGCCGCCGATAAAACAAGATCATTCATTCGATTGAAGCATCTTAGTACAGTGCTTTTGCCACAGCCTGAAGGCCCTATTAAAGATAAAACCTTATTCTTCTGTACATCTAAATTAACGTCTTTTACTGCTCTAAAATCTCCGTAATATACATTCAAGTCGCGAGCACTAATAATTATGTTGTTCGGAGTTTTAGTATCAATTGTGTCTGTTATTTCATTTTTCATTTCTATTCTTCCGATTGTTTTTGATAACGATTTCTTAAGTAAATTGCGAATGAGTTCATTCCAAGCAGTATTAGTAGCAAAATGATTATGCCAGCAGCGGCAAGGCCGCGAAATTCATCTTGTGGTCGAGACACCCAATTAAAAATCTGTATGGGCATCACGGTAAATCGAGATAATGGGTTTGTAGGAATAAATGTGAGGTAAACTAGAGCGCTAATAGCTATAATTGGTGCAGCCTCACCAATTGCCCGAGACAAAGCTAATATTACACCTGTCAAGATGCTCGGCATCGCTGATGGCAGTACTACTGTTTTTTGAGTTTCCCATTTGGTTGCACCAAGCGCATATGAAGCTTGGCGATAAGAATCTGGCACAGCCCTAATGGCTTCTCGAGCAGCTAATATGACAATTGGCAGTACTAACAAAGCTAAAGTCAGAGCTCCTGCCAAAACGGATCGCCCAATTGACATCCATTGCACGAATAAAGCGAGTCCAAGCAAACCATAAACAATAGATGGAACTCCTGCTAAATTAGATATATTGATTTCAATAATTTGAGTTAACAAATTTTTTGGAGAATATTCCTCTAAATATATTGCTGCGCCTATGCCAATTGGTACTGTGAAAGCTCCTGTTAAGGCGATAGTCCAAATTGTTCCAAAAATAGCTGATTTCATTCCCGCTATTTCCGGATGTCTGGAAGGGAAGTTGGTTAAGAAATGCCAGCTTAGCCAGTCGACACCATCAAATAGAATTCTAACTAATAAAATTAACAGTCCAACAATTCCAATCAACACACATGACAGTAAAAGAAAGTATATTATCTGTCCAAATCTTTTACGCCTTGTCAGATTCGTATCAAATTTCGAGTGCTGCATTGGGCTACTATTCATATTTTTGTCGCCATTTATTGACAACTAAACTGCCAATCAAATTCATTAACAAGGTAATAAAAAACAGCAAAAGTCCAACTGCAAATATAGTGTTGTATTCTATGGACCCGAAAGGTGCTTCCCCAAGGCTAAGTTGCACTATATATGCGGTCATTGTTTGGATGCTTTCTAGTGGGTTGGCGGTTAATCTAGGTGTAGCTCCAGCCGCGATAGTTACTAGCATTGTCTCACCTATTGCTCGAGAAATAGCTAATATAAAAGAGGCTATTATTCCAGACAAAGCGGCAGGCACGACTACACGCAATGCCACTTCAAATCTTGTTGCCCCAAGTGCGTAGGCACCGTTTCTTAGAGAGCGGGGGACCGACATCATTGCATCTTCACTTAAAGAAGAGACCATTGGTATTATCATTATTCCCATAACTAACCCAGCGCTAAGAGCATTGAAAACGATCATATTAGGAATAATTGTTTGTAAATAAGGTGTAACAAATGTTAGAGCAAAGTATCCATACACTATTGTGGGCACTCCTGCTAAAACTTCTAATATTGGCTTAACTATTCTCCTGACCCTATCTGCAGCATATTCAGATAAATAGATTGCAGCTCCAAGTCCAACAGGAGCAGCAAAAAGGATTGCGATTACTGAAACTAGCATTGTTCCACCAACAAGTGGTAAAACTCCGTGAGCTCTTGGTTTCAATATTGGAGACCATCGGGTGCCAGTTAGGAATTCCCAGATGGAGATTTCCATGAAGAAGCTCCAACCTTGAACAACCAGGCTCACAACTATACCTATGGTTGTAGCAACTGATACTAGGGCACATAGTAGTAAGATCCATTTTATGGCTCTACCTTCTATGTTGGACCTTGTACTGCGTCTATAAAGATTTGATCTGAGGCTTGTATGTGTACTTTTGTTCAACTATTTTTGGTAGTTCAGATGAGAGTGTGATTTATTTTTTTAATATCTAGTATTTACTTACAGTCGTGTATAAATCAACTAATTAAGTTTCGTTTTATCTGACTCTTGCTAGAGACTATATCTACTTTCTATTTAGTCGTTTAATGGCAAATTAAATTTTTGTTAACAAACTGTTAAAAACCCATTTAAGTTTTACGCAGTTTAAACGAGAATTTAGACCCTTCTCCTGGCTGACTGTCCAGCAAAAGGTTGCCTTCATGAGCCATCACAATGTGTTTAGCTATTGCTAAGCCTAGGCCTGTCCCAGAACCTGATCTGGATGTATCCACTTTATAAAATCTCTCAAACACATGCTTTTGTTCTTCAGCAGATATTCCAGTTCCATTGTCTTCAACTACAACTTCAACCATACCGTCATTTTGTGATGTTGAAATAAGAATCTTGCCGCTTTCAGATGTGAATCTAATAGCGTTGTCTAAAAGGTTGATAATTACCTGAATTATTTTTCGTTTATCTGCTATAACTTCTAAATTCACACAAGGGTTAGGGTATGAGACATCTATATTTTTCTCTTTTGCTTTGTGTTCTAAGCTTCTTACAACGTTAAAAATAGAGTCATTTATATTAATATTGTTCATGTCCAGGTGAACGCGACCACTTTCTAATGTGGACAATTCTAATAGTTCACTAACGAGCTGATTCATCCTATCGACATCAGTGTTAATTCTTGATAAATAATCTTCAGATACAAGTTTGTCATCTATTGCCCCATCCATTAGGGTTTCTATTAAGGCTTTTACAGATGCCAACGGGCTCCTAAGTTCGTGGCTAACATTACTGACAAATTCTCGGCGCGCATTTTCGATATTTCTATATTCCGTAATATTTCTCAGCGTAACTAAAACACCCTCACCACCTAGATGGTTTATAGGAGTGGCAATTGCATTTACAACATTTCTGTCCGGCTGGAGCAAAATGTCTCGAATGTATGGCTCAGTGGCATTTACTGCGTTCAGAATCATGGTTCGTAATTCATGATCCCATATGTGTCCTAGCGGGTTTTCATCCGATGAATTCGCCAATTTGCTATATCCATCTGCACCAATGCCCAATAGTTGCTGAGCTGCAGGATTTATCAAGGTTATTTTTGCCTCGGAGTCCGCAACTATTACTCCATCATTCATAGTTTCTAGCACTGCTGATAATTTAGAACGTTCACTTTCTAGATCTCTTACATTAGATCGCATTCTTCTAGCCATAACGTTAAATGAGCTAGCAAAACTTTTTCGATCTTGATTACCATAAGCGGGAAATTCATATTCTAAATTGCCACTGGCAAGAGCATGTGACCCTTCAGAAAAATCCTCTAATAGTTTTGAGGTTTTATTTAGAATTGTTAGAGCAAATGCAAGAGAAATAATTAAGATTATGGAGCCTGAAACAATTGTGGCTAAAATAACATTAGCATCTTTTGCGTTCGTGATGTATGCAGCAAGCCCAACCAAAATGATTGCGATCAAAACGATGTAGGAAGCCACCCACTGCCATTGTAAAGATTTAGGTATATTCACCCGTCAAACCGATATCCTATGCCTCTTACTGTTATGATTCTCAGAGGTTTTTCGGGGTTGCGCTCAAGTTTTTGTCTAAGCCATCTTATATGGACGTCCACGGTTCGTGTGTCTCCTATATAGTCATGACCCCATAAAGCCTCAAGAATTTGGTGCCTTGATAGAGCTTTACCTTTATTCCGCATGAAAAACGTTAATAAATTGAACTCGCGCGGCCGCAGGTTGATTTGCTCTCCATTTAGTTTAGCAGTATAGCTGTATGTATCAATAGATAAATTGTCAGAATCTAATATGGTAGATTTAGTTGGACTTGAATTGCTGTCTTTCGTGCCTGCGTGACGCAATTGAACTTTTATTCGTGCAATAAGTTCGCGCATGCTGAAAGGTTTGGTAATGTAATCATCCGCTCCAAGTTCGAGTCCAAGTACTTTGTCTATCTCTTCGGTTTTTGCGGTTAGCATGATTATCGGAACATCATTATTTGCACGAATAGTTTTGCATACGGCCAGGCCATCTGTTTTCGGCAGCATTATGTCTAATAGCACTAGATCAGGTTTGTGATCATTTGTAAGCTGCAAAGCTTCTTCACCATCATCGGCCAAAATTAGATTATATTTTTCTTTTTCTAGGCTGTACCTAAGAGCTTCTTGAATGTTTGGGTCGTCTTCAACTACCAAGATAGTTTTATTATTTTCAGAATCATTCATACCGTAGTGCCTCAGCCGGGGCCACTTCTGAGGCTTGTAAAGCTGGAATTAATGTTGTTATTAATGACATCACGTAAGCGCCAATCCCAATCAATGCGAACTTTACCCAAGGTATTATTGTCTTTATATCTGGGTCTGCAGAATCTCTTATATCTGCCATTACATTAACTCCGGTAACTATTCCCAAAATTATTCCAATTAATATCCCCATTATACCTATAAATGACGATTCTCCAATAAACGTAAGTAAGACGCTGCGTTTTGAAAAACCTATTGCCCGCATTACACCGATTGCATGTCGTCTTTCTACTACTGCTCTAGCACTAATAACTCCCAAGGAAACAATTCCTACAACAAGTCCTAGCAGCATGAATCCAGTCAACAAGTCAAAGAACGATCTTTGCTGGCTCTGAAGTTCTGTTATAGTTTCTTCTAAATCGATAGTTTGAATCGCATGTTCGAATAAACCTGACTCGATTGATGCGGACGGATCTGTGTATCCGTCTTCTACTCTGAAAAGGTATCTCGTTGCATCTGAATTTATACCTGTTTTTTCAAAAAGAAACTGCTGGCTTGTAAATATGCCACTTGGTAATATCGGACCATTATCTGTGAATTGATCTAGCACCGCTATAACTGTTACTTCATATTCGCTACCACTTTCTAAATCACGTACAGTCACTTTAACTTCTTCCATGAAATCATTTTCCATAAATAATTCTTCAACATTTAGAACTAGATTGTCGTCATCAGCGTCAAAGGCAAAGCTATTTTTCGTTGGTATCATTCCTGAATCTACGACTGCAAACCCGGGATTATTTTTTAAATCAGCCCACACAGCTTTAGCATCAAAACCAGTTTCCGTAACATACTTTTCTGTTGCCAAACTTATTCTAAATTTATTCGATTCCATAAAGTTGTCATCAATGCCCGTAATGTTTGTTGAAATAAAGTCAGTTTGATTTGAGTCTAAGGCCAAGCCCTCTGTGTCTCTAACCGTTCTGAACGTGCTAACTTCTGTGACAAATGAGAGTTCTTCAGTACTGTCTATTTTGCTCTGAATATCTTGAATAGGGTTTAAATCGCTTAAAACGTACCCAACCGTGTCGTATCCACCAGCAAATCTTTCTGTGTCATTTAACAGGTTATTGAAACCTTCAACTACCATTGAGTTAACCAGTACTGCAAATATGACTACAGAAAACATTGCAACGGATAAGCCAGTTCTAAATCCATATCTTAGCGGATAAGACACAGCTGATTTAACGATTGGGGCTATAGATTTAATCCTTCCAAGTGTATTAACAAAAAATGCGAGAATAGGTTTGTTGTTGTTCATAAAGATTAAAACTGCGCCAGTTACTAAAAATGTACCTGTGATGAAGAAGCTAGCAAAGTTATCTGTCCAATTTTCGTTGAGAGAATCCCACACAGATGCTGGTAGCACGAAAATGATTACAAGTACGACTCCCGCGCCAGTCAAGACAATGCTTTGTGCTAGGCCAATCCATCTAAAAAGTAAGGACAGTCCTATTGGAATTAACGCTAGGCCAAAAATGAAAGCAGGGAATTGATTGTTGCTAAAACTTGTCCAAACTAGTATCGCTCCACCAATTGTTAAAACTAAAGACCAGATTAAATTACTTTTTGTTCTGCCTGTTCCTTGAGGGTCCGGGATGTCTCTAATTGCTCTGACTATGTTGAGATTACTAATTTTCCATGAAGCGAAAAATACTGTAGCGAAAGTTATTACCGAGCCGAGCAGAAATGAGGTTAGTACGCTAATAGATGAGACGTTTCCGCTAAGGTTAAAATCGTCTGAACTTCCCGAAAATATATTTGATGCAGCTACTATTAATAGAAGGCCGATACCAATACCGGCTAAAACGCCAATTATTGCTGATCCAAGACCGTATATAGCCCCTTCCAACATGAAGAGTCTAATGAGTTGTTGTCGTTGCATTCCCACTGCGCGAGCCATTCCCATCTCACTTTTTCGCTCTGCAGCAAGCATGGAAAATATCAAAAATATAAGTAACAAACCAACACCTATAGAAAACAACCCGAAAGTAGTGAAGAAAGTTACAAATAGGCTACCAATACTATTTGCCAACTCAACTAAGTCAGCTTTTATTGGTACTATCTTTAGACCATTCGATTTCAGAACTTCGGAATCTCCTAGCCTTTCTTCAATACCATCGGAGTATTTGACTCCCTCATATGGGTCTCCGTTATTCGTTATAAGAACTCCAGACAGGAAGCCCTCTTCTCCTAATAGTTCTTGAGCTCGTTTTAAAGGCATCATTATTGCTATAGAGCTACCTCGACCCTTGAAATAGTAACCTTCTGAAATACCCTTTAATATAAAAGGCGTTAGCTGGTTTGGGCCTAGAGCAATTTGTATTTCATCTCCAACTTTAGCCTCTAAAGCCTCAGCTCCTTCGATGTCTATGAAAATTTCATTTGGCCCAAGGTCCCTAATCTCTAACGGTTGGTTTAGCTCGTCGTATAATGCTTCAAACTTAGTGGAATTCTGTTCATCTACTCCTATCATTGTTGCATTTATTTCAAATTGTCTGCGAGTTGCGTTGATAACAGCTACAGTTTTAGATAGATCTGCTAATGTTGACTCAACGCCAGGGTCTGCCTCAAACTCAGCTCTAATCTGCTGATAGAGTTTTTCGTCAAAATATTCTGGCAAAGGCTGGTTTGCCCAAAGCTCAGATTCCTCATCGACGGTAATGAACATGTCGAGTTCGCGAAGAGACGAGGTAGCCTCATTTTTTATGCTGTAAGTAACTGAATCACCAGTTGTAAAAGCAATTGAAATTATTGCCGTTGCTAGCATTAAGCCAGACATTATTAACCCTGCTCTTGCTGGCCTTCTAATCACGTTTCTGAATGCCATTCTTAACAGGATTGAATTTCTCACAATAATGTATGTAAGGAAAATAACTATAATCGCAAAAACAATAAATAGTGTTAGAGCGATGCTAGTTACTGGTGCTCCAAATATAGTATCCAATTAAATCCTCTTGCTCTTGTCTTTTCTACTTACTATCACTTTCGATTACACCATCTCTCATGAATATAGTTCTATTAGTTAACTCGGCAACTTCATCAGAGTGAGTCACAATGACAAACGTTTGGTTGTTCTCAGAATTAAGCTTGATCATCAATTTCATAACGTCTTTGGCATTTTCACTGTCAAGGTTTCCTGTTGGCTCATCTGCCCAAACGATCTCTGGAGTATTGACTAAAGATCTAGCTATCGTCACCCTTTGAATTTGCCCGCCTGACAGCTCGGCAGGGTAGTGTTCCATCCAATCCGTCAGCCCAACTAACTCTAAGGCATTTTCTGCTGATTCTTTTGCATCTTTTGCTGCTGTGCCTGAAACAAGTAAAGGCATCTCAACATTCTCACGTGCCGTGAGAACTGGAAGTAGATTGAAACTCTGAAAAATGTATCCCATTCTTTGAGCTCGATACTTTGTTTTCACTTTATCTGACATTGTCGAGAGTTCAGTGTTATTTATTTTCACAGTGCCGCTCGTTATATCATCCAGTCCAGACAAGCAGTTTAAGAGCGTTGTTTTGCCACAACCGCTAGGTCCCATTACTGCGACCATTTCTCCTCTTTCAACATTCAGAGTTACATCGTTTAGAGCGGTGACTTTGATTCGGCCTGAATCATAAGTTTTAGTTACGTTTTCTGCCGCAATAACTGGATCTTTCGAGTTATTTGCTTGGTCCTGATTGTTCAAATTTCGCTTCCTTGTGTTTGTCGGGTGGTTCTTCAGTAGTTTTAATACTACATATAGTTGCTATTTTGTGTGTTAACAGTTGATTAAGATGCGGTTAAATACTTGTTCATATGCAAACCGTTCTTTCATGAATTGTACTGCCACCCAATACGAATGTCAATAATAAACTTCATTTATGTCCAAATTGTGTACTATAGTCTACACAGAAGTATAAGTCGTTTCCTATTCCGTTTTTTAATTATCGTTAAATTTCTCATTTAAATCGAGCCAGTCATCGAAGTCCACTTCGAGTGCAGAGATAATCCGGGCGACCATAGAGTAGTAGCCAACTGTTATAAGTAAATCTGTTGTCATTTCACGGCCCAAAAGGTGTTCGAGTGCTTGGAAAGTTTTTTTATTTAACGTTGCATCTCTTACCAATTCTCTCGCTGCTTGTATGAATAGTCCTTCTTTAGGAGGTAAACCCATTGGGCCTTTACCAGATAATATTGCATCTATTACTTCATCTCTGACCCCTACTTCTCTTGCTACTGGTTCATGTTGAGCCCATTCATAACTATTATTTAATTCCTTAGCGGTGGTCAAGATTGCAGTTTCTCGTATTGCGGGGTCAAGCTTAGATTTGTATCTTATGTACTCTCCTACTGAAGTTACTACTTCAGCACCTTCAGGACTATTCATTAATGCGCCAAATACGTTTTGAACAGAACCTCTTGTTTTAGCTATCCGATCAAATATAGGTTTATGCGTATCGGATAGATCTTCTCGTTTTATATAGGGTACTCGAGCCATAATTTTTCCTTATGCTTGAAAATTTATCTAAATGTTAAGTCAGATATAAGCTTATGTTTGCATGAGAGTAATACACTCTTAGAGATGCTTTCCTTTCACGTTCTAATGTTTTTCGGTACGATTCTTGATCGATAGTTTTATCATTTAAAACGTGAGGACAAGGTTGTCTGCGCTCCATTTGAGGGCAAAGATGCATACTGTCAGATTCATCTAGAAAGCCGCACATTTGCATTGGATAGAACAATGCTTCAGCAACAGTGCGTAAATCCGAGATTATCTCGCTTGGCCTGGAATCTCCGTCAGATGTAATTTCGACTTGTATTTTTTCCAATTCAGTTAATCTCCAGTTATTTGTTTTTGAAATGATCAAAACCGCTCGAACTATAACTATCCTGTGTTCCTTGTGAGTTTAATACCCTAATTTCGGGATAATCGCCTGTAATTTTCCCGATTATGGTGACGGGTGTTTCTAGTGAAGAAATGGCTTTATCGATTGACTCTTTAGCTCCAGTAAAAACAAGTTGGTAATCTTCTCCTCCACTTAAGGATAGTTTTTCCCAATCAGAAGGGAAAATAGACTTCAAATCTGCGTCTACAGGAAGTGCATCAATCTTAATCTCAGCGCCTACTTTACTGGCTTCACATATGTGACCCAAATCCGCTATTAGACCGTCGCTAATATCTGCAGCGCATGTTATGCCGTGCCCAGCTAGCCACACTCCAGTATCTATTTGAGGCCTTGGCCTTGTATGAGATTCAATGAGCTGTTGAGATTGTGGGAGAGTGCCGGTTTTGTCCAGTAAAATTCGTAGTCCACCAGCTGATGATCCGAGAGACCCTGTTACAGCCACTACTTCCCCTGTTTTTGCAGTAGATCTTTTGAGGGGATTGGGTTGAGAGTCATCGGATGGATCGTAGCCTAACATGGATATGGAGATGAACAACGTTTTGGATTTTACAGTATCGCCCCCCACAACCTTGCCTCCGAATTGTGAGGCTGCGTCTGCTACACCTTTATATATATCCTTTAGTAAATCTACCTCTTCTTTACCGCTTAAACCTAAAGACACCGTTGTGAATAACGGCCTGAATCCCATAGCTGCTATATCACTTTGTGAAGCGACCATAGACTTCCAGCCTAGGTCAACTGGATTGATGAATCTTAAATCAAAATGCACATCGTTTACTAAGGTATCCGTGGTGAAAGCCTGATGACCTGCTGGAACATCCCATACAGCTGCATCATCACCCAAACCAACGACCTCGCTGTAAATAGTATCCAGCTCGTTGTTTGTATAGTGTTCAGACAGTGTTTTAGACAAAAGTCTAATCAGCTCAAACTCACCTATTTCATTAACCTTCATATTATTTAGGTTTTCCTAACATAAGTTTATGTTGTCTATACACACAATCATTCATTACAACCATAATACCTGCCTTCATTGCCATTTTCTCGGCATATGTATCTTGAACTCCGTCTTGCATCCAAATGCTTTTAACTTCAATTTCGATTGCATCTTTAACCACAGGCAGTACATGTTCTGACCTGCGAAATATATTTACTAGGTCAATCTGATCGGGTATTTGTAGTAAATCAGGATAGCTTTTAATCCCAAACACAAAATCTACGTTTGGATTGACTGGGATAACTTTATATCCATTATCGAGTAAGTACGATCCTATACGATGACTAGTGCGGCTTGGATCATCAGATAGTCCAACAATCGCTATCGTGTTTGTGGACTCAAAAATTCTATCGATTATTTTTGGATACGGTTGATTAGGGTTCATAAATCTCAACTGATGCAAGCATCCCTTCAGCACCTATCCCTCCAATTATCAATATACGTCCATCGGGCAGTTCGGCGACTTGATGATTTGTGCGACCAGTAAGCAGGTTGCCGGCTACCGACCATGTGGCGTCCTGAGGATTATAGATCTCAACTTCTGACAAATAACCTAAGCCACCTGTAACTAAAACTAAACCATTACGGAGGCGGACTGATACATGCCCAGCACGAGGTTTGGTGGTTTCGCCGGCAAAAGACCATGTATCTGAATTTGGGTCATATATCTCAGCTTTTGTTATTTTACCTCTACCTCCTACTACCAAAACTTTGCCATCAGATAGTAAAGTAGCTGTATGAGCAACTCTGCCTTTTATCATCGGAGCTGCTATCGTCCATGAATCTGTATCCGGATTATATATTTCGGAGGATTTTGAATAAGGTCCATCCAGTTTACCTCCTCCTATCACAAAGACTTTTCCGTCATCTAGTTTTATCGCCACATGATTTGAACGCTTTTCAGACATCGGGGCAGCTGCTGTCCATTTTCCTATTTCAGGATCAAATATTTCAGTTTCTTTACTACCGGAAACCACTAAACCGTCAACATCATATGTCCCTCCTCCAAATACCATGAATCTTCCATCATTTAGCTTTATATAGCTCATTTCGTGACGAGCTTTTATCATTTCTGGACCCGATATCCATATTCCAGTGATTGGATCCCAAATTTCTGTTGAATTCAAAGGACCGTTTTTCCGGTGGAAACCTCCGGTCAAAATAACTTTACCGTCTGGCAATTCAAATATCGCTGGTGAAAGTCTGCTGTCATTGAGTTCACCAGTGAATGTCCATTCCCCTAAATCAGGGTTAAACACCTCAGCTGTTTTACTAAATTCTCCACCCCTTAACATATTTGCGGATTCGTAGTGTCCTGTCGCTACAATCAATGTTCCATTACTCAGCTTTAACAGACCAAATTTTTCCCTTCTTGATTTCAGGTCCTTACCGGCGACAAAAATTAATGATAGCTTCGTATCTGAATCCTTATCGATATTGGATTCACTATTTTCGATACCGCGCTTCGATCCCGTAGACGGATCGATTGAATCAGTACTATTGCAGCCTAGACAAAGTAACGTCAGGAACAGAGGAAATAAGATAACTGACTTCTTAATAATAAGCATAAAAAGAGTATAAATTATTTGTATTAAAGAAAGAAAGAACATTATGATCATTTGAAAAAAGCGAGAAAACGAAACAAGATGTTCCAATTTAGAAACAAAAGTTGATTGCAAAACCTCGAGCAATTTTATGAATCTTTTCGAGTCGTATGTAGTTGAGTCATGAGTCCATAGGCAAATAAACTGTAATTATGTTGAACGCAAATAACCTTACGAAAGGATATGGGGATGAAATTTTATTTTCAGACCTCTCATTAAATGCGTCTGCTGGCGACCGTATCGCCCTCGTCGGAGCTAACGGTTCTGGTAAATCAACGCTGATGGATATATTAGCTGGAGAAACTATTGCTGATCGTGGAAAAGTAGTACTAAAACGAAACTGTAAGGTTGCGTATTTAAAACAGGAAAACTACAAGTTTGATAACAAACCGTTATTACAGGAGGTTTGCCAAGAACCAGAGGAAATCGTAGAACTTCGAAAAGAGCTAATGGATATTCATGAGTTATTATCCAATGGAGCCAATAAACAGACACAGGCAACGCTGTTAGCTCGTATGGCAAAAATTAATGACCATTTAGAGATCCATTCTCAGAACAACGCTGAGTATAAAGCAAAGGCGATTTTGTCAGGCTTGGGTTTTAATCAAGTTGATTTTAGCAAACTTATAAACGAATTCAGTGGTGGATGGATTATGAGAGCGTATTTAGGCAAGGTGCTTTTTCATGAACCGGATTTATTGCTCTTGGACGAGCCGACCAATCATCTGGATTTAGAAGCAAATTTGTGGTTTGAAGAATACTTGCTGAATTTTAAAGGTGCGGTTCTTGTAACTTCTCATGACAGAGCATTTTTGAATTCTGTAGCTACATCAATATTAGCTATCGAAGAAGAACAGGTAGTCATGCAAAAGGGCAATTATGATGAATACCTAATATCAAGAGAGCAAGTTTTTGAAACTAAACAAGCTACTGCCGCTAGAACTGAAAAGCAAATAAAGAAACAGATGAAGTTCGTAGAGCGTTTTAGATCAAAAGCAACTAAGGCAAGACAAGTTCAAAGCAGATTAAAGGCTCTAGATAAAATTGAAAAAATAGATATACCAAGGGCCACCAAGAGAGTGAGGTATTCTTTTCCTGCGCCGCTTCGAAGTGGAAACGAAGTAATACATTTAGAAAATTTAAATAAATCATACGGCAAAAAAGTTGTCTACACTGGTGTGGATTTATCTTTGACTAGGGGAGATAAAGTCGCGTTATTAGGAGTTAATGGAGCCGGCAAATCCACTATCCTGAAAATACTAGCAGGTGTTTTAGATTTCGACAGTGGGGGACGGAAATTAGGACATAATGTAACAACAGGTTATTACGCTCAACATTTACTTGAACTTTTAAATCCCAGAAAAACAATCATACAAGAATTAGAAGAAGTTGCTGGAGGAGGCTCGCGTGGAGTCGTGAGGAATATCCTAGGAGGATTTCTGTTCTCAGGCGATGATATACATAAAACGATATCAGTTTTATCGGGAGGAGAAAAAGCTCGAGTTGCATTAGCTAAGTTATTGCTTCAATCGAGCAATTTGCTTTTCATGGATGAGCCTACAAACCATCTTGATATTGAATCACGAGAAATCTTAATTGATGCATTGAATGACTACCAAGGCACTTTATGTTTTATTACTCACGATCGAACTTTTATACATCAGGTTGCAAACAAAATCTTGAAGGTAGAAGACGGACGGCTTGTTGTGTACCCAGGTGATTACTCAAGTTACTTAGCAAACATGAGTAACATGTTTTCCGGGCAGGATTCAATTCAGCAGAAACCATCGAATCCAAGTAAATTGCCTAAGGGTAAACATAACCAGGGAAGAAATATGCGGAGATATTCTGTGAATAAAATGCGTAAATTAAATCAAAGAATAAGAACAATTGAATCAGAGCTAGGAAATATCAATTCTGAGATGAATAATCTAGAGAGGTTTTTTACTGATCCCAAAGAAATAGAAAATCCGGAGCAATTAGCTAAATTAGGCCTTAAGCATGAAGCTCTTAAAAAGCAATCTGAAGAGTTAGAGAGAGAATGGGAACAATTATCTAGTGACGTTGAGACCAATATCACATAATCTTCATATTGTTAGCTGATATTTCCACACATTGATTAAAAAATTATTCCTGTACATGTATTTAAATTTAACACCTTAACTTACGTATACTGTCTGTTTAATGCTATGTATCATATATACAAGGCCTCGTAGAAACAGTTATTTCCTGAAGATTCAATTTTGAAATAAATGTTTGATTCAAAATGTTAATTTAGGAGAATACACTGAAATTTGAAAATATGGGTTTAAACCAACGCCTCTTAGACGCGATAAGAGATGCTAAATATATTGAACCCACCCCTATACAAGTTCAAGCAATTCCAGTTTCAATGCAAGGACAGGATGTATTAGGCTTGGCTCAAACTGGCACGGGCAAAACAGCAGCATTCATGTTACCCATATTGGACAAGATTCATAATAGCCGCACAAAGAAGATTAGTGCTTTGGTAATAGCTCCAACTCGTGAGCTAGTAGATCAAATAAACAAAACAGCTATCGATTTAGGAAAATATACCAAATCTAGAAGCGTATCTGTCTACGGTGGTGTAAACAAACGCCCTCAGGAGTCTAAGCTATCACGATCTCCAGATATAGTTGTTGCTTGTCCTGGACGTTTATTGGACCACCTGAACGATAAAACTATTGATTTATCTGAGGTGGAAACATTAGTTTTAGATGAGGCGGATACCATGTGTGATATGGGATTCCTCCCGGATATTCGAAAAATACTTAATTATTTGCCTGTTGAGAGACAAACCTTGTTTTTTGCAGCCACGATGCCGAAAGCCATAAGAGCCATGGCACAGGATATTCTTAAATCCCCGAAAACAGTCCAAATAGGGGTTATTTCACCAGCCGAAACGGTATCTCATGCCCTATATCCAATGAATGAAAAGATCAAGTCAAAATGCTTATTTAAAGTTTTGGAAACAACTGCCACTGGTCGCGTAATTGTTTTTACTCGTACCAAACATAGAGCAAAAATAGTGTCCGCTGACCTCGCTAATAGGGATTATAAAGTAACTGTTTTACAAGGTAATTTATCGCAGAACAAAAGGAACCAGGCAATAAATGGATTCAAAACCGGTAAATACGACATTTTGGTGGCTACTGACATAGCCTCAAGAGGAATTGACGTATCAGAAGTTTCGCATGTGATAAATTTTGACATGCCAAATACTGTGGACGCTTATATACACCGCATTGGACGCACAGGTCGGGCTAAAAACAAAGGAGAAGCTTTGACGTTTGTTGTCCCGAATGATGAGTATATGGTTCGTCAAATAGAAGCTATTTTAAAAGCTAAAATCGATAGGCGAACTATCGATGATGTTAATTATGGCAAAACACCAGTGATCGATCCGGGCTCTAAAAAATATCGAAGTAGCGATAGAGCGTCACAATACAAGGGACGTGGTAAAGGGAGATATATTGACGCGTCGAAGTCTAAAAGACGTGGGTTTAAAGGTAAGGCTAAGATTAAAAGTCACCGGTCCACAAAGAACTCAAATGGGATATTTAAGTAGAGTATAAAATGGTGGGTCAGTTTGGACTAGAACCACGGACCTCAGTCTTATCTGGGACTGTTAATTAGTGACACTAATTCTCTGAGCTTTGTAAAATCCGTAAGAAGGACCTTTGTTTGAACCTGACCGGCCTTCGACAACTGACTCCATATCTGCATATTGAAGCTGCCAGACGATTTCCCCATCTCGAGTAACCTCAATAATAAAAGGATACCCGGTGATTAGGACATTACCGTTAGGGAGCCTATCTACGTCCCTAATCGGCATCATAACTGGTTGAGCTTCTGCAAAACTGACAGAAAAGCTATTTGCTATCTTGGGATACGGTGGCACAAAGCGCCAAACAATCTTGTTTGCATCAGGGTCAATCTCTATTGCCTCATGAGGCATAACTTGGTTAGAGACCAATATGTTCCCAGTACTAAGGAATTCTGGGTCGTGAGCATCAACCAGCAAACCGTCTCCAACAGTCCTTACTAAGGAACCCTCAGAATCGACTTCTACCAACAACTCAAAATTTCTCGGACTGATTAAAGTATTACCATTCTCTAATCTCTCGACTGCATTGGTATGAGTCCATCCGTTCCGGGATAAGTTTACATACGGCTCTTTATTGAAATAATCTTTGGCGTACCATTGCCAGACTAATTCACCATCGGGAGTTACTTCTTTTGCTTGGGCATCTTCTATACCGTCGTTATTACCAAATGCGTATAGAGTATTCCCGTTGGCGAGTCGATCAGCGTCATGGGAAACCTTTTCATCCATGTGAGACCACACCACATCACCTTCACTGGAAATCTCTACAATACCCTTCCCTGGCATAACCAGAAGAGTGTTTCCATTTGCTAGTCGTTCCACATCCTGCCCAGGATTGGTGTATTGCTTGAACTCTTCCGCAAGAACATACTCCCACGTGACTTCACCAAGCATGTTTACCTCAATGACCCTAGGACTGCCCACATCATGATGGTCTGATAACAATGTAGTACCGGGCCATACCTTCTCTGCGTTATAAACGGTGACTTCTATTGCCGAATCCTTCTGGCCGCGAACCATCGGCTGCAAAAGTGGGGTAGGCGTATTTGTAGGTATGGAGGTTGGTACTTGTGTAGGTATAGCAGTTGCAACATCCGCAATAGTTGATTCGCTAACCTTTTCATCTTTAATAATATCGCCTGTTTCGTCAGTTGCAGTACTAGAACAACCAATACCAATTAAACTTAAAGCTACGATAGTTATTAAAAAACACGTAATTTTTATCCAGCTGCTTTTCATTTGTAAAATATTCAAGAACTTTTTAACCGAACAACATCCTTTTGGATTTGTATTATATTTTTTTAATTGTAAGAAACCCAAATTTGGAATTAAAAAATGGTTGGTGGGCCAGCGTGGACTCGAACCACGGACCTCAGTCTTATCAGGACTGCGCTCTAACCGACTGAGCTACTGGCCCACAATCTATTAATTGACCTTAACATCAAAAAATCGCGAATTAACATTATAGAACGAAAATACACTAAGCACTGTAGTTTTAGAGTACTTCCACAATTCTATCGCCAACTATTTTTTCTTCACCTGGATTTAATCCAAACATGTGAATTTCCATATAATCCTCACCCTCTTTCGCAAAGAAAGCTTTTCTCGTCCAAATCGGAGGATCACCTGATTTTAGTTTTTTCACTAAATCTTCAACTGTGAAGTCCGCTTTCGAGTTTGGCGTAATGGTTAATCCAAACGGCTGAACTCCAAGAATATTATCGTTCATTGCCACATCGATTTCTGGTATATGTTTTATTTTATCTATTATTGTTTGCGTCATAGTTTCTGCCTTACTAAGACGTTCTTCGTGATTTAATCCCATCCATCTTTCTACGGCTACAACGCAACCTATAATTTCTTGCCTGTCTACTTTTTGTGGCCTGCCAAGCCCTCTAATTCTTCTGCCTTCATACCCAATAAAAGATTGTAGGGCTAATTTATCAATGGCTTCTTGAGTTCCCAGTGCAAAACCTACTGAATGAGGAGCTCCTAAATATTTAGCGGCTACGCATTGAATATCAGCACCCATTCTGACATATTTACCAATATTTTCTGTTGGATAGATTTGTCCAGCAGCATCTACTAATACATATATGCCATTTTTCTTGGCTATATCGATTGTGTCCTCTAGAGACAATGCGTTTGGATCTATTCGTTGTTCTTCTGCATAATAATGAACCGCCACGGTTTTATCTGTTATTGCTTTTTCAAAGTCCTCTTTTGTTGTTTCAGTTTCCGATCCGAAAGTAACGAGTTTCGCACCAGCTAATTCTAAGCAGCGGTCATACCAGTAGTGCTGTTTTCTTTGAATCAATATTTCGTTTTTCATTCCAGATGTATCAGGAAGTTGTTCTATAAAATCATCATTGTCACCTGCCATAAAAGCAGCAGTTGCCAAGGTGAGTGCCGAACCGGCTCCAGAAGTTACATACGCTGCTGGCACATTAGTCAACTTCGCAATGTGTTCTCCAGCTTTTTCCTCTAATTCCATCATCGGTATGTAGCTGGAATCAGCTTTATCCATTGCTTCCTTAACTTCTTGAACAGG
>MDSV01103626.1_pt1 | contig 54951 bp, 53 predicted proteins | sample 810851 | NCBI WGS metagenome assembly MDSV01 (sample SAMN05326640, study PRJNA326480) | marine metagenome | isolation source: seawater | place: Atlantic Ocean: North East | collected 2012
ACGTTGATAGGCTGGATGTGGAAGCGCAGTAATGCGTGCAGCTGACCAGTACTAATAGCTCAATTGGCTTGATTTATGCACTGAAAAAAATTTTTATAGTTCAAATTAATATAAATTATTTAATATAAAACCCCAGCGAAATATGTTCTGGGGTTTTTTTTTAATATGATATACTTGATCAGATTAAAAAGTTAATTCCAATTAATGAAAATTAATGAACGAATCAATATTAGTAATAGGTAGCAACTCTTTCGCAGGATCAAACTTTTCTAATTATTTGCTTAATAAAAATTTAAAAGTTATAGGTGTTTCAAGGTCTAAAGAAATAAATAAAGTATTTTTAAAATATAAAACTAATAAAAATTATAAAAAAAATTTCTTATTTAAAAAAATAGATTTAAATAAAGATAAAGATATTTTAAAGTTAATAAAAATTATAAAAGATAAAAAGATTAAATTTGTAGTTAATTTTGCATCTCAAGGCATGGTCGCACAAAGTTGGTTAACACCATGGGATTGGTATAATACCAATGTTGTTTCTTTCTCAAAACTAATTAATAAACTTAAAAATGTAAAATTGGATAAATTTTTAAATTTTAGCACACCTGAGGTTTATGGTAGTACGAGTAAAAAAATTAAAGAGCACAATGTATTTAATCCAAGCACTCCATATGCCATCTCTAGAACAGCTCAAGATTTTAATTTGTATGCTTATTATAAAAATTTTAATTTTCCAGTTGTTTTTACAAGAACTGCAAATATTTTTGGTCCTCATCAACAATTATATAGAATTGTTCCTCTAGCTATAATTAAAGCTATTAGAAATGATAAAATAGATTTACATGGCTCGGGAAAATCAATTAGATCGTTTGTTTTTATGGATGATGTGTCTGAAATACTTTTTAAAATATTATTTGACAAAAAAAATATAGGGAAAACATTTCATATTTCAACTAAAAAGTTTGTATCAATAAAAAAATTAGTTTTAATCATTCTTAATCTGTTAAAAAAAAATCAAAAATTAATAAGAAATGTTAAAGAAAGAGACGGAAAAGATTTCGGTTATTATTTAGATAACTCAAGAATTATTAAAGAATATGGATGGCAAGAAAAAACCAGTCTAGAAACAGGATTAAAAAAAACTGTTGAATGGATTAATAATAATTATCAAGTAATTAATAAGTTAAATTTAAGATATAAACATAAAAAATAAATGAAAATTATTGTCACTGGTGGTTGTGGATATGTAGGATCAGTTTTAGTAAATAAATTAATTCAAAAACATTATGTTAAGGTTATTGATAATCAATGGTTTGGTAATTTTTTGCCAAAAAATAAAAACTTAGAAATTGAAAAGTTAGATATTAGAGATATTTCAGATAAATTAGATTTAAAAGGATATGACTCAATAATTCATTTAGCTAATATTGCAAATGACCCAAGTGTAGATTTGGATCCTACATTATCTTGGGAAGTGAATGTTTTATCTGCAAAAAAATTAATTGAAGCATGTATTAAAAATAAAATAAAAAAATTCATTTATGCAAGTTCTGGAAGTGTTTATGGAATAAAGAACGAAAAAAATGTGACTGAAGATTTAGATCTCGTGCCGATATCAACCTATAATAAAACAAAAATGATATGTGAAAGAGTTTTTTTAAGCTATAAAAATGATATAGATGTTTTAATTGCTCGCCCTGCCACTGTATGTGGTTATTCTCCAAGAATGAGATTTGACGTTAGCGTTAACCTCTTAACATTACAAGCCTTAAAAAAAAAGAAAATTACAATACTAGGTGGAGAACAAACACGTCCAGCTATTCACATCAATGATATGGTTTCTTTATATGAACATTTCTTATTTTCAAATATTGAAAATGGAATTTATAATGCTGGATTTGAGAATATTTCAATTTTAGAACTAGGAAAAAAAATTAAGCAAAAAATTAATTGTGAGATAGAGATAAAAGAAAGCAATGATCCACGATCTTATAGACTTTCATCTGAAAAACTTTTAAAGACAGGATTTAAACAAAATTTTTTTATCAATGATGCAATAGATCAGTTGAAAGAATTATATAATAACAACAAACTTATTGAGAACGATAGTTGCTATACTGTCAAATGGATGAAAGAAAAAATTTTGAGTTAAAATAGAATTAATTATTATTTTTGTTGATTTAAAATACTTGTTGATATATTGAAATTGCTTTAATGAATATTCTTAAACTATATAAAACATTTAATTTAATCAGAACTTGTCAGGAACAACTTATTAAAGCTTATCACCCAGAGGATTTAATGAGATGCCCTATTCATTTTTGTTTGGGGCAAGAGGCATTAGCAACTTCATTAAATCATTTATTTAAACCTGAGGACTATGTTCTTTCGCATCATAGATCACATGCTTATTATATAGCAAAGAATTGCCCAATTGATAAAATGATATATGAATTTTATGGAAGATTATCCGGGTCCTCTTCAGGTCTTACAGGATCGCAAGAATTATCTTTTGCAGAAAAAAATTTTCATTCAGGCACTATATTATCAGGAATGTTTGGAATTTCTTTAGGAACTTCCTACGCACAAAAATATTTAAGTAAAAGAGGGATAACATTTACAATTATTGGAGATGGAGGAATGGAAGAGGGGATATGCTATGAAACGTTAAATTTAGCCTCTTTACATTCAATTCCAATAATTTTTATATGTGAAAATAATAAGTTTTCTGTCCACACAAGAATTACAGAACGAACAAAAACTTCAAATTTTGAGAAAAAAATAAATTCATTTGGAGTAAAGTATGTAAAATTGGATACCAATAATGTTTTAGATATTTATAAAAAAATGAAAAAAATTGTATCAGATGTAAGAAAACATCAAAAACCAATTTTTATTGAGTATGATACAATGCGATACTGCGCTCATAATGGACCAGAAGATGAAGATGCCAAATTTAATTATAGACCTAAAGATTTGAATTTTTGGAAAAAAAAAGATCCTGATTTGTTTTTTCAAAAAAAAATAAATAAGAAGGACATAAAAAAAATAAAAAAGATTAATTTAAATTATATTGATAAAATAATTAAAAATGCTCCTAAAGAGAAATTTTTGTCATTCGAAAAAAGTTTAAAATTAAATTTTATTAAGTCTTATTCATCAAAAATTAAAAAATTTACTCAAAATAATTCAACTTTTAAATCCTCTCAACAAGCAACAAAAATTACCTCATATTAATGAAACTTAACAAGATTACTTTTGGAGAGGCCTTACATCAAGCCATGTCACAAGCAATGAAGCTTGATAAAGATGTTTTAACATATGGGTTAGGCGTAGGTAAAACTTCTAATATTTTTGGGACAACAAAAGATTTGATTAAAAAATTTGGTAAAAATAGAGTATTCGATACTCCATCTGCAGAGTCTGCATTAACAGCAATGGCAACAGGAATGAGTTTGATTGGTGCTAGACCAGTGTTAATTCACCAAAGATTAGATTTCATGATTTATTCTATGGATCAGTTTGCTAACTGGATTTCAGTATGGAGTTATAAATCTGCAGGCAAAAGTAAATTACCTCTAACGGTTAGAGCCATTGTGGGTAAAGGATGGGGGCAAGGGCCACAACATGGTAAAAGCTTACATAGTTGGTTTGCTCACTTACCTGGGCTTTCTGTTGTTGTTCCATCTTCACCATATGAAGCAAAGGGTTTACTATTATCATCTATATTTTCGAATTTTCCAACAGTTTTCATTGAAACCAGGTCGTTATATTCTATGAGAGAAAATGTTCCATCTGAACCATATTTTTTAGATCCAACAAAAGCATTTATAAGAAAAAAAGGTAGAGATATAACAATTGTTTCATTTGGATCCTCCGTTTTTGAGGCATTAGAAGTTGCAAATAGATTAAAAAATAGTGGAATTTATGCTGAAGTTGTTGATTTAAGAAGCTTAAATCCCATTGACTATAAAACTATAATTCAATCAGTAAAAAAAACAAAAAGGTTAGCTGTTATTGAAAATGGTTGGCCTAATAATAGTATAGCCTCAGAAGTTATATCTCACTGTTCCGAGAGATTGACTTTCAAAAATAAACCAATCAAATTCACCTGGCCAAATTCAAATATACCAACTTCCCACAATTTAGAAAAAGATTTCTATTTAGATCAAGATAAAATTTATAAAAGCATTAAAAAGTTGGTAGGAAAATAATTTTCCCAAATATTACTTAATTATATTGTCAGCAACAGCTTTCAACTTTTCTAAGTCTATTTTATTTTCGTTTCCAAATTTGGTCCCATGAATTCCAGCTGATAAATGTGCTAAAATAGCTGACTCACTTAGGTTTAAATTATTATAAAAGGCATAAACAAATGTTGATAAGAATAAATCCCCACTACCTGTGGAATCAATTATTCCAGGTATCAATGCAGGAACTTTAGTTATTTTCGATTCTCTCAAAATATAACACCCGTATTTTCCCAATGTTATAATTAGGGTTTTAATATTTTTAAATTTAGTTTTATTCCTTGTTAAAAGTTCATAAATATTGTCTTTTTTATTTGCAACACAAAGTCTAAATTCTGTTTCATCCATACATAATATGTTAGCATGCGTATATTTCGTTGCCAGATTAAATCCAAAATTATAGGAGTTGCTTTGACAATTAATTATAAATTTAGATTTATATTTTTTTGAAAGTTTTAAAAATTCTGGTTCAGAATAAGCATATCCAAAATCAAAAAACAAAACAAAATCATAATTTTTAATTGAATTATTTAAATACTTAATAATTTCCTTTTTTTCTTTCAAAGAATATTTTAAATTTTCATTAATAGAATTTTGAAATAGTTTTTGATTATTATATCTTTCTATAAATCTATTTTTTTTGATAATTTTATATTTAGAAATTAATTTTATTAAATTAACTTCTCTATTAATTTTATTTTGGAATAGTCTTGTATTAATTCTATCCGCAGAGATTAGACATGAAATTTTTGAGAAAAATTTATTTAAAAAATTTGAAACTAATATTGTTCCACCTCCATAAATTTTATTAGAAATATACTCGGTTGAAATGTTTGATGATTTATTAGCTTTACCAGAAACATTCACATAAGTATATTCATCTAGTATAGGGTCACCAATTATTAATATTTTTTTTTTATTTGTTTTTAAATTTTTAATTTTTTTATTAAAATTTTTAACATCAAAGCTTTTTATGTATTCTTGAGCCTCATTTGTTAAATACATAAATTTTTGATTTATAATTTTACTTGAAGAATAAGTAAAATTATTTGTGATATATATTTTTCCACCAATTGATTTTAAACATTTTATTTCTTTCTTTAAATTTCCCGAAATATCTTTTAAATTTTTGTAATCCGGTCCTTTAAAATATAGATTAGGTTTATATTTTTTTATATTTCTTTCAGCTGTATAATTATTGCTTATTACAACTTTATCAAAAAATTTGAGTGATTCTAAAAGTTCAATTCTTTGTGTTTCATTAAATATAGGTTTATTAGGAGATTTATTAACAAATTTATCTGCAGTAACTGAAGCGATAAGATAATTACAATGATTTTTTGCTTCTTGAAAATATTTTATATGACCAATGTGGATTACATCAAAAACACCATGAACCATTCCAATTTTTTTCATATTAATTTCAGACTTTTTATAATTTTTTTTTAATATCATTACTTAAAACTAAATTTTAAATTAAATCATTAAGATTTATTTCATCCCAATTATGTACAATTTCATTTTTTTTATTTTTGCTCGAAAATCTTCCTCTATAATAATCTCTATTCAGTAATTCTACTTTTGATAAATCTCTTTTTTCTTTACCTAGCATTTTTTTATACTCAGGAATGTTGATTTTAATATAATTATTTCGATCTTCGTCATCTAAATTTACTAGCTCTACTAATTTTTTTAGTTGTTTTTGATTTACAGATACGGGGCCATCCCTAGTTTGATCTTTATCTAATATAGTAAAGTGTTTCTCCACTATATTTGCACCTAAATTTACCGCACCAACACATAGTTTGTAGCCTGTTTTTTCTGGATCAGAATGATCGCTGATACCAACGTTTTCAGTTAATGTTTTTAAATATTTAATTCTATTTAAATGGGCCTCCTCCAAAGGAGTTGGATAAATTGTAACACAGTGAAGTAGTGAAAAATCTTTATGGTCACGCATCAAGTGGCAAGTTTTTTCAATCTCGTCGTCATAAGAAGCTCCAGAAGATATTACAATTTTTTCAAAATTTTTTTTAAGTATTTCTTTAATTAAAGAATGCGATCCACAATCATAACTTGCTATTTTTATATATTTAAAATCACAATCTTTTACATATTTAATTTTACTTAGATTAAAAATTGTTGTCATAGGTTTGATATTATATTTTTCGCAAATTTCTATAAATTTTAAATGATGACTTTTGTTTAAATCTAAAAGTTTTAACCTCTCATATTCATTTTTGTAGGGTCTTTTAATAACCTTTACTTCCCCATTTTCGATTAAACCATCGTCAAATTTTTTTCTGTGAGTTAAATCACTTGAATCTATAGATTGTATTTTTGCGATATCTGCTCCCGACTCAGAAGCTGCATGGACCATTTCTTCAACTAGCTTAATGTCACCTTTATGGTTTTGACATAATTCTGCAATTACAGTTACTTTTTTTTTCATCAAATAAAATTATAAAATTTTAATTGTCTTTTATTGAGTATTCCTAAAGGCCTTTCATCAAGAAAAAAAATGTTAATATCTCTGTCTTCTAAATATTGATACTTCCAGTTTCTTTTAAAATTATCTCTTAAAAATCTTGCATTTGCAGTTCTTCCATCAATTAAAATAATTGTCCCAGGAGTTAAAAAATATTCAATATTTAATATATCAGCAACCATTGGCATCATATCTTTGTTTGAAATTGTAAAATTTCTAATTTTACCTTTGATATTGAACTGATCTGGACCATCCAAGTATATTAAATCAGGATTAATAACAGGAAATTTTTGAAATCTTGTTGTGTATCTATTGTTTACTTCAGACATTTCACAGTTTGAAAAAAAGAAATCATCTTTATTATAGCTTACTCTATATTTTTTTAATAATTTCTTTGTATTAAGAATCCATTTTTTTTCATTATCTACAGAAATACATTGAAAATGATTTTGCCTCCGCAAATTACTAATTTTTTTATGGTACTTTAAGTTGTTTTCATTTAATGCTTTTCTAATTATTAAAGATGACCATCCACAACCTATCTCCAATACAGTAATTCTTTTATTCAAAATTATTAGTTGGTATAAGAAATATAAATCTTTTAAATCTGGATGATACGGTTGTTTTTGAATCATATTATTTACTGTAGGTTTTTCTTTTTTTGAAAGATTGATTAAACTCTCCATATTAATTTTTTTGAAAAACTTTTCGATATCAATTAGATTTTTTTTTGCTGGTAAAAAAAATTTCATCACTTTTTTTCTTGTAGAATTAAAATTTTATTTTTAAATAATTCTTCAATTATCTTTATAACCTCAAATTCACCATTCCATTGTAATTTTTTAGCTAAATTATATTTTTCTTTTAAAAACGTCATCTCTTTAACCATCAAACAGGCAAATTCTATTGCTGAACTTAGGTAATTAAAGTTTATTCCTAAATTATTTTTTTCAAGTATTTGGGCGTTGTATAGGAATTCTTTATTTTGTCCTCTTGTAAAAGTGAATATAGCAATACCTCTAGACAGACATTCAGTTATTGTTCCTAAACCAGGCTTTATGATTGCGATAGCTATTTTATTATACATTTTATCGTCATATGTTGCTTTAAAAAGATTGTATTTTTTAAAATCTTTTTGGTAAAATTTTGGCTCAATAAAAATCGGAAAGTTTCTCTTTTTATGATTCTTTAGTTGATTGATAAAATTTTGTACATATTTTTTATTTTTCATTTCTGCAGTTCCGAAACTAATTAAAATACCGTTTCTATTTTTTTTTATTGGTCGATTTTTAAAATTCCCATAAAATCCAACTGGACGAATATTGAAATTTTTTTTTATATATTTAGAAACAAATAGATAATTTGCAATTATAGGCCTTTCTTTAATTTTTTTCTCTACATTTTTATAATAATTGGTATTTATTTTTAAAATGTCATGCCAAAAAAAATTAGAAAGCATTAAACTATTCTTTTTTTTTAGAGCTATTTCAGGATAGTTATCACTAAGGTAGAGATCAAATTTATCTTTAATATTAAAAAAAGTATGAACGTTATTTTTTTTTTTTAAAATTTTATTTTTGTATAATTTAATATCAAATTCTTTAATTTTGACTGATTTATCTAATTTAAATTTTTTGATCTTATCAATTGAGCACAAAATAGTTACATTGAATTTATCGATTAATTTATTTGCTAATAATGCTGATCTTCTAATGTGACCCAAACCATTATTACTTGCAATTATTGCTATTTTCATTTTCGTAAAAAATTTTGGTTGATCAACTTTTTTTTGATTTTATTTTTTAGCAACACTAAATCATCTGACGAGTCTAAATTCAAACTTTTGTTACTATTCACAAAAAAGGGTGATGTTTTATTTGTAAAGAAACTATTCTTTTTTAAAATAAAATTACTTTCAGCAATATAAAAAAGTCCATTCAAGCAATAAACTTTTGGCAACATTTCTCTGGGTACCATTGACTCTTTATTTAAATAGGATTTGACAAAATTATTTTTTACTGTCTGTATTTTATTTGGATGTGGATGAAAAATTCTTGTCAAAGAAACACTTGATTTTGCATTTTTATTTTTATCAAATCTTTTTAAAAATTGTTCTGTTAATCTTAATGTTCTATCAGGAGAAGTTACCTGTAATAAAATAATATAAGAATTTTTAATTTTTTTTTTGGTTACAATGTCTTTAATGACCTGAGTAGTTAGAGCTGTTGAAGAAGCTAGTTTCTTGCTCCTTAAATTTTTTAAGTTTGCATTATATTTTTTTGAAATTTTGTACATTTTTTTACAATCTGTACTAACGAAAACCTCATCTATAAACTTTGATTTTTTTGCTATTAAAATTGTTCTTTCTAATAAAGAATATTTACCTATTTTTATCAAATTCTTATTTTTTATGCCTTTCGATTTCTTTCTAACAGGTATAATTGCAATTAATTTTTTATTTTTTATCATTTATTAGTGAATTTTGTATTTTTGTATTTTCAAAAAAAAGATTAAGATTTATTAATTGCCATATATAAAAAGAATTATTAATCTTATCTGTTAACATTTTTCTCCCTCTCTTAATATATGATTTATCTAATATTGATCTGCTCTCTAAGGAGTTAAGATTATCCATTGCCCAATCTTTTAGTTGTCCTTGTATCCAGCTTGTCTGGGGAGAGCTAACGCTTCTTTTATGAAATTTGAAATCCTTTTTAAAGTACCTTTTAACAATTTTTCTAAGAGGATATTTGGGTAAACCATAATTATATTTAAATTCTATTGGTGAGGATAACGAGTAGGTTAATAAGTTGTGATCAAGAAATGGAAACCTTAACTCTCTTGAACAAGCTGAACTAATTCTATCTCTAAATCTTAGTGTCCTAGGTATTTTAGAATTAATCAAATCAAAAAACATAATTTTCTTAAACCAATTAAACTTTTTTAAATTTATATTTTTAAATTTATCTGAATTTCTGTATTCCGATAAGTCAGTACTTGCGAAAAAACCTGACTTTAATAGTTTTTTAGTTTTATTTATTCTGTCATAAGAATTATTAATTCCTAAATATAAACTTAAATTTTTTATAATTTTATTTGATTTTTTATTTTTAATCATTTCATTTAGTGCCAATAGAGCATGAGAATTGTAACCGCCTAAAATTTCATCTCCACCCATGCCTTCAAAAGATACAATCTGACCATTTTTTCTTTCTTCTAAATTTAGCTTAAATTCTGCTATAGATGCCAAGCCTCCGAACGGTTCGTCTTGAAAATATTGTAATTTTTCTGCTAATTGAGGCACTTCTTCTGGTAATAATAAAATTTTTTTATTTTTAACTTTAATTTTTTTTGAAATTCTTGAAATAAATTTGTACTCATCATCTTTATAACCAGAGTATGAATATGAAGAGCTACTTAAATCATATTTGGATGACCAATTATCCTTCGTATAAATTAATAGTGCCGTACTATCAATGCCTCCACTTAAATGAAAATTTATTTTTTTATCTGAACGTTGTCTTATAGAAACAGCTTTTTTAAGCAAATCTTCAAATTTTTCTTTACTAAAACCCTCTTTTTTATTTTTTAAAACTTCCTCTTCAATGTTGAAATATTTAATTTTTTCTAAATTGTTTTTTTTAATTTTTATTACTGTTGATGCTGGAACATTGTTAATATTTTTAAAGAATGTATTCAAAACAGGATACTTACCAAAATCTAAGTAATTTTTAATATTATCATTATTAATATTTTTTTTTACTGGAAGTGCTTTAATTTCAGACGCAAAATAAAAATATCCATTTTTTTTTGTGAAATAAAGCGGTTTTGTACCTAATCTATCTCTTATCAAATATAATGTCCTCTTCATCTTATCGTAAATAACTATTGAAAACATTCCATTGAATTTTTTAATTATCTCAATGCCTTTTTTGGAAAACAATTCTATAGCAACTCTTGAGTCTCCATTTTTGCTCGAAATATTATATTCTTCTGCAAGCTCTATATAATTGTAAATTTCTCCATTAAATAGCATTATCAAGTTCCTATCGTATGATATCATTGGCTGATTAGCTTTTTCATCTCCAATTATATTAAGTCTGAAAAACTCACCGAAAAAAAAATTATCCCTATATTTTTTATGACTATCAGGCCCTCTATGGGATAATGAAACTAAATTTTTTAAGCTATAATCTATTTTCCCCTCAACAGAAAATGATCCAAAAAATCCACACATTAAATTTATTTTAAATACCCTGAGAGATCTATTAATTGTTTTTTTTTATTTATCTTAAGATTTATATATTGTTTATGGTTAGTTCCAATTATAATTATATCAGATTTATAAATTAGTTTTTTCTCAGAAATATTTTTGTTTAATTTTACATATGGATCAGAGTACAAATACTTAAATTTTTTTCTCTTTAGAATTTTTAATAGCTTTAATGATAAAGAGCCTCTAGTATCATCGCTGTCTGGTTTAAAGGTTAATCCCAAAACACCTACTGTTTTTGATTTATAATTCTTTTGTTTTTGAAGATTTTTTATAATTTGATTAGGTAGATTTTCATTTGTTTCATAAGCAGCATTAACGAGACTATTTTTTTTATTAAAAATATGACTCATTTGCATTGAATCTTTCATTAAGCAAGGTCCACCTACTAAACCTGCTTTTGCCAAACCATTGTTTCTAGAATAATTAAATCTCATTATTTCTCTTATTTTACTAAAGTCAGCATTTAATTTTTTAGATATTAAATACATCTCATTAGGTATTGCAAAATTGATGTATCTATACATGTTTGAAAATATTTTTGATAATTCTGCTTCTATAAAAGAACATTCAATCAAATCACCAGTTATTTTTCTGAAAATTTTTTTTGCTTCTTTAATTGTATTTTTATTTGATCCTGAAATAATTTGAGGAATAATTGGTAATTCTTGCAAAGACAAACCCTCAACAATTCTCTCTGGGCAATATGAAATATTTTTGCAATTTACGTTTATTAAATTATAAATTTTATCACATGTTCCAGGGATCACAGAGCTTCTAATAATAAGATGGTGTTTATTATTTAAAAATTTTTTTGTTTTTTTTATAAGATTAAAAAACAAATTTAAATTTGGTTTTAAATTAGAAGAAATTGGTGTGCCCACACAAATAATTATAAATTTACTATTCTTAATGCTATTTAGTTCTCTTGAAAAAAGTAATTTTTTTTTATTTATTGCATAAGATAATCTTTTTTTTAGATCTTTTTCTTTAAAGGGAGGAATTTTTTTTTTAATTAATTCTATTTGTTTTCTATTTGTATCCACAATATTTACTATGAATTTTTTTTCTGTTAATTTTACAGCCAAAGGCAAACCAATATGACCAGCTCCTCCTATGATTGAAATTAAATTATTTTTTTTCATATAAAATTTTGTTATAGATTAGGAATAATATTTAACAACAATATTATCATTAAATAATATAGTGTTTATTAAAAAAAAAATCTTTATAAATTTTAGTAGATAAATTTATTAGTGTATTATTAAGCCCATGTTAATAATTATTTAAAAAATTTTGATATAAATAGTATTTATTAAAAAATGATCTTTAAAAATTTGCTTAAAAATAAATTATTATATTTGAAATTTCTAATCTTTTTACCGTTTACATTGTTATTATTATTTTTAAGAATTTTCATAAAATTTAAAATCAGCAAAATGCAAACGAATATTTTTGGTCATATGACAACACCAATAGAATTGTATATTTGCAAAAAAAAGAACAACTCACTAGATAATAATTTAGTTTGGTTTAGAGATAAAATTGTATCAAACGACTATATTTACAATCATTGGAAAAAAAAATTAATTATATTGCCAAGGCATTTTTTAGAACCAGTGTACATAATTTTGTCTAATTTCAATATATTTAATTTTGTTATTCATAATCATGTTGAAAATCGAGGAGAACAAAAAAAAATTCTTTATAATCAAATTGAAGATACAAAAAATCTTTTTAAAATATTTCCTCCATCAATTAAATTTAAAATTAATGAAATAAAAAAAGCAAAGATATATCTTGATAGAAATAATATTGATGAAAATAAAATAATTACCTTCTGTGCAAGATCAAAGTACCCGAGAGCTGCAATTAATAAAAAGGAAGAATTTGAGACAGCAAGAAATTCAAATATTAATAAATATTTAAAGGGTTTAAATTATTTATCTAATAAAAATTTTAAACTATTAAGAATAGGTAAGAATGAAAAGATCAAGCTAGATTCAGAAAATAATAATGTAATAGATTTTGCCTTATCAGAAGATAGAAATGATTTTCTTGAAACTTATTTAGTTTCTAAATCTAGATTTATGATTTGCTCTAATTATGGAGCAAATGAATTGGCTGTAATATTTAGAAGAAAAAGATTAATGTTAGATTTTTTTGATTTTTCATCAATTAAAGAACAAAATTTATTCTTAACACCGATGATTCTGCCAAAAATTTTTTATCATTTAAATAATAATTTTGAATTAACATTTGAGGAAGCGTTTATAAAAAAACTTTATTATATACACAGAATAGAACATTTAAATGAATTAGGGTATGGTTTGAGAGATAATTCAGAAAGACAAATTGAGCAAGCTATAATTAACTTTGATATGATAATCAATAATAAATTAGACCAAGACAAAATTTATAATGAACAAATATTTTTTTGGAATGCTGTAAAAAAATATTTTGCTTATGAGAATAAATATAAGACAATTTTGTGCCCTAGTTTCTTTGATAATAATAACAAACTATTTAAATTTGTGTAATTTATGATTTTAACAAAAAAAAAAATAAGAAATGATATCAAATCATTTTTACGATTATACGCTAAAAGACCTATAAAAGATAATTCTGGAGGAATTTTATTCGGACATGCTTTTGCCCTCCATTATTTTTTAAAAAAGTTGAAACCTAAATTAATTGTTGAAAGTGGAACATTTAAAGGTCAATCATCTTGGTTAATGAAACAAACCTGTCCAAATAGTAAAATTGTTACTCTTGATATTTATCCCAATAAACTTGAATACAAAAATAAAAAAATAAAATATATATATAAAGATTTCACTTTATGTGATTGGAGCAAAATACCTAAAAATTCTTTAATTTTTTTTGATGATCATCAAAATGCATTGGAGAGAATTATCTACGCGAAATGGGCTGGATTTAAATATGTTATTTTTGAAGATAATGACGAAAATCAAGTAGATTTTTATACTATAAGGCAAGTTTTAAGCGGAAAAGGTTTTCAAAATAATATTTATAGTTTTAAAAAAAACTATTTAAGATTTTTTTATTTAAGAATATTTCACTTTTTTAAAAGTGAACTAAAAAAAGTTTTAATAACTAAATTAAAGTTTTTTGATAAAATTATAAAAAATCATTATTATAAACATAATATTTTTGAGTTCAAAGATATAAGAAAAAATTTTCACGACAGGAATATTTTATTAACCAATATACTTAAATATGTTGAATTTCCATCGATGATTAAAGAAAAGAATTTTAAATCAAAAAGTAAAAATATTTTAAAAAATAATTACTTATTTAAAAATTTAGATGAAGCTTTGAAATTTGATAAAAATTTATATTCAATTAAGAAAGAATTGTCATATTATAATAATATTGTGTTAATTGTATTAAAATAAAATTTTTGAATACATATATAGTTTATGCATACGCAGAATAATAAAAAAATTTTGATAATAGGAAACGGTTTTAGAGCAATGATGAGTGCATTTATGTGTTCTAAAATTTCTAAGGATATTTCAATAATCACGAATTCAGAAAATATTCATGGGATAATGGGTAATTTAGAATGGGAAGGTGGTAGGTTTGACAGAGGTTACCAGTTTTTTGATGGATTGGACTCTAATGACAAAAAAATTTTGGATGAATTTGTTGGAAAAGATATCTTGTATAATTTTGGTTATGGTGCTTCAACTTTTACTAATAATAAAATTTATGAAAATCACGCTATACCCTATTGGCCACATAAAGGTTTTTTATTTGCATTTAAATCTTTTTTTGAAATGCTCGCTTTAGTTTTTAAGAAAGATAAAAAAAAAATTATTACGTATGAGGACCTAATACAATCACTTCCTGAATCCATAAAAAAAATATTAGAAAAGGCATGTTTAAGAAACACAAACTTATTACCAAATGAGGTTTCACACTTAGCGAGTAATTTTAGTCCGTTATTACATTATAGACAAACAATATTGCCAGAAAAAATTTCTTATTTATTAAAAAAAATTAAATTTTTTGACAAAAGAATAGCATGCAGAAGAAAAATCTTAAAACTAGACGAGATTTCATTATATCCAAAAGGTAAATACATTGGTTATGTTTCAAAAATAATGCAAGAAAAATTAGAGAAAATAGGTGTGAAGATTTTAATATCTAAAGAAGCTAAAGTTTTTGTAAAAAACAATTATTTAAGTTTAAAAACAGATAGTCAGATATTAAATCCTGACAATATACTTATGGTTGCTGAAATGGATGATATTTTGAGTTTCTTTGAAGAGAAAATATCTGAAAAAAAAAATAATCATTACGTTTCACAAATATTCATTTATTTTTCTGTTAAAAATATTCTTTCTAAATTTCAATATGTGCACGGTAACGACATTGATTTTTTTATAAATAGAATTAACAATGTATCATTGTACGGTGAGAAAACTTCAAAAAATGAAAATGTAATTTCTGTTGAAATACCAACAAGGACGAATACAGATATATGGAATAAACCAGAAAAATATTTAGAGGAAATATGGCTTGAAGTTAAAAAAATGAAAATGGTAGACGAAAATGAAAAATTCATAAATTACAAAATTTTTAAAATTCCAAAAACAGTAAGTATACCTCTAAAAAATTTTGAAAATTCTAAAAAGAAATTAGAAAATCTTATAGAGACTAAGTACAAAAATAAAATTTTTTTCCCTGGTTTAGGTGAAATAACAAGAAAAAAATTTATTAATGCTGTTGAAAACTGTATAAAAAAAATATGAGTCATAATGAAATTTATAAATTTGCAGCAAAAATATTAAAATTTGAAAGAAGTTTAACTGGTAAAGGTAATTTAAAAACTCTTAAAGAAATAAAAAGAATTAATAAAAATTTAAAGATTAAAAGTTTTAAGTCGGGATCAAAAGTTTTTGATTGGACTATTCCTTATGAATGGGAAGTAAAAAATGCTTTTATAATAACCCCGTCAGGTAAAAAAATTTGTGAATTTAAAAAAAATAATTTACATTTAGTCGGTTATAGTCAACCAGTAAATAAAATCCTATCAAGAGAAAAACTAAGCAAACATCTTCATTCATTAAAAAAACAACCAAATGCAATCCCGTATGTTACCTCTTACTATAAAAAAAATTGGGGTTTTTGCATCGAAGAAAAATTAAAAAAAAAACTTCAAAAAGGTAATTATAAAGTTTTAATAGATAGCAAGTTTAAAAAAGGGAAAATGGTTTATGGAGAAATTATTTTTAAGGGAAGATCTAATAAAGAAATTTTATTTTCTACATATATATGTCACCCTGAAATGGCAAATAACGAAACATCTGGTCTATCAGTTTTAACATATTTGACCCAATGGATTTGTAAAAAACCTAGAAATTTAACTTATAGAATTATATTTGTGCCCGAAACTATTGGAGCTATATCATATATAAATAAAAATTTAATTAACCTTAGAAAAAATTTAATAGCTGGTTATGTAGTCACTTGTGTAGGAGATGAAAATTATTTTTCTTATATTCCATCAAGACAAGGAAATTCAGTTTGTGATTTTGTTGCGAAAGAAATATTGAGCAAAAATACAAAAAAATATAAAATATATTCTTGGTTAGATAGAGGTAGTGATGAAAGACAATTTTGTTCACCAGGAATAAATTTACCCGTTTGTTCAGTTACAAGATCAAAATACGGAAATTTTAAAGAATATCATACCTCATTAGATAGATTAGATAGCCTTGTTACTTCCAAAGGTTTGCATGAAAGTTTCAACATATACAAAAAAATTATAACTTATTTTGAAAAAAACAATAAATATGAATATTTTTTTCCAAAGTCAGTTTATAAGTGCGAGCCACACCTTAGTAAAAGGAATTTATATCCCTCTATATCAATAAAAAATCAAAGTGTTAAAGTAAGAAACTTAATGAATATTTTATCTTATTGCGATGGAAGTAAGTCAATTAATCAAATTGCATCGTTAACCAAAAACAACATTAGTCAAACTAATAAAATTTTAAGACTATTAAAGAGTAAAAAAATTATTATTTGATGAAATCTAAGTATAAAGTTGAAAAAATCTCACAAGAATTAGCATTCAAAATTTGGTCTAAATCTCCAAATTCTAGTATTTTTAATAACCCACAATTTTTAAGTTTTTATGAAGGAAGTATATTTTTTGGTGCTTACAAAGGTGACGAGCTATTATGCTGTTGGCCCATTTTGTTGAATAATGATGAGTTTAAAATTCCAGATTTTTTTTATTATCTAGGACCTTTTTGGTCAAATAAATTTGATAAAATACCCAATCACTCAAAATTTTCTTTAACAAATGATATTTATAATTGTTATATAAATAAATTCATAAATAAATTTAAAAAAATTCATTTTCAACTTCATTATTCTCTTAATGATATAAGAGCTTTTGATTGGTTTAATTATAATTTAAATGATAGTAAAAAATTCTTAATTAAAAATAGATATACAGCATTAATCAAGAATTTAAAATCAAAAAAACCTGATAAGCTATTGTCTGATTATAGATATGTTAGAAGGTATGAAATAAAAAATTTTGATAATCACAAAAAAAATATTATTATTTCAGATCTAAACTCAACAGATGCAGTTGATCTATATTTAGAAAATAATTATAATGCCGATAAGAACAAAGATGATCAAATTAAAAAAGATATACTAAAATTAATTGATATATCGAAAAAAGGATATGGGGATACAATTTCGTATAAAGAAAAAAAGACAAACAAATTAGTTATGTTTTCTCTAGTCCTTTTTGATAATTCTTCAGTAAATTTATTAATTAATTGTGCTACAAATGAGTGGAAAAAAAAAGGAATTATGGCTTGGAGTCTAAATGAAAAATTAAAAACTTACCAAAAGAAATATGATATTTTTGACTTCAATGGAGCTAATAGCCCCAATAGAGGTGATGATAAACATAGTTATGGAGCAAAAGAGTCTCTTTTTTTTGATTTAAAATATAATATTAGGTAAAATTCAAAAAATGAAAAAAAGAATTATAACCTCAACGACATACACATCTGATAAAGAGACAAAAAATAGAAAAAAATTAATAAAATTAATGAAAGAGTGGCCAAATACCGATGAACTATTTCAAAGAAATTTAGGATTATTTATTAACAGAATAGGTTTAATGAGAATTCTTTTTATGCACGAAATTTATACTAAAACTCTTGATATAACAGGTGATATATTTGAATTTGGTTGTAGATGGGGTCAAAATTTAAGCTTATTTTTAAATTTTAGAGGAATTTACGAACCTTATAATATGCAAAAAAAAATTGTTGGCTTTGATACATTCTCTGGATTTCCTTCTACATCTAAAGTTGAAAAAAAAGGAAATACCAAACTAGCAAAAGTAGGAGGATTTTCTACTTCAAAAAATTATGAAAAATATCTTAGTGAGTTATTAGATTACCAAGCTTCCGAAAGTCACGCAAATCATATTAAAAGACATGATATTGTAAAAGGTGATGCCTCAAAAACCATAAAAAAATATTTAAAGTCAAATGAACAAACTCTTATATCGCTTGCTTATTTTGATATGGATATTTATAAACCAACGAAAGATTGTTTAAATGCTATAAAACCTTATTTAACTAAAGGTAGCATAATAGGATTTGATGAACCAAATTCAAAAGATTTTCCCGGAGAGACAATTGCTATTAAAAAAATATTTGGAAATATAGGATTTAAATTATACCAGTCAAGATTTAGCGCAGGATCTTGCTATATGGTTATAAAATAAACTATTAAAAATTAATGCCAAAAAAGAAAATAATTTTTTGTTTTGATTTAGACAATACAATTTGCACAACAAAAAAAAATTATTACAAGAGCTCCAAACCAAAAAAAACAGTAGTAAAATTAATTAACAGTTTATATGAAAATGGTCATATTATAAAAATTAATACTGCAAGATATATGGGGCGAAATAAAGATAATATTAAAAAATCAAACAAACAAGGATTTAAAAAAACAATTAAACAGCTGAAATCTTGGGGACTAAAATTTCATAAACTTACTATATCTAAATTATCGGCAGATATTTATATTGATGATAAATCATATGGGTATAGTAATAAATGGAAGAAAGAATTTAAGGAATTTATTAAATGATAAAAAATTTTAATTTTATTAAAGATTATATAAAAAATTTCTCAGAAGAGGTAATAAACACAGAAATGTTGATTCCTGAGTTAATTAATTTTGGAAATATTTTAAAAAAATATAATAATAAAAAAAATTTAGTGCACATATTTGGGAATGGAGGGAGTGCTGCAATTGCTTCCCATTTTAGTTTAGATTTAACAAACAATACAAATATTAAATGTTGTAGTTATAATGATCCATCTTTAATAACCTGTTTCTCAAATGATTTTGGTTATGAAAATTGGGTAGCCAAATCAATTAATAAATACGTAAATAAAAATGATTTATTAATATTAATTTCTGCAAGTGGGAAATCTAAAAATATGATAAATGGAGCTAAAGCGGCAAGAAAAAAAAAAATTAAAAAAATAATAACTTTGACAGGTTTTGAAAAAAATAATTCATTAAGAAAAAAAGGTGATATTAATCTTTGGATTAATTCGAAACAATATAATGTTATTGAAAATATTCATCAGTTCTGGCTTTTAATTTTGGTTGATCTTTTAAAAAAATAATACAATATTTTCTGATTAAACTGTGAAAAAAAAAATCCATTGTATTATTCAAGCTAGACTTGGTAGTTCTAGATTACCAGGTAAAATTTTTTTAGTAGGTTATAAAAAATCTTTAATTGATCATTTGATTGAAAGAGTAAAATTCTCAAAAAAAATTAATAAAATCATAATCGCTACACCAAAATCATCAAGCCATGATTTTTTCAATTCTTATTTTGATTCTGTAAAAAATAATATTTTTTTTGGGTCAGAAGATAATGTTTTAGATCGATATTATAAGTGTGCAAAAAAATTTCACTCAGATATAATAATTAGAATAACTTCCGACTGTCCTCTTACAGATTATAGAATAATTGATAACATGATCGATTACTTTAAAAATAACAATTGTGACTATTTAAGCAATGTTCATCCACGATACTATCCAGTGGGTTTAGATGTTGAAATTTTTAAATTTTCAGCTTTAAAAAAAGCATATTTAAATGCAAAAACAAGTTTTGAAAAAGAACACGTGACACCATACATTTGGAATAATTCTAAAATTTTTAAAATATTAAGTTATAAGCCAAAGAATGTGTTAAGAAGTCAAAGTAAAAAATATAGACTTACTTTAGACTATTTAGAGGATTACATTTTGATATCACAAATTTTTAGAAAATTATACCTAAGCGATAAACGTTTTTCATATAAGAAAATTATTAAATATTTAATTAACAACAACAAAGTTTCAAATATTAATAAAAAATTAATTAAATAAGAAAACGTAAAAATGTAATGTTAAATATCTTGAGTGAATATAAGTATAACTTTCTATTTATATTATTTAAATTTTTTTTTAATTTAAAAATAGATTTTTTAGCGTCATTAATTTTAGTTTTATCTATTAAAGAATTAAAAAGTCTCAATAAAAAAAATAATAAATTAAAAATACTTGTTTTTTTTAAAACCTCAGGAATTGATGATTTAAAAACCACTTTTAGCAAATATAGAAATCATAATTTCAAATTTTACTATCTTCAAAGACGATTTTTCAGAGTCATATTTGATTGTTATTTTGGCAATTCTAAACTAAGAGATTATTATTATATTATTGACAACAAAAGACTCCAGATTTCATTAAAAAATTATAACAACAGAATTTCCAAATATATTATCTTTATAAATAAAATTTATTATTTTAAAGCTTTTATAAGCTTCAATCCTTTTTATATGACTGATAGAGAGATACAAAATATTTGTTCTAAACTTAAAATTAAGTTTATTGCCCTTCACAAGGAGTGTGTTGGCTCCCCTCTAGAAGATAAAATTTTTAATTATCTATATAAATTCAAAATTGAAAAATTTAATGGATTTTCAATTAGCGCTTATTCTGAAAAAGAAAGTAATTTGTTAACAAGATCTAAATTTGCAAAAAAAAATCAAGTTACAGTTATAGGAAGCCCAAGATGTGATGCCAGCTATAACTATAGAAAATTAGAACCTGATCAAAAAACTATAGTTTATTATATGATTGAGTCATTTAGAGGAGCACCGTGGCATCTAATTGAAACCTTTTCAAGCAAAGAAAAAAAAGAATTGTTAAAAAAATTGAGAGTAAACAAATCTATTTTGAAAATAAATTGGAAAGAGTTAGCAAATAAAACTCTGAAATATTGCATCAAATACGCTAAAGATAATCAAAATGTTAATTTAATAATAAAGGGAAAGCAGTCTTCAAATTCACAAATTATCATGCCTAAAAGTTTACCAAAAAATGTCACTTATATAAATTCTGGAGCGGGTCATCATTTACTTAAAAAATCTAAAATTGTAATCGCTTTTAATACTACAGCTGTATTAGAGGGTATCTTAGCGAATAGAGACATAATGATACCGTATTTTAATATTAACAATATGAAAAAAAAGAACGTGGTAATCAATTTTAATAATGAAAAATATAAAATTAAAACTGAAAATCAATTTTATAAAAAATTAAATTATTATATTAATCGAAAGTATCGTTATCGAAAACTAGATATGGATGAAAAAAGAGTTCTTAAAAAATTCATAGGTAATACTGATGGAAATTCTTCAAATAGATTAAGCAATTTTTTAAAAAATGAAATATAAAAGTTTAATTTTTAAATCCTAAATGAGTAAAGAAATTCTATTTTTTATAAGAAAATTTGGACACTTAAACTTATTTATTCTTTTATTTCTAATAATTGTATATTCAATTTTTGAGGTAATAAGTATAGCATCTATCTTTCCTTTACTTAAGATATTAATAAATCCAGAATTTATTGACAGTATAGAAATTGAATTTGTGAGAAAAATTTTAAATTATATTTCTTTAAATTCAAAAATATACATAGCGTTATTTTTTTTTATACTTTTATTTTTTATTAGATCAATTTTAGGATTTTATAAAACATGGTTTAATTCTAATTTATTTTACAAATTACAAATAAACTGGTCAGATGAATTACTTAAAAATTATTTAACCAAACCATATTTGTTTCACAAATCAAGAAACTCATCAATATTAATTAGGAATATATATGAAGAAGTGATGAGGATGATGAATGCTTGTTTAATACCGATTATTTTTATTATGTCTGATTTAATTCTTTTAGTACCAATTATAATTTTGCTTTTGTACTTAAACTACGAATATGTACTAATTATCTCAGTATCAATAATTTTGATTAGTTTTATTACCTTAAAATTTATAAGCCCATTATTAAAAAAATGGGGAAAATTAAGAACATATCATTCAGCATTAAAATATAAATCCTTAATACAATCTTTAAATAATGTAAAAGATATTATTTTAACTAAGAAACAAATATATTTTACAAATCTTTTTAATGATGAAAATAAAATTGTATCCAAAGCTAATAGAAATCATACAGTAGTTTCGGTAATACCTAAAATAACGCTAGAATTTTTTCTTTTGATAGGTCTAGTTTCATTTATAGCTGTAAGTATATTAAATAATAATCCTTTAGATGAGGTTATACCGTTAGCTGGAGTTTTTTTTGCGGCCGCTCTAAGATTGGCACCAATTTCAAACAATATTTTAAAACATAGACAGCTATACATATTTGGAAAGCCCACATTAGAATTAATGTATAAAGAATATAAAAATATTAATATTTTATCAAGAAAATTTAATAAAAATATAAGTTCAAAAAAAATTAATTTTTCAAATCATATATTATTAAAAAATATTTCATTTTCTTATAAAGATAGAAATAAAAAAAATATGCTTTTTGAGAAGATTAATTTAAAAATTAAAAAAGGTGAATTTATTGGTATCAAAGGAAAAAGCGGATCCGGTAAAAGTACTTTAATGGATATTATGTTAGGCCTTATAAACCCAACCAAAGGTAAAATTTTTGTTGATAATCATGAGATAAAAAAAAACAAAATCTTATGGCAGAATACTGTAAGTCACATACCTCAAGATATAATCCTATTAGATGAGAGTGTAAAAAATAATATTGCTCTCGGTGAAGTTTCTAGTGAAATAAGCAAAAATCAACTAAATGAAGCTATTAAAAAAAGTAGACTTACTGATTTTATTAAAAAATTACCCAAAAAAACAAATACTATCGTTGGTGAGAGAGGTTCTAAAATTTCAGGTGGGGAAAGACAAAGAATAGGTATAGCTAGAGCTCTTTATAGAGATAGTGAAGTTTTATTTTTAGATGAGACTACAAGTAATTTAGATAAATTAACTGAAATTGAATTTTTAAAAAGTATTAATAAGATAAAAAAAGAAAAAACAATAATTTTGATTTCTCATAGTGATACAGCTTTAAAATATTGTGATAAAATTTATGAGTTAAAAAATAAAAGAATTAAAAAAATAAAAAAAAATTAATGAACATTAATTATGGAAAACAAACAATTGACAAATCAGACATAGAATCTGTTATAAAGGTTCTTCAGAATGATTATTTAACTCAAGGGCCTGAAATTTTAAAATTTGAAAAAAAGTTAAGTAATTATTTTGGTTCTAAATATGTTTCTGCTGTTTCTAATGGTTCTGCAGCACTATATATTGCTGCTAAATCTTTAGGTTGGAGGCGAGGAGATCGTGTTATTACTACAGCAAATACCTTTTTAGCTACCGCAAGTTGTATTCTTCATACTGGGGCAAAACCTGAGTTTGTAGATATAAATAATAGAGATTACACGATCGATATCAATAAAACTGAGGATAGAATTAAGAAGTATAAAAAAAAAGTAAAAGCAATTATTGCTGTTGATTATGCTGGACATCCTTGTGATTGGAAAGCACTAAAATTCTTATCAAAAAAATATAATTTAAAATTAATAAATGATAACTGTCACGCTCTTGGAGCTAAATTTGATAATAATAAAAAATATGCTTCTAAATATGCAGATATTGTAACACAAAGTTATCATCCAGTAAAAAATATAACTACAGGAGAGGGCGGGTCAGTATTAACAAATAATTATGAACTGTTTAAAAAAATTTTAGTATTTAGAAATAATGGAATGTTTAAAAAAAGGAATTCAGATTTAGAGTATAGAGTAAATCAATTAAGTATGAATTTTAGGATTACAGATATTCAGTGTGCATTAGGAATTAGTCAATTAAAAAAATTAGATCAGTTTGTTAAAAAAAGAAATGAAATTGCAAAGCTTTACGATAATGTTTTTAAAAATAAAGATAACATTATAATTCCAACTAATGACAAAAAAATTTATCATGCTTATCATCTATATCCTTTGTTAATTAATTTTAAAAAAAGTAAAGTTTCAAAAAAAATTTTTTGTTAAATCTTAAAAAAAAGGGAATAAACTTACAAGTTCATTACGTGCCTTTATATTACCATCAAATATTCTCAAAATTTACAAACAAAAAACTTTTACCTATAACTGAGAATTTTTATAAGCAAGAAGTTTCTTTACCTATTTACCCAAATTTAAAAACCATTCACATAAAAAAAGTTGCAAATGAAATTTTAAATTTGATATAGTATTTTATGAAAAATTCTTATTTAATTACAGGTGGAACAGGAAGTTTTGGAAAAGCTTTCTTAAAAAAATTATTAAATAAAAAAAATATTGATAGAATTGTTATTTATAGTAGAGATGAGTTAAAACAATCTGAACTTCAAGAAATATACCCTAAAACCAAATATCCATTTTTAAGATTTTTTTTAGGAGATGTAAGAGATCTAGATAGATTGAGAGTTGCAACTGAGGGAATCGATATACTCATTCACGCTGCAGCATTAAAACAAGTGCCATCTACCGAATATAATCCTTTTGAAGCAGTGAAGACTAATATTTTGGGAGCACAAAATGTAATAAGTTCTTGTTTTGAAAATAAAATAAAACGAGTAATTGCGCTTTCAACTGATAAAGCTTGTGCTCCAATTAATCTTTATGGTGCAACTAAATTATGTTCAGATAAATTGTTTATATCCGCTAATAAAATTAAAGGTAATAAAGATATAAGATTTTCTGTTGTTAGATATGGAAATGTATTTGGCAGCAGAGGTTCTGTTTATCCAGTTTTTAAAAATTATAATAAAAAAGGATATTTTCCAATTACAGATAGTAATATGACCAGGTTTAATATTACCTTGGAGGAGGGTGTAAACCTAGTTTTTGACTCTATACAAAAATCTTTTGGAAGCGAAATAATAATTCCTAAATTGAGAAGTTTTAAAATAACGGATCTAGCTAAAAGTATTAATATAAAAAATAAAATTAAATTAGTTGGTTTAAGACCAGGTGAGAAAATTCACGAGCAAATGATTTCTTCAAGTGATAGTTTTAGTACTTTAGAAACAAGAAATTTTTACGTCATATTACCACCTGAAAATAAAGATGTTTTTAAATATTATAAAAAGAAATATAAAGCTAAAGCTGTGAAACAAGGGTTTGAATACTCAAGCGGAAACAATGGAAAATTTTTAACAATAAAAGAAATTAAAAAAATAATTGCTAATGAAGAAAAAAGATAAAAAAGAAATTATTATCGATGAAATAAGTAAAGCAAGAAGAAAAAATAATTATAATTGGATGAAATTACTAAAACTTGCTATGGATGTAGCGCCTCATAAGTCAAAAATAATTTTAAGACAAATTAATGATCAAGATAGAAAAATTTCAAAATTAGTAGAAAAACTGTCTAGAAAGTAATTATCCAATTTCAAATGAATATTTATATTTTAGTTGAAATATCTAAAAGGGAATTCGACTCAAATTTATTAATTGCATTTTTATCTGCAATAGATGGTCATGAAGTGATTATATCCAATTATGAAAATTATTCATTATTAAATTCAATATCAAAGCTTAAACCCGGAATATTTCATACGAAAAGTATAGTTCACGGCGCTAAAAAAAAAAAATTTCATAATTCTTTGAAAAAAAAAAATTTTCTAATTACAAGTATAGACGAAGAAGCAGCTTTAATTAATAAAGATTTAACCTCTTATTCTGAAACAAGATTTAACAATGAAGCCCTAAATACTGTGAATAAAATTTTTTGTTGGGGTCAATTTGATTATGATTTCTTAAAAACAAAATTTCCAATGTATGCGGAAAAATTTATTTTGACAGGCTCACCAAGAATGGATCTTTCAAAAAAAATTTTTAGTAAATATTGGAGCACAAAAATTAAAGATAATAAAGAAAACAAAAGCAACATTTTATTAGCTTTAAATTTTCCAGTCGTAAATGGTTATATAGTTAAGGAAAAAATTTATAATGAAATGAAAAGTCAAGGTTTTTTTGAAAGAAGTAAAATTAAAGAACAAGAGTATATTGATTATGTTGAAGACAGTCGTAAAAGTTTTTTGGCTTTTAAGGATTTGATAAATTATTTATCTCAAGAACTTAAAAATTATAAATTTATCGTTAGGCCACACCCAATGGAAAGAATTGAGACATGGAAAAAATTATTACAAGAAAATAAGAATGTTGAGATAAGCAATCATCATGACATCAATTATGATTTAGACCGAAGTAAAATCTTAATACATAATGGTTGCACAACTGCTTTTCAGTCAGCACTTAAAAATATTCCGATTCTTAGCTATAAACCATATAAGGGTCAATCCGATTATGGCTTTATGGCTAACCAACTTGGAAAAATAGTATTTAAAAAAGAGGACATAAAAAATGAAATTATTCAACTAATTGAAATGAAAGACTTTAAAATAGATGATTATATTAAAAAAAAAATTTTAGATTTAAGAATATATCATTCAAATGAACTTTCTTCTAAAAATATAATTAATACATGGCAAAAAATTTCAAATAATCTAATGTCAGAAAGAAACAATTGGAAAGTTATAAAATTGTACCTTCAGATATTTACGTTTTTTAAATTATTTAAAGAGTTTTTAGCTATAATAAAAAATCCATTTAAACAAAAAACAGAAAATTATTATTATAGAAAAAAAAAATTCGAGAATATGAGTATTGAGGAAGTTAAAAATAAAATTGCTATACTTAAAAAAATTTTTAATAAAGAGGAAAAAATTATAGTTGAGAAATTGTCTAGTAAATTTTTTTTGATAAAAAAGAATTAAATGTTAAAGAATTATTTAGAATTTGGATCGATACAAAACAGAAAAAAAAAAATATATGAGGTAAAAAAAGGTTTTCTGTACGATTGGTATATGCTTCCAAGATATTTTAATGATCTATATGTTTTAGATAAATTTAGTAAAACCAAAAACTTAAAAAAATTATCTGCGAATTTGCATCATAAAGATGATTTAAAGTTTAATTTTGTAATTTTTTTATTATTAAAAATTTCAAAAAAAAAATTATTTTATGAGTATGGACAAACTTTATTTGAAAAAATTTATTTCATAAAATTATTTTGCAATTTTTTCAATTTTAAAAGTTTTAGAAAAGTTAAATGGAGAGGAAATGATATAAGTGAAGTTTTTAATTTTTTTTGTAAAAATTTTTATAAGGATAATAATGTAAAAGTTTTCAGCAATTTTTCTGTTGAAAATGTAAAAAATTCAACTTTTTTTGCTAAAGGAGTAACGCTTCTGTATTTAAAGAACAATATCAAAATTCTTAATACTATTTTTAAAAATTCAAAATCTGGATGTTTTGATTTATCCCTAGTAAAGACTAAAAAAAATAAATATCTAAACACAGGAAAAGTTCTTTATTTCCCTACAATTAATGAATTTATAAAATTAATTAAAAAATCTGATAAGCAGTTTGTATTTAGAAATATAAAAAAAAATGAAAAAAATAAAATTTACTTAGAAGTAATTTATGGTGAAGAAAAAATTATATCAAAGTTTTTAAAAGAAATTAATTTTTATAATAAAAAATTAAAAAACAAAAAAAATATAGTTAAATTATTAGGGCTAAATTTAAAAAATCATATCGATAAAATTAATTTACTTAAGATTTAGTAAATTATTTATTCAGAGCTATAAATCTCAATATAGGATGTATAATATAATATGGTGAAAAATTGTCTTTATACTCTTTTTTAGTTTTAATTAATTTATTAAAGTTATTAAGTGTAGTTAAGATGTTTTTTGCTCTTATTTTATTATCGTAGCTATCAATTTTTTTTTTGTTTTTCAATATAGGGTATTTTTTGATTAAAAGTATCTTACCTTTGTCTAGTAAATGATTTAAAATAAAAGTTGTACAGAATATTTTTTTATCTTTTAATAAAGAATAATAAATTGTTGTACTTCCTTTAAAATTAGGTAACTTTCCACTATGTGAATGTAAAAGAAATTTTTTTTTTAAAATTAATTTTGATTTAATAATTTTTCCACCATACCCAGAGTAGATAATTATTTTTTCTTTTAGATTAATTAAAAAATTTTCAATTTTCTTTTTATCAATATTGTTAGTTTTAAAATGTTTATAAAGAATCTTTTTTCTTTTGATTAATTTGGTAATTTTTTTTTTAAAAATATTATAATTATGATCTAGATGGATAACATATTTTGGAATTCTGTTTTTTTCTATAAGTAGTTTTAAGTACTCGTACGATCTCTCGTTATTTGAAACAATAATTGAAAAATTCATGATTTGCTAATTTTTATAATGTAGTTGATTTCATATTTAATATTTTGTGAGTATAATTTTTTAAATTCATAATTTTCAGGTTTGAATTTTTTAATACTTAAATGATCATTTATTTTAATTAAACAATTTATTTTTTGTAAGCTGTTGATATTTTTTATTTTTCTTATTAAAAAACCAAGCAAAACATAAGAATTTAAATTTGTCTCCTTATTTGTTATTTTTTTATAATTTAAATTATATATAGATCTTAAAATTAAGTTTGATTCAAATTTATGGTAAAATTTAACAACTAAATTAATATTTTTATTAGTAATTCTTTTATTTTTTTTAAATTTTTTAACTAATAAATTAAGTATTTTATAAGTTTCAATTTTTTTATCCCTTGTTCTTTCTGATAAGTTATTTTGTCTGTTAATACTTTTTGTATATTTAATTTTATCTAATTTTTTTATTAAATCTGATCTAGATTTAATATAAAAAAGAAAAAATTTTTTGTTTAAATTTAGATAATTTTGATATTTTTTTTTGCTTACTTTCTTTATGATGGAATTATAATTCATTTAAATTTGATAAAATAATTTGAAAAATAGTTTTAGATAACAGACATTTTATATAATAAACTAATTCGTTAAATATTTGCATAATTATTAGTAGCTAATTTAATGAATTGGCTTTATATAACAATAATTCATTAAGGTAATATTTAATAATAAATTTTATGGTAATATGGATTTCTGGAATGCCTGGTACTGGCAAGAGTACGTTGGCAAATTATTATTTTAAGGAAAATAAAAAAAAATAAAGAACTTAATCATAATTGACGGTGATGATTTTAGAAAAACGATGAATAATGATTTAGGTTACACAATCAAGGATAGAGAAAAAAATGCCATAAGATTAATAAAAATTGCAAAATATTTTTCCGATCAAAAAGTAAACGTTATTATTTCAGCTAATTTGATTTTCCAAAAATATAGAAACTGGTGCAAAAAACATATTGCAGATTTTTTAGAAATATATTTAGTTACAACTCCTCAACTATTAATTACAAGAAATAGAAAAAAAAAATTTTTAAATTCGAATAAAAAAGGAAAAAAAAATATTCTTGGATTTGATTTAATTGTTAAAAAACCAAGCAAGCCTAATATTGTGATAAACAATAGTTTCTCAAAAAAAATTTTTTTAAAAAATGTAAAACTTATCAATCTTGAAATAAAAAAAAGAAAACTTAAAATACATTGATTAAAGATGAAATACATAATTATATTAGGAATTCAAAACAGTGGTAGTGGTGCAGTTCACGATTATTTAGCCAGTAGGGATGATTGTGAGTCGCCGTTTGGTGTTAATGAATTTAAATTATGTTTAGATCCTTTGGGCCTTCATAATTTATATTTAAACTTTTACGAAAATTTTAGTTTTCTAAGTTCCTCAAATGCTAGCTATGATTTTTTAAAATATACAAGCAAACTTCAAAATCATTTCGTTTATATTTCTAGAGGTATAAAAAAAAAATTATATGAACCTAATTTTGACATTTTATCAGATAATTTTATAAAGAGTGTAACTAAATTAAAATATTATGGACGCCCCGAATTTTCAAATTTGAAGATTAGTAGATTTGAAAGATTTTTTTTGAAAATTACAAAAAAACATAGTTCTTTTTTTCCAATTATAATTCCAGAAAAAAAAGAAATATTTTTATCTGAAGCTAAAAAATTTATTAATAAAGTAGTTGAAAATAATTTAAACAAAAAACTTAATCAAAAATCAAAAATCGTAGTAAATCAATCCGTAAATATTTTTGATCCAATTAAATCCTCACAATATTTTGAAAATAGAAAAATAATATATGTAACAAGGGACCCTAGGGACATGTATTCAAGTATGAGATTTAATAAATCAGGATCCAGTCCATGGAAGAATGTCAATTTATTTATAAAATGGTACAAGCATTATTTTGATAATCCAGAATTTAAAAATAGATTAAATAATAAAGACATATTGCATGTTAAATTTAAAGATTTTGTCACAAATTTTAATAAGGAAAACGTAAGAATATGTAAATTTTTAGGAATAAGCTCTAAATTTAGATTTAAAAAAAATAACAATATTTTTGATTTAAATGTTTCTAGGAAAAACTTAACAAAATATATAAATTACTTGTCAAAAAGTGAAAATGATAAAATTAAAAAAGAATTAAAAAAATTCCTTCAAAGATAACCAAATCAAATATTTATATGAAGAGCTATTTCTATAATAAAACAAAAGCAGAAGTTTTATCTGATTTAGCAAAAAAAAAATTAAAATTTTCAATTCCTGAGACTTTTTTTTTCACAGTAGATGAATGGCGGGTTGAAAAAAAAGATATTTTAAAAAAAATAATTAAGAAATTTAAAAAAAAAAAATCTAAACTGGTTGCAATTAGATCCTCTGCTATTGAAGAAGATAATGAAAATTTAAGTAATGCAGGTAAATTTACTTCTGAATTAAAGATACCACTAAAAGTCAATAATTTAACTCAGTCTATTAATAGAATTATTAAAAGCTACTATAAGCTTGGAAATAAAAATACTTTTTTTAAAAATCAAATTTTGATTCAAGAAATGATTATAGGCACGTCTATGAGTGGTGTGATTTTTACAAAGGACAGGGATACAGGTGCTAATTACTATTCGATCAATTATGATGATATCACTGGATTAACTAACACTGTTACATCTGGCGTTGGAGAATACTCAAATAAAACATTATTTATTTATAGAAATGCCGACAATCAAATACGATCACCTAGATTTAAAAAATTAATTTTAGCTGTTAAAAATTTAGAGACAATAATTAAAAATGATGATTTGGATATAGAATTTTGTCTTACAAGAAATTTTGTTCCTTATTTGCTCCAGGTTAGAAAAATAACTTTAAATAATAAGGCTGCTAAAAAATTTAGCGTTAAATTAGATAATGAACTGAAAAAAATTGAAAAAAAAATTTATCCAAAATTTAAAAGAGATAAAAAAATTCAAGGAAATTCTACTATATTTGGTCAAATGCCAGATTGGAATCCAGTTGAAATGATAGGCAAACATCCAGGTAATTTAGCTTATTCTTTATACTCAGAGCTAATAACAAAAAAGGTGTGGGCTAAAGCGAGAAAAATAATGGGATATAAGGATTTATCTAGTTATAATCTGATGACTATTTTTGGTGGTCAACCATTTATCGATGTAAGATTGAGCCTTAATTCCTTTTTACCAAATAATCTCGAAAAAAAAACATCTGAAAAAATAATTAATCATTCAATAAAAAAATTAAAACTAAATCCTATGTATCATGATAAAATTGAATTTGATATTTCGATCACGAACTATGATTTTGATTTTAAAAAAAAATTAAAAAATCTGTACGGAGATATATTAAATAATAAGGAAAAAAAAACATTTGAGCATAAAATTAAGAAGCTCACAATTGAAAATGTAAATATTACAAAATCCTCTAATTTAAATAAAGCTCTAGCAGATATAGAAAAATTAAAATTAATTCAAGAATCACAAAAAAAATACAATGTCTATAATTTAAAGAAAATTATTTATGAATGCAAAACATATGGCACATTACCTTTTTCAATACTTGCAAGATACGCTTTTATTGCAACAGATTTACTTAAATCTTTATTGAATAAAAATATATTAAATAATAAAGATATAGAAAATTTTCAATCAAATATTTTCAGTATTACATCTGAAATGTTGCAAGATTCAAAAAATTTAACAAAAACATTATTTCTAAAGAAATATGGTCATTTAAGACCTGGAACATATGATATTAAATCAACAAGATATGATAAACTAAAAAAATTTAATATAGAAAAAAAATCTCAAATTAAAAAAAGAAAAAAATTTAATTTAAGTAGCAAACAAAAAAGTGAAATTGAAAAATTAATTAAAAAAAATAAATTTAAACTAAAATCTGCTGAAGAATTATTTAAATTTATAAGGGTATCTATAGTTTCCAGAGAATACGCAAAATTTATATTTACAAAATCCGTAAGTTTAATTTTAGAAATAATCTCTTCTTATGGAAAAAAAAATAACATTAGTAAGGACGAATTATCCAACATACCAATTAAAAATTTTTTTAATAAGAAATTACTAAAAAAGAAAAATAAACTTTTATATATTTCTAAAAAAAATAAATCATATCATTCATTTTCAAAATCTATTAAATTACCACAGTTGATACACGATGTTGCAGGTATAAAAATCGTGCCATTTCAAGTAAATTTTCCAAATTTTATTACCAGAAAAAAAGTTCAAGGAGAGAAAGTATTTTTAGATAATAAAAATTTTGATCTTAATATAAAAAATAAAATTGTAATGATTGAAAATGCAGATCCTGGATTTGATTGGATATTTGGTAGTAAAATTTTAGGATTAATCACTAAATATGGAGGTGTAAATTCTCATATGGCAATACGATGTGCTGAATTAGAAATACCAGCTGCTATAGGCTGTGGAGAGCAAAAGTTTGAGACACTAAAAAGTTTTCAATCAATTTGTTTGGATTCTTCTGCTTCAAATATATATAATATTTAGTATACATTATGAAAATAATTGCTGTTTCTCAAAGAGTTCAAAAAATAAAAAAATATAACGAATTTAGAGATCAAATAGATAATAGATTAAATATTTTTTTAGTTAAAGCAGGTTATTTACCAGTACCAATACCAAACTTTAAAAAAGGCAATAAATCAGATCAAGTAAGCTTAATTAATTGGCTAAAAAAAATAAATCCATCTGGGATTATTTTATCAGGAGGGGATGATATAGGAGTATATAAATTTAGAGATAGCAATGAAATGAGAATCATTAAATGGTCTTTATCAAAGAAAATTACTGTTTTAGGTATTTGTAGGGGGATGCAAGTATTAAACCAATATTTTGGAGGTACAAAAGTTAAGGTTAAGAACCATGCTGGCACCAGACATAAAATTAAATTGAATAAGTCAAATGTGTCTAGGATTGTAAATAGTTATCATAATTGGGGATTTTATTCAAAGCATATTGCAAAAAATTTAGAAGTTAAAGCTTTAGCATCAGATCTTACAGTTGAGTATTTTAAAAGTAAAAAAAATAGTATTTATGGAATTATGTGGCATCCAGAAAGAGAAAAAAACTTTAATCAAGAAGATTTATTTTTAGTTCGGCAGATATTCCAGAAATGATTTTTATTATTTTAGCAGCAGGAAAAGGATCTAGATTATACCCTTTAACAAAAAATATACCGAAATGTTTAGTAAAATATAAAGGAAAATCAATATTAGATCATCAATTAGAAATTTGTAAAAAAATTAAATTAAATAAAATATATTTAATTAGTGGATACAAAAGTGATCAAATTAAGAAAAAAAATATTAAAAAAATTAAAAATACTAAATATAAAACCACGAATATGTTATTTAGCCTATTTAGAGCAAAAAAATTATTTGATGGTAAAGAAGATATAATTATTTCCTATGGTGATATTATTTTTAAAAAAAAAATTTTACAAAAATTAATAATTTCAAATGAAAATTTATCAACAGTCGTAGATACAAAATGGTATAGTTATTGGAAAAAAAGGATGCAAAATCCTCTTGAGGATGCTGAAAGTTTAAAATTAACCAGAAATAATTACATCACAGATATTGGAAGAAAGGTGAGGACTTTAGATGAAATTAACGGTCAATATATAGGATTAACAAAAATCTCAAAAAAAATCTCAAAAAAAATTTTTAAAATCTGGGAAGGCATTAATGAAAAAAAAAATAAAAAAAATATTGAAAATCTTTACATCACAGATTTTTTAAGAATATTGATAAAAAAAAAACTGAAAATAAAAGCCGTTTTAGTAAAAAGAGGTTGGTTAGAATTTGATGAACCAAGCGATTTAAAGTTAAAATTTTAAAAAAACCTAATAAGTGAAAAAACTTTTTTTAAAAAAACTAAATTTACAGCATAAAAAGGTTTTATATAAATGGTATAATCTTAAATCAGTCTTAAAAAACTCAATCAAAGGAAAAAAATTTTCATATAAAGAACATAGTGTATGGTTTTCAAAACAATTACTTTCAGAAAATATAATTAGAGTAATTTATATTGATAATATTCCAATTGGGGCAATAAGGCTGGAAAAGAAAAATATAACTTTTCTTTTGAGTTATATGATAGCTCCTAAATTTAGAAGAAAAGGTTTTGCTTTAAATGCTCTTCAAAAGTTTTTAAAAAATCTTAAAAGTAAAAAAGTTAAGAAAATAGTTGCTATTGTAAAAAAAAATAACGTTCCCTCTGTAAATATTTTTATTAAATTAAAATTTAATAAAATTAATTACAGTAAGAATAAAAATTTATTAAAATTTGAGTATATATTAACAAAATAAAATTAAGCTATTCATATTCTCTATTTAATCTTTTGAATTTGATTAAGTATTAAATTGTTAATCATTTGTGCGCCTATTAACGAAGGATGATTATCGTCGGAATAAAAAATATTCTTATCATCATGCGTAATACATCTATTTTTAATTTTTGTATCACAAAATAATTTATGAGGATATATCCTAAAAACATTATCACCTTTAATAGCATCTAATACTTCAAAACTTGATTGTGATCTCTTTTTATATACCTCATAAGATGTAGTTATCCATTCTTTAGGTATATAATAATCTTTACTTAAACTAAATTTTTTTGGAGAAGAATTTATTAACTTCTGGCGAACATTCCATCCTACCTCTGGAATAGGATAAATTAAAATTATATTATTATTCGAATTTATTTTTTGTAATTTCTTCACTGTTTCTGAGAAGGATTCCTTTAATGAGTCAAAAGTTCCATCAGACACGTATTCAGCATTAAAATCCCCATCTTCAATACCCCCTTCTGTATTATCAAAATATGACTCATGCATATGCATCTGTAACCTACCACCAATTACAAAAATTGAATTTTTTTTCTCAAAAACTTCATCAACTAAATTGTAAAATTTACATTTATTCCTTTTTTTAGTTTTTTTATTGATAAGATAAAAATTTTTAAAAAACATACACAAATCATTTGCAATAATATTTACCTCATAATCTTTTTTAATTAGTCTATTTTTTAGGTCTGTTTGTATAGAGCCAATATGACTATCACCCATAAGGAAAATTTTTTGGTTATTATGTTTGAAATCTAATGAACATTTAAGATAATCTTTTTTAGTTTTTTGACAGTTTGTATCTTTTAAATTTGTTTTAAAATTTGTAACTATATTTTCCTCAAAATAATTAGGAATTTTTTTTAAAATTAAATAATTTGATATTATAAGAAAAATGTATAGTGAAATTATACTTGAAAATATTATTGTAAATTTAAATTTTTTGTTCCTAGCAGGCTTTTCAACAAAAAAATAACTTAAAATTGAAAAAAACAAAATTAATATAAGTATTAAAAATAAATTAGAAAAACTTCCTTGAGTAAATTCAGTTATTCTTGCAAAAGATAAAATAGGATAATGCCAAAGATATAAAGAGTAAGAAATTAAACCGACTCCCACAAATATTTTAGAAGAAAGTATTTTTGTAATTATTTCATCTTTATCTGAAAACCAAATAATCAAACATACCCCGATAATTGGAGAAAGTGTATAAAATGATGGATGAAACATGCTGTCATCAAAATAAAAGATTGAGTGTATAATCATAAGAATTCCAATACTAGGCAATATAGAATTCATTAATTTTTGCTTGTTTCTATAACCTCTTATAACTTCTAAATATGCTAAAATTGAACCTGCTAATAATTCCCAACCTCTTGTAGGTAATGAATAAAAATTAAAAGATGGATAATTTCGACTTCCCCACTCAGCCAATATTAAACAAATAATAAATCCGAAAATTAAAGTAGGAAATAAATATTGTCTTAAATATTTTGATATTAGTAATAAAATTATTGGAAATAGAATATAATACTGCTCCTCAACCGACAGCGACCAGGTATGAAGAAATGGTTTCAACCATCCACTGTCAGCACCATAATCTTGACCTGAATACCAAAAATAATAATTTGAACTAAATCCAAGTGAATATAGGATGGATTTTGAAAAATCAATTAAACTAGTTGGTACCAAATATATCCAAGCAAAAGGAATTGATACAAACATTACAAACAATAATGCTGGCAAGATACGTCTTATTCTTCTTTCATAAAAATATTTAAATGAAAATGTTCCAGTAGTTATTAATTCTTTAAAAATTATTGAGGTAATTAAATAACCAGATATTACAAAAAAAATATCAACACCAATAAATCCACCTTTAAAAAATTTATATCCATCAAAAGATATCTGCGCGTGATAAATGATTACAGAAATAACAGCTACTGCTCGTAAACCATCTATTTCTGGGCGGTAGTGAAGTTTCATTTAATAAACATTTATTATATAAAATTATAATTAAAAAGTAATTTCAGTTTAAAAAAAAGATCCTGAATAAAAATCTCTTGGTATATGACCAATAGGTCCTAAAGGATTATATCTGAATGGAATTCGAATAAGTGATCTTTCAACTCCAGGAATAGACTCCCCTCTTTTATGAAAACCATGTACATTAGCAATAATTAGGGTGTTACCAGGACACGCTACTTTGTATTCCTGATTTTGAAGTTTTTCAAAATATTTTTTAAAAAAATTCTTATCAAGATGTTTTTGAATTCTCCATGTTTCTTCATGTGAGTCCTTTAATTGACCTCGCATAAATTCAAATAACAATCTGTCAAATTTATTTCTATGTGAATTTTTACAATATATAAAAGGGCCTTCATCCAATTTTACCTCATTCATATAAAATAAAACCTTGTGTGAGTGAAAATGAACATCAGCATGAAATGGAACATTTAGATCATTGTCTTTAGAGGGGTCCCCAAATTTTGTAGTTTCAAGATCTAATTTTGAAAATTGATCAACTATTTTAATACCTTCTGCTGCAGCGATTAGCCTAATTAATTTTTTATTTTTAGCAAATTTTTTTATTGCAGGAAATTTTTTGAAATCATCACCTTTTATTTGTCGAACGTCTACATGCATTGAACCTTTATTAACAATTTTTTTATTTTCTGATTCCGAAATCGCTGAGTGAAATTCTTGCTTGAGTTGATTAAATTCTTCTGAAGGTAGAAAATTTTCAATTACCAAAATACCATTTTTGATTAATTTATTTTCGTCTTCACTTTGAGCCCTACAATTTTTGAGTCTTCGAAGATGTATTATCATATTAGCAAAAATTGTTCTAAGAACTGGCATACCTAATTTGTTTGCTAGAGGTGACGGCAATATATGATTTTGACTTAGAATATAATTCCAGGTACTTTTTGATTTCATAATTGAATATATCATAATTTTTTGAATTTTTAAATATATTAACGCCGTGCTGTATAAAATATTAAAAAAGATAGTTGCTATTGTAGAAAAAGATAATATTCATTTAAGTAATTTATTTTTACACTTAAACTTAAATTTATAAATTAAAAAACAGCTTTAATACGTAATATGAAAATAGGAAAATTAGATATAAATCACAAAAAGAAACCAATTTTAATATCTGAAATTTCTGGAAATCATAATGGAAAACTTTCTTTAGCAGTCGAGTTAGTAAGAAAAGCAGCTAGAAATGGATCTGATTTAATAAAATTACAAACATATGAGGCAGATAATCTCACACTTAATTCTTCAAGACCTGAGTTTAATATTAAAAATAAAAAAAGTTTATGGAAAAATAGCAATCTTTACAATCTTTATAAAAGGGGCTCTACTTTGAAAGAATGGCATTATAAACTTTTTAATGAAGCTAAGAAAAATAAAGTTGAATGTTTTACATCAATATTTGATGAAAATGATATAGAATTCTTAGAAAAATTAAAAGTTCCAGCCTATAAAATTGCATCTTTTGAATGTTTACATTTTCCGCTGATTGAAAAGGTTATAAAAACTAAAAAGCCAATTTTAATATCAACTGGTTTGTGTACTTTAAAAGAGATAATTGAATTAGTAAATTTTCTCAGAAAGAATAATTTTAAAAATTATGCTTTACTAAAATGTACCAGTTCATATCCAGCAAGTAGTAAAAATTTGAATTTAAGCACCATAAGAGATATGAGAAAAAGATTTGGTTGTGAAATCGGATATTCTGACCACTCAATTGGTTATAATGCCTCTATTGGAGCTGTTCATTATGGAGCATCTTTTGTAGAAAAGCATGTTTGTTTAAATAACAAAATTGGAATAGATTCAAAATTTTCATTAAATGTAAATAATTTACAGCAATTCAAACAAGAAATTTATAATGCATTTTCATCAAGAGGAAAAATTTTTTATGGACCAACAAAAGATGAATTTGAAAATTTGCAATTTAGAAGATCAATATATGCGTGTAAAGATATTACCAAAGGGGAAAAATTTACAAAGGAGAACATAAAAATTATAAGACCAAGCTTAGGACTAAATCCTAAATATTATCACTTTGTTTTAGGAAAAAAGTCATTGTCAAATATTAAATTTGCAAATCCAATTAGAATGAAACATGTCAAAAAAAAACAAAGATAAATTTAGACCAGCTGTAATCGGACTTGGATATGTGGGTCTGCCTTTATTATTAAATTTAGAAAAAAAATATTTTTCTATAGGATTTGATAAAAGTAGAGAAAGAGTAAATAATTTAAATAGAGGAAAAGATATATTTGGAGAGTTTGAAAAAAAAAAAATTGCAAAAAGGAATCTTAAGTATTCATATAATGTAAAAAGTTTAAAAAATTGTAATTTATTTATAATTACAGTTCCCACACCTATACTTAAAAATAAAAAACCAGACCTATCTCACCTAAAAAATGTGTGTGGTCTTCTTTCAAGAATAATAAAACAAAACGACATTGTAATATTTGAGTCGACAGTTTATCCCGGTGTAACAAATGATTTCTGCATACCGCTATTACAAAAAAATAATGATTTACAAGAAGGAAGAGATTTTTTTGTAGGTTATAGTCCAGAGAGAGTAAATCCAGGTGATAATAAACATCAATTAAAAAATATAAATAAAATATTAGCTTATCCTCATAGATATAAAAAAAAGGAAATTTTAAAATTATATTCTAAACTTGGAAAAAAAATAATATTTTCAAAAAATATCATAGAAGCAGAAACAGCCAAAGTTGTTGAAAATATACAAAGAGATGTAAATATAGGTTTAATAAATGAACTATTTATTGCATGTAAAAAATTAAATATTAATTTTCAAAAAGTAAACTCACTAGCCTCTACAAAATGGAATTTTTTGAAATTTAAACCTGGATTAGTTGGAGGACACTGTCTTCCTGTAGATCCATATTATTTTTCTTATATTTGTAAAAAAAATAATTTTAACACAAAAATAACATTAGCAGGAAGAGCCATAAATGATTCCATGACAAAAATAATAGCTAATAAAATTAGAAAGGAATTAAAAAACAAAAATTTAGAAAAAAAAAATATTTTAATCTGTGGTTTAACATACAAGAAAGATGTTGCAGATATTAGAAATTCACTTTCGCTAAAAATTTATAAAAAGATTAAAAACAGATACATAAGAGGTTATGACCCATTAATCGATAAAAAATTGGCAAAAAAAAATGGATTAATTAGTAGTAAAAAAGATTTTTTTAATTACGATGTTTATATTTTGCTTACAAAGCATTCAATATTGGAGAAAAATTTAATTAAATTAAAAAATAAAATACTTATAAAGCCAATTTAAATCTGAAAAATTTAATATTAATGAACTTAAATTTATAAATGAAAATTGCTTATATTGCAGAAACATCTCTTAATAACATGAGTGCATATACACAGCATGTATTAAAAATGTGTGATGCATTTTCAAATCAAAATAGCAATATAGAATTATTTTTGCCAAAAAATGAAAAATATATCAATTTTAAATTTTTAAAAAAAAAATTCTTATTAAGATCAAAAAAAAAATTTCGAATAAATTCTGTTTTAGATCATCAAATTTATAATTTTTTCTCAAGAACATACTTTGCATTTCAAGTTGCTAGGTCTGTAAAAAAAAAAAAATTTGATTTAATTTTGACCAGAAGTTTTATTTCAAGTTTTTTTTTATCTTTATTCAGAATTAAACATTTTTTAGAAATTCACTCTGAAATTAGATCAATTACAAAATTTATAATGTTAAAACTAAATTTTATAAATTCAAAATATATAATTAGGAATATTATGATTTCTAAAGCTTTAAATAAAATTTATAAGATAAAAAAAACAAAAACACTAATTCTTCATGACGGTGTAGATATCAAAAATTTTAAAAAATCTAAAATTAAATCAAAAATTAAAACTGCTTCATATGTTGGAAGTTTTTATAAAGGTAGGGGAATTGAGATAATTGAAGAGTTAGCAAAAAAATTTAAAGATATTAATTTCCATCTGTATGGGAATAATAGAAAATTTTTAAAATCAAAAAATAAAAATATTAAATTTTTAGGTCATATTGATTATAATAAAGTTCCACTGGTACTATCAAATTCAGATGTTCTTTTAATGCCTTATGCAAATGAAGTTTCTGTAAGAGCCAAAGATATAAATACAGCTAATTATTGCTCACCATTAAAAATGTTCGATTATTTGGCAGCAGGGAAGGTTATAATGTCCTCTAAATTAGATGGTATTTGTGAAATATTAAAACATAATAGAAATTCAATTATTGTTAAAAAATATGATAAAAATGTCTGGATTAAAGAATTTAACTATTTATTAAAAAATAAATATAATATTAAAGAATTATCAAAAAATTCTTTAATTACAGCTAAAAAAAATACATGGAAATTGAGAGTAAAAAAAATTATAGAAATAAATAATTAGATTAATGAATAAAAGTGATAATGAACAAAAATTTATAGCACAAGATAATTTATACAATTTTCCATATCATTATATTCCAGAGATAATTGGTCAAAGAATAATCAAACCATTCAGAGTATATTTCTGGTTGTATGACTATTTGTTATTACATCAGTTTTTGAAAGAAAAATTAAAAAATTTTTACAAAGTAAACATATTAGATTTTGGATGCGGTGATGGTAAATTGATAAATGGATTAAATCAAAGTGGAGAAAACAATTTATATGGTTATGAAATTTCTAGAAAAGCAATGGCTTTTTTCAAAGCTTTTAATCCAGAAATACAATTAATAAATGAAAATAAAGATATAAATCAATATTATAATTTCTTTGATGTTATAATCTTTTCAGAAGTAATAGAACACATTGAGGATAAAGAAGTTGAAAATGTAATTGAAAAAATACATAAATTACTTAAGAACAATGGTTCGTTATTAGTATCGGCACCTCATGAAAATTTACCTGTTCATAAAAAACATTATAGGCATTATAATTTTCAAAAATTAATAAATAATTTTGATAATTCAAAGTTTGAACTCGTTGAAAAAAAGTTTTTATTTAAATCAAGCATTTTAAAGTTATTTGTAAGAAAAATATTTTTTAATAGATTTTTTATAATAAATTCAAATTTTCTTTTTAACTTATATTATAAATTAAATAAAATGTATTTTTTTTCAGAAGAAAAAAATTGTGAAAATATATTTTTAATATTAAAAAAAAAATGAGAATACTAATTACAGGAGCAGCAGGATTTATTGGTTTCAATTTTAGCAAACATTTACTAAAAAAAAATAAGTTTAAAATTATAGGTATCGACAATTTGGATAATTATTATGATGTTAATTTAAAAAAAAAACGTATAAATTTACTAAAAAAAGAAAAAAATTTTGTTTTTATAAAGACTGATTTAACTAATCAAAAAAAATTAGAAAAAATATTTAAAAAGTTTAAGTTTGACTTTGTTTTTAATTTAGCAGCTCAAGCTGGTGTTAGATACTCAATACAATATCCAAGAAAATATATTAATTCAAATATAGAGGGTTTTTTTAATATTATAGAATGTACTAAAAGATTTAAAATAAAAAGATTATTTTATGCTTCATCTAGTTCGGTATATGGTGAAAGTATAAATTTTCCACTTCATGAAAAAGAGAATGTTGTACCAAAAAATATTTATGCATTATCAAAAAAGATTAATGAAGAAATAAGTTTAATTTACAAAAATTTTTATAATGTTAAGTCCTCTGGATTAAGATTTTTTACTGTTTATGGAGAATGGGGCAGACCCGACATGATGATGCTCAAATATATAAATTCTTATTATAAAAAAAAGCAATTTGAATTATTTAACTATGGTAATCATCACAGAGATTTTACTTATATAGGTGATGTCGTAAAAATTTTAGAATTACTGCTAATAAAACAAAAAAAATTACCTTCACATGAAATTTTTAATATCTGTTCCAATAAACCTTTAAATTTGAAACAGGTAATTAGTTTCATGAAAAAAAAAGGTATCAATCCAAAAATAAAGAAAAAAACCTTACAAAAAGCTGATATTTTAAAAACACATGGTGATAACAAAAGAGTTTTGAAAATTACAAAATTTAAAAATTTTACTAATTGGAAGTTAGGTATAGATAGAACAATAAAATGGTATTTTGAATATTATAAGAATAAAAAAATATGAGGATTGTATATTTATTTAATTCTTCTATCCCATCTTATAATGCAAGTAGTCTTCAGGTTGCTAATATGTGCTATGAAATTTCTAATACTGTTGGAAAATTAACTCTTATAACACCAAATACTGGTTTTAAAAAAAGCTTTTCCGAACATTACGGTATTAAAAAAAATTTCGATATAATTAAAATCAAAAAATTCAATAAATTTCCAAAAGGAATTAATTATTATCTTTTTTCAATTTATTCGATTTTTTTAGGGATTAAAATAAAGCCAGATATATTTATTACTAGAAATTATTTTACTTTATTTTTATTACTGTTTTTAAGAAAAAAAGTTATCTTTGAAGTTCACAGTAGCTTATCTATTGAGGGAAGATTAGTGAATTTTATTGTAAAATATTTTAAAATTTTAAATTCAAAAAATATTGTTAATTTAGTTTTTATTACAAGATCTGTAAAAGAATTTTTTTATGATAAATATAAAATAAAGTCTAGAAAATCATCAATTTTAAGCAGTGCTTCAAATATTAAAACATTTATTCCACGGTCTCAAAAAAAAATATTTTTAAAAATAGGTTATTTTGGTTTAGTTAACAAATCACGAGGAATAGATTTTTTGTGTAAACTTTCAAAAATTGATCCTAGAAATAACTATTATATATATGGAGGTTCAAAAGACTATATAAATTTTTACAAAAGAAAGTTTACAAATAAAAATATTTTTTTTCATGAATATATTCCTTATAAAAATATAAAAAATTTTTTGTGTCAAATGGACCTTTTAATTTTACCTTACGAAAAAAAAGTAACCGCATCTGGAAACGTTGACAATATAGCAAATTTTACCTCACCAATGAAGTTATTCGATTATTTGAGCTCTTCGAAACCAATAATTGCTTCTTCATTAAGTGTATTGAAAGAAGTGTTAGTCAATAAAAAAAATTGTATATTCATTGATGATCTTAATGTTTATAAATGGAAACTAACTATCAATAAAATTTTATTAAATGTTACTCATAGAGGAATAATTTCAAGAAATAATTTTTTTTTAGCAAAAAATTATACTTATCAAAACAGAGTCACAAAAATGTTTAATGATATAACTTTTTAAATTTTAAAATATAAGTTGAATGAATAATAAGAAGAAAGCTATTTTTTATTGGTCTCCATGTTTAAATCCTGTGGGTACTATTAACTCAACCCTAAATTCAGCCTCAGCATTAGTTAAATATAAGTCGGGTGAGTATGATGTTCATTTAATTAATGCTTGTGGAGAATGGGATCAGTATCTTGAACTTATAAATCTTAATAAAATTAAATTAATTAACCTACAATTTAAATACTTTAAATATTTACCTAAAAGGGGCTACCTACAAAGCAGGTTTTCATATGTTTTGATTTTTGTTTTATCATTTTTCCCTTTAGTAAAATTATTAAAAAAAAATCAACCTGATTATATCATTAATCACCTAATAACATCATTACCTTTAACTTTGCTATTTTTATTTAAATTTAAGTCAAAATTTATTTTAAGAATTTCTGGCTTCCCAAAATTGAATATAATTAGGAAGAATTTTTGGAAAAAAATATCTCAAAAGTTATACTGTGTAACGTCACCATCTGAAGATTTAAAAAAAAACTTGATTAAATTAGATATTTTTCAAAAAGAAAAAATTTTTTTCCTACCAGATGCAATAATAAATATTAGAAATTTTATAAAGAAAAAAAAAGAAAAATTTTCTGAATTTAAAAAGATAAGTGAAAAGAAAATTATTTTTTCAGCAGGTAGATTAACCAAACAAAAAAATTTTTCATTTTTAGTTAATGAATTTTCAGACTTCTGTTCACATAACGATGATTATATTCTAAACATACTTGGGGATGGCGAAGAGATGAATATGCTAAAAAAAATGATTGTCAAAAAAAAAATGTCAGATCAAATTATTTTGAGAGGACATGTTGATAATGTTTACAAATATTTTAAATATGGAGATGTTTTTGTTTTAAGCTCAAAGTGGGAAGAAGTAGGTTTTGTAATTGTAGAAGCAGCGTTATCAAACCTGTTTGTTATCTCAAGTGATTGTCCAAATGGACCATCTGAATTTCTTAATCATGGTAAAAATGGTATTTTATTTAAGAATAATAAAAAAGGTGCTTTGTGTGAGGCATTAAAAAATTTCGTTAGTCTAAGCGAAAAACAAAATATGAAAATAAAATTAAAAAAAAATTCAGATAAATACACGATGTTTAAACATTTTAAAGTTATTGATAAAATCTTATCCAATTAAACTTGAAATTTTTTGACAAGTTCTAAATATTTTTTAAGATTTAAATCATAATCAAATCTGTTTAATTTTTTGTGGCTAAAATTTATTAATTTTGATAATTTTTTCTTGTTCCTACTATAATAAAGAATTTTATTTGCTAATCCTCTAAAATCTCCCACTTTATAAAGCAAACCACCTTTACCGTTTAATAATATTTCTCTAGGCCCAGTTGGACAATCACTAGAAATTATAAATTTCTTTAATACCTGAGCTTCTAAAAGAACATTTGGCAGCCCTTCATATATTGAAGAAAGAACTAAAATTTCGGCTTCATTTAAAATTGGATATGGGTTTTTTACAAAATTAACTATTTTGATCTTATTATTTAAATTATTTTTAGAAATAAAGTTTCTTAGCGAGCTCTCGTCTTTGCCTTTACCAACTAAAATTGCTTCATATTCAATTTTATCTTTAATCAAATTTAATGCTTTTAAAAAAGTAATCTGATTTTTTTGATCAACAAATCTTCCAATATTTATTATTTTAAGTTTACTATTTTTTTTAAAAATTTTTTTCGATTTTACTTTTGATTTTTTTTCAATTTCTTTTTGATTTAAAGGGTTATAAATACATTTAGCTTGAACATTAAACTCAGATTTTAAAGATTTTATAAAATCATTACTATTTGCCATTACTTGATCTGCGTTTTTTAAAAAAAACTTAAATATAAGTTTTTTAAAAATATTTTTTGACCATCCTGCTGGGGCCGTATTTGATCTAACGATTATTTTAATATCAAATAATTTACAAATTATAATACAATATAAATTAGCTTGAAAAGAAAATACAATTAAGTTTCGGTCTCTTAGAATTTCTTTAAATAGCAAAATTAAAGCCAGAGCGTATTTGGATCCTCTGCCTAATTTATCCCAAAAATTAGAGGATAAAGTTATAAATTTAATTGATTTGTTAAATTTTTTTTTATATTTTTTGGATATTGTGATTAATCTTAAATCTTTTATTTTTTTCGATAGATAATTGCTTACTAAAAAAAGGTTTTTTTCTACTCCACCACCCTCAATTGACGGCATAAATATTATTAATTTTTTTTTCATTATAAAAATATTAAATTTAATTATATGAATGTGTATAGATTTGTTTTAATAAACCTATTTTTATGAAAACAAAACATAGAATATTTTTTTAAAATAACAATGAAAAAAGTAAAAGCCAGTGTCATTATTCCATATTACAAAAAGAAAAATACTATAAAACAAGCTGTTAAATCAGTAATTTTACAAACTTACAAAAACTTAGAATTAATATTAATTTATGATGATGAAGATAAATCAGATTTAAAATTTTTAAAAAATTTAAAAAAATTAGATAAAAGAATTAGAATTATTGTAAATAAAAAAAATTTAGGTGCAGGAAAATCTAGAAATGTTGGAATTGTAAATTCAAAAGGAAAATATATTTGTTTTTTAGATGCAGATGATATTTGGAAAAAAAATAAATTATTATTGCAAATAAATTTAATGATTTTAAAAAATTATGATATTTCACACACCTCATATCAAATTAGAAATTATAAAAATAATGTAGTTGGCTTAAGAAAAGCTAGAAATTTCAATAATTTTAAAGAATTATTACCTTCTTGTGATATTGGTTTGTCTACTGTTGTAGCAAGAAAAAAAATTTTTGATAAAAATATTAAATTCTCAGAACTAAAAACAAAAGAAGATTTTGTATTGTGGTTAAAAATTCTAAAAAAAAATATTAAAATTGTTGGAATAAATAAAAACTTAGTTACATGGAATATGACAAAAAATTCTCTATCTTCGTCTTCATTTCAAAAAATTAAAGATGCTTTTGTTGTATACTATAGGTATATGAATTTTAATTTTTTAAAATCAACTTATTTTACATTAATTTTATCATTTAACTTTGTAATAAAATACTTTTCTAGCAAATGATTTTACTAATATTTTATTTTATAATTATTTTGATTTTAACTTACTTTCTTAAAAAATATAAATTATTGAGTAGCCATAGTGGCTCTAATCATCAAAAATTTGTAAATGACTCCGTTACCTTGTCAGGTGGTATTTTTATTTTTTTTCCATTTTTAATATTATTTTTTTTTGATTTAAATATTACTTTTATAATATGCGTTTCATTAATTTTTGTTTTAGGTTTATTGTCTGATTTAAATTATTTAAACAATCCAAAATTAAGACTTTTACTTCAGTTCTTAGTTTTAACTTTTTTTGTTTTAAGTTTAAAAGTAGAAGTATTTCCAACCAGAATAGATTTTATAGATAATAATTTTCAAAATACATATGTAAGTTATTTTTTTACAGTATTTTGTCTTTTAATTTTAATAAATGGCTCAAACTTTATAGACGGACTAAACGGGTTATTATTGGGATATATAATTTTAATTTTATTTTTTATAATTAAGTTGGAACTAGAAAATTCAATAGAAATTAATAATACATATTTTTATCAATTTATTTTTCTACTAATATTTATTCTTATTCTAAATTATTTTAATTTATTATTTTTAGGAGACAATGGATCATATTCATTATCATTTGTAGTTGGATATTTTTTAATTGTTATTTATAATAAAACATACTTTATATCTCCATATTTTATAATTTTGCTGCTATGGTATCCTTGTTTCGAAAATTTATTTTCAATAATAAGAAAAAATATATATAAAAGTGACCCATTAAGTGCAGATAATGAACACCTGCATCATTATATTTATTCATTTCTAAAAACCAAATTTAATCTTAGTAAATTATGTGCAAATAATTTAACAAGTGGTTTTATTAATTTATTTAATTTTATAATTTTTTATATTGGATCAAACTATTATACTTTAACACACACCCAACTTTTACTAATTGCATCCAGTATTTCTATATATTTGACAACATATTACAGTTTAAAAAAAATTTATTTAAAAAAATAATTTATTTAATTGATATAAGAATTTAAACTTTTCTTTAAACTAAATTTAATACCTTTATTTAAAAATTTTTTTAATTTAGATATATTTGCTTTAGTATTGATCAACTCTTTGTTATTAATTAATTCGTTATGTGTTTTGATTTTCTTTTTAGTCAATTTTTCAAAAGTATTTATTATTTCATTTATTGGGGTTGCTATACCCGAGCCTACATTAAGTAATTTAGTTCCTATATTTCTTTTGGCTATTTCATTAATAATTTTTTGAACTACTAAACATATAATTTTGATATCAACAAAATCTCTCGATGGGAAAATTCGTCTGTTATTTTTTTTGTAATATCTTAGTTTAATAGGCTTATTACTTTTCAAATTTTCTTGAATTTGAAACATTATTCTTTGATAACTTTTTTCTTTAAATTTAAAAGGCTTAAACAGTTTATTATAAAAGCCAATAACATTAAATAGCCTTAAAATAATTAAGTTTTTAAAGTTTTTTCTTTTTAAATAATTTTCAATACTAATTTTATTTTTTCCGTAAAAATTTTTTGATTTAGTCCTATCATTTTCATTAAAAACTTTTTTTTCATCATAAACGTTAGATGATGATAAAAAAATAAAGTTTTCTAAATTTTCATACTTACATAAATCAATAAATTTTTTTGTTTTTTTAATATTATTTACAAAATATTTTTTTTTATTTTTTTCGCCATCTATCACATAAGAACTAGCAGCCGCATGGATAATTAAGTTAATATTATATTTTTTTATGATTTTTCCGATTTTTTTATTATCAGATATATCTACTTTCAAATGCCTTTTTTTATTATTAACATTTTTCTTGTAAGAGTATGAATAGTTGTCGATACCAATATAATTTATTTTTTTTTTATCAAAAAAATCAGAAATATGTGATCCAATATAACCCGTACTACCTGTAATTAAAATCATAAAATTCCTGAATATAACATTTTTACTTGATTAATTTTATTTAATTGAAAATTAAATTATTTTAATCTTAATACAATCATTGATATTAATATTTTTAAACCATCTTTAAATGCGTTAACTTTCTTTTTACCACCAAACCTTTTTCTTTCACTGGCAGGGCTTGAGATCATTGACATTTTGTTTTTGAATGCTTTGATTGGAAGTTCAACACATAGACAAAAATCTTTATATAGTAGATTTAGTTGGTTAGTTTTATCAGTTTTTCCCAAAACGAAGGTGTATAGAATATCAGTTATAGGTAATGAAAAAAATATTTTTCCAATGAATGAAAAAATTCTATTACCAACATATGTAATTATTGTGTCATCTTCACTATTTGAGTTTTTCTCATATCTGCTTCCAAAAACTAAATCATAATTATGATTTTTTGATAGATCATACATATATTTTAGTTCACTTGGCTTAAAAGATCCATCAGCATTAAAGATACAAAAATATTCTGTTTCTACCGATTTAATACCTTGGATTAATGCATCACCATAACCCTTATTTGTTTGAAATAAAATTTTACAATTAAATTTTTCTATAGATATTATTGTTTCTTGGTCATTTTTTTCTAATACAATTAATATTTTTAAATTGTAATCACGCAGCTCTTCCAAAACAAGAGGCAAAGATTCCTTTTCATGTTTTGCTGGTATTACTAGAGTTAAGTCGTCCATATAAATTTTAAATTGCTTATTATTAAAAAAATTAAAAAATATACATATATTAAAATAAAGCTTTCATTTTTTTTCCCTTGTAATGATATTTTAAAATTAAACAAAGAAAAAAAGATAATTAATAAAAAAGGATCAAAATATTTATGATAAATAGTATATTGAGGATTATTTATTAATATTAACAAAAATAAAAATAAATTTTCTTTTCTAAATCTTAAAAATGGCAATATAATTAAGATTGATAATAATGATATAAAGTAAAAAAATAAGTTATTGTTAAAAAATTGATTTGAAAATTTAAAAAAAATCCCACCACCACCATATTCATACTTATAATCAAAAAAAAATGCTGAGATTAAAAATAATAATAAGGAATATATAATGTTTTTTGTCTCAAAAATTTTTTTTATATCTATTAATTTTACAATTAAAAATGGCAGTAAATAAAATAGAGTAATTGAAAATGTGATTAAAATGTCATTAAAAAAATTATTAAAAAATATTTTTTCATTACTATCTAAATTAATCGCAGCTGACTTATTTAAAAAATTTATATCTAGAATAAAAATGTAATATAAGGCTGGTAGGGCCAGAATTAAATTAAAAACATAAACAAAAAGAATTTTTGGAGATATAAATCCATATACTTTAATAAACTTAAATAAAAAAAATAAACAGAAAACCGAAAAATTTGGGCTAAAATAGGCACTGAAAGCGCATGTTAATATGTTTAAAACTACATATTTAAAATTTAATTCAATTTCAAATTTTATAAAATAATAGATACTTAAAAGAAAAATAGTCAAACCTAAAATTCTGCTATCAGGCCAAATTGACAAACTTCTGAATGTTGGAGATAAAAAAATTAACCCGGACAATAATAGTAATATTTTTTTATCAGCACTATCAAATTTGATACAAAGAGTTTTAAAAAACAAAAATGGAAGTATCATGCATATGTGAAGATAAATAAATCTTATTACAGTATCACTTGAAAAAAAATTTTCTAAATACGATAAAATAATTATTAGAACCGGCGAATGTCTTGTTGAGAAATTATCAAAATTATAAAAAGTTTCTTTAAAGTTTGACAAAAATTTAGAGCTAATTATTTTCTGATTGCTGTAATCTAAAATCGCCCCACCGGTAGAATTTTCACCAAAATAAAAGCTTATTAATAGACTTACATACAGAAAGAATAAAAATAGTATTTCTTTATTTAATTGGAAATTATTGTTATTAAACATTCTAATTAGCATTAAAGTAATTTTATATACTATAAATTAAAAAGTGATAGATCATTTAATATTTTTATTTTACATATATTTTTTTTTATTTTCCTCAATAGGCTATGGAATTCAATTTTCGAATCTAATAAATAAAAATTTAGTAAACTTAAATTTAGGATGGTACGGAATAATTGGTTTTTTTTTGATATCATTTATTTCTCTACTTACATCTTTTTTTGTTTCTCATAATTTTTTACATAATTTTATTCTTCATATTATTGGATTAATTTTTTTTTGTTCTGCTTTATGGAAAACTAAGAATTATTATGAATATAAAATTCTAATTTATTTATCATTGCTATTGATGATAGCAGCTTTTGTTTTTAAGAATCATGATGACTTTTCTTATTATCATTTAACTTATGCTTTAAATTTATCGGAGAATAGCTTTATTGTAGGCACTGGAAATTTTAGCCATGGTTTTAGAACATTTTCAAGCCTATTTTACTATCACTCAACTTTATTTTTTCCATTTATTGATTATCATTTGTTTCATATTGGACCTTTTTATATTTTAGTTTTTTTTAATTTTATAATTATAAAAAAATTAATAGGTGATCTTAAATCAAATAATCACGACATTACTTTTTATTTTTCTTTATTGAGTTTAATTTTTGTAAATATAGTATTTTATAGAATTGGAGAGCACGGAACAGATAGATCTTCACAAATATTGTTAATCTTATTATTTTTATTATTTTTACAAATTTTATTTATAAAAAAATATAATCAAATCTTAACTGCATTGTCTTTAATGGCAATTTTAGTTGCTTTATCAGCAAGTATGAAAGCAATTTATTATTTATATTTCTTATTACCCTTAATCATTCTTTTTAGAAAAAAACTACTTTATGAATTGATAGAAAAAAAAAATTTTATATTTTTACTTATAATATTTTTAAGTATTGGACTTAATTTGATAACTTACTATTTAAATACAGGTTGCTTCCTTTACCCTGCGGAAAAAACATGTTTGCTTGAAACTGAATGGTCGATACCTAAAAGTGAGGTTAAAAGAATGTCAATTCATTATGAGTGGTGGGCTAAAGCAGGCGGTAGCCCAGGTTATACCCATGAGCTTGAAAAACATGAATATATTAAAAACTTTGTTTGGTTAGAAAACTGGATCGAAAGACATTTTTTCAATAAAGTTTCAGATACTTTAATTGGAACAGTGTTTTTATGTTTTTTAGTGATTATTTCGTTCTATTACTCAAGTAAAAAGAAATTTAAAAAAATTAAAAATAACAACAAATTAATATATTTTTTAATTTTGTTTTTTTTAATTGAATGGTTCTTGAATCATCCTTCAATGAGATATGGAGGATACGTATTAATTGGATTACCATTGTTGATATTTTCATCATCGATAATAATAAAATTTAACATTTCAAAAAAGAAAGTATTAAACTTAACTGTTTTTTTTGTCATTTTATCAATTTTAATTTTTAATTTAAGAAATTTTATTAGGATAAATAAAGAAATGGATGTTTATGGATATAAACCTTTAGCAAGTCCATTTTTTTACGTTGAGAATGTAGATTCAATAATAACTGCAGAGGATAAAGATTTAAAAATTTTTAGTCCAGTAAAGAATTCTTGTTGGGGGAGTAAAACTCCATGTTCATACAACACAAACTTAAAAATTTCAAATTTTCTATGGATGAAAATGGTATCAAGAAAATAAAATGATATTTGATTTTTTAATAAACATAATTGACTATTCCAATAAGAATAAAGTAATTAAATTTTTTAAAAAAAAAATAAACCAAAACCTTATAAATGTTATTGATATAGGGGGGCACAAAGGAGAAACGATAAATTTTTTCTTAAAAAATTTTAATATTAATAAAATATATGTTTTTGAACCCAACCATCACCTATATGAAGTTTTAATCAGAAGGTTTACAAATCAAAATATTTTCATATTTAATTATGGTGTAGGATTTCAAAATGAAAAAAAGAAATTAAATATAAGTATTGATAGTGCTTCTTCAACTTTTAATAAAATTAATACAAATACAAATTATTATAAAAGAAAAAAAAAATATTTGACACTTGGGAAAAAAACACCTTATTTTGTAGACACACAAGAAATAGAAGTAATAAATCTGTCGGAATTTTTATTAAAAAGAGAGAATAAAATTGATATATTAAAAATCGATACTGAGGGTTATGAGTTAAATATACTTAAAGGTATAAGTAAAGAGGATTTCAAAAAAATTAAATTTATCTATTTTGAACATCATTATGATTTAATGATTGATAAGGGTTATAAGTTTAGTGATATAAATAAATTATTAAAAAATAATAATTTTACACTTAAATATAAATTAAGAATGAAATTTAGAAAGTCATTTGAGTATATTTATGAGTCAAATTAAAAATCCTATAGCTAGTATAATTATAGTAAATTATAATAACGCAAAATATTTAGAGAAAAGTTTAAATTCTGCAATTAAACAAAGTTTTAAAAATAAAGAGATAATTGTAATTGATGATATTTCTAACGATAATTCTTCAAAAATTTTGGAGAAATATAAAAAAAAAATAAAGTTTTATATAAATAAAAAAAAAACTAATGTTGGATCATATAATCAAATAAATTCTTATTATAATGGAATTCTTAAATCAAAAGGAAAGTATTTATTTTTACTTGATAGTGACGATTATTTTAAGAAGAGGAAAGTAGAAAGAATCATAAATAAATTTAAAGAGACTAATTCTAAAAAAATTTTATTTGATCTTCCAATTTTAAAATTTAAAAAAAAAATAGTTATTAAAAAATTTATTCAAAAAAGGTTTATTTTATCTTCTTGGCCTAGATTCACTCCACAAAGTTGTATTTCTATAGAAAGAAAGTACGCGATTAAAATTTTTAAAATCTTAAAAATAAAAAAATATCCCTCTCTTTGGTTGGATTTTCGAATTGCAATAATTACATTTCTTTATTTTAAAAAAATATTTATTTTTGATAAATATTTGACTTATTATCGACAATTGAATACCTCAGCCTCAAAAAAATATCAAACAATGTCAAAAAATTGGTGGATTAGAAGAAAGGAAGCTCATGAATTTTTTTCAAGTATTTCAAAAAAATTAAATACAAAAAATAGATTAACCCCAGACGAAGTAATAACAAAAATAGTAAATATTTTTATTAATGAATAAAATTTTAATTATTGGAAAAAATAGCTTTATTGGTAGTAATTTAAAAAAATATCTATCAAAAAAAACTAATTTTGATATTTTATCATTTGAAGAAATTATTAATAAGAAAAGTTCTTTTTTTTTTCAATTTACCCATGTAATTAATACTGCAATTC